>Ga0208783_10000247_pt1 | contig 33957 bp, 28 predicted proteins | sample DEB19_08_DNA_2_FD_184529 | JGI IMG/M metagenome (GOLD analysis project Ga0208783, IMG submission 184529) | Aqueous microbial communities from the Delaware River and Bay under freshwater to marine salinity gradient to study organic matter... | ecosystem: Environmental > Aquatic > Marine >... | reverse complement strand
CGGGGCGGACGCCCGCTCGGTCGTGGTCACCACCCCGATCCTCGGGTCCGTCGTCCGGGAGCTGGCGGGGGAGTCCGCGCAGGTCACCGTCCTGATGGAGCCGGGTGTGGACCCCCACGACTGGTCCCCGAGCGCGCGCGAGATCGCGCTCGTCTTCGATGCGGACCTCGTCGTGGCGAACGGCCTCGACCTGGAGGCCGGCCTCGCCGACGCGCTCGAGGAGGCGGAGGCGTCCGGCGTCCCTGTCTTCCACGCCACGGACTGGGTGACGGTCCGGGTCCCGGGAGCCCCCGCGCCGAGCCCGGCCGCCGGTGGGTCACCCGCGCCGTCATCCTCCCCGGAGCCGGACCACGAGGAGGAGCACGCCCACGAGGCCGGCCACGATCACGAGCACGCCGGCGGGGACCCGCACTTCTGGACCGACCCGGTGGCGATGACGGCGGTCGTCGCGGCACTCGCGGATGCGCTCGCCGCGGCGGGGATCGACGTCTCCCTGCAGCGCGACCAGGTCACGGCCGCGCTGACGGAGGTGGATGCCGAGATCGCCGCGCGGATCGCCGCGATCCCGGAGGAGCGGCGGCGGATCGTCACCGGCCACGAATCGCTCGGCTACTTCGCGGACCGCTACGGGATCGAGGTCGTTGGGGCCGTGATCCCCGGTCTCTCCACGCAGGGCGAGGTCTCCGCGCAGGAGCTCGGCGCCCTCGCGGCGGCGATCCGGGAGAGCGGGGTGACCGCGATCATCGTCGAGGTCGGGACGCCGCAGGCGGTCGCGGAGGCGATCGCCGCGGAGACCGGCGCCCGGATCGTGCCGCTCGCGGACCTCACGCTGCCGCCGGATGGCTCGTACATCAGCTACCTGCGGGGGATCGCTGAGACGGTGATCACGGCGATCGGCTGACCCACCTTCCCCTCGGCGGCCCGGCGTCTTCCGCCATCGGGCCGCTGCTATCCTCGGCCCGCGGCACCCGCCGCACCCGCCTCCGGAGGCCCGTGGAGCTCCTCGTCTCGCCCTTCCTGGACAACGCGTTCATGCTCCGTGCGCTCGCGGCGGGGATCCTCGTCGCGGTCGCCTGCGGGGTCGTGGGCACCTTCGTCGTCCTGCGCGGCCTCGCCTTCATCGGCGACGCGCTCGCCCACGGGGTCCTCCCCGGGATCGCGGCGGCGCTCCTCCTCGGGCTGCCCGGGATCGTGGGCGCGGCGGCGGGCGCCCTCGCGATGATCGGCGGCGTCACCCTCGTGACGCGGCGCTCGCGGCTCTCCACGGATACCGCGATCGGCCTCCTCTTCGTGGGCATGCTCGCGCTCGGCGTCGTCATCGTCTCGCGCTCCGGCTCCTTCGCGGGAGACCTCGTGGCGATCCTCTTCGGACAGGTCCTCGGGGTGAGCGAGGGCTCGCTCCTCCTCCAGGCCGGCGCGACCCTCCTCGTCATCGTCGTCGCGGTCGTCTGTGCCCGGCCCTTCCTTCTCCTCGCCTTCGACCCCGATCTGGCGGATGTCGCGGGCTTTCCGGCGCGCCGCTACCACACGCTCATGCTCCTCCTCGTCGCGCTCACCGTCGTCGTCTCCTTCCAGACGGTGGGGACCCTCCTCGTCTTCGGGATGCTCCTCGCGCCGGCGGGGACGGGTGCGCTCCTCGCGCGCCGGGTCGGGTCGATGATGGCGATCGCCGCGCTCGTGGGCGCGCTCAGCACCTGGGCCGGGCTCCTCCTCAGCTGGTGGCTCGATCTCGCCGCGGGCGCCTCCGTCGTCCTCGTCGCGGTGGCGATCTTCTTCCTCGTCCTCGCGGCCACCTCGCTCGGCGCGGCCCGCCACCCGGTGGGGGACCGCGCGCGATGACCGCCCGGAGCACGGCGATCGAGGCAACGGGGCTCGCGGTCGGCTACCCGGCAGAGGTCGTCGTGGAAGGGATCGAGCTCCTCCTCCCCGCGAGCGGCTCGCTCGCCCTCGTGGGCACGAACGGCTCGGGGAAGTCCACCTTCCTGCGCACGATCGCCGGGCTCCTCCGTCCGCGGGCCGGCACGATCCGCGTCCTCGGTGCAGAGCCGGGCCGGGTCCCGGCGCGGATCGCCTACCTCGCCCAGAGCCACGCGAACGGCTTCATCCTCCCGCTCCGGGTCGTGGATGTCGTCCGGATGGGGCGCTACCCGGCGCGCGGCCTCCTCGGCCGGCTCCGGTCGGAGGACGAGGGCATCGTCCGCGGGGCGATGGAGGCGATGGGGGTGGACCACCTTGCGAACGCCCCGCTCGGGAGCCTCTCCGGCGGCCAGCGCCAGCGGGTCCATCTCGCCCGGGTCCTCGCCCACCGGGCGGACCTCATCCTCCTGGACGAGCCGAACGCCGGCCTCGATGCGGGTGGGCGGGAGCGCTACCTCGCCGCCTTCGCGGAAGAGCTCCATCGCGGCGCGGCGCTCGTCACCGCCACCCACGACATCGGGGAGGCCGTGGAGTACGACCGCGTCCTCCTCCTCGCCCGGCGCGTCGTGGCGCTCGGGCCGGGGTCGGAGGTCCTCACCCCGGACCGCCTGATGGAGACCTTCGGGATCGTCGTCCGGGACCCCCACCCGGAGCACGGCGCGCGCTTCGCCGTGGCGGAGCGGACGCACGGGGCGCCCCAGGTGGTGGAGCTACCGGAGAGCGCGACCCGCTGACGCCGGGCGGGCTCAGTGCTCGTCGTAGTGGACGCCGTGCCCCGCGTGGCGGTGGACCCCGTGGCGGTAGTCCACGTGGTCCTCGTGGGGGATCGCCTCGTGACCGCACCCCTCGCCGTGGACGTGCATGTGGCCCGCATGCGGGAGGTGGAGCGCATCGAGCGCCGCCGCGACCTCGTCCACGTGGTCTGTCTCCAGGTGATGGACGTGCCCGTCATGGAGGTAGTCGAGATGGTCGCCGTGGGGGACGGGCGGATGGCCGCACCACGGGTCGTGGTCGTGATCGTGGTCGGCATGCGGCTCGTGCGGATGGGGCTCCGCCGCAGCGGTCGGTCGGCGCATCCTTCGATGGTCGCACAGGTCCCGGGCGCATGGGGCGTACGCTCTTCTCCATGAGCGGTGAGGGAGGGACGGGACGACTGACCATCGCGGCCGCTCTTCCCGCCGTCCGCGCCGGGGAGGACCCCGGCCCGGCGGAGACGATCGAGGCAGCGTGGGACGCGCCGGCGGCGGTCGAGGCGAGCGGGCCGCTCCTCCTCGTCGCGCCGGAGGGGACCGCCGACGCGCTCGCGGGGACGGTGGATGCGGGCGCGGTCCTTGCTCCCCTCCTCGGTGCGATCGGGTCGTTCGGCAGGCGGGTCCAGGCGGTGCGCATCGCGTTCCCGGACGGCCACGAGCGGGACGATGCGCTCCTCGAGCGGCTCCTCGCCGCGTGGCCGCGGGACCTCCGGCTTGCGCTCGATCTCGCCGATCCGACCTGGGAGGACGATGCGGTCCACGCACGGCTCCGCGACGCGGGCGTGGCGCTCGTGGCCACCGACCGGCCGGGGGTGGACGAGCCCGTCCTCCGCCGCCTCGCCCCCTTCCTCTACCTCCGCCTCCTCCGGCCGTGGCAGACCCCGATGCCGGCGGACAAGTGGCGGGCGCGGATCGCGCCCTTCCTCGCGGACGGCTGCGATGTCATCGTCGTCCTGGGGCACGCGGACCCGGAGGTCGCGGAGCGGATCGGGTCCGCGCCGGCCTGAGAGGCGGCCGGCGCCCTACATCCCGACGGGATGCCAGACCGTCTTCATCTCCAGGTGCTGGGCGATCCACTCCGGGCGCTCGGCACGGGCGTCATCGAGCCAGTCGAAGCGCTCGGGGTCCACGCCGCGCGGCGGGCGCGCGATCCGCTTCAGGTTCTCCGCGGCCTCCGTCTCGGCGGCCGTGCGCATCCCCGCCGGGACCCCCCACAGGTCGAGCGCATCCACGTCGAGATGGGCGGCGAGCCACGGGACGAGCTCCGCGCGCCGCCCGGTGAGCAGGTTGACCACCCCGCCGGGGAGGTCGGAGGTGGCGAGGACCTCGGTGAGCGTCACGGCGGGGAGCGGCCGCCCCTCGGACGCGAGGACGACGCACGTGTTCCCGCCCACGATCACGGGCGCGAGCCGCGACACGAGGCCGAGGAGCGAGGACCCCTCCGGCGCCACGACACCGACGACGCCGACCGGCTCGGGGATCGTGAAGTCGAAGTGGCTCGACGCCACCGGGTTCACCGTTCCGTAGACCTGGGCGATCTTGTCCGCCCAGCCGGCCGTCCAGACCCAGCGGTCGATCGCCCGGTCCACCGCGGTCCGCGCCGCATCCGGGCCGATCCCCTCCGCCGCTGCGACCTCTTCCACGAACTGCGCCCGCCGCCCCTCGAGCATCTCGGCGATCCGGTAGAGGATCTGGCCCCGGTTCATCGCGCTCCGGCGGTCCCAGCCGGGGAGCGCGGCGCGTGCCGCGCGGACCGCATCGCGGAGGTCCTTGCGGGAGCCGAGCGCGGCATTCGCGAGCTCCACGCCGGCGGCATCCCGGATGACGTAGGAGCGGCCCGATTCGGAGCGCGGGAAGGCGCCGCCCACATAGAGCTTGTAGGTCTTGCGCACGGCGATCCGCACCGGGGCCGGGCGCTCCTTCGGGGTCCGCGGCATCAGACGCCTCCCGCGAGATCGAGATAGGCGAGGAGGCCGTGGAGCCCGCCCTCGCGCCCGTAGCCCGATTCCTTCATCCCGCCGAAGGGGGAGGCGGGATCGAAGCGGTTGAAGGTGTTCGCCCAGACGACCCCGGCGCGGAGCCGCCGGGACATCGCGAGGATCCGGCTCCCCTTCTCCGTCCAGACGCCGGCGGAGAGCCCGTAGGTCGTGTTGTTCGCCTTCTCGATCGCCTCGTCCGGGGTCCGGAAGGTGAGGACGGAGAGGACCGGCCCGAAGATCTCCTCGCGCGCGATCCGGTGCGACTGCTGGACGTTCGTGAAGAGCGTGGGCCGGACGAACCAGCCGCGCTCGGGGAGGACGCAGGCGGGCTGCCACATCTCCGCCCCCTCGGCGACGCCGGCGGCCACGAGCTCCTCGATGCGTGCCAGCTGGGGGCGGTTGTTGATCGCGCCCACATCGGTGTTCTTGTCCAGCGGGTCGCCGACGCGCAGGGTGGCGAGCCGCTCTCGGAGCCGCGCGACGACCTCGTCCGCCACCGATTCCTGGACGAGGAGCCGGCTCCCCGCGCAGCAGACCTCGCCCTGGTTGAAGAAGATCCCGTTGACGATCCCCTCCACCGCCTGGTCGAGCGCGGCATCCGCGAAGACGATGTTCGCCGCCTTCCCGCCGAGCTCCAGGGTGAGCGCCTTCTCCGTGCCCGCCACGGCGCGGGCGATCTTCCGCCCGACCTCCGTGGAACCCGTGAAGGCGACCTTGTCCACGTCCGGGTGGGAGACGAGCGCCATCCCCGTCTCGCCGGGCCCGGTGACGATGTTCACGACCCCGTCCGGGAGCTCCGCCTGGCGGCAGATGTCGGCGAAGAGCATCGCGCTGAGCGGCGTGAAGGAGGCGGGCTTCAGGACGACGGTGTTCCCCGCGGCGAGGGCGGGCGCCACCTTCCAGGCGAGCATGAGGAGGGGGAAGTTCCAGGGGATCACCTGGGCCGCCACGCCATGCGGGCGCGGATCGCGGCCGGGGGCCGCCCAGGCGAGCTTGTCCGCCCAGCCCGCGTAGTACCAGAAGTGGGCGGCCACGAGCGGGAGGTCCACGTCCCGCGTCTCGCGGATCGGCTTCCCGTTGTCCAGGGTCTCGAGGACGGCGAGCTCGCGCGCACGCTCCTGGATGATCCGGGCGATCCGGAAGAGGTACTTCGAGCGCTCGCGGCCGGGCATCGGCCCCCAGGTCTTCCGGAAGGCACGGCGGGCGGCGGCGACCGCGCGCTCCACGTCCTCCGGGCCACCCCGGGCGACTTCCGCGATCGGCTCCTCCGTGGCCGGGTCCACGCTCGTGAACCAGCCACCGCCCTGGGCGGGCACCTCGCGGCCGCCGATGAAGAGCCCATACCGAGCCTGGAGCTTCACGATCTCGCGGCTCTCCGGGGCGGGCGCGTACTCCCACGGCAGCGCCTGACCCTCGCCGAGCGCCCACGTCGACGGCGATGCCGTCCCCCGGCCGACCGCGGCGGAGCGCGGCGCGGGCTCCGGCGGCGGGGTCGCGGACGCGCCGGTCGCGCGGGTGCGGGGGGTGCGGGTTCGCTCGGCCATCGCGCTACAGCCTAGCGCGCGCGCCGTCCGCACGCGCCCGCAGTGGGGGCCGGGGCGCTACGCTCGACCCGATGGAACGGGAGCGGCGGGTCTGGGTGACGGGGATCGGCCTCGTCACGGCGCTCGGGAGCGGGGTCGAGCCCTTCTGGGCGGCGCTCCGGGCCGGCTGGACGGGGACCTCCCGGCGCACCACGGGTGAGGTTCCGGCTGCGATGGACGACCGGCCGGGGCCGGACGGGCGGCTCGCAGCCCTCGCGGTGGAGACGGGCCGGCTCGCCCTCATCGATTCCGGGCTCGTCCCGGGGCGACGCGGCCATCCGCGGGCGGAGCGGGTCGGCGTCCACCTCGGGAGCGCGCTCGGAGAGCATCCCGGGATCGGGGCGGAGACACCCACCGGGGGGATCGGGCGGCTCGCCGGTCCGGCCGCGACCCTCGGCGCGACACTCGGGCTCCACGGCCCCCTCCTCTCCCCTGCCGATTCGGACGCGGCCGGCGCGATCGCGATCGGAGAGGCCTTCCAAGCGATCCGGGAGGGACGGGCGGACGCGATCCTCGCGGGCGGTGCCGAGCTGCCGCTCGACCCGGCGGTCATCGACGCCTTCGGCCGCGCGGGCCTCCTTGCGAGCGGCGAGGGCGAGAGCGCGGGCGTCCGGCCCTTCGACCGGCGGCGGAGCGGCTTCGCGCTCGGCGAGGGGGCCGCGATCCTCGTCCTCGAGCGTGCCGACCTTGCCGCCGCCCGCGGCGCGCGTCCCTACGCGGAGATCCGCGGCTTCGCGGCCACGAGCGACGGCGCGCCGGGTCCGCACCCCGACCCGGGGGCACGCCAGGCCGCACGCGCCGCCCGCCTCGCGCTCGCGGACGGACGCCTCCGCGCCGGAGACGTCGACTACGTCATCGCCCACGGGATCGGGACCCTCCCCGGCGATCTCGCGGAGGCGATCGCGATCCGGACGGGCCTCGGGCCGCGCGGGGCGACCGTCCCGGTCGGGGCGACGAAGGCCGTCTACGGCCACCCGCTCGCGGCGTCGGGTGCGATCGAGGCTGCCATCGCGGCGCTCGCGGTCGCCCGCGGCTGGGCGCCCGGGACCCCGGGTCTCGGCGACCCGGACCCCGCGATCACGGAGCGGATCGGCGGCCTCACCGGTCTCCCCGTGGAGGCGGCCTTCCGGGCGATCCTGACCCTCACCCTCGGCCTCGGGGGGCGGAACGCGGCCCTCGCGGTCGCGCGGACCCGGCCCTAGGCGGGAACGAGGAGACCGGCCGCCCCAAGGACGAGACCGGCGAGCGCGCCGAGGGCGAGGACGCCGGTCGGCCCCACCCGTCCGCTTCCGAGGAGAAGAGCGGCCCCGGCCGCGATCGCCGCCGTCGCGAGGCCCGTGATCGCGCTCCGGGCGAGCTCCACGGAGACGGCGGCAAGGAGCCCGATCGTCGCGGCGTTCACGCCGTCCAGGAGCGTGCCCAGCCGGCGCGAGGCGCGGATCCGGGGGAGGAGCGGGTGCGCCAGCCCCACGAGGACGAAGGCGGGGAGGAAGATCCCGACCGTGGCGACGATCGCGCCGGGGATCCCCGCGAGGAGGTAGCCGAGGAAGGTCGCGGTGGAGAAGAGCGGGCCGGGCGTGATCTGGCCCACCGCGATCGCATCGAGGAGGACGCGATCGGGGATGAGACCCGGCAGGACGAGCGCCTCACGGAGGAAGGCGAAGAGGAGGTAGCCGCTCCCGAAGGTGACGACGCCGAGGCCGAGGAAGAGGAGGAAGAGCGGCAGGAGCGCGATCGTCGCCACCCCCGCGACCGCGGCGAGACCGGGGAGCGGACCGGGAAGGAGGAGCGCCGCGACCGCCTCGCCGCGACCGAGACCACGGGCCGCCGCGAGCCCGAAGGCCGCCGCCGCGAGGATCGCGAGGGGGTGGACGCCGGCGACCGCGAGGAGAAGCGCGCCGACCGCGAGGAGCCGCTCCGCCCGCCCACCGAGCGCCCCGGGGGCGAGCCGCGCGACCGCCTGGACGATGACGAGGACGACCGCGGGCTGGACACCCGCGAGGATCCAGCGGAGCGCGGGGAGCTCGCCGAGCTGCGTGTAGCCGATCGCGAGGAGGAGGACGAGGAGCGCAGCCGGAAGGATGAAGAGCCCCCCGGAGACGAGCATTCCGGGGATCCCCGCGCGCTCCCGCCCGATCGCGATCGCGACCTCCGTCGAGGTCGGCCCGGGAAGAAGGCTGGCGGCGCCCACGAGGTCCGCAAAGGAGCGCTCGTCGAGCCAGCCGCGGCGCAGGACGACCTCCTCGCGGAAGCGCGCGAGGTGCGCGGCCGGGCCCCCGAAGACCGTGGCGCCGAGGCGCAGGAAGAGCGCGGCGAGCTCGCGCAGGCCGGCGGGCGTCCGCTCGGCCGGGGCCACCTCAGACCGCCGCGGCGGGCCGGAGGGCGGAGCGGACGGCGGGGAGGACCTCGCTCCCGAGGAGCTCGATCGAGCGCATCACCCGGGCGTGGTCGATGCCGCCCCCGATCATCTGAAGGAGGAACCGGTCATGTCCGAAGATCTCGTGCTGGAAGAGGATCTTGTCCACGATCTCCGCGGGGCTCCCCACGAAGTTCGCGCCACGGATCCCGCGGGAGGCCTCGTAGCCGGCGCGGTCCAGGGGCGGGAAGCCGCGCTCGCGGGCGATCCGGTTCATCAGCGTGGCGAGGGACGGATAGGCGATCTCGGCCGCATCCTGGGAGCGGTCCGCGATGAACCCGTGCGAGGCGATCGCGAAGGGCGGCGGCGCCGGGTGGCCGGCCTCCGCGGCCGCCTCCCGGAAGATCCGGGCGAAGGGCGCGAACCGCTCCGGCATCCCGCCGATGATCGCGAGCGCGAGGGGAAGCCCGAGCCGGCCGGCCCGGGCCGCGGACTCCGGGGTCCCGCCGATCGCGATCCAGACCGGGAGCAGGTCCTGGACCGGGCGCGGCCAGACCCCCCGCGCATCGATCGCGGGCCGCCGACCGCCCGGCCAGCGGACGATCTCGGATGCCCGGATCGCGAGGAGGAGCTCCAGCTTCTCCGCGAAGAGCGCGTCGTAGTCGCGCAGGTCGTAGCCGAAGAGCGGGAAGGATTCGATGAACGATCCGCGCCCGGCCATGATCTCGGCACGGCCGCCGGAGAGCAGATCGAGGGTCGCGAACTCCTGGAAGACGCGGACCGGGTCATCCGAGGAGAGGACGGTCACCGCGCTCGTGAGGCGGATCCGGCGCGTCCGCTCGGCGATCGCGGCCAGGACGACCGCCGGCGCAGAGACCACGAAGTCCGGCCGGTGGTGCTCCCCGATCCCGAAGACATCGAGGCCGGCCTGGTCGGCGAGCTCCGCCTCCTCCACGAGCGCCCGCATCCGCTCCGGCGCGCTGCCCCAGCCGGTGGTGGGGTCGCCGGCGAGGTCGCCGAAGGTGAAGAGCCCGATCTCCATGCCGCCGGCCCCCTAGTCGAGCGTGACCCGGTCCGGGCCGTCGTAGCGCCCGCTGCGCTCCTTGTGGAGCTGCTGGATCACGTCGTTCAGGAGGCTGCTCGCCCCGAAGCGGAAGAGGTCCGGCGTCATCCAGCGCGGCCCGAGCGTCTCGTAGAGGACGACGAGGTAGCGGATCGCCTCCTTCGCGGTGCGGATCCCGCCCGCCGGCTTCATCCCCACCACCCGTCCGGTCCGGCGGTGGAAGGCGCGGATCGCCTCCAGCATGACGAGGGTGACCGGGAGGGTGGCGGCGGGGGTCACCTTGCCGGTGGAGGTCTTGATGACGTCCGCGCCGGCGGCCATCGCGAGGATGCTCGCGCGGCGGACGTCGTCCAGGGAGCCCAGCTCACCCGTCTCCAGGATGACCTTCAGGTGCGCCGGGCCGCACGCCGCCTTCACGGCGACGATCTCGTCGAAGACGGTCGCCACATCGCCGGCGAGGAAGGCGCCCCGGTCGATGACCATGTCGATCTCGTCCGCGCCCGCCTCCACCGCCATCCGGGTCTCGAGGATCTTCAGCTCCGTGAAGGTCTGGCCGGACGGGAAGCCGGTCGCCACGCTGGCCACCTTCACGCCGCTCCCGCGGAGCGCCTCCACGGCGGTCGGGACCATCGCGGGGTAGACGCAGATCGCCGCGACGGACGGGATGGAAGGATCGCCCGGATCGGGCCGGATCCCCTTGGCGCAGAGGCCCCGGACCTTCCCCGGCGTGTCCTTCCCCTCGAGCGTCGTGAGATCCATCATCCGGATCGCGAGCTCGAGCGCGTGGACCTTGGAGGCCTTCTTGATCGAGCGCGTGGAGAGCGCCGCGACCCGTTCCGCCACCCCGACCTCGTCCACGCCGCCGACGTCATCGAGGAGCGCGGCGATGCTCCCCCCGCCCGTCCAGGCGCGGACCCGCGCGCCGGCCTCGCGAGCGGCGGGGGAATCGGGGTCGGTCGCCTCGAGGGTGCGCATCGCCGCCATCCTACCCGGCAGCGTCCCGGCGGGCCCGGCGGGCGGCTTCGCGGAGGAGGAGGCCCTCCCGGATGCTCGCATCGGACGGCCGGATCCGCGCCACCCCGTGCCGCTCCACGAGCGCCAGGAGGAGGAGGATCCCGGCGGGGAGCTGGGCCACGCGCCGCTCGGAGAGACCGGTCCGGGCGGCGATCGGGGCTGCGGGCCCGGAGGTGGCCGCAACGAGCGCGGCGCGTAGATCGGCGCGCGTGAGCGGCGCGGTCCGCGCCCGCCCCAGAAGCCGGTTCACGTTCGTCCCCGTCCCGCCGGTGACGATCGCCCTCCGGACCCCGAGCGGACGGAAGGAAGCCGCCAGATCGCCGACCTCGCCCCGGAGCAGGTCGATCTCCTCCGGACCCGGCGGATCGCCGTGCAGGTGGCGCGCGGCAAGGCGCGCAGACCCTGCCGGGACGGGGAGGACCCGCGCCGGACGACCGGGGCGGAGGAGGACGACCTCCGTGGAGCCTCCACCGAGATCGATGACGAGGAGCGGGGTGCGGACCGGACGACCGCCGGTCGCGCCCTCGGCAGCGAGCCGTCCCTCGGCGGCCGGCGAGAGGACGCGCAGGCGGAGGCCGGTCGCCGCGTGGATCCGCTCGATCGCGGCGCCCGCATCCGCCGCGCGCCGGAAAGGCTCCGTTCCCACGACGAGAGGGAGCGCTCCCGCGTGCGCGCGCGAGCGCTCCGTGAGGGTGCGCAGGGCATCGGTCAGCTCTGCCGTCGCAGGCTCGCCCAGGTGACCCGTCCGGTCGACGACCGGGCCGAGACCGAGCTGGACGCTCTCGTCGAGGAGCGGCCGCAGCCCGGCCCGCCCGATCCCGGCGACGAGGAGGTGCGCACTATTGCTGCCGACGTCGATGACCGCCGCGACCGACTCGTTCCTGCTCTGCACGACCAATCTCCCCGAACCCGGGTGGTAGACTCACCAAAGAGCGCCGCCACAGGCGCAACGGCCCGGGCGGGCATAGGACTATCGGCCCATAGCCCCCGGTACTACCCCGGACCTATACTCGCTGCGAGTCAGCCCGCCACGCAAGGTGAATTCCGTGAAGATGTCCGCAGCGCGTGCCCACGCAAGGACAGAGAGGATCCTGGTCGCCGCCCTGGCCCTGGCGCTCGTCGCGCCCGGAGCCGCGAGCGCGGCCGTCCCCACCACCCGCACCGAGATGATCGTGCGCGCGGAGCGCGGCCAGGCGGCCGTGGCCCTGCGCGAGATCCGCGCTGCCGGCGGCAGCGTGGAGCGGCTCGGCCTCCCCGGCCTCTTCGTCGCCTCGGTCCCGCTCGCGGAGCTCTCGCGGCTCGCCGCTGCCCCGAGCATCGCCTCCCTCACCGAGAACCGCTCGGTCGACCTCGCGTCCGTGGACAACGCCCCGGCGGAGAAGGACCTCGGCCAGCTGGTGAGCGTCGCCAAGGTCATCGGCGCGGATCGCTACTGGGCGGCGGGCTTTACCGGCCAGGGCGTGGACGTCGCGCTGATCGACTCCGGGGTCGCCCCGGTGCGCGGGCTCGTCACGGACGACAAGGTGGTCCATGGGCCGGACCTCTCCTTCGAGTCCCAGGAGCGCGAGCTTCGCTATATCGACACCTTCGGGCATGGCACGCACATGGCGGGCATCATCGCGGGCCGGGACAACGGCCTCGGCCTGAACGAGGTCTCCGCCCAGGTCGAGAACCGCTTCACGGGCATCGCCCCCGGCGCGCGGATCGTGAGCCTCAAGGTCGCGGACGCGTTCGGCACCACGGACGTCTCCCAGATCATCGCCGCGATCGGCTGGACGATCCGCTACGGCGACAGGGACGGCCTGAACGTCCGCGTCATGAACCTCTCGTTCGGCACGGAGTCGGACCTCAGCTACATCGAGGACCCGCTCGCCTACGCCGTCGAGCGCGCCTGGCGGAGCGGCATCGTCGTGGTCGTCTCGGCGGGCAACCGCGATGACGACGCGATCGGCCTCTCGAGCCCCGCGTACGACCCGTACATCATCGCCGTCGGCGCCACCGTGCGCGGCGGGACCGAGACCCGGGCGGATGACTCCGTCGCCGCCTTCTCGCGCCGCGGCAACGCGCAGCGCTCGCCGGATCTCGTCGCCCCCGGGCGCTCGATCCTCAGCCTCCGCGTCCCGGGCAGCTTCCTGGACATGGAGCACCCGAACGCCCGCGTCGGCGAGACCCCGCGCCTCTTCCTCGGCTCGGGCACGTCGCAGGCTTCCGCGGTCGTCGCCGGCGCCGCCGCCCTGATCATCAGCCAGCGCCCCGGGATCTCCCCGGACAAGCTGAAGGGCCTCCTGAAGGCGAGCGCCTACCCGCTCGCCGGTGAGCCCGTCACGGCGCAGGGCGCCGGCCTCATCGACCTCAACGCCGCCTTCGACATGAGCCTCAACGGGATCGGGGCCCAGGGCCACCCGGTGGCCCAGGGCTCCGGCGGCCTCGGGGCCTCCCGCGGCGGCCAGACCCTCGTTCGTGCCGGCGAGCGCCTGATCGGCTCCCGGGACATCTTCGGGAACTGGGTCGGCCAGGCCGCCCTCGCCCGCCTCCTGAACGGCAGCGCCGCGTCCACGACCGAGCTCGTGGACGCCGGCTGGATCAACATCGGCTGGGATGCCCGTTCGTGGACCGTGGCGGACTGGGATGCCCGCTCGTGGACCGCCCGGTCCTGGACGGCCCGGTCCTGGACGGCCGGTGACTGGACCGCCCGGTCCTGGACGAGCGAGGGCTGGGATGCCCGCTCGTGGACGAGCGATGGCTGGGTCGCCCGCTCCTGGACGGGAAGCGATTGGGAAGCCCGCTCGTGGACGGCCCGGTCGTGGACGGCGGAGACCTGGGTGGGTGACACCTGGTCGAGCGCCGGATGGGGTGACTGACGCAGTGACCCTGGACGGGTCGAGCCGATCGACCCGATGACAGGAAACGATCGACCCGCCGTGCGGATCTCCGAGGAGATGCGCCGGCGGGTCGGTGTCTATGGGGTGACCGGCGCGATCGGCGCGACGGCGTTCGCGCTCCTGACCGCTCTCTCCCTGGCAGGCTTCGGCCCTGTCGCCGGGCCCGAGGTGCCGTTCTGGGCCCTGGTCGGCCTCTACGCGGCGACGGAAGCCGCGGTCATCCATATCGCGATCCGCAAGGAGACCCACTCGTTCTCGCTGACGGAGGTGCCGCTCGTCGTCGGCGCCTTCACGCTCGCGCCCGTCTCGGTCGTCCTCGCGCAGGTCCTCGGAGCCGGGGTCGTGCTCCTCCTCATCCGCCGCCAGGCACCGCTGAAGCTGCTCTTCAACATCCTCAGCTTCGCGCTGGCCACCACCGTCGGGCTGACCGTCTTCCATCTCCTCACCGACCCAAGCCAGGGGATCGGCCCGCGGAGCCTCTTCGCAGCCTACGCCGCCGCCGTGACCACCGACCTCGTCACCGCCCTGTGCGTGGAGATCGTCATCCGGGTCAGCACCGGCGAGCCGATGAACCTTCGGCTCCGCTCCACGTCCGCGATCGGGTTCACCCTCCTCAACGCGACCCTGGGCATCGCGGTGATCGTCGACTGGGTCGGTCACGTTGGCGGCCTGTGGATGCCCCTGCTCATGGGGATCGGGCTCTATGCCGGCTACCGGCTCTGGACGCGCGAGCGTCATCGCCAGGAGCGGCTGGCGGACCTCCAGGGGACGAGCCACGAGATCCAGGGCTCCCTCGGCAGCGAGGGGATGGAGGCGGCGATCGTGCGCGAGGTCCGCCGCCTCTTCGGGGCGCACACCGTGGAGCTCATCCTCCCGCTCCAGGGAGGCGATGAGGTCCGCCGTGTCCAGATGATCGGCGATGCGGCGATCACCTCGCGGGTCCACGCGGAGCGTGACCTGGCCCCGAGCTGGCGGGACCTCCTCCGCGGCGATGCCGGCGCGCTCCTCCAGGTGGCCGGTGCGGACCTGGACGGTGGCGGACGGCCGGACGCCGGTCGTCACTCGGTGCTTGCCGCGCCGGTCCCGGTGACCGAGCGGACCCGTGGGCTGCTGGCGCTCGTGGACCGCGAGGCGAAGGTCGGTGCATGGCCGGCGGACGAGCTCCCCCTCCTGGAGACGCTCGGGAACCAGATCGCGGTGACGCTCCGGAACGCGCAGCTCCTCGAGAACGTGGAGGCTCGCGCGGCGGAGAACGAGTACCTCGCCCGCCACGACACCCTCACCGGCCTTCCGAACCGCGACTGGCTCCGCCAGCTCATCGATGACGCCCTCCGCCGGGAGGCCACCGCGCCGGCCGCGGTGCTCGTGGCCGAGCTGACCGGCTTCCGGGAGCTCGTGGAGACGCTCGGCCACGACAACGCGGACCAGGTCCTGCGTGCCGTCGCCAAGCGGCTCGTCGCCCACGCAGGCCCGGATCGGCTCGTCGGGCGTCTGGACGGGCACGATCTTGCGGTCGTCATCCCGGGACCGGCCTCGGCGGCCCAGGTCCGCGACCAGGCCCGGTCGCTCGTGGATGCGCTCCACGAGCCCTTCCCCGTGGATGACCTCCTCCTCGGCCTCACGATCCGGGTCGGGCTCGCGCTCACCGGGGCCGAAGAGCGCGTGGATGCCCGGACGCTCCTCCGGCGCGCAGAGATCGCGATCCGGACCGCGGAGACGGACGACGAGGAGATCGCGGAATACGACCCGGTCCGCGACGCCGGGAGCCCGGTCCGGATGTCGCTCGTCGGCGAGCTCCGGCGCGCCCTGGACGAGCGGGAGCTCACCGTCCTCTACCAGCCCAAGGTCTCGCTCGCCACGCGCCGGATCGTGGGAGCGGAGGCGCTCATCCGCTGGATGCACCCGACCCGCGGGATGATCCCGCCGGACGAGTTCATCCCGGTCGCCGAGCGCTCCAACGTGCTCCGGCCGATGACGCTCTTCGTCCTCGAGCTCGCCCTCGCGCGCTGCGAGGCCTGGCGTGCCGGTGGGGGCGCCCAGGGCGTGGCCGTCAACCTGTCGGTCCGCAACCTCCTCGATTCGCGGATCGTGGATGACGTGGACCGGCTGATCCGCCGCTCCGAGGTGCCGCCGGAGGCGCTCACCCTGGAGATCACGGAGAGCGCGGCGATGCTCGACCCGGCGCGGGCCCGAGCGGTGATGACGGAGCTGCGCGGCCTCGGCGTGCGGCTCGCGATCGACGACTTCGGGGCAGGCTACGCATCGCTCGCCTACCTGAAGCAGCTCCCGGCGAACGAGCTGAAGATCGACAAGGCCTTCATGCACGCGATCGACCGCGACCCCCGCGACCGGGCGATCGTGAAGTCCTCGATCGATCTCGCCCACGACCTCGGCCTGAAGGTCGTGGCGGAGGGGGTCGAGACCCAGGCGGCGATGGACCTCCTCGCGGAGCTCGGGGCCGACCTTGTCCAGGGCTGGCATCTCGGCCGGCCGATGAGCGCGGAGGCGTTCGACGATGCGCTCCGCGGAGACCGGATGCAGCGAGGAGCGAGCGTGGCATGACGACCCGGTACACGAGCGGTGGGGAATACCTGGCCCCGCGACGGATCCACGCGGACAAGGCCGGGCGGACCCTGTCGATCGAGTGGCCGGACGGGCACGGCTCGCGCTATGACTTCACCGAGCTGCGCTGGCTCTGCCCGTGTGCCTTCTGCCGCGGCGAGATGGGGCAGCCGGGGTGGCTCGATTCCCTCCCCACCCTGACGGAGGCGCAGACGACCCTCACCGACCTCGCGCTCGTCGGGCAGTACGCGCTCCAGCCCACCTGGGCCGATGGACACCACACCGGCTTCTACACCTTCGAGCGGCTGCGCGTCGCCTGCCCCTGTGCCGAATGCCGGGCGCGCCTCGAGGCGTCGGGCGACCACCTCCACCGGGCCGGCGGGGGCTGACGGAGACCGGCCGCGCCGAACCGCGCGTTGACGCCGTGTTGACGAACGGTTGACGTCGCGGGCCGAGGGTGTCGCGGGACGCACGTGCGTCCGTTGAGCCCCCATGGAGGTCCGAGATGACGTCTGCCCCGCGGATCCGACCCGCCCTTGCCCTGGCCGTCTGTGCCGGCCTGATCGCCGCCCCCGCGGCAGCCGCCGATCCCGCGGTCATCGTCCGGCCGCTCGCGACGATCTCGGTCGGCTCGTTCGACGAGGGCGCGACGGAGATCATCGCGTTCGATGCCGGGAGCAGGACGCTCTACTCGATCAACGGCGAGACGAGCGCGCTCGACATCCTCGACCTCTCGGATCCGGCGGCTCCCGTGGTGAAGCGCTCGGTCTCCGTGGACGGGACGCCGACGAGCGTGGCGGTCGGGAACGGGATCGTCGCGGTCAGCGTGAGCGCCGAGGCGCCCGATGCCCCGGGCCATGTGGACTTCCTCGACCTGGCCGGTGAGCTGCTCGCCGAGGTCGAGGTCGGGGTGGATCCGGACCACGTCCTCTTCACCGCGGACGGGATGAAGGCGGTCACCGCGGACGAGGGTGAGCCCGCCGAGGACTACTCCGTCGACGCGCCGGGCTCCGTCACCGTGATCGATCTCACGCAGGGCGTGGAGAACGCGACGACCACGATCCTCGGCTTCGAGGACTTCAACGCGGACGGGAGCCGCGCCGGTGAGCTCGCCGAGGGCGTCCTCATCTACGGTCCGGGATCCTCGGTCGCCCAGGATCTCGAGCCTGAGTTCGCGACCATCTCCCCGGACGGCACGACCGCATGGGTCACCCTCCAGGAGAACAACGCTGTCGCGGTCGTCGATCTCGTGGCCCCGGCGATCACCGCGATCCTTCCCCTCGGCGTGAAGGACCTCTCGCTCCCCGGGAACGGCATCGACGCCGGTGACGAGGACGGCGCGATCGACATCCGCCCCCGCGCGGCCGTGGCGCTCTATCGCCCGGATCAGATCGCCGCGTGGATGTCCGGCGATGCCCTCTACCTCATCACGACGAACGAGGGTGATACCCGGGACTTCGATGCCTACAGCGAGGAGACCGAGGTCGGTGAGGTGACGCTCGACCCGACGGTCTTCCCGGACGCCGCCGCGATCCAGGCCGAGGGCGACACCGGCAAGCTCGAGATCACGACCGCCTACGGCGACACCGACGGTGACGGGGACTACGACGTCCTCGCCGCCTCCGGCGCACGCTCCTTCGCGATCTGGGATGCGGCCACCGGCGCTCTCGTCCACGAGAGCGGTGACCTCCTCGAGCAGACCGTCGCCGAGCGGAACCCGGAGCACTTCAACAGCACGCACGACGAGCAGCCCTCCTTCGAGGACCGCTCCGACAACGCCGGCCCGGAGCCGGAGGGCGTCGCCCTCGGCCGACTCGGCGACCATGACCTGGCCTTCATCGGCGCGGAGCGCCAGAGCGGCATCTTCGTCGTGGACGTGACCGACCCCACCGCTCCGTCGCTCATCGACTACGTCGAGAACCGCGACTGGTCCGGTGTTCCGGCGGACGGCACGGCCGGTGATCTCGGCCCCGAGGGGCTCGTCTTCATCCCGGCCGAGGCCGGCCCGGACGGCCGCGCCCTCCTCGTCGTCGCGAACGAGGTGAGCGGAACGATCAGCGTCTGGGAGGTCGTCGAGGGCTGACCTTCCCCCGCTCCCGAGACTCCACCCGTGAGGGGCGCCGGCTCGCCGACGGCGCCCCTCACGCATGCTCGGCGCAGCCTGGACGCGCCTCCCGCATCCGGATCGCGCCGCCCCCCGGGGCAGCGCGATCGTCGTGGTCCTCGCCGTCACCGTGCACCTGGCCGCGTCGCCCACGGGGGCGGACACGAAGCGCGCAACCGTCCGCGCTCGGATCAAGGCGACGCCCGGCCGCCAGGACAAGGTGGCGGGGATCACCGTCATCCCGCTCCGGGATGGGATGGCGATCCACCTCTCGGCGCTGGACGCGGCGGTCCTGCAACTCACTCCGATCTCGGAGATGGAGATCCGGATACCCGCTGACGGCGCCGATCTCTACCGGGGCCCCCTCACCCGTCGCTCCTCCGCCGTCGTGAGGAGCGCCACGGGATCGCGAGCCAGCCGTCGGTCGACGGGGGGACGGGGCGATCACGGGCCCGCGCGCGCTGCATCACCGTGGTGACCAAGGTACGCTCGGGCACTGCCAACGATGAGCTCGAGTCGCTCCGGGTCTCCGAGCGGGAGGTCGGTGTCCGGCGCTTCGGGCCAGAGCCGGAAGCCGGCATCGGAGGCCGGCGCGTCGATCGCCCACCGCCGCGAGCAGCCCGCGCGCGTCGCCGCCACGCGGTCCCTCGGGTTGGGAGAAACTCGGGAATCATCAGGGGCCCGGGCCGTTCGGCCCGGGCCCCTGGCTGGGAACGGGGAGCGATCAGATCTGCTCGCAGATCCCGATCGGCGAGACGAGATCGAGGGTCGACTTGTTGTCCGTCCAGGTGTTGTAGGTCCCGGCCGTACCAGGCCCGCCATCCGACTTGTCCTGGCAGGCCAGATTCACGATCCCGAGGATCCGGTTGCCGTCGATCTCGTTGAGGCGCGTGTTCGTATCGAAGAAGATCCCGGTGTTGAGGATGTCCGAGATCACGTTGTCACGGACCTGGATGCCACCGGGGTTCTGCTCGGTGGTCACGTAGACGCCGAACTCGACCGACGAGATCCGGTTCGCCTCGACGATCACGTTGGTCGCGGGGTTGTCGATGGAGATCGCCCGCGGGTTGTTCGTATCGATGAGGTTCTCACGGATCTCGATCGTCGTCGCGCCGCTGCCCTTGACCTGGATCGAGGGGGTGGACGACGAGCTGAACGAGATGTCCGTGGTGAAACCGACCGTGTTCCCCGAGACGGTGATCTCGGAGGACTTGTCGATGAGGACGAACGTCACGTTGTCCCGGCTGCGGTTGCCCTTGATGGTGATCCCGCTCACCGGGCTTGCGCCCTCGGTGAGGTTGACCGCCGCCGTCCGATGGCCGATGAATCCGTTCCGTCCGATCACCACGCCCGTGGCACCGCCGTCGCCCGTCCGGATGCCGGAGGCCGGACCGCCGCTGTTGTTGTCCCGGAAGCAGTTCCGGCGAACCCGGTGGCCGCTGCCCTGGAGGATGAGCCCCGTGCTGTTCGCCTGGATGATCGACGTGGAGACGACCACGCCCGAGGTCGCGGCCCCGAGCCGGATCCCGTTCCCCTGGGTGTTGGCGATGCGCATCCCGCGGATCCGGATCCCGGATGCCGTGAGGTCGAGCGCCGGACCGGTCGTGGTGCCGATGATCGTCGCCTCGCCGCCGCGGGTGCGGCAGCGCCACGCGTCCTCATCGGCGTGCGGCCCGACGATGCTGATCGTCTCGGCCACCGTGACGTTCTCGTTGTAGACGCCGGGGCAGACGTAGATGACCGCGCCGGCGGGAGCGGCGGGAATGGGCGCGTAGGGGTTGCTCGAAGCGTCGGTGCCCGACTTCGTCCAACCCGAGACGGCGCGGGTGAGGGTCGTGAAGACCACCCCATAGCCGGCTGCCAGCGCGTCATCGTTCACGTTCTTCGCGTTGTCGAACTGGTCGTCGCAGGCAGGCTGGTTCGTGCCGTCGGTCAGCCCGGCCTTGCCGTCATCGTCGACGACCCGGTACTCGACCTGGCCACCGTGGGCGTGCGGGCGCGCGGCAGCAGGGATCCCGCCGGTGAGCGAAGCGACGATCGAGATCCCGGCGGCGAGGCCGGCGATCGTCCGGAGCCTGGTGGACATCCTGGAACCTCCTCTGGTGGCTCGGCCGGGATCGGCGATCCCGGATCCGTGGGGTGGGCGCTCGATGGCCGCGTCCGGGCCTTCCGTCCCGATGCGGCATCCGTTCATGGGGCGGTGGCAGGGTCCTCGCCGCCGGGTGTGATCTCCACGGGGGCGGGCGCGTACCCGTCCCCGGCCAGGTCGATCCCCTCGAGCGCCGCGATCGCGCGTTCGAGCAGGTCGGTCCGCATCCCCTCCTCGACCGTCGGCACCGTTTCGACCACGCCCGCGGCGACCGCGCGAGCGGCCATCGACGACCAGTCATCAGGTGTCATCGAACCGAGCACCGGATCGGCGGGCCACACGAGCCGGCCCATCTCGGTGACGACCCAACGCTGATGCTGGAGGGGCAGGAGCGAGCCGTTGTCGTAGGCATTGACGGCGCACATCTCGAGATCGTCGCGGCAGGCGGCCCACTCTCCGAGGACGGCGGCGAGGAACCGGACGACGACCTCTTCGTGCCCGGGGAGCCAGTCGGCGCGGACCCAGATGCCGTCACCCGGCATGGCGATGGCGGGGTCCGACAGGTCGATCACCGTGAACGACGCGGGATCGACGAGCTCTCCGGTCTCCTCATCGATCCTCTCGAGGACCTGCGCCCACTCGTCCTCCAAGCGGACATGGGCCGCCTCGACCTGGTGCGCGGCCACGGCGGCCGCATCGAACGGAGCGGCCCCGATCACCACGGCCGCGGGGTCGAGCCCGGCTGCAACGAGCGCGGGCCGGACCGACTCTCCCGCCGGTCCTTCCAGCACCGTGATCGTCCGCCCGGCCAGATCGGCCACGGAGGAGATCCCCGAGTCGGCCGGGACGATGATCCGGTCGCCGCTCCGGGTAGCGATCCTCGCCACCTCCACGAGGGGGGTGATCTCCGCCGAAGCCCGCAGCGCGGCCGCTGCGGGAGCGATGAGGATCGAGGGGCCTTCCTCGTCGCCGAGCGCGAGGACCGGGTCACCGATCGACGGATCCCCCTCCATGGGGATGACCGTGAGGTTCTGCTCCGCGTAGCGACCACTGAGCTCGGCGGAGAAGTACGGGATCGTCCGGCCGCTCGGAAGCTCGGCGAGCTGGACGAAGACGTCGTCCGGGATCGCGAATGTGGCATCCGGGTCGGTCTGGGAAAGATCTCCCTCGCCGCCGCCCTCCGCACTCGAGCTCGACCCCCCGCAGCCGCTGATGACGACGATGGCGACGATGGCGGCCATGCCGAGGGCGAGGGCGACCGGACCCCGCCGGCGATCGGTTCCTGTGGTCATCCGAACCTCCCGGACACGTAGTCCTGTGTGAGCTGCTCCCGGGGAGCCACGAAGATCGCGCTCGTCGGGCCGATCTCGACGAGGTGCCCGGATCGGGCCTCGTCGACGAAGAAGAAGGCCGTCTGGTCGCTGATCCGCGCGGCCTGCTGGAGGTTGTGCGTGACGATCACGATCGTCACGGAGTCCCGGAGCTCGCGGACCAGGTCCTCGATCTTCGCCGTGGCGATGGGGTCGAGCGCGGAGCACGGCTCGTCCATCAGCAGGACCTCTGGTTCCACCGCAAGGGCGCGGGCGATGCACAGCCGCTGCTGCTGTCCGCCGGAAAGGGCGACAGCCCGCGAGGCCAGCTTGTCCTTCACCTCGTCCCAGAGCGCCGCACGGCGGAGGCTGTGTTCCACGATCTCGGCCACCGGCCGATCGGGCCGCGGGCCGGCGAGCTTCACGCCGGCCGCCACGTTGTCGAAGATCGACATCGTCGGGAAGGGGTTCGGTCTCTGGAAGACCATCCCCACCACTCTCCGGACGCGGACCGGGTCGACAGTGGACCCGTAGATGTCCTGCCCATCCAGCTCCACGCGGCCCCCGACCCGGGAGCCGGGGATCACCTCGTGCATCCGGTTCAGGGTGCGGATCAACGTGCTCTTGCCGCAGCCGGAGGGCCCGATCATCGCCGTCACCTGGCGAGAGGGGATCGCCATCGAGACATCCCGAACGGCACGGAAGGCGCCGTACCAGGCGCTCACGGCATCGAGGTTCATGGCGCCCGGAAGGTCACCGGCCTCGGGGTCGTTCGCCCTCGCGTGGTGGGCCGGGATGACCCGGATGAGCTCTCGGACCTCGATCTCCTCGAGGTCCGGCTCGGCGGTCACTTCCTTCGCGCGGGCGGTGGTTTCGGGCATGGCCGGTTCTGACCTCATGCAGCGCGCCGCCCGATGGTTCGTGCCCGGACCGCGACGTTGATGACGAGCACGAAGGCAAGAAGGACAAGGGAGGCTGCCCAGGCCTGGCCGATGAGGAACTCGGAGGGGAGCCCCGAGTTGAAGTAGATGAAGAGGGGAAGCGAGTCCATCGCGTTCCCGAGGTCACCCACGTTCACCGACTGGTTCCCGACGTTCGTCAGGATCAGGGGCGCCGTCTCGCCCGCCCCGCGGGCCACGGCGAGCATGATCGCGGTGAGGATCCCCGCAGCGGCCGTGCGGATGACGACCGAGACGGTGGTCCGCCACTGGGGGATCCCGAGGGCGAGCGACGCCTCGCGGACGGACCCGGGGACGAGTCGCACGATCTCTTCCGTGGACCGCGCGACGAGCGGGATCATGATCACGGCGATGGCGACGATCGCCGCGAAGGCCGAGTAGGTCTGGGTCGGGACCACGATGACGGTGAAGGCGAAGATGCCGATCACGACGGAGGGGATCCCGGCCAGGGTCTCGGTCGCCAGGCGGAGGAGGCCGGCGACGCGTCCGTCCGGGGTCTCCGCCATGTAGATCCCCGCAAGGACGCCGATCGGTGCGGCGATCAGGGTCGCGAGCGGCACGATCTGGAGCGTGCCGAGGATCGCGGCCAGGGCGCCCCCCTCCTCATAGCCGAACATCTCCTCGGTGAAGAACTGGACCGAGAGCGAGCGCAGCCCGTTGATGACGACCATCGCGACGATCGCTCCGAGGAGGAAGACGATCGTCCCCGCGGCAGCGAAGCAGGCCCAGGTCCAGGCCCGATCACGCCGGCGACGCGACGCCTCCGCCACGGTCGGCTCGAGCGAGATCCGCGCAGGGACCGGACCGGTGTCTGTCATCCGGTTCATCGGCCGATGCCCGAACGGCGCAGGGAGCCCCGGGCGAGCAGCCGGGTCGCGAGCACGAGCGCGAGGGCGAGGAAGAGCAGGACGAGCCCGAGCGCGATGAGGGAGCTGCGCTCGACCCCGTCCGATGCCTCGCCCCAGCTCGTCGCCAGCTTGCTCGCGATCGTCTGGGCCGGATCGAAGAGTCCGGACGGAAGCCGATCGGCGTTGCCGATCGTCATCGTGACGGCCATCGTCTCGCCCATCGCCCGGCCGAGAGCCAGGAGGCTCGCGCCGATGATCCCGGTCCGCGCCTGTGGAAGGACGACGGCGCGGATCGTCTCCCACCGCGTCGCCCCGAGCCCGAGGAAGGCCTCGCGGTGCGATTGGGGGATCGTGGAGAGGACCTCGCGCGTGATGGCGACGATCGTCGGCGTGATCATCAGCGCGAGCAGGAGCGATGCCGCGAGGAGGTCGGAGCCGCTCGCGGCGCTCCCGAGGAACGGGAGCTCCCCGAAGGCCCCGACGACCGGCACTTCGACACCGTCCCGGAGGAAGGCCCCCAGGATCATGACCCCCCAGAGGCCGATGACGACGCTCGGGATCGCGGCGATCAGCTCCACGAGCAGGGTCATCGGGATCGCCAGCCGGCGCGGCGCGATCTCGGAGAGGAAGACGGCGGTGGCGACCCCCAGGGGGACCGCGAGCAGCATGGCGAGGACCGAGGTGGCCACCGTTCCCGCGATGAACGGCAGCGCACCGAAGACGAGCATCGAGACATCCCAGGTCTGCCCGGTGAGGAACCCCAGCCCGAAGAGAGCGAATGCCTCGGCGGACCCGAGGGCCAGCTGGGCGAAGATCCCTGCGACGATGAGCAGGATCATCCCCGCCACCCCGAGCGAGAGGACGCGGAAGATGCGGTCACCCGCGGACCGCGCCGAGGACGTTGGCGCTCGAGAGCCGGTCCTGATGGGGATGCTCATCTCAACTCCGGTCTACGGGCGCCGGTGACGATCGCTCGTCGCCGGCGCCCGGATCCGACCGACGGTGGTCGATCAGGGCCAGACGGCGTTGCCGCCGACCTTGACCTTGTGGAGCTGTGCGATGGCCTTGGTGCGGACCGAGCTCGGAAGCTTCGCGTAGCCGAGCGACGCGAGGTAGTTCTGACCGGTGGTTAGCCCCCAGTAGAAGTAGGCCAGCGTCACGGAGGTCTCGTCGGCAGACGCCTGACCCTGCTCCCGGACGAGCCAGAAGGTGTAGGAGACGATCGGGTAGCAGGCCGTGCAGTTCGCAGAGATCACGGGGTCGATCCGGAGGTCGTTCGGAACGGAGGAGACCTTCGCGTTGGCAGAGGCCGTCGCCGCGCTGGAGGTGGGGCTCACGAACGCGCCGCGCGGGTTCTGGATCCGGGCCTTGATCAGCCCCGCAGTGTCCGCGTACGAGAGCTCCATGTAGCCGATCGCTCCCGACGTGCTCTTCACCTTGAGCGCGACGCCTGCGTTGCGGGGGGCACCCACCCCGGTCGGCCAGCTGGGCTGCTTCGACGGGAGCGAGGACCGGGAGCGCCAGTAGCTGTTCGTCGACTGCTTGAGGTAGTCGGTGAAGGCATAGGTCGTTCCGGAGCTGTCCGAACGGTGCACGGGGGTCACCTTGACGTCGCAGCTCGCTAGACCGGCATTCCTGCCATTCGTTCGCAGCTTCGGGTCATTCCAGCGCGTGATCGCGCCCGAGAAGAGATCGCCGACGTTCTGGCCGGTCAGCAGGAGGGAGCTGACGCAACTGAGCTTCACACCCAGGGCGACGGCACCGATCATCGAGGGGACATGGAGGGTGTCCCAGCCATTGCCGCTCATCTCGGAGGAGGTCATCGGCGCATCCGAGGCACCGTAGTCGGTGCGGTTGGCACGGAAGTCCGAGATGCCCGTTCCCGACCCGACGGCCGCGTACTGCATGTTCGCGTTCACGTTCGAAGGCAGACCGGACCGGAACTTCGAGATCCAATAGGAATATGCCGGCGCGGGGAAGCTGGCACCGGAACCCTTGATCGTGTAGCTCCCTGCGGGCTTGGCCGGCCCGGCGGCGGCGGCGGGCGTGGCCGCCACTGCGACGAGCGCTGCTGCGAGAAGGAGGGTCACGCGGCGACGGGTCCGCTCAAGGTCCACGAATGTCCTCCGGGTGTCGGGCCAGATCCGAGCGCGACCGGGTCGGTCGTCTCCTGTGCGGCCTGGGGGAGGTTCTTCCCGGTCGATGAACGCGGCGCAAAGGGAAGGTCAACGTCGATGTCCGCTGGGTCAACGTTGTGTGATGGGTGCCGGTAGAGGCATCCTCAACGGGCCGAAGGGTCCGGCCGGAGCGGCGCGGATCGCGTGCCCGTGCCACGATAGGGAAGAAGGGTCGAGGGCCCAGAGGTGGACCCGCCGATGCACCGCCCGACGGAAGAAGGACAAGGGTGACGAGCCAGAGCGCGAATCGGCGTGCCGTGAAGGCGCCGAAGGTCCCCTATCTGAACCGCGAGCTCTCGTGGCTCGAGTTCAACGCGCGCGTCCTCCACGAGGCCACCGACCGGCGCAACCCGCTTCTCGAGCGCTGCCGGTTCCTCGCGATCTTCGCGTCCAACCTCGACGAGTTCTTCCAGATCCGCGTCTCGGGGGTCAAGGAGCAGCTCGCCGCGGGACGGGCGCGGCCCTCCCCGGATGGCCTCGCCCCCAAGGAGATCCTGGAGCGGGTGCGGACGCGGACCCTGGAGCTGCAGGCCGACCTCTCCGCGGCCTACCTCGGGATCCGCGAGGAGCTCGCCGCGGAGCAGATCCGGATCGTCCGGGTGGAGGATCGTCCGGAGCGTCAGCGGGAGCTGCGCCAGGAGTTCATCGACCGGATCTTCCCCGTCCTCACCCCGTTGGCGGTGGACCCGGCCCACCCCTTCCCCTACATCAGCGACCTCTCCCTCTCCCTCGCCGTCACCGTGCGGGACCCCGAGACGGGCGAGCGGCGCTTCGCGCGGATCAAGGTGCCCCCGGTCCTGCCGCGCTTCTGGGAGGTGGGCGGGCGGACCTACATCCTCCTCGAGCAGATCATCGCCGCGAACCTGGACGTCCTCTTCCCGGGGATGGAGATCCTCGAGCATCACCTCTTCCGGGTCACCCGGAACGCGGATATCGCGATCGAGGAGGACGAGGCGGACGATCTCCTCCTCGCCCTCGAGGAGGAGCTCCAGCGGCGCCGCTTCGGGAAGGTCGTCCGCCTGGAGGTGGAGCGCTCGATGCCCGCCGCCACGCGGACCCTCCTCCGGCGCGGGCTCGGGCTGGAGGCGGCGGACGTCTACGAGATCGCGGGGATGCTCGACCTCACCGCGCTGGATGCGATCGCGGACCTTCCCGTCCCGGCCCTCCAGCGCGCGGCCTGGCATCCGGTCACGCAGCCGCCGCTCGCGCCCCCGGACGAGGACGTGCCCGCGGACCTCTTCGCCGCGATCCGGGAGGGGGACCTCCTTGTCCATCACCCCTACGAGTCCTTCCAGACCTCCGTCCAGCGATTCGTGGAGCAGGCGGCCGCGGATCCGGATGTCCTCTCGATCAAGATGACCCTCTACCGGACGAGCGGCGACTCCCCGATCGTCCGCGCGCTCATCCTCGCCGCGGAGCGCGGGAAGCAGGTCGTGGTCACGGTGGAGATCAAGGCGCGCTTCGACGAGCAGGCGAACATCGTGTGGGCCCGCGCCCTGGAGCGCGCGGGGGCGCACGTCGCCTACGGGATCGTCGGCCTGAAGACGCACTGCAAGGCGGCGCTCGTCGTCCGGCGCGAGGGCCGCGGGCTCCGTTCCTACCTTCACCTCGGCACGGGGAACTACAACCCGCGGACGGCACGGATCTACACGGACCTCGGCCTCCTCTCGGACGACCCCACCCTGTGCGCGGACGCCACGGACCTCTTCAACGTCCTCACCGGGGTCGCGCGGAAGGACCGCTACCGGCGCCTCCTCGTGGCGCCGGCGGGGATCCGGCCGGGGCTCCTCGGGCTGATCGCGGGGGAGGTCGCGCGCCACCGGGAGCACGGCGATGGCCGGATCGTCATGAAGGTGAATGCGATCGTGGATCCCGGGGTGATCGGCGCCCTCTACGAGGCGTCGCGCGCAGGCGTCCCGATCGACCTCATCGTGCGCGGGATGTGCTCCCTCGTCCCCGGCCGGAGTGGCTGGTCGGAGACGATCCGCGTCCGGTCCGTGGTGGGTCCCTTCCTCGAGCACTCGCGGATCTACGCCTTCGGGAGCGGGAGCCGCGAGCGCGTCTGGATCGGATCGGCGGACGTGATGGAGCGGAACCTGGACCGGCGCGTGGAGGCGCTCACGCCGATCACCGAGCGCGGGCACGTGGAGCGGCTCCAGGGGATCCTCGCCACGATGCTCGCGGACGACCGCCGCGCCTGGTCCCTCGGGGAGGATGGGCACTGGACCCGCGTGGAGCAGACCGTCCCGGACGCCGGCGGTGCGGACACCTTCGAGATCCTGAAGGCAGAAGCGCTCGCGATGGCCCACCCCCATGGGTGAGCGGCGGCCGCGCCGAACGACGCCCGCGCCGCCCCCGATCGAGACGGAGCTGAAGTACGCCGTCCGCGATCCGGCCGCGCTCCGGGTCTGGCTGGACGGAGACGGTCTCGCGGGGATCCCCGGGCTGATGGCGGCGGCGAGCGGGATCCGGGAGGTGGAGGACCTCTACATCGATACGACCCGCGGGGCGCTCGCCCGTCACGGCTTCGGGGCGCGCCTGCGGCGCCACGGGACGAAGGTCACGCTCACGGTGAAGTCCGTGGGTCGCGATGACCCGGCCGGCGGCGACCAGCCCGGCGCCCGCGCGCTCCGGCGCCGGATCGAGCTCGAAGGCGCGGCGACGATGCACCTCGATCCGGAGAGCTGGCCCGCCTCCCCGGCCCGCGAGCTCGTCGACGAGCTGCGCGGCGGCGCCCGGCTCCGGCCCCGGTTCGTCGTCCGGCAGGCGCGCCATGAATGGCAGCTCTCGGACGCGGACGGGAAGGCGCTCCTCACCTTCGACGCGGTCGAGGTCCACGTGGGTCGGCGGCGTGCCGGATCCTTCACGACCCTCGAGGTGGAGAGCGCGGATGGCGGGGAGGCCCTCCTCCGGCGGGTCGCCGCCGCGCTCGAGGGGACCGGGCTGGTGGAGCCCGAGCCGCGCTCCAAGGACGAGCTCGCGCAGGGGATCGTCGCGGCGTTCCAGGCGGGCCCCCTACCCCCGCTCGTCCCCCCCAAGGTCCCGAAGAGCCCCGGGATCCGACCGGAGGACCCGCTTGCGGAGGCGGGCCGGAAGGTCCTCCGCCTCCACCTCGCCCGGATGCTCGCCTACGAGGCGGGGACACGGAGCGGCGCCGACCCCGAGGACCTCCACAAGATGCGCGTCGCCACCCGCCGGATGCGGGCCGCGTGGCGGACCTTCGGGGATGCCTTCAAGCCGGGGATCCGCCGGCGCTACGTGCGCTCGATCCGCGGGATCGCCGATGCGCTCGGGGCGGTCCGGGACCTGGACGTGATCATCGAGGGGGTGGAGGCCGTCCTCCCCACGCTCGGCCCGGAGGACCGGGACGGGCTCGAGGTCTACCTGGCGGACCGGCGGGCGGCGCGCGCCGCGGCCCGCAGTGCGCTCCTTGCGCTCCTCGATTCCCGGGACTACCGCGACATCGTGGAGACGGCGCTCGACTTCACCGAGACTCCCGGCGCAGGCGGCATCCGTACGACGGGACGCGGCCCCGCCCTCGTCCGGGATACCGCGGCATCCCGGGTCTTCCTCGCCTGGGAGCAGGTCCGTGCGCATGACGCGGCGATCGCGTGGGCGGATCCGGTGGCGCTCCACGCGCTGCGGATCGACCTCAAGCGCCTCCGCTACACGATCGAGGCCTTCCGGGAGGTCCTCCCCACCCGTGCGGAGCGGATCGTGGCCGAGATCGTCCGCGTCCAGGACCACCTCGGCCTCCTGAACGATGCGGACGTGGCAGCAGCCCAGGCGCGCCTCTGGCTGATCGAGCACGCGGCCGGGATCGACCCGGCCGTAGCGGGCGCGGTCGGACGCTACCTGCGGGGCCGCGAGGCGGAGGTGGCCCGGCTCCGGCGCCGCTTCCCGGTCCTCTGGAGGCGGATCATGGCGCCGGCATTCCGCCGGGCCCTCGCCGCGGCGGTGGCGGAGATCTAGCGGGCGGTCCGGCTCGTCCGGCGGGCGGCGGGCTTCGCGGGCGCCTTCGGGGCGGTCGGCTTCGGCGTCGCTGCGGGCTTCGCTGCGGCCGGCTTCGGCCGGGCGATCTTCGGCGCGACGGTGCGCTTCGCCGGCGCCTTCGTGGCGGGCTTCGGCCCGGCGGCGGGCGCCTCGGCGGCGGCCTTCGCCTTTGCGGCGGTCGGCTGCGGCGTCTCTGCGAGCTTCGCGGCGGCGGCCGTGGCCCTGGGCTTCGCGGGCGTCTTCGCTGCGGCCGGCTTCGGCCGGGCGATCTTCGGCGCGACGGTGCGCTTCGCCGGCGCCTTCGTGGCGGGCTTCGGCCCGGCGGCGGGTGCCTTGGCGGCGGCCTTCGCCTTGGCCGCAGGCGCGGAAGCAGCGGGAGCCGGGGTCAGGCTCGCCTTCGCGGAGGCGCTCCGTGCGACGCGCGGGGCTGCCGCCATGGCGGCGGTGAGCTCCGCGACCAGGGCTTCCAGCGCCGCCACGCGATCCTCCGCCCGGGCGCGCTTGGCGCGGGCCTTCTCGAGGTCGGCGACGGCCTCCTCGAGGCGCTTTCGGGCGCGCTTGGCATCCCGGGCATCCCCGGTCTTCGTGGCCGAACCCATCGCCGTCCCTCCCGTGCCCCCGGAGCGTGTGCCGGGCTCCGCCATTATCCGCGACCGGTCGCGTTAACCGCACGTTGACGTGGTGCCGACACGGCGGTGATGCCGGCTCCGGCAGCCTCGGGGTGCCATGGGTTCGCCGAACCGACCTCCGACCCTCGTCACGTGGGGCGATCCGCCCACGGGCATCGAGCCGTCCTGGACGGGTGAGCGGCGGGTCGTCGGCTCGCTCGCCGAGCTGCGTGCCGCGCTTCGCATCGATGCGCCGGCTGTCGTCCTCGTCGCACTGTCACCGGCCGATCGGGAGATCCTCCCCGCGCTCGCGCGACTCCTCCGCACCTCGGAGTCCCTCCGCATCGTCGCGCTCACGCCCCCGGACGCGTGGGAGCTGCGGCTCGAGGCGCTCCAGATGGGACTCGATGACGCCCTCCCCGCCGGCATGCCGCCTGGCGAGCTCGACGGGCGACTCCAGCTGGCGGCCCGCGGGCTGGGCGACCCGGACGTGCGCCTCGTCGTCGCGCCGGGTCTCGAGCTCGACACCGACGCACGCGCCCTCCGTCGCGATGGCCACCTCATCCGGCTGCGACCGATGGAGTACCGGCTCCTCCTGGAGCTCGCCCGGCACCCGAGGCGGCCGCTCGAGCGCCGCCGGCTCGCGCGCCGCATCGGATCGACGACCGCGGCCGGATCCACGCGCACGATCGACGTCCATGTCCGGTGGCTGCGCGAGAAGATCGAGCCGGACCCCCACCACCCGGTCCACCTCGTCACGGTGCGGGGGGTCGGCTACCAGCTCGAACCGGATCCGGGTGGCCCGCTCGCTGCGAGTGAACAGAGCGTTAACGGGTCGGTGACCGCTCGTTGACCGCCGCCGCCCAGCCTGCGCAGCGTCGACCGGCACGTGCTCGACCGGCTCGAGCCCCCACGAAGGAGAACCACGGATGACGCAGAAGTCCACGAAGCGCGTCGCGATCGCGACGGCCTCGCTCCTCGCCCTCTCGGTGGCGGGCGGTGCCGGGACGGCGCTCGCCCAGGACGCCACCCCCCTCCCCGCTTTCGGTGAGATCGCCGGCGAGATCCGCATCGACGGGTCGAGCACGGTCTTCCCCCTCTCCGAGGCGATGGCCGAGGAGTTCCAGTACGCCTACCCGAACGTCCTCGTGACGGTCGCCGAGTCCGGCACGGGCGGTGGCTTCGAGAAGTTCTGCCGCGGCGAGACCGACGCGAACGACGCCTCGCGCCATATCAAGGAAGAGGAGCTCGCCGCCTGCACCGCCGCCGGCATCGAGCCGGTCGAGCTCGCGGTCGCCTACGACGGCCTGAGCGTGGTGGTCCATCCCTCGAACACCTGGGCGGAGTGCCTCACCGTCGCGGAGCTGAACGCGATCTGGGCCCCGGGCAGCACGGTCACGAACTGGTCGCAGGTCCGCGAGGGCTTCCCGGATGCGCCCCTCAGCCTCTTCGGCCCCGGCGCCGACTCGGGCACCTTCGACTACTTCACCGAGCAGATCAACGGCGAGACGGACGCGTCGCGCAGCGACTTCACCCAGTCCGAGGATGACAACGTCCTTGTGACCGGCGTCGCGGGCGACCCGAACGCGCTCGGCTACTTCGGCTTCGCCTACTACGCGGCGAACACGGACAAGGTCAAGGCGATCGGCATCGACAACGGGGCCGGCTGTGTCGCCCCCTCCTTCGAGACGATCGCGGACGGCACCTACGCGCCCCTCGCGCGGCCGCTCTTCGTCTACCCGTCCAAGGCCGCGCTCGCCCGCCCGGAGGTCGCCGCCTTCTTCCAGTTCTACCTCTACACCACCCCGAGCATCCTCGGCCTCGACGCCGCGGCGGGGCAGATCGCATACGTCCCGCTCCCGGCCGATCAGGCTGCTGCGGCCCAGGCGGCGCTCGACGCGGCGATCGCGCAGTAGATCGGGAGACCGGGGACGAGCCGGGCGTGGCCACCTCCTCCGCCCGCCCGGCCCCACCCGTGTCGTACGCTGGACGCGGTGCGATCCCCGGATCGCACCGCGTCCAGTCCCATCTCCAGGGAGCTCACCCGTGACGACCGCCGGCGCCACCACCGCGCACCGCCCGGCTCGCCGGCGTTCCGCCCGCGAGACGCTGATCGAGGCATTCCTCGTCGCCTCCGCCGCGGTCGGCATCCTGACCACGGTCGGCATCGTCCTCGTCCTCATCTTCGAGACCGTCGCCTTCTTCGGTGAGGTCAGCCCGCTCGACTACTTCACCGGGACCCGCTGGTCGGCGAACATCCAGCCGTACGCCTTCGGGGTCCTGCCGCTCGTGGTGAGCACGCTGATGATCGCCCTCATCGCGGTCCTCATCGCGGTGCCCCTCGGGCTCCTCGCCGCCGTCTGGCTCGCGGAATACGCGAGCCCGCGGACGCGGAACATCGTGAAGCCGGTCCTCGAGGTCCTCGCGGGGATCCCGACGATCGTCTACGGGTTCTTCGCGATCACCGTGGTCACGCCCTTCCTCCAGTCCACGATCCTCCCCGGGCTGAAGGGGCTCTCTGCCCTCGCCGCCGGGATCGTCGTGGGGATCCTCATCCTGCCGCTCGTGGCGTCGCTCTCCGAGGACGCCCTGCGCGCTGTCCCGCGCTCGCTGCGCGAAGGGTCGATGGGCCTCGGTGCGACGCGCTTCGAGACGGTCCGGCGGGTCCTCTTCCCGGCCGCGCTCTCCGGCATCGCCGCTGCGGTCATCCTCGCCCTCTCGCGGGCGGTGGGCGAGACGATGGCGGTCGTCCTCGCCGCCGGGACGAACCCGACGCTCACCTTCAACCCGATGGACTCGGTCCAGACGATGACGGCGTTCATCGTCCAGACCTCGCTCGGCGACAACCCCCAGGACTCGCTCCAGTTCAAGGCGATGTTCGCCGTGGGCGCGACGCTCTTCGTCATCACGCTCGCGCTGAACATCCTCAGCTCGTGGGTGGTCCGCCGCTTCCGGAACTCGTACGAATGAGCGCCCTCGTGGATCGGCCGCGCTCCGCGGCCTTCGAGCCCGAGCTCGCCCGCCGGCGGCTCAAGGGGACCCTCTTCCTCGGCGCCTGCGTCGCGGCGATCGGGATCACCCTCCTCGTCCTCCTCTTCCTCCTCCTCGACATCCTCGGCCGCGGCCTCCCGGCCCTGGACCTCGGCTTCCTCACCTCCGGGCCGTCGCGTCGCCCGGACCAGGCGGGCGTCGCGCCGGCGCTTGCCGGGTCGATCCTCATGGCCCTCATCGTGGGGATCGTCACCTTCCCGGTGGGGGTGGGCGCCGCGATCTTCCTGCACGAGTACGCGACGGACACCTTCATCAGCCGCCTGCTGCGCACGAACATCGCGAACCTCGCGGGCGTCCCCTCGATCATCTACGGCATCTTCGGCCTCGCCCTCTTCGTGCGGGCGCTCTCGCTCGGCTTCACGCTCGTGGCGGGTGCGCTCACCCTCTCGCTCCTGATCCTCCCGGTCGTGATCATCGCGTCCATCGAGGCGCTGGACGCGGTGCCGGCCGGGCAGCGCGAGGGCGCCTACGCGCTCGGCGCGACCCGCTGGCAGATGGTCCGCGGGACGGTCCTCCCGGCGGCCGGGCCCGGGATCCTCACGGGGATCATCCTCGCGATGGCGCGCGCGATCGGGGAGACGGCGCCCCTCATCCTCGTGGGCGCGGTCGGCTTCGTGAGCTACCTGCCACGACCCTTCGACGGCGGCTATACCGTCCTGCCGATCCAGATCTATCAGTGGGCGAGCCGGCCCCAGGAGGAGTTCCAGGCG
>Ga0208783_10000246_pt1 | contig 33983 bp, 46 predicted proteins | sample DEB19_08_DNA_2_FD_184529 | JGI IMG/M metagenome (GOLD analysis project Ga0208783, IMG submission 184529) | Aqueous microbial communities from the Delaware River and Bay under freshwater to marine salinity gradient to study organic matter... | ecosystem: Environmental > Aquatic > Marine >... | reverse complement strand
ACTTGATCTCGATCAAGCCGTGATCGCCGACGAGACCGTCGGGCGAGGCGCCGGTCAGCAGCGACGGATGACGGACGAACCCGGTCTCGAGCACCTCGACGCCGCTCTTGAATTCGTACTCAATGCGCGCGCCTGGTTCCTGGTCGATTCCCCATTGCATCGCTGCGGTGGTGAAGTGCGGAGTCGGCTGTCCGCTCAAACGCTCGGTCACGAGCTCGATCGCGTAATCGATGCGAGCCTGCGCGGGCTTGCCGCTCTTCAGCTTCGAGACAACGGCGCGAAACTTTGACGCGGTCGCGCACCCAAGGCGGGCCGCAAACCATTCCGCCGATTTTTGTTCCATCATGCAGCCTCCGGGCGCGGCAGGCGCTCGATGACCAGGACGTCGCGATCAAAGTCGACGCGAACGGATAGACCAGAGAAGCGCAGAGCTGCGGCGAGCTGGTCAGCGGTCACGCTTGAGGAGAGCTCCGCCTTACGAATGCGAGCGGTCGGCGTCGGATCGAGATCGGCCTCCGCCTCACGAACCCATCGCAGATGATTCCGATCGCCTGCGGTGACGATCACATTGTCGAGATCGCGCGCGCTCATAACGGCACGTTCCAGCCGCGACGACGAACGATCGACCGCGGGTTCGGATCAGGGAGGAGTTCGCGTCGGCGACTGTTACGTCGACGCAGCTCGCGAAGATTGAGGATGTACTCGATCGCACCGCCGACTGCGGCGAGAATTCCGAAGACAACGAAAATCGCCGAGAACGCGACGATTCCCTCGATGACTGTGTCCATGTGGCCTCCTGGTAGCTCCTGGGCCGCGGATGCGGCATGGGAGAACTACACCAGAAGGTGATGCACAGGTCAACACCAAGCGGTGATGATATAACCGCCTAGTGATCATGAAGAGAGAATCTTTCGGGCTCATCTAGTGAGCCCGACACCTAGTAGGCGATTAGATTCGCTCGGAGTTTTTGTAGACGACGCGACCCAGGACGACGACGTTTTCGGTACACCGTTTGTCGCCGTAGCGACGTTTGTCCTGGTTATCGGACGCCAGGAACCATTCCCCGGCATCGCGTCGGAGACGCTTGATCACAAGCTCTCCTTCGTAACTAACAGCGAAAACCTCGCCGTCGACGAGCTGTGTGTCCGCTCTATTGACGACGATTGTGTCGCCGTCATAGAGGCCTGGTTCCATTGAGGCTCCAGTCACCTTAACGGCGACCAGGTGTTCCGGTTTGAATCCACGGCGCTCGAACCATTCGCGCCGGAAAAATAGCGGCGGGGCGTCCTCCTCGTGACACTCGACAGCCCAGCCGATCACTCCCCCTGACATTTTTATTCGCACCCTCCGAACTGCGACGAACCCATCGGGCACCAATTCGGTGCGTTCGTCGGTATCGGATGCGCGGTCGAAATACCCTTTCGGTAAACCTAACGACTCCTCGAGGGATCGGGCGATACGTTCGCCGAACGACTTGCGTCCGTTGACCATATCGGCGATCTGCGGCTGCGATTTCCCGACGAACGCAGCGAAGCGGGAAACATTGCCCGCATACCGATCCTCGATCAACTGTCGAAGCCTTTCGCGGCGATTTTGTTGCACGTCCATAGCGCGGCTATTTTACCCCGTTGTCACCATCCGGTGAATCACCTGAAGGTGTTGAATCGAACATAACCTTTCGGTGATACTTCGGAAATGGATCTAAAAACCTACCTTTCAACCCTGACCCTCAAGCAACGCGACGACCTGGCGGATCGCTGCGGCACGAGCGCCGGGCACCTTCGGAACGTCTCCTACGGTTACCGATCCTGCGGCGAGTCGCTGGCGATCGCCTTGGAGCGGGAAAGCGGCGGAGCCGTCACCTGTGAAGAGCTTCGGCCCGATGTGGACTGGTCCGTTCTTCGCGGTCGACCTCGCGGGCAAATTCGGGAGGCAGACGCCGCGTGAACTTCTACAAACACTACATCGGTGACTTTCAGCGTGACACAGGTCACTTATCTCTGACGGAGCGGGGCGCTTATCGTTCGCTTTTAGATCACCACTACGCCACGGAGCGGCCGTTACCGACCGATAGCACGCAACTTTGTAGGCTTGTCGGAGCTATAAATCCGGAAGAACGTGACGCCGTTGCATCGGTGCTCGAGCAATTCTGGCAACTCACCGACGGCGGATGGATTAACGCGCGCGCGCAGAGAGAGATCGCGGCGGCGAACGAGCAGCGTGAAACGAATCGTCGCGTCACCGAACAACGAGAGGCGCGACGAAAGGCGAACGCTTCGTCGGCGGAGGAGGGAACGAATCGTTCAACGAATCGTTCAACGAATCGTTCAACGAACAGCGAACCTATCCAGACTCCAGACTCCAGACTCCAGACTATCTCAAACCCTAGAGATACCTCATGTGTAATCTCTTCGTTTGACGCTGCAAAAAAATTGCAGCGGTCGGACGCGGAAGATCGCACACACATCGAGGCGATCAAGTCGACATACCCGCCTCACGCAGGCCGGACGGACTGGATCAGCGCAGAGCATCACATCCGCAGGCACCTCGAGCTCGGGGCGTCCTGGGAGGATCTGCGCGCCGGAGTCGAGCGGTACGCCGCTCACGTTAAGGCGACGAACCGGATGGTCTTGAACCCGGCGAGGTTCTTCGGCGATCCCGATCGTCCCTGGTCGCAACCCTGGCCGATCCCGCCGTCGAAGGCGAAGAAGGCCCAGGACACGAATGTCGCCGCGGCCCAGGCGTGGCTCGAGAGAGCAAATGCGGCCGGATAGCGAACTCACTCCGGCGGGCTTTTCCGAGCGCGTCGTCATCGGCAACGCGACGCTATACCTCGGCGACTGTCTCGAGATCCTTCCAATGCTCGAGGGCGTCGACGCAGTCGTCACCGATCCGCCGTACAGCAGCGGCGGCTACCAGGAGTCGGGCAAGGCGAAGGGCTCTATCGGCAGCGATGCGAGCGAGAAGTGGGGCGGAGCGAGACCGACGATCGCTGCGGACAATTTGAGCACCCGCGGCTACCTCCGGCTCATCAAGGCGATCTGTCGCGGGACAAGAGCGCGAGAGATGTACGTCTTTTGCGATTGGCGGATGTGGACCTATACCTGTGACGCGCTCGAGGACGGATTCTTTCGCCCGCGCTCGATGATCGTCTGGAACAAAGGACGGCCTGGAATGGGCGTCGGCTGGAGGGCACAGCACGAGCTCATCTGCTACGGCCTACGCGGCGCAGCGAAAACAGGGACGGCGGGCAAGGGCAACGTGATCAGCCTCTCGCGGAGCGGCAACCAGGATCACCCGACCCAGAAACCCGTCGCGCTGATCGAGGAGATTCTCAAGGGAACCGACGCGGGGCTCATCGTCGATCCGTTCATGGGGAGCGGGACGACGGGCGTCGCTTGCATGAACCTCGGCAGATCTTTTGTAGGGATTGAGATCGAGCGGAAGTATTTCGACATCGCCTGCGAGCGAATCGCCGCCGCTCAAGCGCAGGGGAGGTTATTCGCATGACACCGAACGACCGCGCCGAGATGGCGCGCATCCTGGTCTCGCTCGCGGAGATGAAACCAGGCGGAAAGATCACGCCGGAGTCGCTCGAGCTCTGGTACTCGGCGATGAGCTCCTGGTCGATCGAGGAGTTTCGCGCGGCAGCTCAACACCTGATGTTGCACGAGGAATACTTCCCGAACCCCTGGCATTTTCAGCAGCTCCGCAAGGCGCAACGAATGACGCCGGGCGAGGCCTGGGCGATTGCTTTGCAGCACGTCCGCTCGGGCTCCTATCACGCAGGCCCGGCGATCCCGGAGGTCGAGCGCGCCGTCCAGGCGCTCGGCGGATGGAAGGTCATCGCCTGGTCAAGCGTCGACGCGCTTCCGTTTCTCGAGAAGCGATTCGCCTCGCACTACGACCAACTCGCCGACGTCGCCGAGACGCGCCAGGAGCTCCCGCAGCTCGCGCACGACAACCCGGTCCGCGGACTGATCGGAGCGATCGGCAAGTGAGACTTGTCGATTCGATGAACGAAGCCTGGATGGCGCGACGCCTTGGACTCCCGCTCGATTGGGATGCGGGCGTCACGACCGCCGAGCAGCGCCGCGAAAAGATCCGCACCTCGATTCTCGAGCAGCAGCGCGCGCTCTCGATCGCAGGCAAGCGCAAAGGCCAACCCGCCGAAACATGGAAGGCGCTCTTCGAGCGTCTGTATCGCACACCGTTAAACAACCCGGAGACCTAGACGATGCCTCAATACGACAACACGAACAGCGGACTCCTCGCGAAAAACAAACGCAAGGAGAAGGACACGCACCCGGACTACTCCGGCTCGATCAACGTCGGAGGCGTCGAGTATTGGCTCTCCGGATGGCTAAAGACCGGCAAAGAAGGATCGAAGCTCGCAGGCGAGAAGTTTTTCTCGCTCTCCGTTCGACCGAAGGACGAGCAGCGCGCACCGGCTCCCGCACCGGCTCCTGTCCCGGCTGACGACTTCAACGACGACATCCCGTTCTGACCGTGACGACCATCCATCGAGAGTCGCCGTTCGGGCGAGTGAAGCAGACCGTGATCCCGATCTCGCGCGTCCGGATTGTTCATCACGTTGATCGCGTGAGCGGAATGAACAACGGGTGGCACGTCGAGTACCTACCGGCCGGGAAGTCGCGGTGGTGGTGGAACTGGCGCGTCTACCGTCGCGAACGCACCGAGCAGGGCGCGCGTCTCCTCGCGGATGTGCTGATCGCCGAGCGATCGGTGACGCTCACCGGCTACGAGAACAACGAGGTCGAGATATGACCGTCGCTCGAGAGATCCAACCGCCTCGAGAGACCGTCGCACCTCGAGACCGGCAAGACCTCGAGGAGATCGCCAGGCTCGCTCGATGGGTCGGTGCGCTCGAGGTCGATGACGAATACACCCTGACGCTCGAGCAGCTCGAGCGCCTGGCACGGCTCCTCAAGGTGGCAGCATGAAGAAACCAGGCCTCGGCTCGCTGATCAGCGGGCTTGTCTCCGTCGCCGTCGTTGGCGCGATCCTCGGCATTGGTGCGGGCGCGCTCGCAGTCGTCGCGACGTGGATCTATCGGGTCTTCACTTGACACATGGCATTCACGGTAGACGTCCATCCGCGGGTTCTCGAGGAGTCGCTGACGTTAGCGTCGAGCGTCAATCTCGGCCGTCGCGGAGACGGAAGCGACGGAACGCCAGAGCAGCAGCTCGTCGGGATTCTCGGGCAGAACACGATCAACTTCGCGATCGGTCGGAAGCTCATGCAACCGAGCAACCGACACGACGGCGGCGTCGACTTCGAGCTCTTCGGTCTGACGTTCGACGTCAAGACGATGACGCGCTCGGTCGATCCGAAGCTCGAGTACGTCAACAACCTAGTCGCGAGTCAGATCGCATTCGACGTCGACGCTTACCTGTTCCTGTCATTCAACCGCACGACAGACCGGATGACCGTCTGCGGATGGTTACCGAAGGACGAATTCCTCGCTCGAGCGGAACTGTACGCGGCGGGGGAGACCCGGCACCGAGCGGACGGGACATCGTTCGAGATGAAAACCGACACCTTCGAGATCGCGAACGCGGAGCTCTACAGCACGGCGACATCTTGGCCGGAGCTGTTCGTTCAGATGTCAACCTACGCGACATTTCAGCAATTAACGCGGAGGTCGGGAACGAGGTGATCCCCTTGGAATTCACGCTTCCTTGGCCTCCCTCGGTGAACCATTACTGGCGCAATTTCCGCGGCCGGATGGTGATCGGTGCTCGAGGTCGCGCGTATCGGAAGGATGCGACCTCGGCAATACACGAGCAGGCGGTCCCGATCGAGGAGATCGGCGGACCGTTGAAGGTCGAGCTCCTGGCGTTCCCGCCTGATCGACGCCGTCGCGATCTCGACAACCTACAGAAGGCGCTCCTCGACTCGATCGTCGCAGCGGGCGTGATCGAGGACGACAGCAATATCGACGACCTCCGCGTAGTTCGCGGTCCGGTCTTCCCAGGCGGGAAGGTCGAGGTCGTCATCCGACCGTACACCTCGGAGACTAACTTCACGACACGCAGGGGATCTGAACCGTGAGCACATCAACCGCCGACGCTTTCGAGCGAAAACCCAGGAACGCAACCGACGCGACCGCCTTCGTGGACTGGCGAATGTACCAATGGGCCAGGTTCGCTCGAGATCGTCTCGGGGAGCTCGGGTTCCCCAGGGAATCGGTCAGCACGAAGCTACTGCGCGAGATCGTGCTCGGGATCAACTCACCGTCCGGATATTGTCCGGATGAGACCTGGCCGCAGGAGGTCGCCGCGGTCGAGCGCTGTCTGACTCGGTTATGTCGCGGGCGTCACGCCTGGGCGCAGCTTGTCGAGGTTACCTACCTCACACCGCGCGACGAACCGAACGAGGCGAGGGCGCGACGGATGCGGATCAGCGAGCGCCAGTACAAAGAGCTCCTCGCTCGATTCCGGAATGCGATGTTCGGTGCGCTGATCATGGAAGACGGTCAGATGCAAAAAAGCGCTTGAAGACGTCTTTTGCATGACGAAACTATCGAAACCTCGACTCTGGTCGAGGGAAACGCAGCGCGATCGTTTGTACGGTCGCAGATGGCGATCAGCTCGAGAGACACACCTTGCAGCTCATCCGCTCTGCGTCTACTGCGAGCAGCTCGGACGAGTGACGGCCGCGACGATCGTCGATCACATCGTTCCGCATCGAGGCAACGAGACGCTCTTCTGGGACGCGGCGAACTGGCAGTCACTCTGTCAACCGTGTCACGACGGAGCGAAGGCAGAGCTCGAGCAGACCGGAACCCTGCGAGGGTGCGATACCTCGGGCGTCCCGGTAGATCCCGGCCATCCCTGGAATTTTTCGCGATGAGGGAGGGGAGGGTCGAATCTCTACAGCTCTACGCTTGGACACCGAGCGCGAGCCTGTTCTGTGCTAATCGGCAAGGATTCCAGGAATGCTACAACGCGGCCGGAAATCGGCGGAGGGCCTCTCGGTGGTTCGGGTGGCACCCCATGAAAGGGTCCCCCCTCCTGATCGCCTGGGAGACGACGAGAGCGCGATCTGGCGCGAGATCGTTTCCTCGAAGCCTGCGGACTGGTTCGGTCCCGACAACCTCCCGCTCCTCGAGCACTACTGCTCGATGGCGGCGGAATCCCGGCGCGTCGCGCGCAAGCTGCGCGAGGTGAGCCCGGAATGTCTCGACGACTACGACCGCCTGATCAACCTACAGACGAAGATCGGCGGACAACTCGCAAGCCTGGCGACGAAAATGCGGCTCACGCAACAGAGTCGATACGGCGCTCGAGCGGCAGCAACCGCAAGCGATCGCGCGGCTCCGAAGAAACCCTGGGAGTTCGGAACCTAACCAGGGGCGACCGGAACATCGCCTGGATCGAGGCGACCTGTCGGGTGCCGGAAGGCGCGCACGTCGGGCGACCTGTCGCTCTGCGTGAGTTCCAGAAACAGATCATTCGAGGGATCTACGATTCCCCGACGAGACGAGCGATCGTTTCGTATGGGCGCAAGAACGGGAAGACCTCGCTCTCCGCGTTCCTGCTACTACTGCACCTCTGCGGACCGGAAGCTCGAGCGAACTCGCAGCTCTTCTCGGCAGCGCAGAGTCGCGACCAGGCGGCGATCCTTTTCGCGCTCGCCGCGAAGATCGTCCGGATGTCTCCGGATCTGAATGCGGTCGTCGCGATCAGAGACACGGCGAAGCAGCTCTACTGCCAGGAGCTCGGGACTCTGTACCGGGCGCTCTCGGCGGAGGCCTCGACCGCCTACGGTCTCTCGCCGGTCTTCACGGTGCACGACGAGCTCGGCCAGGTGAAGGGGCCGCGGAGCGAATTGTACGAAGCGCTCGAGACTGCGAGCGGCGCCCAGGCGGAGCCGCTCTCGATTGTGATCTCGACGCAGGCGCCGACCGACGCAGACCTTCTGTCGGTGCTGATCGACGACGCGAAAACCGGCGCCGATCCGAAGACGAAGATTTTCATGTTCTCGGCAGACGAGTCGATGGACCCGTTCTCCGACGAAGCGATGAGGGCGGCGAATCCCGCCTTCGGCGACTTCCTCAACCCGACGGAGGTCCGAGAGCAGGCCGCAGCGGCGAAGCGAATGCCGTCGCGCGAGAGCAGCTATCGGAACCTGGTGTTGAACCAACGAGTCGACCAGACCTCGCCGTTCGTGCCTCGAGCGATATGGCTGCGGAATTCCCGCGAGCCGGACGAGAGCGCGTTCTACGAGAACCCGGTCTATATCGGGCTCGACTTGTCGGCGCGTAACGACCTGACGGCGATGATTGCCGTCGCTCGAGATCGCGAAGGATTGTTTCACGTTCGACCGTTTTTCTACGCGCCGAGCCTGGGGCTCTCTGACCGGGCCTCGAGGGATCGTGCACCGTATGACGTCTGGCGTGATCGAGGCTCCCTGGTGGCGACTCCGGGCGCCTCCGTCGATTACGCGACCGTCGCCGAGGAACTCTGTCAGCTCTGCGACGACTACGACGTCGCCGCGATCGCCTTCGATCGGTGGCGGATGGATGTGTTCAAGACCGAGTTGTCGCGGCTCGGTCGCGAGCTCCCCCTGGTGGAGTTCGGGCAAGGTTTCCGCGACATGGCTCCGGCGCTCGATGCGCTCGAGGGCGAACTGATGGCGGAGCGGATCTGTCACGGCGGGCATCCCGTCCTGACCTGGAACGCTGCGAACGCAGTCGCAACTCGAGACGCCGCCGGGAATCGCAAACTGGACAAAGCAAAAGCGACCGGCCGCATTGACGGCATGGTCGCGCTCGCGATGGCGATCGGCGCCTTCGCGAAGGCCGCACCGAAGCTCGACGGACCAAGTGTCTACGAAGAGCGCGGCATCCTGACCATCTAACGAGGTTTCCGTGTCCTGGATTGACCGAATCATGCGACGAAAGAGCGCAGGCCAGACCGCGCTCGATCGTCTGATCATGCGCCTCGAGGGCACGAGTTCCGCCTCGGGTGTGCACGTCAACGAGCAGACCGCGATGCGCGTCGCGGCCGTCTACGCCTGCGTCCGCGTGATCGCCGAGACGATTGGCTCGATGCCGCTCAATATGTACCGCAAGCGGGCCGACGGTGGGCGTGAACGCGCCGCCGAGCATCCGCTCCAGATCCTTCTGCACGATCGACCGAACTCCTGGCAGACCTCGCAAGAGTTTCGCGAAATGTTGACCGAACACGCGCTCCTTCGCGGCGCCGGGTTCGCGTATATCAACTGGCGCTCACGCGCCTCAAACATCGTAGACGAGCTGATTCCGCTACACCCGGATCGCGTAACTATTAAGCAGCTCCCGGATATGCAGCTCGTCTACGAGCTACGCAGAGAGCAGGGCGACACGATCACCCTGCAAGCCGACGAAGTCTTCACGCTCCGCTACCGGACGAGCGACGGAGTGCAGCCTGTCGGTGTGATCGAATCAGGCCGCGACTCGATCGGTGTCGCTTATGCGACGCAAGAGTACGCGGGCCGGTTCTATCGAAACGACGCGACGCCTGGTGTGGTGCTGAAGCATCCCGCCAAGCTCTCCGCCGAGGCCGCAGGACGACTGAAGGAGACCTGGAACTCCGCCTACGCCGGGAGCGGTAACGCTCGCCGGACCGCGCTCCTCGAGGAGGGGATGTCGATCGAGCGGCTCTCGCTCTCGAACGACGACTCGCAGTTCCTACAGACGCGCGAATATCAGCGCTCGGAGATCGCGGGACTTTTCCGCGTTCCGCCGCACCTGATCGGCGATCTCTCGAGGGCGACGTTCTCAAACATCGAGCACCAGTCGCTCGACTTCATCGCGCATTGCATCGGTCCCTGGATGGCTCGATGGGAGCAGTCGATCTCTCGAGATCTCGTGACCGCTCCGGCGACCTACTTCCCGAAGCTCTCACCGGAGGCGCTCCTGCGCGGCGATCTGAAGTCGCGCTACGACGCCTATGCAATCGGGCGGAATTGGGGATGGTTATCGGTGAACGACGTCCGTCGTCTCGAGGATCTGAACCCGATCGACGAGGGCGATGTGTATCTGCAACCGCTCAACATGACCGCGGCAGGAATGCCGCCGAACAACGACGTCGCGCCTCCTGGCGCGGCATGAGGACACACATGGAAACGAAACGCTTCAACGTCGCCGCCGAGATCAAGGCGGTCGACGACTCGGGAATCATTGAGGGCTACGGCTCCGTCTTCGGAAACCTCGACAGCTACAGCGACATCGTCGCGCCTGGCGCGTTCGCGAAGTCGCTCGAGGAGGCGAAGGCCTCCGGCCGGATGCCCGCGATGCTCTGGCAGCACAACCAGGAAGAGCCGATCGGTGTCTGGACGGAGATGCGCGAGGACGATCGCGGTCTCTTCGTGAAGGGCAAGCTCGCCGACACGCAGCGCGGCAAAGAGGCGCGCGAGCTGATCAAGCTCGGCGCTCTGACCGGGCTCTCGATCGGTTACACGACGCGCAGCTACCAGGTCGACCGCGAGAACGACTCGCGCGTCCTAACGGATGTGCAGCTCTGGGAGGTGTCGCCGGTTACGTTCCCGGCTAACTCCGAGGCGCGCATCACGGGCGTCAAGGCGAGCGACATCAGCTCCCCCAAAGATTTCGAGAGGTTCCTGCGTGACGCCGGATTCTCTCGCAAAGAGGCCAAGCAAATTACCGCGCATGGCTTCGGTGATTCAGATCTGCGTGACGCAGATCCGGATGACATCGCAGAGAACGAGCTCGCCGATCACATCAAGCGAGCGGTCGAGCAGCTCACGCGCAAGTGAGCAGAACCTTTCCATCCTTTAATTTTTTGAGGTATTGATCATGTCAATCGAAGTGAAGAGCGCCGTCGATGCGCTCGCAAAGGTCGTACACGACGAGCGCGTCGCGCTCGACGAGTTCAAGAGCCGCTCGGAAGGCGAGCGCAAGGAGCTCGAGGCGAAGGCTGACGCTCGGTTCGCCGAGGTGCAGAAGTCGCTCGAGGAAGTGAACGTGAAGCTCGGCCGCATGACGGTCCTGGGCGCGGGCGAAGGTCAGAAGGACAGCGAGCACAAGAGCGCCTTCGTCAACTACATCCGCAACCCGCGCGACCAGAAGGCGATCGCAGCTCTCCAGGACGCCGAGCGCAAGGCCGTCTACACGACCGGCTCGGGTGGTTCTGCGGCGGGCGGCTACGCTGTCCCCGAGGAGATCTCGCGCGCCATCGTGACGCAGTTGACGAACGTCTCGCCGATGCGCCAGGTGTGCTCGGTGGTGACCGCCTCGAGCCCGGACTACAAGATCCTGGTCGACACCCTTGGCACGGGTACGGCATGGGCCGGCGAGAACGGCGCCCGCTCGGAGAGCAACACTCCGCAGCTCGGCGAAGTCGCTCCGACCTTCGGCACCCTCTACGCTTACCCGAAGGCCTCGGAAGAGTCGCTGAACGACATCTTCGTCGATGTCGCCGGATGGCTGACAAACTCGGTGTCGGTGGCGTTCGCCGCGGCTGAAGGCGCCGCCTTCACCTCGGGCAACGGAACCAACAAGCCGACCGGCCTGATGGTTGCCACGAAGAGCGCGAACGACGACGCGACCCTCGCGTTCGGTTCGCACCAGTTCGTTCTCTCGGGTGGCGCTTCAGACTTCGCGGCCTCCAACCCGTCGGACGCTTTGATCACCCTGATCCACAAGCTGAAGGCGGGCTACCGCGCGAACGCTCGGTTCATGATGAACAAGGGCGTCCTCGCGTCGGTTCGCAAGTTCAAGGACTCCCAGGGGAACTATTTGTGGCAGCCGGGCCTCGCGGCCGGAATGCCGAGCACCCTCTTGGGTTACCCGGTCGTCGAGAACGAGGACATGGCCGACGTAGCCGCGAATGCGTTCCCGATTGCCTTCGGTGACTTCCGTGCCGGTTACACGATCGTCGACCTGGTCGGCCTCCGTGTGACGCTTGACGAGGTCACCTCGCCGGGTCAGGTGAAGTGGATCTTCCGCAAGCGTGTCGGCGGCAAGGTCACCGACAACCAGGCGGTCAAGGTTCTCAAGATCGCCGCGGCCTAATAAGCCAGGAGCCAACCAGGGCGGGAGGGCAACCTCCCGCTCTGGTCTTTCATATGAAGATAATCGTCAAGCATCCCTTCCGGGGCGTCCCGGACGGCGAATATCACGCGCGCGAATTCCAGGTCGGCGACGAGCTTACGGGCGAACTCGCAGACGTCGCGCTTCTCAATGGATGGGCAGCTCGAGCAGGAGCTCCAGGTCCTACTGAACACCAGGCGCTCGGCGGTGCGCCGGAACCGTTTCGCGCAGATACATCGACGACCCTGCGTCGTCGTCGCGAGCGGCCCTAGTCTTACCGCGCAGGACGTCGACTACTGCCGCGATCGCGCAGCGGTGATCGTCGTCAACGACAACTACAAGCTCGCACCCTGGGCGGATGTGCTCTACGCAGCCGACCCGGAATGGTGGGATCTCCACGAGGGCGTGGCGAGCTTCAAAGGTTTACGAGTGACGCAGGACGCCGGAGCCGCGAGACGGTGGCGTCTGCACTACATCGAGAGCAGGGCGAAGCAGGGCTTTTCCCTCGAGCAGGGCGTCATTCACCAGGGCGACAACTCGGGATTCCAGGCATTGAACCTAGCGGTCCTGGCGGAGTGCTCGCCGATCGTGCTCCTCGGGTTCGACATGAAAAAGTCGGGCGCGCGGCGGCATTGGTTCGGGGATCACCCCGGACTACTGAACAAAGATTCCCCGTTCGGGATCTTTGCGTCGGCCTTTAACGAGGCCGCGCAGCGACATCCCGAGCTGACCATTTACAACGCGACACGCGAGACGGCGCTCGAATGCTTCCCGCGAGTGGCACTTCGCGACGTGATCTAACAGGAGACCAAAAAAATGTCCAAGGGCAATACATTCGAGAACGATCTGATGAAATTGATTTTCCAGGGGACGGCGATCGCCAACCTGGCAGACAACGCGGCGGCATCGCCAAACACCGCGCTCTTCGTGTCGCTGCACACCGCCGACCCCGGCGAAGCGGGCGCTCAAAACACGAGCGAGGCAAGCTACACCGGCTACGCGCGCGTCTCCGTGGCTCGCACGTCGGGCGGATGGACCGTGACGAACAACTCCGTCACGAACGCCGCCGCGATCACGTTCCCGCAATGCACGGGCGGATCGAACACGATCACGCACTTTGCGGTCGGCACCGCTTCGAGCAGCACAGGGAAAATCCTCTACAAGGGCGCGCTCACCGCGTCGCTCGCCGTGTCGAACTTAATCATCCCGGAATTTGCCGCAGGCACCCTTACGATTTCCGAGGAATAATCGAACCGTGGCAACGATCACGACTCGGTCTGGTAAGGGCGCAGCTCTTACTCACCAGGAGGTCGACGACAACTTCACGGGGCTCAATACCGAGCTCGGGCAGAAGGAGGTCGCATCGAACAAGGGCGTCGCTAATGGCTACGCCTCCCTCGATGCGGCGGGGAAGGTTCCGTCCGCACAGCTTCCGTCCTATGTGGACGATGTTGTCGAGGTCGCGAACTTTGCGTCGCTCCCTGGTACGGGCGAGACCGGCAAGATCTACGTCACGATCGACACGAACAAAACCTATCGATGGACCGGCTCGGCCTACATCGAGATCAGCGCGTCTCCAGGTTCGACGGACTCGCTCGCTGAAGGATCGACGAATCTCTACTTCACCCAGGCTCGAGCTCGCGCATCGGTCTCCGCGTCGGGCTCGCTGTCCTACAATTCGTCGACGGGCGTCTTCTCGTTCTCCGATGCGGTGACCTCCGTCGCCGGTCGCACAGGTGCGGTCACGCTCACCTCGAGCGACGTCGGTCTCGGGAGCGTCGAGAACAAAAGCTCCGCGACGATCCGCGGCGAGCTAACGTCAACGAACGTGACGACGGCTCTCGGTTTTACTCCATACAACTCGACGAACCCGAGCGGATACATCACAAGCTCGTCGTCAATTACTGGCAACGCGGCAACAGCGACGACGCTTGCGACCGCTCGCACGATCGCGCTCTCTGGCGCAGCAACCGGAACTGCGACCTCGTTCAATGGCTCGGCAAACATCACGATCCCCGTGACGGGATTGAACGCAAGCAACCTGTCCGCCGGGACGGTTCCAGATGCGCGACTAACCGGGATCTATTCGGGCTTCAGCCACAAGATCGACGGATCGAACACCGTCTTCACGACGCCAAACAGCGGCAGCACAAGCACAAGCGGGCGCACGGTCTACGGGCTCGCTGAATATAAGAGCGACTCGTCTGCACAGGTCGGCGCGATCGTTTTTATTGCGCCGAGCGCGGTCTATAACACGATGCACCAGCTCGAGGTGCAGGGGATGTTATACAGTCAGAACATCTTCCGCATGACCGTGCAAGGTTACAGCTACCTCGGCGCGACGACGGCATGGGCAGACGTTCGCAAGATTAGCTTTGGAACGGTCGACATACAGACGCGGTGGGCGTACACGCCAGACGGCAAACCGTGCCTAATACTTGGAGACGTTGGGACGACTTGGAGCTACCCGCACATCTCCATCGTTCGCGCGATGTTCTCTCACTCCGGAAGCAGCGACGCATATTGCTCTGGATGGACTGTCGCGATCGTTACCAGTCTTACGGGCTACCAGTCGATCAGCTCGACGATTTCGGACAGCAGTCTCGTCGGAAGCATCACCGGCAACTCTGCAACCGCGACGACACTTGCGACGGGTCGCACCATCGGCATGACTGGCGATGTGACGTGGACGAGCGCATCGTTCAACGGGTCTGGCAATGTCACAGGAACGGCTACGCTTGCGAACTCTGGGGTGACCGCCGGGACGTATACGAAGGTCACCGTCGATGCAAAAGGTCGAGTCACAACAGGCGCCTCTCTTGCCTCGGCTGATCTGCCGACCTACACCGGCACCATCACGTCGTCGCAAGTAACGACCGCTCTCGGCTACACCCCGCTCTCCAACGCAACCAGTTATTTACCGCTCGCGGGCGGCACAATGACAGGAGCGATCACGTTTGCGGGTGGGCAAACATGGCCGACGTTTAATCAAAACACGACGGGAAGCGCGGCGACGCTAACCACCGGCCGAACCATCGGGATGACCGGCGACGTAACGTGGACAAGTTCATCATTTAACGGCTCGGCCAACGTCACGGGAACCGCGACTCTCGCAAACAGCGGAGTGACTGCCGGGACGTACACGAAGGTGACGGTCGACGCAAAAGGTCGAGCGACTAGCGGGACAACGCTGTCAGCGTCCGATATTCCCGCTCTGACAATGGCGAACATTCCAGGCGCCGCGTACAAGCAGAGCGTCAGATGTGCAACCACCGCAAATATCACGCTCTCGGGAACGCAAACGATAGACGGAGTCGCGGTAGTTGCGGGAGATCGCGTTCTAGTAAAGAACCAAACAACCGCATCGCAAAACGGCATCTATGTCGTTTCTGCGACAGCGTGGGCAAGAGCGACGGACGCAGACGCATCGGATGAGATCGGCGCTGCGATGGTTAATATTGACCAAGGCACCGCAAACGGCGGCGAGCTTTGGACAACAACCTACCGGACGACCGACACGTTAGGGACGACCTCGATGAATTGGTACGAGGTTGTCTATAACACGGGATCGTGGGGAATATCTGTCACCGGATCATCGGCTTCATGTACTGGAAACGCAGCAACCGCGACGACGCTTGCAACAGCTCGAACGCTTACGATTGGAAGCACCGGGAAAACATTCAACGGTTCCGCGAACGTATCGTGGACTCTTGCGGAAATTGGGGCGATCTCGGGCGTCACGATTACCAACGACACGACGACGGCAGCGACTCGGTATCTCACATTCACAAGCGCAACTAGCGGCGCAATCTCGGCCGCAAATGTGTCGTCAACAAAGCTGACGTTTAACCCGTCAACCGGAGATTTTACGGCAGGCGGCAACGTCACCGCATACTCTGATGAACGAGTCAAGGCGAACTGGCGGCAGCTAGACGACGGGTTCCTGGTCAAGCTCGCAAGCGTGAAGTCAGGGATCTACGACCGCACCGACGCAGAGATCACACAAGTCGGTGTGTCCGCACAGTCTCTTCGCGACGTTTTACCGCACGCCGTGATCGAGGCAGAAAACGGAGATTTTTCGGTCGCCTACGGTAACGCGGCGCTCGTCTCTGCGGTAGAACTTGCGAAAGAAGTCGTCGTGTTAAAGAAAGAGCTCGACGCCTTGCGCCGTTCGCTTGGGGAGCGCTAGTCGATGGGATTAAACACATCGGGCACAATCAGCATCGGCGGGGCTACCGTTGGGCAGTCAGTAAACCTTGAGCTCGGAAGAGCATCGTCAGCCAATAGCAGCCTCGGAGAGAGTGCGCTGCGAAGCCTTGCGGGTGTTGCAACAGGTGCAATCGCACTCTCAAATTTTTACGGAAAGTCGAACCTTGCGGCAACTTTGAACCAGTACGCAGCGGCGGGCGGCTATGACGTCGTCATGGAACGGTCAATCGTTCAAATGTTTGCAAGCTACGTCGAGGCCTACGTCAAATTGGTGTTAAACACGAACGGGACGGCCTATTACCAGTACGGCGACACCAACACGGCGACAACTAACTTTTCCACGTTTACATGGAAAACGGGCGGCGGCGCCGTTGGTGATTATTACGCATACATGACAACACCGACGGGCGACGCATTTTCTGCAAGTAGCGCAACCAATACTGCTCTGGCGTTAAGCACGACTCGCGAGTGGATGATTCTCGCATCTGCCGGAAATGGTAGCGAGATGACCGTTGCTAATAACTCAACAATTCAAATCCGAAATGTAGGCGGATCAGTTCTAGCGAGCAGGACCGTCTCAATGTACGCATTCGCATCGGCGCCGTCGTTCTGATGAACAAATACGTCGCAACAATTCGACGCGCTGACGGCGTCGAGGAAATAATCTTGTCAGCAGAGACTATGCAGGCAGCAATCGCAGAGTCTTTTGAAATTTTGAAGAGTCGAGATCAAGCGATTGGATTTAGTGTTGCAAGGTTTCAGATCGACAACGTCACCGCGGAGTGAAAGTGAGCAGCGTGATCTTATTGAATGTAACGGTCGAAGAGGCAAACGTCATCCTTGCATCTCTTGCAAAGCAACCCTTCGAGATCGTCGCCGGACTGATCGACAAGCTGCAACGCCAAGCGCAACCGCAGCTCGCACCGAAGGCAGAAGGAGCTGATCCGGCTCCGTGATGAATCAGGCCGCGTCCGACTTCGAGACCGGCTCGGAGGTTGAATGAGCGGCCTATATGTCCAGAGCGACTACTGGCTCTTCGGCTATGCCGTAGGGGACACCCTCTACGGCACGGCTGCGGGAGCCGCGACTGTCACGGGATCGCTTCGTCCAAAGATTGCCTCGCCTGGCGCGAGTGTCGGCACGGCAACGGTCACGGGTGACATCGACGCGATCGGCCGTCCGATCGCAAGCTCTTCGGGATCGTCGACGACCTCGGCGACCTCGCGAGCATTCGCCAGGGGGACCGGCTCCGCATCCGGCACCGGCGCGACCTCTGGTTCGGTTATCGCAGCAGGCTCGGCGAGCGGCAGCTCCTCGGGATCTGCAACGGTCGACGGCGCGGTCGTCGCGCTCGGTCCGATCTCCGCCTCCTCGAGCTCGAGCTCAACGGCAACGGCGAACGGCTCCGGCCTCCTCGAGGGCGAGGGCGCCGCAGCAGGCACGGCAACAGCCGCCGCCGACGTCGAGGCTCGCACCGGGCTTGCCGCCTCGAGCTCGGGCAGCGCATCCGTCTCGGGCGATGCGTTCGCTACCGGTCAGGCATCCGGGCAGGCCGAAGCCTCGGCGACCGTTACGGCTACGGGAACGGCTCGATATTCGAGCCGCGGCGAGACGTCCGGCACGTCAACGGTCGACGGCGCGCTCCAGGGCATCCTCCCGGCTAACGGGGAGACGCAGGGGACGAGCGCGAGTGCGGGGAATGTCGCCGCATACGGTCGGCCTGACGCTACCTCTGCGGGCTCTGCGGAGGCGAGCGCGGGCATCTTTGCGACCGCCCAGGTCAGCGCAACCTCGAGCTCATCGAGCTTGGTCTCGGGTGCGCTCCAAGGTGTGCTCGAGGCCTCGGGCTTGGCCGAAGGTCTGGCGGCTGTAACGGGCGAAGGTCAGCGAAAGATCTCCGCTCCCGGCGAGGCAATCGGCAGCTCGAGCACGAGCGCGGTCATCCTAGCATTCGCTCGAGCGGATGGCTCGATCTCGAGCTTGGCAACGGTCAACGCAGACGCGCGGGCCTACGCGATTGCGGCAGGCTCGAGCGATGGCGCCGTCTCGGTCGATGCGAATGTCCTCGGACGGACGACGCTCGACGGTGCGTCGGCGGGTGAAGCTGTCGTCGATGACGCTTTGCTCGGCGCGAAGGCATTCATCGAAGGCGTCGAGAGCGGCAGCTCGAGCGCGAGCGCCGCAATCTCTGCGATAGGTCGACCAACTGGCGACACGACGGGCGAGGCAAGCTCGATCGTCACGATCTACGGTCGCGGTCCGATCCTGGGCCTGGTTTACGGCAGCGCCGAGATCAGCGCGCAGGCGCGCGGCTTCGGTGTTGTCGACGGCGACGCCGAGGGCGATGCGACTGTATCCGGACGGCTACGGATTCGGACCTTCACTCCGGATTCGCGCGAGCTGAAGGTGCCGTTCCAGGATCGGCGAGAAGTTATCCCGCAGCGACCGACGCTCTCGGTCGGTGCTGACAGTTCGATCGAGGTCGAGGCGGAAGGCCGCACGATCAAGGTCTCACGCAATAACAGGAGAATCGCTGCATGACGATCATCGCGGCATTCACGAAGGACCCGAACTCGACGATCGACTTCGAGGTCGACTGGAATCCCTGGTTGAACGGGGACACGGTCACGACCTCCGCCTGGGAAGTTCCCGAGGCGCTCTCGATCGTCTCGGAAGGTGTGACGGCAAACGTGACGCGCGCCTTCCTCTCCGGCGGAGTCGCCGGGGCGGACTACCTCATCACGAACCGCGTCACGACTCCGGGCGGACGCATTGAGGACCGCTCGGTCCTGGTACAGGTGCGGCAGCTATGAATCACACCCTGATCACGGCTCCGGCAGGCGAGCCGGTAACAGTCGAAGAGGCGCGCGCTCATTGCCGCATCGACGGCAACCAGGACGACGAGATCCTCTTCGCTCTCACGAAGGCCGCGCGCGAATACGCCGAGGCCTACACCGGGCGCTCGTTCGTGAATACGACCTGGGAGCTGCGCGTCGATCAGTTCCCGCTCTACTTTCAGCTCCCGAAGGCGCCGCTCTCGAGCGTGACCTCGATCACCTACATCGACATCGAGGGCAACACGCAGACGCTCTCGGCGAACGCCTACCAGGTTGTGAACGATGCGGGGCCGTTCGCTCAACCTGGGAAGATCTTCCAGGCCTACAACCAGACCTGGCCGAGCTCTCGAGGTCACATCAACGACGTCCGCATCCGCTATGTCGCGGGCTACGGTGCGCCGACGGATGTCCCGCCTGCGATCAAGGCCGCGATCAAATTGATGACCGCGCACCTCTACGAGAACCGCGAAGCGACGCTCACCGGGACGATCGTCTCGGAGTTCCCGCTCGGGTTCACCGCGCTACTGTCACCCTTCAAGGTGTTCTGATGCAGGCCGGGCGTCTTCGACATCGCGTCACCGTTCAACGGGCGACCGACTCGATCGACCAGTACGGAGACCAGACGCCGACCTGGGCGTCCCTCGGGACGGTCTGGGCGTCTGTCGAGCCGCTCTCCGGTCGAGAGTATTTCGCCGCCGCGCAGATGCAAAGCGAAGTCTCGACGCGGATCGTGATCCGCCCGATCTCGGGCGTCACGCTCACGCCGAAGGATCGCGTCAAGTTCGGCTCGCGGTATTTCGACATCCAGTCGGTGATCAATCGCGACGAGCGAAACCGCGAGCTTCAGCTTCTCTGCGTCGAGCGATTCACTTGATGCCAATTGTCACGAACATCAAGGTCGAAGGGCTCCAGGAGCTCGAAGCGCGGCTCCTCGAGCTCGATGCGATCGCAGCAAAGCGGCTCCTCACTCGAGCAACCCGTCGCTCGTTGATCAAGCTCGAGCGCCAGGCAACCTCGAACGCGGAGAGCTTCTCGCGATCCGGAGCTCTCGCCGAGTCGGTGAAAATCGTCACGGTCAAGCCAAAGGGCAGCGAGACCGTCGCGGTCCAAGTCGGACCAAAGAAAAAGGACAAGCGCGGAGTCGCGCTGCACAACGTCTACTACTCGCGCAAGCGTCGCGGCATTTTCTACGGACACTTGATCGAGTTCGGTCACCGTGTACGCGGCTCGAGCGGTCGGAGCGTCAACGGGCGCCCCTGGTTCGGTCCCGCTTGGGATGCGACTCGCAGCGGCATCCTTCCAGAGTTTCAGCGCATCTTGCGCCAGGGTATCACCCGCATCGAGAAACGACTGCGCGCTCGCGCAGCAGAGACAGAGGGGCTCGTCGATCCGTGAGTATCGAGAACGCAATCATCGCGAAGATCGCCGCGCTCAATACTGGCGCAGGCGCTCGCGTCTACCGAGAGATCATCGTCCAGGAGCCGCAGCTCCCCGCCGTCGCGGTCAGTCGCACGAGCGGACAGGGCATGGCGCGCACCCTGGGGAACAACCCGCTCCTCTATCGAGCGGTCCTTCGGATCGAGACCGTCGGCGAAACGATGGCGCAAGTGTCGCCAGTCGCCGAGGCGATCCGCGCAGGCCTCGATGGGTGGACGGGAACGCAAAGCGGAGTGACGGTCCTGATGTCGCGGCTCTCGCAACAGCAGGAGCAAGCCGACGCGATGGGTGATCGCACGATGCGAATCGTGCAGCAAGATTTCGAGTTCGTGTTTCGTTAATTGGGTTAACCACCGCAGACCTCTCGGCGCCTTCGGGCGCCTTTTTTTTCTTTCAACAACGACCGCCTCGCGCGGTCTTTTTTTTGGAGTGCATAGATCATGGCTGCAAACATTTCGACCGGGACGCTCTTCAAGGTCGGCAACGGGTCCTCGCCGGAGACCTTCTCGACCGTCGCCCAGGTGCAGGAGATCAAGTGGAGCGGCTACGCTCGCAAGATCGTCGACACCTACACGATGGGCTCAACCTATCCGACCCGCATGGTCGGCTCCCAGGACCCGCAGAACGTCGAGCTGAAGCTCCTCTTCGACCCGGCTGACGCCGCGCACGAAGCGATGCGGACGAAGCTCATCGCGGGCACCCTCTCGAACTATCAGATCATCCTCCCGGACTCGAGCGCCTACCAGGTGCAGTTCGGCGGCTACATCACGAAGTTTGAGATCGACGCTCTTACGGCTGAAGGTGCCGAGATCGTCGCGAACGTGACGATCGAGATCACCGCGGCGCCGACGGTGACCCCGTAATGAGTCGCGAGCTGCTCAAGGCAACGATCAGCAGCGCGTTCTCAAAGTCATCCGTCCGCGAGCTCGAGGTCGGGGGTGTGAAGCTCTACGTCCGCGGGCTCACCGGAGGCGAGCGCGTCACCTTGCAGCAATGGGCAGCGGAGGCGTCGCACGGAGGCGAACCGCTCGCCGACTACAAGGTTGTGGCGCTCGGTCTTTGCGATGCGGACGGTGTCCGTCTCTTCGACGATCCTCTCGAGGTCGCGAAGCTCGACGGGGCCGTTCTCTTGCAACTGTCGAAGGCGATCCTTGAAGCGTCGCAACTGACAGACAACGCGGTCGGGGAAGCTGAAAAAAAATAGCGGGCGAGCCGGAACTGCAAATGTGGTTCCGACTCGCAGCGCAACTCGGCGCGACGGTGAGCGAGCTCCAGGAGCGAATGAGCTCCGCGGAGTTCACCTACTGGATCGCGTTCTACGGGCTCGAGCCTTTCGGCTACGACGTCGAGATGTGGCGCATGGGAATGCTCGCATCCACGACGGCGAACGCCGCAGGCCCGAAGAAAGGCGGCAAGGCCTGGAATCCGGACGACTTCATCCCGAAAAAAGACACGACTCCCAAGACGCAATCGGTCGCTGAACAGCGAGCGATTCTGCAATCAATGGTGAAGCATGGCTGATATAGGCACTCTAGTCGTCAAAATGGCGGCGGACTCCGCGCAGATGCGCTCGGAACTCGACCGCGTCAAGAAAGACCTCAAGAAAACCGAAGGTGGCGTCGGGTTCCTCGCGAGCAACCTAAAGCTCCTCGGAGGCGTCGCGGCGGCGGTCTCTTTCACGGCGCTCATCTCCGAGTCGATACAGCTCGCGGGCGTCCTCAACGACACCGCGATCAAGACCGGGATCTCGGTCGACGCCTTGCAGCGCCTCCAGTTCGCAGCCGGGCTCTCGGGCGGTTCGCTCGAGTCGGTCTCGGGCGCCGTCGCCAAAATGCAAAAGGCGCTCGTCACGGCCGGTGAAGGATCGGCCCAAGCAAAAGAGGCGCTCGATCGCCTCGGGCTTTCGGCGCAACAGATCCTTGCGCTGACGCCGGACAAACAGTTCGAGGCGATTGCAGTCGCGGTCGCGGGCATCCAGGACCCGGCAACCCGCACGACCGCAGCGATTGGTCTGTTCGGGAAGTCTGGCGCCGAGCTTGTGCCGACCCTGGTTGCGATCGGCACGAACGCCGAGGGCATCAATGCCGCGCTCTCCGAGATCGGCGGGCCGGTGTCCGCACAGGCAATCGAGGCAGTCGACACCCTAGGCGATCAGCTCGACATCCTCAAAACCGCAGGCAAAAACACCGTCATCGAGCTCGCGGCTCTCGCCGCGGTCGTCGTCGGTCCATTGTTAAGTGCGACGAACGAGTGGATCAGCTCGCTCCGCATCCTGGTCGGCGGAGGCGGAGAGCTTGAGCGCCTTGAGCGAAAGCTCGAGATCCTGCGAGAGTCTCGCGACTCTGGGCTTCCGTTTTTTCTGAATCTTGGTTACGTCGAGAACGGAAAAGTCATCCTGGGGCCGCGCGCGCTCGAGCAAGCAATCGCGCAAGTCGGCCGCGAGATCGACAGCCTCAAGTCGAAGGCATCGTTCGAGCCGATCATGGTCGACATTCCGATCGACATCCCAGAGCCCCAGATTCCGGACTTGAGCAAAAAGCCGGAGCTCTCGCCGCAGCAACGCCGCGAAAAGGCGGCGGAGGCATTCGAGCAGGAGCTACAGCTCCAGATGTCGCATCAGCAGATGGTCGAGATGCTTCAGCAGCAGCACCTCGACAATCTGATCTCGATGGATATGTCGGCGATGGCGCAGCGTATCCAGGTCGCGAGCGATCTCGAGTTCCTGCGGATGGACATCGCGCAGGCCTTCGGTCTACAGCTTCTCGACTTTGAGGCGATCAAAAACCAGTCGATGATCTCTCTCGCGGGTGAACTCTTCACGACGCTCGCCGCACAGAACTCGACGCTCTTCAAAGTTCAGCAGGCCTTCGCAATCGCGAACGCTGTCATCAACACCGCCGAGGGCGTCACTCGCGCGCTGACTCTCCCGTTCCCCGCCAACCTCGCCGCAGCGGCGAAGGTCGCGGTCGCAGGCGCAATTCAGATCGCCAAGATCAAAGCGACCAATCCCGGCGGCTCCGCAAGCGTCACGCAGAGCGGTCTATCCGGCGGCACCACGAACGCCGCAAACCGTACCGCTCCCGCAGGCAACGCGCAGCAGGCCCAGGAACCGCAGCAAAAGATCGCCCAGGTCGTTATCCAGGGCAGCGTCTTCTCGAGCCGCGAGACCGCCGACTGGCTGATCGGGCAGCTCTCCGAAGCGATCAACGATCGCGACGTCGTCTTCATCAACGGTAACAGCCGACAAGCCGGACTGATCTCGGGGGCCGCATGACAGCAGCCGTCTACACAGCAAAGCGATCCGTCATCGCCGGACATACCTCCGGCTCGCAGTATTCGCTGAACCTCCGCGTCGTCGAGGCCGGTCTCACGATCGGCCGCAAGGTCGGCTCCGAAGTGCAGCGGACACTCTCGGACAAGACGGAGACGCTCTACTACTACGGGAAGACGACCTGGTCGGTGTCCGCGATGGTCACGAGCTCGAGCGAGCTCGCCGCGCTCCAGGAGTTCCTGCATTCCGTCGAGGCCCAGGAGAGCTTCACGTTCTCGCCTTACGGAACCGCCGCCTCCCTCGGCACGACCTACACCGCGCGCCGCGTGATCTCCAACTACACGCTCGAGCGCCTGGACGGAACCGGCAGCTCGCCGAGCGAGGATGCGATGCGCGTCACCTTTGACCTCGAGGAGGCCTGATGCGTACCGACGGCGAAGTCTTCGACGTTCTCAACACTTCCTCGGTCAAGGAGCCGAGGTTCGTCGTCAAGATCGAGTATCCCGTCGACTCGATCTACATCACGTCGCACACCGGCATCGCGGGCATCCCTGGGACGGTCCTCGAGGGCGCGCTCCAGGAACCCTCAATCGTTTCGCAACGGCTGAACCCGATCGAAGGGCGCAGCGAGATCGGCTCCGCGTCGTTCTCTGTCGTCGACCTGGGCGCCGACTTCACGACGGAGATCCGCGAGCGTCTGAACGACGACGTCGGCCTCCGGCAGCGACAGGTTCGCTTCTATCTCGGCTACGCCGGGCTCGCGTTCTCCGACTTCGTTCTCGTCGGGACGCAACAGGTCACCCAGGCAACCTACGATCGCGCGCGCTACTCGATCTCCTGCGCGGATGTTCAGCGCTCCACAAAAAAAGACATTTTTGATCTTGCGGAGACAACCCTCGCGCAATCTTTGAGCGCGACGGACACGACGGTCTATGTCACCTCGACGACCGGTTTCTCGACCGTTTATCACGGCTCAAGCTACACGGACGCCGCGAACCAGACCGTCGGCTACATCAAAATCCGCGACGAGGTTATCCGCTACACCGGCAAAACCGCGACGACCTTCACCGGCTGCACCCGTGGCGTCCTGGGAACGATCGCGAACAAATACGACGTCGACGGATCTACACCCGCAGCTCGCCGCGAAAAGGTCACCGAGCACGTCTACCTCGAGCTCCCGGCCGTCAAGCTCGCCTACGCGATCCTGACCGGCACCCTCTACGGCGACGCCGCATCGCTCCCCTCGACCTGGAACCTGGGCGTCAGCGCCGGACTCGTTCGCCTTTCCGACTTTACGGGCATCGGCTCGGATATGTGGGACGGCGCGAACGGTGGCGTCGTCATTCGCTTCGAGGGAATCAAAAAGACCGACGGCAAGAAGTTCCTCGAGGAGGAGATCTGTCGTCTCCTCGGGATGTTCATGCCGGTTTACGCCGACGGCGCTCTCGGTCTCAAGCGCGCCGCGCGCGTTCTCGCGGACTCGGCAACCGTCGCAACCCTCGACGAGTCGAACTCGATCCAGGTCGGCGAGCTCACGCATGAACTGGAGGACGTCCACAACGTCTTCCGCATCTACTGGAACTGGACCGGCTCGGACTATTCACGCACGACCTCGCTGATCGACGCGACCTCCGTCGCCATTCACGGACGCGCCGATCCGCTCGATCTTAAATTCAAGGGCCTATACGGCGGACGCGCGACAGACTCGCTCCTCTTTCAGCTCGTTGACTCTCTGCGCGATCGCTACGCCTCGCCGCCGGAGCGGATGTCCGTCACGGTCGTCCATTCGCTGAACAAGCTCGAGGTCGGCGACGTCGTCCGCGTCAAGTACGCGAGCGTCCGCGACTTCGCGGGAACCGGCTCGAGCATCGACCGCGCGTTCGAGATCCAGAACATCTCCGCCAACCATCGCACCGGCCAGGTGCAGCTCGAGCTCTTCGGCTCAACCTCTGCGGCGTCGGCGCTCTCGCCGACAACCGCGACGACCGCGCTCCCGGACGCCTTCTACACCGCAACCGGGACGCCGCTCTCGAACGTCGCAAGCATCACCTCGGGCGTGATGGCGACCGGCACCTATACGCTCGCAGGCACCTCGGACATCACCGCAGCGGCCTCGATCTGGTATCACAACGGCGACCTCACAATCCCCCAGGGGACGACGCTCAACATCTCCGGGAACGTGCAGCTCCGCGTGAAGGGGTACCTCACGATCAACGGAGTGATCAACGGAACCGGCGGAGGCCTGGCGGGTGTCGCCGACAACAACGACCCGAAGGCGATCATCTACGGGAACCCCGGATGGGTCGGCAACTCGCGCGGATGGGATGGCATCGACGCGCAGCAGGACTACAGCGACGGCAACGCGCGACTCATTACGACGCCGGTCCCGGTGACCCAGGGCAAACACGCGAGCTTCCCGTACCTCGAGCTCTCGGTCAGCGGGAACTCTCTCGTCGGACTACCGACCGATCTGCGCGGCACGGGCGGCGGTCCTGGCGGCAAGATTACCTCGGGCGGCAAGGCCGACAAGCGCGCCAACGGTGGCGCAGGCGCCGCGGGTGGAGCAGGGCTCCTCACGGTCTCGCGCGGCTTCACGACTGGCGTCTCGGCGACGATCCGTCTCGATGGCAACAGCTCGAGCGCGACTCCGCTGCACGTTACCGGCGGCGGGAACCAATACTACCCAGGCCCAGGCGGCGCGGGCGGTCCTGGTTCGTTCCTTCTGCTGCTCGATGGCGGCAACGTCAGCGCGCCCGATCTGACGAACCGATTCATCGCAACAACCGGCTCCGTCCCGACGCCTCCGGCGGAGACCTTCCTCGATAACGAAGGCGCGCACCGTTACGACGACAACCACGACCCCTGGGCGGGCTATCCCGACCCGGCCGTGATCTCAAACCGCTTGCTCTCGGGCTCGTGTCTTCGCATTCAGTTTGTCCCGGCGCCGGAAACGGCAACCGCCGACCAGGATCAAAAACCTCCCGCGATCACCGCGCTCACGGCTACTTCCCAGGACGGCTTCGCGCTGATTGCCTGGACGCTTCCAAACGATCCCGCCTCCTACGACTCGATCGAGCTCTTCGCCTCGACCGCAAACGATCGCGGCACGGCGACGAAGATCTTCGACGGTCGCTCGTCTGATTTTCAGCACGTCACGAACGACACCTCTGCGCGCTACTACTGGATCAGGACTCGTCGCGCTCGCGTTCGCTCTGACTGGTATCCGAACTCGACCTCGAGCTCCGTCGCGATCGCCGCGAAACCGCCGACCCTGACCGGCTACCTCACGAACGAAGCGGTCACTCTCCCCGCAGACGCGAACGGAACGGTCAGCTCGTTCTCGACCGCGACTGGCGACTTCAAGGTCTTCGTCGGCGCGACGGACGTCTCGAGCTCCTGCACGTTCTCGATCCTGGGGCAGACCAACGTCACCGCCTCGATCAACGCTTCGACCGGCGCGTACTCGGTGAGCGCGATGTCTGCGGACACCGGCTCCGTCGCATTCCGCGCGACTTATGCCTCGAGCTACACCGTCGACAAGGTGTTCACCGTCACGAAGGCGAGGGCGGGCAACAACGGCACGAACGGGACAAACGGCACCAACGGCACCAACGGCACCAACGGCACAAACGGGAACAACGTCTCCCAGGTCTACGCCTACAAGCGAGCCTCCTCGGCACCTGGCGACAACCCCGGCGCGGTGACCTTCGACTTCACGACCGGAACGATTACGACCGCAACGCTCGCGAATGGATGGTCAAAGACGATCCCGGCAGGCACAGACCCGCTCTATGTCGTCGTCGCTTCGGCCGTCTCTGCAACCGCGACGGATTCGATCGCCGCGAACGAGTGGAGCTCACCGGTACTCCTCGCACAGAACGGAGCCAACGGCGCGGACGGTCTGAACTCGGCGACCGTGTTTCTGTATCAGCGCACCTCAAGCAATACGGCGCCGAGTGTCGCGACCGCAGGGACGACGACCTACACCTTCTCGAGCGGTGCGGTCAGCGGGCAACCGAGCGGATGGACGCGCGCGGTCCCGTCCTCGGGCGGCGGCTATCTCTGGGCAATCCAAGCGACCGCGGCCTCAAGCTCGAGCACGGACTCAATCGCGAACAGCGAGTGGAGCGCGCCGTCTCTCGTTTCGCAGGACGGCGCCAACGGAACGAATGGGACAAACGGGACAAACGGCGCCGACGCGGTCAGCATTCAGCTCTCAAAGAATGCGTTCCAACTGTTCGCCTACGCTGACGGCTCCGTCCCGAGTTTTTCGGGTGCGGATGGCTTGCTCAAGGTTTACCTCGGCGCAACAGATGTGACGGCCTCCGCGACACTTTCCGCATCTGCGGGATCTGGCGTCACGGGCACGATCAACACGGCGACGAACTCGCCGGTCTCTGGCCAGGCGAAGGGCTACTACCGAATCACGGGCCTGACCGTTGACGTCGGCACACTTACGCTCTCGGCGGTCTATAACGGCGTCACCTACACCGCGACCTTTACCGTCTCAAAGAACAAGGTCGGATACGAGATCGTCGCGACGCTCCCGTCGACGAACTTGTTCGCCGGTCGCATGGTATTTCTCACGAGCGACTCAAAGCTCTATCGCTACACGGGCTCCGCCTGGACGACAGCGGTCCCGACATCGGATCTCTCGGGGCAGGTCATCTCTACGCAGATCAGCGACGACGCGATCACGACCGCAAAGCTCGCCGCCGACTCGGTCACAACGAATAAGATCGCCGCCGGACAGGTCACAGCCGGCAAGATTTCGGTCACGGAGCTCTCAAGTCTGTCTGCGAACATGGGCAGCATTACCGCCGGAACGATTGTTCTGCCCTCGGGCGGGTTTATCAGATCCGGGCAGACCGCCTACAACTCCGGGACCGGCTTCTACCTTGGCAACGATGGCGGCACCCCGAAGTTTTCGATCGGCAACAGCGGCGGGAAAAACATCCGGTGGGATGGTTCTGACCTAACTGTCAACGGCGGGATCATTGTCACCGACAGCGTCGCCGCAGACGCGATCACCGCGAGCGCGTCAGACACCCCGGCAAATGTGACCTTGACAGCAGCGAACAGCGGCACAGATTCGACCCTATCAACCGTCAGCGTCACAACCGTCTCGGGTTCAAAGGTTCTGGTCCGTTGCGATCTGACCTTCAAGTTCACGCTTGCATCGGGCGCCTTGATCAACATCTATAAAATCTATCGCGGGCCGACATTGATCGTCGACATACCGATCACCAGTCTTGCATCCGCCGGAACCTACCGTGTCCCGCTGCAATATCTGGACTCGCCATCTGCCGGGACAAACACCTACTACATAAAGGTCGAGCCGACGCTTGGCGGAAGCACGACCTACGTCTACGAAGACATCATAACGATCGCGACGGAGTTCAAGCGATGAGGTATGCAACGGTCGCAAAAAATGGGCGAATTCTTGGGGTGTTCGATTCCGACCCGGAGCTCGTTTCTTTACGACCAATGCCCGATGGCGCCGAAATTATCGAATGCCCAAACGCGAACCCGACGACCTGTTACTGGGACGGAGCGGAATTTGTCGATCGGCCGATGTCGAGCGTGACATTCAGCGTCGAGGGGAACACGGTCACCCTTGCGAATCTACCGGAGAGCTCCATCGTCAGCGTCACCTCCGCCTTGCAATATCAAGTCTTTGAGGCGTCGCAGACGGTGACTCTTTCTTTGCAGGAGCCGGGCGGTCACGTTTTCCAGATTGATCCTTGGCCGTATCGGAAAACGACTTTTTTCACTTTGATCGAGGCATAAGTGATGAGTGCACCACAACGAGCGGCAGACGCCGCAGTCGCGAGCTCCGCCGTGTCGGCGAGCGTTTCATGGCTATCACAAGCGAACGAGATCGTCTCGCTGATCGCGGGACTGATCGCGATCTGCGCGGGTGTCTTCGCGATAATGGTGCACGCGCTGAACATCAGAGAAAAGATCCGCAACGGCAACCGATAGATGCTCTACCTATCGGCCGGTCACCATCCGCGCGCACCGGGCGCGGCCTGGCAGGGCTTCGTTGAACACACCGAGGCGATGCTCTGGGTGCAGGAGATCGCTCGAGCGCTACCGTCCGCGATGGTCGTCCCGACCGGCGAGCTCGGCGCGAAGGTTCGATGGATCAATGCTCGAGCAGGGGCTTTTGATCTCGCGCTCGAGATTCACTTCAACGCCGCACCAGGCAATCGAGGCCAGGGCTCCGAGGTGCTTTATATGCCGGGCAGCTCGACCGGACTGAAGGTCGCGCGAACCGTCCAGGCAACCGTCGCGCAGCATTTCGCGCCGGATCGCGGAATCAAACCGGGCTTCTACCAGGCGGAACCGACGAAGGGGCCGCTCTACTTCCTCAAGGCAACGCGCTGCACGGCTCTAATCCTCGAGCCGGAGTTCATCTATCACGCCGACATCATCCGAGCGCGACGCTCGAGCTGTTGCGCGGCTCTCGCCAACCTTCTACGAGGGATTGCACATGACGGAAGAATCACCGATCTCGCTGCGTGACTGGTTACGCGGAGCTGTTCGCTCGCGCACCGTCTGGATGAACGTGATCCTCGCGATCCTGGGAGGCCTCGAGCTCGTCGGCTCGCACCTGACGACGCTGTTCGGCGCGGAAGTCGCCGCGGGCATTCTCCTCGTCGGCTCGATGGCGAATCTGATCCTCCGAGCGATCACGACGACGCCGCTCCCGCATCGGTGACCCGGTGTCGACCGGCATCCCGAAGGAGTTCCAACTCCTAGGACACACGATCAAGGTCCGCGTCATCCCGCGCTCGAAATGGCGCCACGGCAAGAGCGTCGTCGGAATGTGGATTCCCGACAAGCTCCGCATCGACCTCCTCGCAGATCCGATCGAGACACAGCTCCAGGCGACCTTTTGTCACGAGCTCTGTCACGCACTCCTGGACATGATGAACCACGACCTCTCGCACGATGAGGTGTTCGTCGACAACCTCGGCGCGCTACTACAGCAAGCGCTGACGACGTTTAAAACAGAATGAGCACAGCAAAGAAAAACCTCGACTCGGCGGCTGTTCACGCAGCCTGGATCAAACACGGTCGAAACTTGCGACAGACGGCGCTCGCGCTCGGAGTCAATTCCGGCACGATCCGTCTGCACGTCGACAAGATCGAGGGAGCGGAGGAGCGTCCGCACACCCTCGAGGAGCAGCTTCGCGCAGCTCGAGCTCACATCAAAGAGCTCGAGGGTAAGATGCTCAACGACGCGGTCGTTCGCGATGAGATCTTCAAGCTCTCGCGCGCAACCGTCGACCCTCCGTCCTGGCTGACGAAACCCTCGCGGCCGGTGTCGGAGTTTGCAGGCGTCCCGACGCTGTTCGCTTCCGATTGGCACTTCGGCGAGGTCGTTCGTCCCGCCGAGATCGGAGGCGTCAACGAGTACAACGTCGAGATCGCAAAGGATCGAGCGCGAACCTTTGTCACGGTCGCGATCGAGCTCCTGCGGAAACACATCCAGGGCGGCAAGTATCCAGGCGTCGTCTTTATCCTGGGCGGCGATATGCTCTCTGGAGACATTCACGAGGAGCTCTCGGAGACGAACGAAATGCCGACGATGCCAGCTCTCATCGAGCTCGTCGGTGTGTTGTCTTGGTGTATCCGAACGCTCGCTGACGAGTTCGGCGCCGTGTTCGTTCCCTGCGTGACCGGCAATCACGGCCGCACCAGTCGCAAGCCTCGAGCGAAGCGACGCAATCACACGAACTTCGACTGGCTTCTGTATCAGATGCTCGCGAAGGTGTTCGAGGCCGATCGCCGCGTGACGTTCCTGATCCCAGAAGGGCCGGACGCCTATTACAAAATCTTTGGGACGCGATACCTCCTCACGCACGGCGATCAGTTCCGCGGCGGTGACGGCATGATCGGTGCTCTCGGTCCGATCGCTCGAGGCGACAAAAAGAAACGCGCGCGCAACGTTCAGACCGATAAGAGCTTCGACGTCATGCTCCTCGGACATTGGCATCAATACATTCACATGAATCGCTTTATCGTGAACGGGACGCTGAAGGGCTACGACGAATACAGTGACGCGAATAATTTCGACGTCGAGCCTGCACAACAGGCTCTCTGGATCACGCACCCGCATCACGGCATCACGTTCCGAATGCCAGTCTATGTACAGCGCGGCACGGCTACGTCAAAGACCGAATGGATCAGCATCCCGAGGGCCGCATGAAGGACGCGATCAACCCGAGCCACTACCAGGGCGACATCGAGTGTATCGACGCGCTGCGCGCCGCTCTAACGCCGGAAGAGTTCCGGGGCTACGTTAAAGGCTCCGCGATCGCTTACCTCTGGCGCCTGGGCAAGAAGGACGCGCCGGAGCAGGAGGCCGGCAAGGCGATCTGGTACATCACCTGGCTCACCGGCCGCGACCCCCGCGAATGATCCCTTCCTGGCTCCTGCGATACCTCCCGCACCTGGTCGCCGTCCTGGCGGTCCTGGCGCTCCTGCTTGGGGCTTACCGATGGGCCTACGGGAACGGAGTCGAGGCCGAGCGGGCTCGATGGGAGGCCGCGACGGCGGAGGCGGGCGAACGATTCGCCGAGGCACTCGCCGAGCAGCAGCTCGTCTTGACGGGCCTCGAGCGTGACCTGGTAGCGGCACGTCGCTTTGCAAATAGGAAACGCGAGGATCTAGCCAATGCCACAACAACCGACCCGGCGAGCCGCGATTGGGCTCTCGATCCTATCCCTGACCGGGTGCGCTGGTCGCTCGGTGATCGTCGAGACGTGCCCCCCGATCCCTGACTACCTGACGGCAGAGTGTGTCGTCCCGGAGCGATCGCTCCAGACAAACGGAGACCTCGCCAGGGCTTATCTCGACGCGACCGAATGCCTCGACGAGGCAAACCTCAAGCTCCGCTCTGTGCGCTCCCTGGCGAGCTGTCGGCTAGGCCGCGAGCAGCTTGGAAAATAACGGCGGACCGCCTCGAACAAGTGGTACCATTTCATAATAAGGAAGCGAGCCCCCGCTACCATTCTGTGAAACACCCGCCGCTCGCATGAGCGGCGCGGTATTCACAGCGACAGCAGCGACCAGGACTCCAGCCTCGGGACGGCACACAACGTCCCCGAGTAGCTCGTGAACCGCAGCTCGAGCTCGAGCCGCCGGTCCCTGCAAAGCTTCCCGCATATTCGCGACCGCCTGCCGATAGGCCTCCTCGGCGACCGCCTGGTCGACGTTCGACCTCGAGTTCGCCTTCCGCCAGGACTTCGCCAGCAGGGCTCGACGGCGCTCCAGGAGCGCGGCTACCGAGGGCGCGATGTCCTCCCGGTCGAGTATCCCTTGGGATACTTGCGCCTCGAGCTTCGCGATCCGGCGATCAAGCTCATCGAGCTCCGCCGGGCGCGTCGACTCGGTGCGTTCATCCCGCCGCCATTGGCGGATCATCTCAACGGCCAGCTCAACCGCGTCGCTCGAGAGGAGCTGTTTTGTAATCGGCTCGAGCAGCTTCTCCTCGGCGACGTCCCGCCTGGCGCCGATCGCCATCGAGCAGGCCGAGTCGCCTCCCTGGTGCCGGGTGCCGCAGTAGTACCAGGAACCGTTCGCGCCGGTCGCGACCAACTTCCCGCCACATTCCCCGCAGACCAGAATCCCCGAGAGGATGTACTTCGGACCGCGACCTTTCGTTCCATTGTGGAACTTTCTCGGCGTCGCCAGGGCGCGAACCTTCTCCCAGGTCTCGAGCTCAACGATCGCCGGACCTTCGGTCACGATCCATTCCGACTCCGGTCGCTCGACGCGCTGACGCTTGCCGGTGTCTGGGTCTCGCTTCCAGATCGAGCGATTCCACACAACCCGGCCAATGTAGCGATCGTTTCCGAGCATCGAGTGAATCGCCGAGACGAGCCACATCCCGTCCGATCGGCGAGCCTTTCGCTCCCAGCTCGAGCCCGGTGACGGCACTCCGCGTCGGTTCAGATCCGACACGATCGCCTTCATTGCCTCACCTCGAGCTGCGCGGTCAAAAACCTCGCGCACGATCGAGGCCTCCGCCTCGATGATCTCTCCCGCCTTCGAGTACCCGTAACACTTCCCGCCAGTCGCCTTTCCCTGGCGCGCTCTCATATCGAGCGCCGAGTGAGTTCTCGAGGCAATCTGCGCGCGAAACTCTTCGGACATA
>Ga0208783_10000243_pt1 | contig 34297 bp, 51 predicted proteins | sample DEB19_08_DNA_2_FD_184529 | JGI IMG/M metagenome (GOLD analysis project Ga0208783, IMG submission 184529) | Aqueous microbial communities from the Delaware River and Bay under freshwater to marine salinity gradient to study organic matter... | ecosystem: Environmental > Aquatic > Marine >... | reverse complement strand
CGAGTCAAAGAAAACCTACAACCGGGCAAAGATTTGCGAGCTGTGGGACAAGGAAACGCTCAAGGTTTACTGGCTGTCCAAGGGCCTGCCTGAGTTTATTGACGTTCGGGACGATCCGTTGGGTCTTGAGGGTTTTTTCCCCTGCCCAAAGCCCCTATACGCCACCACGACAAGCGATAGCCTTGTCCCGGTGCCTGACTTCGTGCTGTATCAGGATCAGGCTATGGAGCTTGATATTCTGTCTGACCGCATTGACGGCCTTGTTAAGGCCTTGCGGGTTCGTGGTGTTTACGATGCCAGTCAGCCAGCACTGCAACGACTGCTGACGGAAGGCGATAACAACAGCCTGATTCCGGTCGACAAGTGGATGGCGTTTGGCGAGAAGGGCGGATTGAAAGGGTCTATTGACCTGTTGCCGTTGGATACGCTGGCAGCTGCTCTTGCTCAGTGCTATCAGGCGCGTGCTGACATCAAGGCGCAGATTTATGAAATTACCGGCATCTCGGACATTATTCGCGGTGCGAGTTACGCAAGCGAGACTGCGACGGCGCAACAGATCAAGGGCCAATATGCGGGCCTTCGTCTTCGCTCTATGCAAGAGGATGTTGCGCTTTTTGCGTCTGAACTAATCCGACTGAAGGCGCAGATTATCTGCAGCAAGTTCCAGCCGCAGACCATTCTGGACTATGCAGCAGCGTCTCAAATGTCGCCTGCCGATCAGCAGCTTATCCCGCAAGCAATGCAGCTCATTAAGGATAGGCCGCTGCGTAACTTCCGCATTGAAGTGGCGGCTGACAGTCTTGTTCAGATTGACGAACAGCAGCAGAAGCAAGACAGGCTTGAGTTCCTGCAAGCGTTTGGTGGTTTCCTCACTCAAGCATTGCCGGTTGGTCAAAACGCACCTGAGCTGATTCCAATGATGATGGAATTGGTCAAGTTTGGAGTTGGAGCGTTTAAGGGCGCTCGTACTATTGAGGGCAGCATTGACCAAGCCCTCGAGCAACTTAAGGCGCAGCAGGCACAGCCAAAAGTTAATCCAGAGGCGCAGAAGGCGCAGATTAAAGCGCAGTCTGAACAAGCAAAGATTCAGATGGAATATCAACGCGATCAAATGAAAATGCAGTTTGAGCAAGAAAAGATTCAAACTCAGATGCAGATTGAACAAGCAAAGCTGCAAAACGATGCTCAGATTGAGCAATTGAAAATGCAGCACGAAACGCAAATGGAGCAAATGAAAGCGCAGGCAGAGGCGCAATTGCAGGCACAGCAGTTGGATCAAAAAGAACAGTTTGACCGATGGAAGGCGGAGCTAGACGTTGCAACGCAAGTCATGGTTGCAAGAATCAAAGCCAATCCGGGTTTAGATCTTCAAACTCTTGAAGCACAAACAACAGTCAGCGAAAAAATTGCTCAAGATTTGGGCGCAAACGTCGCACAAGCGTTAAATCAAATGTCTGCCCTGCATGGCAACATGGCTGATATGCACGACAAAACGCTTGCTCGCATTGGCGAAGTAATGGAGACGCTAAAAGCTCCCAAGCGGATTATTCGTGGGCCGGACGGTCGTGCAAGCGGTGTAGAAGTAATTGGCCCAACGCTGCAGTAAGGCAAAAACATGGCTTTGATTGTAAAAGATCGAGTTAAGGAAACCAGTTCTACTGCTGGCACTGGTACTTTAACGCTTGCTGGAACGTCGTCAGGTTTTCAATCGTTCAGCGTTATTGGCAACGGCAATACGACTTACTACGCCATTGTCGACAACACCACTGGCGATTGGGAAGTTGGTATTGGAACGTACACTTCTGCTGGCACAACGCTGTCAAGGGATACCATCCTTGAATCTTCCAATAGCGGCGCTGCGGTAAATTTTGCAGCAAACAGCAAAGATGTGTTTGTTACTTACCCGGCAGAAAAGTCGTTCAGCTTAGATCAAACGCTTGGCGTTTTGAACGGCGGCACCGGGCAAACGACCTACACAGACGGTCAATTGCTTATTGGTAACAGCACTGGCAACACGCTAACAAAATCGACGTTAACTGCCGGGTCTGGAATTACCATTAGTAACGGCTCAGGCGCAGTTACAATTTCTGCGGTTAACACGGGCACCGTAACTAGCGTTGACCTGTCTGCTGGTACGGGCATCTCTGTATCCGGCGGACCGATCACAAGCGCTGGGTCGATCACGGTCACCAACACCGCGCCTGACCAAGTGGTATCGCTGACCGGGGCGGGCACGACGTCTATCACAGGGACGTACCCTAACTTCACCGTCACTTCCAACGATCAGTACGTCGGAACCGTAACTAGCGTCGGCGGCACTGGCACTGTCAACGGGATTACGCTGACTGGCACCGTTACAAGCTCTGGCAGTTTGACGCTCGGCGGAACTTTGTCCGGGGTAGATCTTGCGACTCAGGTCACAGGCACGTTGCCGATTGCAAACGGCGGCACCGGGCAAACGACCTACACTGACGGCCAGCTTTTAATCGGTAATAGCACTGGCAACACGCTAACAAAGTCCACGCTAACTGCTGGCTCAGGCATCAGCATCACGAATGGCTCCGGCGCAATCACGATTGCCGCGACGGGCGGAGGCGGTAGCGGCACAGTTACCAGCGTAGATGTTTCAGGAGGAGCAACTGGCCTGACTACTTCCGGCGGCCCTATTACAACCTCTGGCACAATTACGCTTGCTGGTACGCTAGACGTTGATAACGGAGGGACTGGACAAACAACATACACAGACGGTCAGCTTTTGATTGGTAACACGACCGGCAACACGTTGACAAAATCAACTTTGACTGCCGGATCAGGTATTAGCATCACGAATGGATCAGGCGCTATTACGATTGCTGCCACTGCTGTTGCAGCTACTACTTATACCGGCACTGCGTCTAGCGGATCTTGGAGCGGCTCAGGGCCGTACACGCAAGACGTCACCTTAACGGGGCTTGCATCTACAGATACCGTAATTCTCGATCTCAATTTATCTGCTGCCTCTTATGCAAACGTGACAGCACTGCAGTACGCCTACGCTCTTGTTTACAGAGCGGTTCCGGGAACAAACAAAATAACGCTGTATGCAACAAGCACTCCGGCCGATTCATTTGATATTTATGTGACGGTGATTTAATGGACGCCCTCATAACTCGCAGAGGTGTTCTTTCAAGCGCTGACATTCAAGTTTTTTCTGCAACAGGCAGCTCTACTTGGACAAAGCCTGCGTACGCAACAGATGTTCAAGTCATTCTCGTTGGCGCAGGGGGTGGCGGAGGTTCAGGACGCAAAGGCGCGACAAGCACTGCAAGAGCGGGCGGTGCAGGTGGAGGCGGAGGGGCATATTCCACCGCTGAGTTCAGTGCGACGTCTTTGACTTCAACCGTTACGGTTACAGTCGGTGCAGGCGGCACAAGCGGCGCATCTCAGACTACGAATACCTCAGACGGCAATCCGGGTGGTAATGGTGGAAATACTACCTTTGGAGCCTATCTGTATGCAGTTGGTGGGACAGGTGGTGCGGGAGGTATTGCAGGTACAGCCACTGCTGGGCAAGGTGGTAGAGGCTCACAAGGGTTAGGTGGTACTGGTGGTGCCGGGCAAGCAGCCACTGGAAATCCCGGAAGTGCTGGGTCTGCAGGGGGCGGAGCCGGAGCTGGTGCAGGGGGAGGCTTAACCTCGGCTAACGCAGTAATTGCTGGAGGTCAAGGGTGCAATACTACGAGAAGCACTGCTCCCTCATGGATCAACGGGAATACGACATCGCCTACTGCTAGCTCTGTTACAGGAAACGGGGCTGCAGGTACAGACTTAACGACAGCATACCGGTTTGGCGGCGAGAGCGGCGATGGCGGCGGTGCTTCGGGTACTGGTAATGCGGGTACGGGTGGTGACGGTGGAAACTGGGGTGGTGGCGGAGGTGGAGGCGGCGCATCGCTGAACTCTGTTGGGAACTCTGGAGCAGGTGGCACTGGTGGTGATGGCCTCGCCGTTGTAATCACTTTTTTCTGAAAACCACAATGTCAACTGATGTTCAAATTTTTTCGACTCCCGGAAGCTCAACATGGACTAAGCCTGCTGGAGCAAAAGTTGTTGAAGCTATCTTAATTGGCGGAGGTGGGGGCGGGGGCTCTGGGCGTAAAGGCGCGACAGGCGCTAGCCGTAGAGGGGGTAATGGGGGCGGGGGCGGGGCGTTTTCAGTTTCTGTATTTAATGCAACGGATTTAACTTCTACTGTTACCGTTACAGTTGGCGCAGGAGGAACCGGAGGGGCGGCACAAACTACGGGCACCTCAAATGGAAATGACGGAACTCGCGGAGGGGCATCCTCTTTTGGGGCGTATCTCTATGCCGTAGGAGGTAACCAAGGGTTTGGTGGTAGTGGAACTGGTCCTGCAGCCCCCCAAACGCCTATGTCGGGGACTAGAGGGGATGGCGCATTAGGAGCAAGCAGTACAGCCAGTACCGTAGGTATTGCAGGCAATTTTCCTAACTTTAGTGGCGCTGCTTGTGGTGGGGCCAATGGAGGGCCAATTACATCAGCTAACGTCGTTACAGCTGGTGGGCAGGGGTGCAATACCACAAATAGTACGGCACCTTCGTGGATCAACGGGAATACGAATGCTCCAGCAAATAGCTCAGTAGCTGGGAATGGGGCGTCGGGCACTGACCTTACTACAGCATCATTTTTTGGTGGCGAAAGCGGTGATGGCGGGGGTGCCTCTAATACTATCGCTGGAAATGGTGGAAATGGCGGTAAGTGGGGAGGCGGAGGTGGCGGGGGTGGGGCATCTACAAATGGTACAGGCAATTCTTCCGGTGCAGGGGGAAATGGCGGGGATGGGCTTGCGGTAGTAATCACGTATTTTTAGGACACTTATGCCTAAGCAATTTCTTTTGAACGCAGATGGGTCTATTCCGCCAAACGTAAATGTGGCTTTGCTTGAAGCAGAGGGCATCCCTCTGGTGCTTCCAACTCCTATGCCGCGTGAGTCGGGTATGGTTGCTGTCGAGCAAGATCCGCAGCTTGGGGAAGACGGAGTATGGCGGCAGGTTTGGGTTCTTGAGCCAGCGCCGGTAGAGCAGCCAAAGCCAGACCCGATACTAAACATTACGGAAGAACAGAAAGCAGCGTTGCTAGCTATTTTGCAAGGTTAACTTTGTGTTTGGTTTTTCATCGTTTTCTGAATTTCCGTTCAGCACGATTGCGGTTGCTTACGTTCCGCCTCCGCCAATTGTTGTAGTTGATACGCATGACGGCGACGGAAAGCGCAAAAAGAAAAAATTTGATGAAGAAGTTAAAAAGAACAGACTTCGCAAGCAACAAATTATTGATGCGTTTGAAGTCATCATTGAGGGAAGACCGGAATTAGCAGAAGACTTAGCAGAAGAACACATCGAGGTGTTTGCTAAATCACAACCACAAATAACAATTCAAAAAATAAATTTTGAATCGTTTATTCAAGACATCGATAAGGTTGAAAAGCTATTTAGAGCTTTGCAAGAACTTGACGATGAGGAAGTGTTGTTACTTTTATGAAGCGCACATACGTTTACAAAGACGGACGAATGGTTGAGAAAATGACTCGCCATAGCCCGAGTCATCATTTTGTTCAAGATGATATTAAGCCTTACAAGTCAATGATTGACGGGCGAATGATTACAAGTCGTTCGCAACATCGTCGGCATCTCAAAGCCAACAATTGCATTGAGGTCGGCAATGAAAGCATGGAAACCAAGGTGCGTGTTGAGAAAGACACGCGAAAGGATGTGCTTCGGCATCAATTGGCAAACATGACGCACAAGGATGCAAACAGAATTCTCGAAAAACTGCGAGATGACTTGCGATTTACAAACTATCCCCACAGGAGAGGTTGATGAGCGTACCGGCAGAAGAGGTTAAGGCAGACGAGCTAGATCGACGCGAATTGCTTGAGCAGCAGTTTGAGCAGGCTGAAAACACTGAACAGCCTGTTGAGACTGTTAAGGCAAGAGACGAATCTGGAAAGTTTGTTAAGCAAGAGGCAGAGCCTGTTTCCCAGACTGAGGAGCCTGTCTGGAAGCGTCCGCCTTCATCGTGGAAGAAGGACTACCACGAAGTTTGGAATACCGCCGATCCTCGGATGCAGGAATACGCTTGGCAGCGTGAAGAACAGATGCGGAAGGGCGTTGAGCCGCTGATTAGTAAGGCTCAGTTTGCTGACGAAATTCAAAAAGCCATTGCGCCTTATGAGCAGACCATTCGTGGCCTTGGCTTGCAGCCAAGTCAGGCTATTCAGTCGCTTATGCAGGCTGATTACACCTTGCGAACCAGTAACCCTGAACAGCGGGCGGCTTATTTCCGTCAGCTTGCCCAGCAGTACGGGGTTAATATTGGCGAAAATGCAAACCTTGCCGCTCATGCAACCCCTGATTACTACGCGCTCCAAAACGAACTTTTGGCGCTTAAGGGCAAGTTAAGCTCTTGGGAGGAGCAAACGGAAGCGCAGCAGAATCAGGTATTGCTTAACGAGATCGATAGCTTTGCTCAAACGGCAGAGCATTTTGAGGCTGCAAGGCCGACGATGATCCAGCTCCTACAGAGCGGGGTAGCGCAGACATTGCAGGAAGCCTATGATAAGGCTATAAGAATAGATGATGATTTGTTTGAATCAATGCTTCAAAGCCGACAAGCTGAAGAAGCGGCGAAACGTAGTGCTCAATTAAATAAGGCGGCGAAAGCTGCCCGTTCTGCTGCGGTAAGCGTCAGAAGTTCCACACCCGGAACTAACACGGCTCCCAAGGCGCAAGACCGACGTTCATTGCTGGCCGAGCAATTTGACGGCCTAGATGAGCGTCTTTAATTAACCTGATAGGAGATTTCAAATGGCATTTGCCAATTCTTCAATCAGCGACATCATTGCGACCAACATTCAGAGCCGGTCGGGTGAACTCGCTGACAACGTGACGAACAACAACGCCCTGCTGCGTCGTCTTAAGGAGCGCGGGAACGTGAAGACGTTCTCGGGCGGTAACGTGATTTTGCAGGAAATCATGTACAACGATTCGACCACGAACAACACCAATAGCTATAGCGGCTATGAAGTGCTGAACGTGTCCCAGAACAGCCCGATCTCGGCTGCTCAGTTCAGCATCACGCAGTACGCTGCGGCGGTGTCCATCTCGGGTCTGGAAATGATCCAGAATACGGGTAAGGAAGCGATCATCGACCTGCTCGATGGCCGTATGCAGGTTGCTGAGGCGCAGCTTGCCAACCGTATCAGCGGCGACCTGTACGGCGACGGCACTGGCAACTCGGGCAAGAACCTGACGGGCCTTGCTGCTGCGGTGCCGGATGCGCCCTCGTCGGGCACGTACGGCGGCATTAACCGCGCCACGTGGTCGTTCTGGCGGTCGGTGTCGTACTCGGGCGTGACGAACGGCGGTGCGGCTGTGTCGGCCTCTAACATCCAGCAGTACATGGATGCGGTCGCCGTTCAGCTTATCCGTGGTACGGACAAGCCGGATCTGATCATTGCCGATAACAACTATTATCGTCTGTACCTGCAGTCGCTGCAGAGCATCCAGCGCATCACGGACTCCGGTTCGGGCATGGCTGGCGCTGGCTTTGCGTCGCTGAAGTACTACGGCGCTGGTATGGCGTCCGACGTTGTGCTGGACGGTGGTATCGGTTCCTCGAGCTACAACAGCGGCTCGGGCAATGCGAACCACATGTGGTTCCTGAACACCAAGTACCTGATGTTCCGTCCGCACAAGGATCGTAACTTTGTGCCGATTGGCGGCGAGCGTCAGGCGGTCAATCAGGACGCCATCGTTAAGCTCATTGGTTGGGCTGGTAACCTCACGAGCAGCGGCCCGCAGTTCTGCGGCGTCCTGATTGCTTAAGGAGTAAGGAAAAATGGCATATTCAGTAACCCCGTTGATCGGTGTTGACCTTAACAACATCGTTCCGACTAACACTAACTCGGCTGGCACTGCCGTTCCGACGTTTGGCCCTCTGGGTACGCAGGTGTTTGGCTCTGACGGCAAGCGTTATGTGCTTGCTCAGGCCAATGCCTCGATCTCGGCGTCCACCAGCGTTTGCGACATCAACACGACCACGTTCCTCGTGGCGGCGTCTGGTGGCTCTTACACCAGCCCCGCTGTGGCTCTGGTGTCGGGCGACGTTGCTTGGTTCGGCAAGGCGTCTGTCTAACCCCATAGGGGGAGGGGAGCAATCCTCTCCCTCTCCATAGGAGAAAATGAATGGCAATTCCTTCTAGGGTACAGGGTTCCGGACAGTCTGGCGGCTCGGCCACTGCGATCTGCGGCGACGTTGGCAATTCGCTGACGGCTACGGGTTCCGCTGCTGGCGATGCTTTGGCGCTCTCGGCGGTTCACAATCGTGTTAGCACGACTGCGGCCTCCACGGGCGTTAAGCTGCCTCCGGCTGAGGCGGGCGCAATCGTGACGGTCGCTAACGATGGCGCAAGCAGCCTGACGGTTTATCCGCAGTCTGGCTCCACCATTGATGGCGGTGCGTCCGTTGCAATCGCGTCGACCAAGCGGCGTCTGTTCGTTGGCATTAGCTCGACGGTTTGGGTTTCCATTCTGTCTGCGTAATGACGATCCCGTCGCGTGTATTAGGGTCCGGTGTTAATAGCCTGTCCACCGTTGCCATTTGTGGTGACGGTGGAACAGGTTTATCTGCTGCCGGAACAACCTCTACAGACGCGACTCAGCTTGTTAAGGTTTACAACAACCTGACCACTGTTGCATCCGGTACGGGTGTAAAGCTACCGCCTACAGAAGAAGGCGAAGTTATTTACATTACAAACAGCGGAGCAAACTCGCTAAAGGTTTATCCGTATGAAGCTGCCACAACCATTGATGGCGGCGTTCCTGCAACGATAAACACCGGATGTTCAGCCTTGTTTTTTGCCGTAAGCAATTCTGCTTGGCAAGGATTGCAAGGGTTTAATTCCGCAATCCCGATTTTGCATTATGGTTCGTTTTACGACACGACTACGCAAACTGCGGCTGCGATAAACACAGCGTATGCGATGTCTTATAACAGCACCGCAGAATCAAACGGCATTTATATAGGAAGCCCAACTTCTAGGGTTTATGTGTTAAATGACGGTGTTTACAACATCCAATTTTCGACACAGCTTGATAAGGCATCTGGAGCAACGGGCCATATTTATATTTGGCTTGATATTGACGGCACATCTGTTGCAAACAGCGCAACCGTTGTTGCCATTCAAGGAACTTCTGCGGAGACCGTTGCCGCATGGAATTTCGTTGTTTCGTTAAATGCAGGGCAATATTTTAGGCTTATGTGGTCAACTGATGACACAAGCATTCAGTTAACCCATGCGTCCGCTGCTGCTCCCGTTCCTGCAATTCCGTCCGTGATTTTAACCGTAACACAAGTCAACAACTTGTGATCCCCACAGGAGACTACGATGCTTGATAGTGATATTGCGAATGCTGATTCTCACCTGCATGTTGAGTTTTACATTTGCGAGGATGGAGACTGGAAGGGTAAGCCGTTTGTTCGGATCATCGTTCCCGGTGACAAGACAAACATCATTGAGCAGCCGGTTCGTGAAGACCACAAGCAGCGGTTTCCGCGCCAGTGGCTTTACTTTCAGATGAAGAACGATGACTCGCCTAAGATTGGAACGCCCTTGGCAAAGTGGCATTCTGACTATCCTGACGAGTTTAACCGTGGGCAGCTTGAAGAGCTGCAAATTTTGAAGTTTCAGACTGTTGAGCAGGTTGCAACGGCTTCAGATTCGCAGCTTCAGCGGGTTGGTATGGGTGCCACTGGGTTGCGGGAACGCGCTCGTGCATACTTGTCCAACATGAATCGCAAGGAAAATTCTGCCGAGCTCGACCAGACTCGTAAGGAACTGGAAGAGCTTAAGGCACAGATGGCCGAGCTTATGGCGCAGAAGCGCGGCCCCGGTCGTCCAGCAAAGCAAGTGGAGACGTAAAACATGGGCAGCACAATGTTGCAGCTTGTCCAGCAAGTGACAAACGAGCTGGGCGTATCGACACCGGCCACTGTTGCCGGAAATCCTAATCAGGATGTGATACAGATTCTTGCGTTGATGAACGCAAGTGGTTACGAGCTGCTTCGTCGTGCTGATTGGCGTGAGCTGGTCAGGCAGCATCAGTTTTATACTGAGTACCTGACCACTACGGGTAATTGGACTACTGCAAACAGGACGATTACCGGCATTCCGTCGACTGCCGGGCTTGATACTAATTATCAGGTTGTAGGAGATGGAATCCCAAACGCTACTTACATCGTTAGCGTTGATTCGTCGACTCAAGTCACGGTTAACCAAGACTTTAACGAGGCTGGCGGTGTAAATGCCACCGTTAATTTTCAAAAGGTAAAGTACGCATTTCCTAACGATTACCTTGCAATGATCCCAAGGACGCACTGGGACAAGTCAAAGCGTTGGGAACTTCTTGGCCCTGAAGACGCGCAGCAATGGGAATGGTTGCTGTCGGGTTATATCAGTACCGGCCCAAGAATTCGTTGGCGTCTAATCGGTAACAAGTTTTGCATCTGGCCGGGAAGTTCTACGGCAGAGCTGATTGGATACGAGTACCGCAGTCAGGGCTGGGCTTATGATTCCAGCGGTAATGTCATTAACAGCTTTACGTCTGACAATGACACTTGTGTTTATCCTGATCGGTTGATGGTTCTTAGTACCAAGCTCAAATATTTTGAGGCTAAGGGCTTTGACACCACCGCAATTTATCGTGATTACCTCATGGAGCTTGAGACTTCGATTGCTCAAGACACCAGCGCAGCAAATCTGTCGTTTGCCCCGCGTCCGGGCACTGTCCTGATCGGTTACGACAACATTCCTGACAGCGGATACGGAACGCCATGATAAGGCGGCTCGTTCAGAAAGCTCGAGCAAACGTCGCATCTTTGCCTGCGCCTGTTGGCGGCTGGAATGCTCGTGACTCCATTGCAAACATGGGGCCGACAGACGCTTATGAGATGGAAAACCTGTTTCCAACGGTTTCCAATGTCATTTTGCGTGGTGGCTATGTAAAGCACGCCACGGGCCTTCCCAGTCAGGTTGAGACGTTGATGAACTACAACGGATCAACAACGAGCAGGCTTTTTGCCATTAGCGGCACTGCAATTTATGACGTTACATCATCTGGCGCGGTCGGCGCTGCGGTTGTTTCTGGTCTTACGAACGCACGATGGGAATACATCAATGTTGCCACGGCAGGCGGCAATTTTATGTATCTGGTTAACGGTGTTGATGCCCCGCTTCTTTACAACGGAGCCACGTGGACTTCGATTACCGGCGCATCCGTACCAGCAATTACTGGAGTCACAACCACAAACCTGACAAACATTACTCTTTTCAAAAACAGAGTGTGGTTTATTGAGAAAAACACGCTCAAAGCGTGGTATTTGCCTGTTCTCTCTGTTGGTGGTGCAGCTCAGTACATTGACCTCAACGCCATCGTTAAGAAAGGCGGTTATATCGTTGCCGCATCGACATGGACAATTGATGCCGGATACGGAATGGACGATAACTTGGTTTTCATTACGAACCAAGGCGAAGTTGTTGTTTATCGCGGTACTGATCCTTCGTCTGCCGCAACGTGGGCGCTTGTTGGCGTGTTTACGATTGGTTCTCCAGTAAGCAAGCGTTGTATGTTGAAGTATGGCGGCGACCTGCTTGTTATTACGCTGGACGGACTCGTTCCTCTGGCGGCTGCGGTTCAAAGTTCGCGCCTAGATCCAAGGGTTAACCTTTCGGACAAAATTCAAGGCGCGTTTACCGCTGCAACATCGTCTTATAAAGACAACTTTGGCTGGGATATTTTGTTTAACCCAAAAAATAATGCAATTTGGGTTAATGTTCCTGTGCAGACAGGCTCAAATCAAGAGCAGTATGTGATGAATACCATCACAAAGAGCTGGACAAAGTTTACTGGATGGTCTGCAAACGTCTTTGAAATTTACAATGACGATCCGTACTTTGGCGGCAATGGTTACGTTGCTCAAGCGTGGAAAACAGGCACTGGGGCAACAGGATATATCGACGACACAAACAACATTGTGACTAATTGCCTGCAAGCGTTTAATTACTACGGGTCGCCTGCGGTTAAAAAGTATTTTACCCGAGCAAGGCCAAGCATTTTTACGTCCGGGTCGCCTGCTGTATTTATTGGCATGAATGTTGATTTTAATACTGCAGACACTTCTGCGGCGATTTCATATGCTCCATCAACTGCTCAAAGTTATTGGGATGCTGCAACATGGGATTCGTCGACATGGGGTTCTGATGCTGTAATCACAAACAATTGGCAAGGCATCACTGGTATTGGCTATTGTGGTGGAATTAGATTTAAGTCGACCTCAAGAAACTTGCCGATTGAATGGGCGGCTACTGATGTTGTTTATCAGTTGGGATGGGCTGGCGTTTAGTTGATGGCCCCACTGTGGGCCATTGGACAGCAGCGCATCTCAAGTGCGGGTATTTTGAAGAACGCTCTCAAGCAATTGGGCTTGAGCGTAATGGCGATTTGATCGCTGGCGTAATTTACGAAGACTGGAATGGCAGATCAATTGTTTGCCATATTGTGTTTTCTGGAAGGTTAACGCCAACGTATTTAAGAGAGGTTTTCCGCTATCCATTTGTGACTTGTGGGGTTGATAAGATTATTGCCCCGGTAAGCAGTGCAAATGCGAAAGCGGCTCGATTAGTGGAAAACATGGGTTTTGTCGAGGAAGCGCGGATTACAGGTGCCGCTGCTGATGGCGACATGGTTTTATACACATTAACCAAACAAGACTGCAGGTTTATAAATCATGGGTAAAAGCACGGCGGCACCTCCTGCTACGGACTACACGGGCGCAGCACGAACGCAGGGCGCAGAAAACCGTTCAACGGCAATACAGAATGCCATGATGAGTAATCCCAATGTAACCGGGCCGCTAGGCGGTCAAGAGGTTACTTGGAGAGATGGCGTTCCTACCGTCACCCAGCGGTTGACGCCTGAGTCTCAGCGTGCGCTTGAGGCGCAGCAGCGTTCGGATGTGTCTATCTCTGGGGCCGGTGAAACCGCCGCTGGGAATGTTGCAAGGACGATGGCAACGCCATTTGCGTACTCTGGGCCGGGAGTGCAAACCAGAATTGGCGATTACACAAAGATGCCGGTTGGTGGTGGGATGACTGCTCAACAGGCCATGCTTTCGCGCCTCGAGCCAACATTAGCGCAAGCTCGTCAATCAAGACTGCAGGAGCTTGCCAATCAGGGCGTTGCTCAGGGCACAGAAGCCTACCGCAACATGATGACGGAGCTTGGTCAAAACGAAAACGATCTAAGGCTGCAGGCAGCGTTGCAGGGCTTGAATGTTGATCTTGGCGCTCAGGAACAGGAATACAGGCAGGCGCTGGCTAATGCTCAGTTTGGCAACACCGCCAGCGAGCAGGCGCTTAACCGAGAGCTTGCTCTGCGTAATCAGCCGCTGAGGGAGTACGCAGCCTTGAGGGACGTTGCTCCGATCACGATGCCTAACCTGCCTTCGTTCCAAGGCACGACTTATCAGCCTGCGCCCTTGTTTAATGCGTCAGCTCAGGAAGCAGCAGATGCGCTTAACAGGTACAACGCTCAAATGGCGCAGCAAAACGCAAACACGGCTGGGCTGTATGAGCTTGGCGGCGCTGCTTTGGGGTCTGAGCTTGGTCAGAAAGCCGTAAGCAAGCTTGGGTCTAAGGTTGGCGGATTGCTTGGATTTGATAAGTCTGCGCCTCTGGATGTCCCTAATTCGTCGCTCCCTGCGTCACAGCAAGGGCCGACAAATGTTAATGCTGGAAATGCGCCGACTTCTAGCGGTTCCTTTGGAGCAATGGCTGCTGGTGTTCCCGCTGCTGCTGCTGGGTTGAATGCTGCACTTGCACCTGCAGGACAAGTGCTTGTGTCTGACGCTAGCGGGTTGCTTAGTAGCGGCGCTCTTAATACATCTGGGTTGATGAGCGGAATTGGAACGGGCGTTTCTCCAGCAGCGACGGGTGGCGCGGCTAACATTGGTAGCACTGCTGTTGGCGGAGGTCTTGGAGCGCTTGGAACTGCTGCTACTGCTGCGGGCTTGTTATCAATCCCTTTTATAATTGATGCGTTAGGCAAAGAGGGAGGAAAACAATACATAGATAGACCGCCTCCCGGTTATCATTGGGAACCAATTATGCAAACAATTGCTGACATGGACGCATATGGAAATTTGCCGCCTCAACAATATGAGCTAGTTGAAGGCGATCCACTCCCCGGAACTTATCAAGGAGGTGGAGTATTTACATCTGGCGAATACGGACTCGGATTTAGACCTTATTCCTAACTTTAAATTTAATAAAATGCCAAACGTCAAATTTATTACGCCTAGCTCGTACAGCCAGCAAGCTGCGGAGCTTGATCGCCGTCAACGGATGGCAGAGCTAATGCAACAGCAGGCAATGGAGCCTATCCAGACGCAATCTGCTGGTGGGATTGTGCTGCCGGTGTCCCCTGTTGCCGGGTTGAGCAAGCTGCTTAGGTCTTATATGTCGTCAAGGCAGCTATCTGACGTTGCCAGTAAGCGTGCTGCTCTCGAGCAACAAGATATTGCTGCGGCAAGGCAGATGGCTGAGGAATTTGGTCGTCCAACCGTTGAATTGCCGATAGCGCAAAATGACACTACGCTTCGTGAGCTAAATGTAAGGCGGGTTCCTTCATCCACTCCGGGCGGGTTGGATCAAACACAGCTTGTAAGCCCTGCAAGTGAATCGGAAATCAAATCATATCTTTTGCCCAAAGCACTTGGCGCTGGCGTTGGGCCTTACCAACAGCAGCTGGCACAGCTGCTTTATACGCAAAAGCCTGAAGCGCCCAAGGGATCGTTTGCGCCAATCAACATGAAAGATGTTGATGTTACACAATCTGATATTGCCAATTACCGCGAAACAGGAAATCCGGCATATTTGGTTATGAAAGAACAGCCAGAGATGACTGAATATCAACGCAGAAGGCTTGCTCAAATTGATTTGGCAGCAGACAAACAAGACGGGTCAAAGGCAAGTAAAGGAGAAATCTTTGCATTGCCTACTGGTCAAATTGTTGCGTCCGTTTTTGAAAACGGAAAGTATTATTACGATACTCCGACAGGAAGAAAGCCCATCCCGCCGGATGCGCGGCCAACTACTGCGGGCGTTGCCGCTCCGCTGTCGCAATCTCAATTTATTAAATACAGACAAGAAATTGAAAGAGACAAAAATGCTTTGAGTCAGTTGAATAATTATTTTTCAACTGTTAAAGACATGAATGTCGGATTTTCCCGTCTTGCTGACCAAATCTCTGCAAATGCCAAGAATTTTTTTGGCAATCCATTAAAAGCTGAAGAATTGGCCACGCAGTTGGCAAAAGGACAAGTGCAAGGATTAGTTGGTCTGTTTAGGACTGACATTGTTGGGCCGGGCGTTGTTACAGAGCAAGATGCTCAAAGGATTATGTCTGCTTTGGGCGGCGACCCTTCTAAATTGCAAAACCCACAAGTTACAGAATCCCTTTTGCGAAATTTGTATGACACAAAGAAAGCAAACATTGAGTTTTTGCAGGGCGAATTAAGCAGAAGTAATCCATATTATGGAACGCCTGCGCCACCTACAATTCCAAATTTTAATCAGCCGGTTTCGTCCGCTGGAAACACTGTGGTTGCGCCTAATGGTAAAACTTATGTTTTTTCAACACCTGAACAAGCTGCTGCATTCAAGCAAAGAGTAGGAACGCAATAATGGCTAATCAACAAGATTATGACGCCATTGCAAAGCAATTTGGCGGCGTTAACTACGACGAAATTGCAAAGGAATTTGGAGGCGTTCAAGCAGGTCAAAAATCTGCTGCAACACCAAGCGCGGTAGACACGTTTAGCAACCAAGCTATGCGCTATGGCCGAGAAGCCATGCGCCAAGTTGGAATCCTTGGAAAAAACCTTGCAGAAGGCGTTGTTGGCACTGCTGGTCTAATCACAGACACGCCTGCACGAATTTATGATGCTGCCGCTTACCTTGTTGGCGGCAAGCCTTCTCCGCAGTTTATGAAGCCTGCGGAGAGTTTTATTCAGGGCATGGAGCAACTCGGCGGCCGTGAGCTTCAGCCTAAAGATGCAACTGAAAGAGTTGTTGGCGACATTCAGCAAGGGATTGGCGGTGCTATTGGCGGGCTGGGTGCTGGTCAAGCTTTGACAAAATTTGCTGCACCTGCCGCGCAAAGAGTCGGAGAAATTCTGTCCTCTGTTAAAGGTGCGTTTGCTCCTGCCGTTGCATCTCCGCTCGCATCTGGGATTGTTAGAGAGTCGGGTGGAGGGCGTGGCGCTCAATTGGCTGCTGCCCTTGCTGGTGGTGTTGCACCTGCTGGTGGTGCTGCCGTATTGAAATCAATGCGCGGAATAACTCCGACACCTGAAGCTCAGTTTTTGCTGAATAGAGGCATGGATTTAACTCCCGGCCAAATAAGAAAAGGTGGGTTTTTTGACCAATTAGAAACTGCTTTTGAAAATGTGCCGGTAATTGGTCAAATTATTAAAGCGCCAAAAAATCAAGTTGAGGAAGACTTGAGGCACGCATTGATTCAAGAATCTGCTGCGCCCAATGCAGTAATTCCGAAATCAACAAAAGTATCTGAAATGCTTGATGCTGCATATGATAGTTTTGATCCTGCATATAAAACAGTTCATGGTTTTCCGTTGGTATTGCAAAACGGCAAGCCTGTAATAGTTAATGTTGGTCAAAATGTTCGCATGGATAAAGAGCTTCAATCGGTTGTCAACTCTAAGTCTGTAATGGCTACCGCAGATACTCGATCAAGTGTCAATAACTGGTTAAAAGATCAACTTACTAAGCCAATAAAAAATAGCGAAGACCTATTAAATATAAGGTCTGCAATACGTTTGCAAATTAGGAAAATAAAGCCCACAGATAACGATGCTTCTGCAAAACGTGAATTACTAGAAAATGCTGAAGATGTTGTAACAAAAACGCTTGATTCTCAATTGCCTCCTAATTTGATGGACAATTTAAGAGCTGTTGACGCTAAATATGCAAATTACAAAACGCTAGAAAACGCTATATTCAAAGGTGGAGAAGATTTTACGTTGCCTCAGGTAGAACGATCCATCAAACAATCAGCGGATCAAGGTGTTTATGCTAGAGGCGGCGGCAGTCCGTTGCGTCCATTGGTTGAAGCTGGAAAGTCGGTAACTGCTCAAACTTTGCCGCAGACAGGCGCAAGATTGGCTCCACTGTTGGCAACTGCTGGCGTTTTAGGTACTGGGGTTAAAGCGATTCCTGCTGGATTGCTTGCTGCCGGTCTCGTTGGAACAAAAACCGGGCGTACCTTGGCAAGAGGCGGCTATGGTTGGCAAAAAACCGCTGCTGGCAGGCCATTGGATGATCGAACTTTGCAGGGCTTGCTAGAGGCGGAAAAAGCGCAGCGCATGGCTGATTTGATGTCTAGAAGAAACACTCAGGAATAAATCAAATGTCGTACAACGGTTCAGGCACGTTTATCATTAACACCGCTGGTCAGCCGGTTGTTACTGGTTCCACCATTACCAGCACTGCTTTTAATGCGCTTACGGCAGACCTTGCTAATGGCCTGAGCACTGCTTTGTGCAAAGACGGTCAAAGCACGCCTACGGCAAACATTAGCCTTGGCGGTTTCAAGATTACTAATCTCGCGGTTGGTACTCTTGGAACGGACTCAGCGCGGCTGAGTCAGGTGCAATCTGGAAGCGCAACTTATATAACTGTTTCAGGCGCTGACACGATTGTTGCAGCGGGAACTCCTGCGTTGACTGCGTATGCAGCCGGAAATGCTTTTAACTTTGTTGCAGCGGGCGCGAATACCGGAGCAGTGACTCTAAACATTGACGGGCTTGGCGCAAAGGCTGTTACAAAAGACGGAACCACAGCTCTTGTTGCAAACGATATTTTGTCCGGTCAGGTTGTCAGCGTTGTTTACGATGGCACTAGGTTTCAGGTTGTTAACCAAAATGCTTTTACCGCCCCGCTGACGGCAGCCAAGGGTGGAACTGGTCAATCGTCCTACGTCATTGGCGACATTCTGTACGCATCAGGCACCACGGCTCTTTCCAAGCTGGCAGACGTAGCAACAGGCAACGTGCTTATCTCGGGCGGTGTTGGTGTTGCACCTAGTTACGGAAAGGTTGGGCTTACCACTCATGTTTCTGGAACTCTTCCTGTTGCTAATGGTGGCACTGGCGTAACGTCAAGCACCGGATCGGGAAGCGTTGTTTTGTCGGCATCTCCTGCATTGACTGGAACGCCTACATCGGGCGGCATTGAGGTTGGTTATCGTAGTGTTCCCAGAAGCGCAACAAGCGGTACAACTGCTGCCACTTCTGAGCGTGGATATTGCTACGCGGCAACTGGAACAATGACTATTCCGGCCAGTACGTTTGCTGCCGGTGATGCGTTAAGCATTTACAACAACTCGGCATCAGCGATCACGATTTCGCAAGGCTCTGGTCTAACTCTTCGTCAGGCAGGGACAAGTAATACCGGCAGCAGGACACTTGCTGCTTATGGGTTGGTTACTGTTTGGTTCAACTCTGCAACAGAAGCGATTGTGAGCGGAGCTGGCCTGTCATGATGACGCAAATGTTGATGGGTGCAGGGCCGAGTGTCCTTCTCGATGCAACGATGACGGAAGGTAGCGACGTAGATCCGTTTGATCCAAGTATTTATTACTATGGCTACAATTATGGCGGCTATGGATCAATGTCTTCAACAAGTGTGGCGGGTGGTTACACGCTTTTGATTTTAATTGATTCTTATGATGGTTCTTCTACTTGCCACATATCGGGATTTGGTTCTGATCCCGGTCAATCGTTTTTCAACACAGTAACGGTTGGTGGAGTTTCTAAAACATCCGCAAGCGCATCAGTCTATCTCTATAGTTCTGGCACAGCAATCTGGGGTTGGGCGAGTCTTTTTGGGCTTGATGGCACCGGCACATCCTCTGTGGTGATTTCATAATGGATTACCAAGTACTCTTTAATATTGCTGTGGCCGTTGCCGCGTTTTTCGGTGGATGGGTGCTGAATAGCATCTACCGCAGCATCGAGCGGTTAGATAAGGATGTGCGCGATCTGCCTCACACTTACGTTTCAAAAGACGACTACCGGCATGACATCGACGAGATCAAAGCCATGCTTGGCAAAATTTTTGACAAGCTGGAAGCCAAGGTAGACCGATAGAGAGGTTTCCATGAAATGTCTATCGACAAACTTTCGGAGATTGCAGGCGCGGCCAGCAATCCGCTAAACGCTGCCGAGTCGAGCCTCAAAGCGGCTCGCGGCGTCATCAACGAGGGGTACGGTCTGGTCGAGGACGTTCGCGCCATTGCCGAAAAAGAGGCACAGCGACGCGAGCAAAAGGCTGAACAAAAAGCCCCTAGCAAGGTACATCAGAAGGTCGTCAAGAAGGTCGCACGGCGCGACGTATCCGAGGCTGCGGACAAGTACAACGCTGCGGTCGCTTCTAACCAAGCCCTGATGCGTCAGGTCTTGATTAAAGAGAAGCAGGAAGCCGAAGAACGGGCGATGTACAACGCTATGACGCTTGAGCAGAAGCGGGCGTATGACGCGGCCAAGAAGGATCAGATCGAAGCGATCAAGATGGAAAAGCTGCGTCAGGCTCGGGCGGAATACGAGCGGAAGCAGCGCAACGAGACGATTCTAGGCGTGATTTTAGGCACGATTATTCTTGTGACTGGGAGCTACGGTTTAGTGATTTGGCTTGCCAATGTGACTAACCATCCCATTCTGCGGGCGCTGCCCGGAGCAGGTATTTTCAAATGATGACACTATTCTCGACCCTACTGGGCTTTGCATCGGGTGGCCTGCCTAAGCTGCTGGACTTCTTCCAGTCCAAGCAGGACAACAAGCACGAGCTGGAACTGGCCCGGTTGCAGAATGACCGTGACATGGCGATGGCCGAGCGTGGATTTGTTGCACAGCAGCGGGTCGAGGAGATTCGCACGGAACAGGTCGCCATGCAGACTCAGGCCCAGACGCACGCTGCTTTGTTGCAGCACGACACGGAGCTAGGCAAGGGTGCAAGCCGGTGGGTAATTAACCTACGTGCGTTGGTACGGCCTACGATCACTTATGGGCTGTTTTTTCTGTTGGTGGCGGTGGACATAGCGGGTTTCTGGTACGGCTGGCAGAAGGGCACAGAATTCACCGTATTGCTGGATTACATTTGGGACGACGACACGCAGCAGATTTGGGCGACCGTCATCGCGTTCTGGTTTGGCACGCAAGCGTTTTCAAAGAAATGATGTCTGGCGGGGTGCGCCCGCAACGGCTGGTCGGAAACTGAAACTGTAAGGCAATCCTCTACCAGTGCAAAAAGGCCTAATGTGGCTTTCCGTGGCCTCCCGGCAGGACGATCCTGCACATCACCTATGAAAGTATCTGAAGCGACAAAAGAACTGATAAAGCACCACGAAGGGGTACGGTTGAAGCCGTACCTTTGCCCTGCCCATCTGTGGACGATTGGTGTCGGGCATGTGCTGTACCCGGATCAGGCACGACTGCCGCTGGTTCGCACCGGCGAGTACACCGGCCCGGTTCGCAAGGAATACCCGCTCAAGCCGGAGGACAATCGTGTCTGGAGTCCCGCTGAAGTTGACGATCTACTTGCTCAAGACCTTGGCCGGTTTGAGTCGGGCGTTGCTCGATATTGCCCTGCTGCTGTTAATCGTCAAGGGCATTTCGACGGGTTGGTCTCTTTTGCTTTCAACTTAGGACTCGGCACTCTGCAGCGGTCTACGCTGCGGAAGAAGTACAACCGGGGCGAATACGAGGGTGCGGCGGAGGAGTTCCTGAAGTTCACCAAAGGCGGTGGCAAGGTGCTGCCCGGTCTGGTCAAGCGGCGGAACGACGAGCGGGCGTTGTTTTTGTCTTAACTGTAAGCTGCCCAGATAGTCGGCACTTGTTTCTCGAGCTCTCGGCCAATCTCTTGAGCAATTAGACGATGCTCTTTCTGTGTCGCCGGGTCGGAGCGTAGCTTTACGTAGTGTAGCCATGAGCGAAGCGTTCCGCTCATATACATCCTGCTAGGCGTCAGGCCCTCGGGCAGCAGGGCACGGGCCTGCTCCTTGGCGATACCCGCACGCAACGCAGAGCGGTAGTAGGACATAGCTGCTTCGTAAATTTCAGTCTGGATATGGCTCCAGCGTTTACGTAAAGCTTCGTCGCTCGTCTCGGTGCTATTCTGTCGGTTCGCTATATCCTGTAGGCGACATTCGCGCAAGGTAGGTTCAGGCAACTTGCTGACATCCTCGTACCGCTGGCTGAACTCCTGAAACGAGAAGCTGCGATGCCGCAGGATCTGCCTGCCAATGTCCCGCGTTGTGTTGACCTCGAAGCACGCGGACGCCATCTCGAACGGCGACCAATGCTCGTTGCGGATCATGTACTTCAAGAGGCCAACGACATTTTCGTTGTCCTGATTTGCAGGGTTACTCACCCTAGCCATGTACCCGATCAGCTTCTCAGCCTCGGGCGTTATCCAGATTAGTTTAATCATTTGTTACCTGTCGTTTCCAGAGCGGCTCTAGCTTCCTCGACAAGCGCGATCTCATGCGGCTTCGTCATCAGGCCGCATTCATCCTGCAATAGGGTCATGCGCTGGAGAAATCGAACACTCACGCCGTTCTCCATCTTCCCGCCTTCGTACAGGGACTCAGAGGCAAGCGCCTTTACAGCGCCCTGAACTCGATAGACGGTATCCTCGTCCCACCACCCATCGGGCAACTCTGGCGGGTCCTCGGGTTCGCCCCACACTTCATAGCTCACGGTTACCTCCGGCCATTTAAGTACTTTGATTTCGAGATTTGGATCGTTGTGCCACGCTTCGGGCGGCCCGTTCATTTGGACTCGACACCTAACTTCGCTTGAGCGGGTCGCTCGTCGAGGACTATCGAGCCTTCCTCTGGATACTCCGCAAGGCCGCAGTAGTACGCGACGCCCGCATGTCCGGGTCCGTATTGAATCGACGCCTCCGTCTCCAGTTCATCCGGCGTGCGGTCGGGCGCGATGAAGTCCAGAGCCTCCTGCAACTGGTAGCCGGTCAACGTGACGCTGCGAGCGGTTCTCGGCGGTGGAGCGGCTCTCGCCAGAGATTCGATTAGGTCTGCGGCCCCGTCGAAGATGTCTGCCTGTTCCTTCAGGGCCTCGCGCTCAATTTCCACCCTCACGGCGTAGCGGTGAATGTCGGCATGGCGGCGGAGGATCTTCACCTTCTCTGCCACGTCCACCGTTAACGGTTCGTGTGCTGCTCTATTCAGGCTGTTGGCGTACTGGCGCACAACCCAGCGGCACGCGCCGTCGATGTCGTCCGCGATCGCCTCGTTGATATGCTCGTGGCAAGCTTCAGGCCAGCCAGCGGCAATGACAACGCCGCCGCTGTCGGGGTCAATCACAGCCCATATCGTTTCTGGCACCTTGGTCATGGCGCGATCTCCCTTTCCAGTTCGTCCTGCGGAGCCTCACCGGTCACACGTCCTTTGCGAACGTGGTACATGGGCAGCAGTCCCGTGCGGCAAGCAACTCCGGTAACCCGCCAGCCGGAAGCATCGCGCTTGTCGAGAGCGATGGCGTTCCACCGGACGGTATCGCCTCGCTTGAAGGCGCAGGCCAAGGTCGGCTCCTTTGTGGTGAGGTTGCTCATGCCATTTCCTCCTGTTCCGGCACCATTCCAGTGCCATTGCAATACATACAATCAATGGTTCGGCTAAAAGAACCGCGTGTTTCGTACTCTCCCCTGCCGTGGCACTCATTGCATTGCACCAGCTTGTGCGTGTGGCCGACCTCACCGCAGCACGGGCTATGTGCTTCCCGTACGGGCTTGCCGCAGTAAACGCAGGCAAAGTTTGTCAGGGTTCGTTCGCTTGTTGTTTCTTGCATTCCGCGCATATAAACCTCTTTGGAGACGTTGATCCACCAAGAATTGGCCGGTGTTTTTTGCAAACAGAGCATAAGCGCGTGTAAAGCATAACCTGTCTAAATTAGGATTTCTTAACTTTTTGTCGTGCTTTTAATCTTTGCACATCTTTTTGAGATTTTTCTTGACTTTTGACCAAGGCTTGTCTTTTTGTTTTGCTTATACAAGCAGACTGTAAAATCATCCAATCAAGCCCAACATGGTCACAAATCCATCGAAACGAGCCGGGAGTCTTATCAGCGGAAAAAATCCATTCTCTTGCAGGCCGTCGCAATGATTCATATGTGCTGTCGGAATCGCTGATGGCAAGCTGCAAAACGCTCATCCAAAGCGAAACATAAGGATCGTAATCTCCTCGTTTTCTCCACGGAGTTGCAAAGCCAGCGTCTATAAAAGGCTCATGTTTTGCATCATCCAGCTTTTCTTTCATTACATTCCCCGCAAATAAACTTCTCAGCCGTTACTCTGTTGCGAATAACTTTTCCGCCTTTAAGCGGTTTCCTTGTTTTGCAAAGAGCGCACATCCGATCAAATCTTGATAGGTCTTTGTGGAACTCTTTTAGCTTTCTCATTGCATTCCTTACATACAAATTTACGGCCATCCCCGGTTACCGATCCGCCAGTAATTTCTTTATGTTTCTGGCATTTCGAGCATCGCCTAATCACGTTGCAGCTCCTGCGCCACTAACGTCGCGTATCCGGCAATGTCAATCCAGCTATCAGCGTAAAACCTGTCGCCGTTCATGATCCGGGCAAGCTTGTTTGCAATCATGTCAAGCGATTCACGTTGATAGTTTGCAAGCCTGTCCCATTGTTTTGAGGCCCGGAATAGCTGCTTAAGCATCTGCGAATGCTCTGCAACCACCGCGTAATCGCCATATCTGCGGCCACGATCCTTTAATGTTTGCTCAATCACGTTCCAGCGCTCCTGAAAGGATGTCATAAATCTGGTCAGGCATATAACGCTCGTTTGGCACCTTACCGCGCACAAGTGCCAGCACGTTAAGCATGGCAATCCTGTACCTGTCCCTTTGATCGTAAGCCTGAGCAATTTCTGTCATTAGCTCATTGATGCGGTGCTGGTACTCGGTTGAGGTGTGATAGCGGCTATCCCAGTCGCGTTGCCAAGATCCTGATTCGCTTTGAGTGTCAATCACAGCTCACGCTCCCGCCTTCTGTTGCGACGCCATGCAATATCTAACTGTTCCGCAAGTCGCATGGTGCTTTTATGTGGGCCTTCATTCAGTCGCATAAAGCTGCGGCGGTCGATCCATGCAACAATTACAAGCAACAGCCACAGGGCAAAGGCTACCCCGAGTAAGCCAATAATGATTATGCTGTTCACTTGTTTACCCTCATAACCCGCTGGTAACGGCCAGACGCGGCCTTGCGACGTTCGCCGGTATCCTCAATCAGTCGCTTGCGAAGCAATACCGCATAACGCGGAGTGATTGCACCATACGAAATGTTTGCCATTACCGGCGAGTTGATAATGTCGTCACTGGTGCAGCCGCGTTTGCCATGTGACGCAATGACTCGATAGACGGCCATTTCGAGCGTTGAAGTATCGATTTTTGCCGCAGCTTTCTTTGAAGTATCGGGATCGGAATTCCGCGCAAAAGCGCCAAGCTTTTTAAAATAAGATTTCATAAATTTCTCAATGTAAAAGCAAGTTGTCCGAGTTAATGATTTCATCCACGATTGCCAGCAATTCTCGTTCTGTTCCATATTTTTGAATGAACGCTTTTTTTTGCAGGGCTAGTGAAGGGCCAAGCATTTCCTCAGTCTCAAACCGCGAGAGCTGCTCAGGGATCAGTCCTCTGTGATGCCAAGGGCACAGCCCGATCGTCGCGTTATCGCCTCCTGAATGCTCTCTGTACCCCTTGTCGACAATGTGGTGGATGTCGCAGGGTTGGTAGCCTACCCCTTCGATGAGGCAGGCTACGCAACCAATTTCTTGCAACTTAGCGAAGCGCCGCAGCCGATTCATTGATTTCGCCAGTCGTGGTATCGACCAGTGCGGCCACAGCTACCTGCGTGCCGACAGGAAACAGCCGCGCAATGGTCTGTGCGTAAACCTCGTCGGCATACAGCACAACTTTGATCTGCCGCGACTTCTGCTGGCTATATCCGCCAATCTCAGCTTGGAATGCGTCCATGTGTCACCTCAAAAGGGAATGTCATCATTGAAAGGGGTATCGGAAACCGGCTCTTGTCGCGGTTCCTTTGCCCTAAACGACAGGCTCAGGAACGATCCCCAATCGCTGTTTTTAACCCAACCGTTAATCCAGTATTCCCGGCCATCAATCATGGCCGACCCACTGTGTGTTGGATGATTGTCCTGCGTGCGTCGATCATTTTTCCCAATCGTTCCGCTATTATCTCGTTTCATTTCTGTTCTCACTTTGCTGCTAGGATTTTCTTAATTTCTGAGCGTACTTTGCTGTCAAGCAGTGACCAAACGGCCCGATAAAATTCTTCTCCTTCGTCTTGAACGTCACCAGCCAGTCCTTTGATTCGCAGAGGTTCGCCATGCAACAGAGCATCCTTAAACGCATTTGCATACTTTACGTGCTGTTCGTTTATTTCTAGCTCATCGCGGCCAAGCGGATCGGCCTTGGTATGCGTGACCTTGCCGCTTGCGGTATTGGCATCGTCGTCAACCTGCGCGACGCCTACCATTGCCGCGAGCGCATAGCGGCGTGCGTAGGTGAGGGCGGATCCCATGCCCTGCGGATCGGACTTGACCGGCATCATTGCCAGCGTGCCTCGAATCCACTGGCCGGACTTATGGGCCAGCGTTGTCGTGATAACCGCTGCGCCTGTATCTGACGTTGACGCAACTTGAATCACGGCCAGTCCGTTCTTCGAAAGGCTTGTCCGGCAAGCATCCCAGACGGACGCAAGATCGGCGTACTTAGACTTAAAAAACGGGTTTGCACTGTCTTTCAATGCGCCCGTAATCTCGCCCTGCGCCACGGCCAAAGCTGCCGCCAGCTCCCCAATCTCTGCTGACTGTTCGCTCATTCAAATAACTCCCTGATTAGTACCAACGCGACAAATGCTGCCGCGATAATTAACACCGACTCGCTCCATGTGAGCGACGCCAACCAATTAAGCATGGTCATGCTCCTCCTCAAGGCAACGGGCACAATCGTCGTACCCCGTTTCCAGCGTGCCGTTGTTGCAGGTGCGGCACATGGCGTGCCTTTCCACGAAAGAGCGGCATGCACCGCAAATGACGCTGCCACCAAATTGAGTGGTGCCAACGGCACCCCAAAACTCGGTCGTTATTCGTTCGCCGGGTAACACATCGACTTCGTGGTCGTGCAGGACAAGGCCGTTAGGGTCGCAGTTAAAGCAAACGTAGCGGTACATGCTGTTCTCCGGTCAGTTCTGCCAGCGGTGTGCTGGTGTGGAGGTATTAAGCCAGCTTATTACCCTAATGTCCACTCTTTTTTTCAAAAAATCAAAAATAATTCCAAGTACACTTGAGTTTGCAAAAAACACTTGACATTCTGTAAACCCCGCTTATTTTGCGCGGTATGACTAAAACTGACGCCATTAATCATTTTGGGTCGCAGGCTGCGCTGGCAGATGCGTTGGGTATTTCCCGGCCTGCCGTATCTCAGTGGTCGGAGACGATCCCGGAGGTTAGGCAGTGGCAGATCAGGGCCATCACCGAAGGGCGGCTGGAAGTTGATCTAAAGCACCTGCACGAGTTAGGGGCTGATCCCAGTCAGGTTGTCCCCCCTGACGCGCCAGAAGCGCCAGCCCCGCTTTCGGATGCGTTTGTGGCTTCGCTGGAAGCCGTATAAGCCGTTTTCTCAGGTGCCCCTATACCCACCATAAGGTTTGACAAGAAATCATCTAAAACAGTATCTTTCCCAATTCGAGCCTAGGCTGATCCCCGAAAACGCAGTCCTCCGCCTGCGCTGGCTCGAAATCTTCAAGCGGACTGAGCTGGAGGCAGCATGAATTATTATTACTGGCACATTGGCGACTATCTGTCGCATACGTCTCACCTCGATTTGATCGAGGATATTGCGTACCGGAGGCTGCTCGACCTGTATTACAGGCAGGAACGGCCTCTCGAAAACAACATCCCAGAGCTTGCCCGGTTAATCAGGATGCGCGATCACGAAAAGGTGGTCGAGGCAATCCTTCGTGAGTTTTTTGCGCTCGAGCAGTCCGGCTGGCGTCAGGCCCGGTGTGACCAAGAAATTAACCGCACTGCGGATAAGTCCGCCAAGGCGAGGGCTTCTGGTCAAGCATCAGGCAGGGCTAGGAGGAAGAAAGGAACGGACGTTGAACGGTCGTTGAACGAACGCTCAACGAAGGTTGAACTCCCAATACCCAATACCCAATACCCAATACCCAAGAAAGAGAAGAAGGCGCCCCCTTTTGATGTTAAGCAAATTGTGGGTTTGCACATCGAGACTTGGGAAAAGTGGGTGGCATACCGCAAAGAGCTTAACAAGCCGCTAAAGGCGGCCAGCCTTGAGGCGGCTGCAAAGGAGCTGGCAAAGTACGGCCCACAGCAGGCAGCGGTAGTCCAGCAAAGCATTGCAGCCGGGTGGCAGGGATTATTTCCCCTGAAAGCCTCTCAAGCGCCGCAAGGCGTGGCTTTGCAAGACCCGGAGAGTTTGGCACTGAGGAAGCTGACGGATCGAAGGGCGGCGATTGGCCTTGCAGACTTCCGGCTTCCTAACCCCGGAGAGGCCAGCAAGGATTACCGGGCGGCACAAGATCAAGCATGGGCAGAATTGAAGCGTGGACAGTCCCAGAAAGCGCCAGAAGTTGCAGTTACCGCCACCGATCAACGTCGGAACTTGGCGCGACTATCAGACGCTCTTAAGGGGTGGTGATCCGTTCGGATGGGTAAAGGAAAAACATGAGCAAAATGCAAAGGACAAAGGGCGCAGCCGGTGAGCGTGAGTTGGCGGAAATTCTTACCGCAACTTTAGGCTGGCAGATTAACCGCAAGTTGGGGCAGGCCCGTGACGGTGGCGACGACATCCAGACTGGGCAGTTCAAGTGGGAAGTTAAGCGCCGAAAAAAGATTGCTGTCTACGAATTCATGGAACAGATCGAGGCGGCTTGCGGGCCTAACGATACCCCTGTGGTTGCCATGCGTGCGGATCACAAAGGCTGGCTCGTGATGATGCGTCTCGAGGATGCGTTGCCGTTGATTCAGGGAGAGCTGGTCGGCAAAGAGGGTTGACACAAAAACGGGTTCGGTTCATGGTTTGAGTACCAAAATGGGGTAAAACTATGGCCGAATCGAGCGCAAAGTACGAAAAAAACGCAGCCACATTCGTTGGCGTTTTGCTCCATAGTGCGACCATTACGCACTTCCAGCACCTGCAAACCAAGTCTTACGCGCAGCACGTTGCGCTGGGTGCTTACTACGATGGCATCGTAGACCTGACCGATAAGTGGGCTGAAGCCTATCAAGGCTGCTACAGCGTCATCGAAAAATACCCGAATGATTTTCATGCCCCGGCAAAAGACCCGGTGCAATATCTTGAGAAAATAAAAGATTTTGTTGATGCCGCTCGCAAAACGCTGCCTGACGAAAGCCAGCTGCAAAACATCATCGACGAGATCAGCGAGCTGATTGATTCCACGCTGTACAAGCTTAGGAATCTCAAATAATGCCTTACGCTCAAGACTTGGCAAACTTGCTGAGGCGGCAACAGAAGGTTTCTGATGTAACCGCTGGAATGCTTGAGCCGGGAAATATCCAGTTAGAAGGCCGTCCGCAGGTAAAGAATCCTGACGGTTCAATCAGCACTGTTCGCAGCATGGGCGTAAACATTGATGGGCGAGAAATTCTGATTCCCACCGTTGTAAATGGGAAAGTTGTTTCAAACGATGAAGCTATTGCCCATTACAAAAAGACTGGCGAACATCTTGGGATTTTCAAAAATCCAAAAGCCTCTACGGATTACGCAATCAAGCTGCATAACGAAGAAGCAAAAAGGATTAAGTAATGCCTAGCCACAGCGACAAACAGCGCCGTTTCATGGCCGCTGCTGCTCATGATCCCCAGTTTGCTAAACGGGCAGGCATTCCTCAATCCGTAGCTCGTGAGTACAACCAAGCCGATAAGGGCAAGAAGCTGGCAGAAGCTATGAAGCGAATGCCTCGACGCGACGACACGTAAAATTTAAAAATTTCCCCACAGGAACTTTTTGAAACTTAACAAATCATGCCTAACCCTAACTTGAAAGCTGGCCCCGGCAGGCCAAAGGGAATGCCCAATAAGGCGACTCAGGAAGCCCGAGAAGCGATTGGCAAGTTTGTTGATGGTAATGCCTCAAGGCTGCAAGAGTGGCTGGATCAGGTCGCTAATGGCGTACAAGGCGAGTCTGGAAAGTGGCTCGTGCCGCCTAACCCTGAGAAGGCGTTTACCCTGTTCCAGACTGTGATCGAGTACCACGTTCCGAAGCTGGCTCGCACTGAGGTCACTGGACAGGACGGTAAGCCTCAAGAGATCGTTGTCCGCTGGCTTGAGTCTGATGGCTGACTTCACGATACCGTACAGGCCGCGCAAAGCCTTTCTGCCGTTCCATAACAGGACGCAGAGGTGGGCCGCGCTTGTCGTGCATCGTCGAGGCGGTAAGACCGTCGCAGCCATCAATGACATTATCCGCGCTGCCGTGACGTATAAGGGGCCGTACCCATTGTTCGGGTACGTTGCGCCTTACCGCAGTCAAGCAAAATCCGTGGCGTGGGCGTATCTCAAAGAATTCGCGGCCCCTATAACCAAGTCAACCAACGAAGCTGAACTTCAGATTACCTTGGTCAATGGGGCCGTGATCCGATTGTTCGGTGCCGACAATGCTGACGCGATGCGCGGCCTTGGCTTTTGCGGCATCATCTGCGACGAGTTTGGCGACTGGAAGCCTAGCGTGTTTCCGCTGGTTATTCGGCCTGCCCTGTCAGATAAGCAGGGGTGGGCTGTGATGATGGGCACGCCAAAGGGCAAGAATCAGTTTTGGGAGATCGTCAAAACAGCCAAAGAAAGCCCCGATTGGTTTTTCATGTCCTTGCCTGCCAGCAAGTCCGGGTTGCTGCCTGAGACAGAGCTAGAAGCGGCAAGGGCGCAGGTATCTGAAGACCAGTTCCTTCAAGAATACGAATGCAGTTTCGAGGCGGCTATCGTCGGTGCAATCTACGGCACAGAGATGCGCCAAGCCGGGGATCAAGGTCGGATCTGTGACGTTCCTTACGATCCCAGCGTGCCCGTCCATACTGCGTGGGACTTAGGTTACCGCGACGACACCGCTATCTGGTGGTACCAAGTCGTGCGTGGCGAAATTCATATTCTGGACTTCCATGCCGTGTCTGGCGCTACGGTGCGAGAGCTGGCAGAGACGGTGTTAACCAAGCCATACCGCTATGGCAAACACCATCTGCCCCACGATGCGAGGGCAAAGACGCTTGCTTCTGGTGGTAAATCCATCATCGAGCAGATGGCCGAGTTCCTTGGCCTTGCCAACTTAACTATCGTTCCTGACCTTGGCGTTCAGGACGGCATTCAGGCTGTCAGGCGTATGCTGCCGAGGTGCTGGTTTCACGTGGAACGGTGCGCCGATGGCCTCGAGGCGTTGCGTCAGTATCAACGCGAGTATGACGAGGATAAGAGGGCTTTCAGGCAGACGCCTCGCCATGACTGGTGCTCACATCCGGCAGATGCGTTTAGAATGCTGGCCGTTGCGTGGCAGGCCGAGCCAAAGCCAGTTAAGCCTGTTGAGGCCAAAGTTTTGATTGTTGGCGATCAAAACGAAGTAACTTTGAATGATATGTGGCGCGTCCATGAGAGCGCACAACCTAAGAGGGCAAGAATATGAGCGGCGTTAGCTATCCTTATGCGTATCCGTATGAAACAGTTGCAGCGTCGCAGACTGCACAGGTGCTTGGCGGGACGGGCGCGACGGGCGATTACCTGCATCGATTGATTGTCACCGTTAGTACGTCGCTTACGGGCACGGTGACCATTCTGGACAATGCAACGTCGATTGCGATTGTTCCTGCTAACACTCCGGTCGGCGTGTACAGCATCGAGATGAATATGCGCTCGAGCAGCGGAGCGTGGAAGGTGACCACGGGCGCAGGCGCAAGCGTTGTGGCTGTCGGCATCTTCTCTGCCTAATCATGGCCAACAAGCTGGCAGACGCTTTGGCATTTCAGCAACAGCGTCGTCAAGCGTTGACGACGGCTGACGCTGCGCTTGCTGATTTGTTTGGCAACCGTGCGTCGCAGCCTGAACAGCCGCTATCTGCTGGCGACTATCTAGAAAACCTTAGCATTGGCCTTGGCCGTGGATTTGAAAGCCAGCTTGAGGGCGCATACCAGCTTGCGCGGCATCCGATTGAATCCGGCAAAGCCATGTATCAGGCCGGGAAACAAGTCGTTCAGAATCCTGCGATGCTTGCAGAAGCGCTGAAGTCTGTTGGACAGCAAGCGACGTCAGGCCCGATCGGGCTTGGTCAGGTGGCTGGCGAGTACCTAAATCCGCGCTCGCTGATGCAAAGGCCCATGATGAAGGAGCTAGACGTCTACCACGGCACCCCGCACCGCTTCCCCGCTACAGAGGCCAATCCGCTCGGCGAGTTTGACGCATCCAAGATAGGCACGGGTGAGGGGGCGCAGGCTTACGGGCACGGGCTGTATTTTGCGGAGAATCCTGACGTTGCAAAGGGGTATCAGGTACAGAATGCTTATAAGGCGTTCGATCTAGGGCCAGAGGCAGAGGCAAGGGGAATCAAGCTAACCGCAGGGGCGCGGGGCGAATTCCATAGACAAGCAAGCGCCAGCACTGACCCAATGCAGGCCGCTCGCAGGCTTCAAAACGCCAACGCATCGACGCGAGACATTCCGCAGGAGAAGCTGGCAGAGCTATTTGCCGCATATAACGACAAAGGCAAAGGCAGATTCTACCACGTAGACCTCCCCGACGAGATGATTGACCGTATGCTTGATTGGGATAAGCCGTTGAGTGAGCAGCCGGAGAGCGTGAGGAAGGCGATTTCTGATCTTGGGGTTACTCCTGAGTCTTTAGGCAGGGCCGCAGCGGAAAAAGTTAGGAAGATGGCGGCGGGGGCCGGTGTTGCAGATTGGGCTAAACGTGATTTGCTTCAGGAAGCAGTTAGGCTTGAGTCTGCAAAGTCGATTCAGCAAATAAGCGGCACGCTAAAGCGAATGCCACTTGAATATGGGATCAGCCGCGATAGCGGAGCGTTTAAAAATGACGCTGATGATTTCCTCGCGTTAGTCAAGGCGACTCAGTACGTTCCAAATATGGACACGGGCGGCGGCGCATACGCTTTGCTATCGGCCTTGAAAGGCGGGGATAAAGCGGCATCAGAACTGCTGCGGTCTTATGGCTCCCCCGGCATCAAGTACCTAGATGCTGGTAGTCGAGATGGCGGTAGCGGCACTCGCAACTTTGTCGTGTTTCCCGGCGAGGAAAAGAAAGCTAGGATTTTGGAGCGTAAATAATGACTGCTGCATGGACTCGTAAAGAGGGCAAGAATCCCAAAGGCGGTTTGAACGCTAAGGGCCGTGCCAGTTACAAGGCCGAGACGGGTGGCACGCTGAAGCCTCCCGTGAAGTCTGGCGATAACCCGCGACGGGCGTCTTTCCTTGCTCGCATGGGCAATATGCCGGGGCCTATGGAAAAAGACGGAAAGCCTACGCGACTAGCCCTTGCGCTTAGGGCATGGGGAGCGTCTAGCAAGGCTGATGCCAAGTCAAAAGCCAAGGCAATCAGCGCACGAAATAAGGATTAAAAAATGGAACCTGCAACCGAGCTTCAAAAGTACCTGTCGACCATCGGCAGCTATGACAACGAGTTTTCTAAATGGAATGCTCGCGTTAAAAAGATTTTGAAGCGTTACCGCGACGACACTCGCGGGCAGACGGGCAATGAAACGGCAAAGTTCAATATTCTGTGGTCAAACGTACAGACGTTGATCCCTGCCGTTTACGCAAAGCTGCCCAAGGCGGATGTGTCTCGCAGGTTTGGCGACAACGATCCTGTCAGCCGGGTTGGTTCGTTGCTGATTGAACGCGCCATCGACTATGAAATCGAGCATTACCCTGATTTCAGGAACACGATGCGTTATTGCGTCGAGGATCGGTTCCTTGGTGGCCGTGGCGTGGCATGGGCACGTTACGAGCCTCACGTAAAGGCGCAGGACATCCCTGACGATGGCTTGCAAGTGACCGAGGACGTTGAAGCGGGCGAGATTGCTAACCAGCTTGGCGACGTTCCTGAAGAAATTGATTACGAATGCGCCCCGGTTGACTACGTTCACTGGCGCGACTTTGGGCACGCAACGGCTCGTACATGGGAAGAAGTGACCTGTGTGTGGCGCTGGGTCTACATGACCAAGGAAGCACTCATCGAGCGGTTCGGCGAAGAAAAAGCTAATCAAATCCCAATGGATCAGGGGCCGGAACCGCTGAACGCTTACAACGAGTCAAAGAAAACCTACAACCGGGCAAAGATTTGCGAGCTGTGGGACAAGGAAACGCTCAAGGTTTACTGGCTGTCCAAGGGCCTGCCTGAGTTTATCGACGTTCGGGATGATCCGTTGGGTCTTGAGGGCTTTTTCCCTTGCCCAAAGCCCCTATACGCCACCACGACAAGCGATAGCCTTGTCCCGGTGCCGGACTTCGTGCTGTATCAGGATCAGGCTATGGAGCTTGATATTCTGTCTGACCGCATTGACGGCCTTGTTAAGGCGTTGCGGGTGCGCGGCGTTTACGATGCCAGTCAGCCTGCCTTGCAGAGGCTTCTGACGGAAGGCGATAACAACAGCCTGATTCCGGTTGACAAGTGGCTGGCGTTTGGCGAGAAGGGCGGTTTGAAGGGGTCGATTGACCTGTTGCCGCTGGATACGCTGGCGGCTGCTCTTGCTCAGTGCTATCAGGCGCGTGCCGACATTAAGGCGCAGATTTATGAAATTACCGGCATCTCGGACATTATTCGCGGTGCGAGTTACGCAAGCGAAACTGCGACGGCGCAACAGATCAAGGGCCAGTATGCGGGCCTTCGTCTTCGCTCAATGCAAGAGGATGTTGCGCTTTTTGCGTCTGAGCTAATCCGCCTTAAGGCGCAGATTATCTGCAGCAAGTTCCAGCCGCAGACTATTCTGGAATATGCCGCAGCGTCTCAAATGTCGCCTGCCGATCAGCAGCTTATCCCGCAAGCAATGCAGCTCATTAAGGATAGGCCGCTGCGTAAC
>Ga0208783_10000242_pt1 | contig 34451 bp, 30 predicted proteins | sample DEB19_08_DNA_2_FD_184529 | JGI IMG/M metagenome (GOLD analysis project Ga0208783, IMG submission 184529) | Aqueous microbial communities from the Delaware River and Bay under freshwater to marine salinity gradient to study organic matter... | ecosystem: Environmental > Aquatic > Marine >... | reverse complement strand
TAGAAGCCATCCAAAGGCTAAAAAACTGGCTATTGCTATACGTATTAATCGTTTTATTGTCCTTTCCTCCAACAATAAGTAATAAGATGATTATATCATTTTATTATAAAAGAAAAGGGAGCCAGTTTCCTGACTCCCAATCTTTTTAAGTATTAATTACTTAACAAGTGTAACCTTAGCCTTTGGATTCTTTGCATTCCATTGACGAGCCAACTTATTGAAAGCATCCTTAAGTGACTTAATTGCTGCAGCATTATCTGCTGTCAACTTAGCAATCTGTGCATCCTTAGCAGCAAGTGCATCTGATGCAACCTTAGCAGCAGCAGCAGCCTTGTCAACTTCTGCCTTTACAGCAGCAGCCTTGTCAGCATCAGCAGCAGCCTTAGCAGCAACAGCATCAGCAGTAGCCTTAGCAGCAGCAGTAGCAGCATCTGCTACAGCCTTAGCAAGAGCAGCATCTACTGCAGCCTTAGCAGCAATAGCAGCATCCTTAGCAGCCTTTTCAGCAGCAAGTTCTCCAAGAAGATCACGAACTGTGATTGTCTTGACTACGCTTGAAGTTACTGTGTTGAAACCTGTTACAACAGATGCAACATCAGATGAGTTTGTAACAGAAACAACAAGGGTTGAAGAACCTGTTGTTGGAAGTGTTACCTTAAAGTCTGCTTGACCAAAGTTAGTCAAAGTAGCACCAGTTGTAGCAGTAGTTGTATCAAGAGTTCCACCAACAACAAGTGCTGTTAGACCCTTGCCTGATACCTTGTTACCAAATACGTCTGTTGCTGTTACTGTTGCAGTTACAACACTTGAGGTTGTTCCAGCATCAGCAGATGAAAGTGCAAGTGTGTTAATCTTTCCTGCAGTTCCTTGTACATAATATGTTAGGGTTGTTCCCTGATTGGTAATTGTTACAGTACCAATTGCAGTTGTCTTTGTATAAACCCAAAATGTTGCAGTTGTTCCTGTTCCAGTTGCAATTGTCAAAGATGAAGATCCTGATGATGCAGATACTGGTGCAGCAGATGTGTGCAATGCAGAAACAATTGTTGCATTTGTTGTTGATACGGTTACTGATGTTCCTGTGTCAACTGTTGCAACAAACTTGAGTGCGTCAGCAGCGTCAACTGTGTTGTCTGCTGGTACTGGCAATGTAGCAGGTGTAGCAATTGCGGATGCTGTTGTATTAGCAGTTCCGTCAAGTGATACAGCGACTGTCATTACGGCTGCGCTTGCAGGCGAAGCCACGATTGTTGCGGTAGTCATGGCTGCAACCACGGCTAGAGCGATTTTCTTTAATGAATTCATTTTTCTCCTTGTATATTCATTTTATTTATATTGTTTTTAGCCTATCCAAATAGTCATTTATTTCTTCTATTTGACTAGGTTTATAGTGTATCACATTCTCTGGGAGACTGTCAATTCGCTTAGGCTTGTCCCTAAATGTATGGACTTCAACCTCAAGGTTTTGATCCCTTGGAGTATATGAGATAGCACCAAAAATAGATCCGCACACAGCATCCGCTAAGTCCTTAGATTTTTTGCGTGGGTGGTCAACTTTATCATTTTTCATAATCTTAAGTTCTGTTAATTCCTCAAACAAAAGTTCGATAGCAGGCATAGCAAGTCTTTCTTCATATACAAGCATAGCCATATCCTCGTAGTGTTTCTTTGCCACAGATACAGTTTCTGTTTTCATACCTACCGCCTGTAATTCATTTTGAATATCAAATGACTGCCAACGGTCAAATGTAACTAAACCAATATTAAATCCGAGTCTGCGTAGGTTTTGTATCCACTGCTTTACCTCAGATAAATTTACTGGACCTTCTACCTTCGGCTCCCACCATGCTACAGCGTCTACAACTACTACTGGGGATATCTGCTCGTAGTCTTTAATTACCTGCACATTAACCCATTTCTCAACATGTGCAATTGCTACTGCACACTTGTCATGCTTTTGTGCAAGGTCAGCATGAACAAAATAAACCTTTTCTGGATCTGGCTTAAAGTTTTCTTCAAACCTTCTGAAGGTATCAAGAGGATTTCTAATACTCATACAGGCTCTTACTTTATCCGCCTGCTTAAAAAATGCATCAGAAGCATATGTAGGAACGCAAGCAAAACGCATCATTGCATCTCCAAGGTCTGTCATAAAAGCAATCTTAAAATCATCAATTTTTCTTGTTGGATTTACTTCCCATGTTGGTCTTTTGATAGCAAATACTCCAGGGTACTTGTATGATTTAATATGATCTTCATCCCAAGCAATGTCAAACCAATTATCTTTATCATCTTCAGGAAGTAATGGATTAACAATAAATCTATGTGTTTTTGACACTGTTTCTTTTTCAGCAATTACTGCTTCATACCGCTCAGAAATAAAATCTCCGTTGTATCTTGGGAATGAAAGAAGAACTACTTTGCCAAGATCTGGGAAACGAGAATCAACAGATCCACGGAAAGCCTTATAAATATTATCTGCTGTTTTGCCTTGCTCATTACCTGTTGCTACTTCAGATGCAAAACCTGAAATCTCATCAAGAACTGCAAGCAAAAGATTAAGTCCCTCATGTGATTCTCTTTCTGAGTGACCAGAGTAAACGGTTACAGACTTATCAAAACTGATAGAGTCTACCTTTGCTTCATACTTACCAGCAAACCATGGTGATCTTTCAATCTTTGATTTAAAGCCTTTAAAGAAAACATTCTTTGCTTGCTGTGCGTTAATGGCAACATTGATTAAGTCTATAGCGTCTCCAGATGGCTTTCCGAAGTATTTTGCAGGGTCCTTAAGACAAAGTAGTTTGTAAACAATATAAGCACAAGCAACAGTGGAAGTAAAATCTTTACCGCTACCCTTTCCCAGTTGTAAGATGATTTCGTTCTTTGTATATTTTTCAAAATACTTTGCCCCCTCTTCTTCACCCATTATTATTTTAAGATCTTCTTTTCTATAAATCTGACTCATTGCTTCAACAATGTCATATTGAATATCTGATAAACCAGGCTGCCCCAAATAATCTGGTGACTCAACAAATGTTTTAGCGTCTACTGGAGTTTCTTCAAAGTGGTTATCGGCAAGAGCCTCAAGAAAATCATCAAACTTCATGGACAATTGTAATCACTTCATCCTTTTTAGCAATATCAGAAAGTCTACGCATAATCTCATCACGAATTTCTGGATGCTCAGACGCTATATCTCGAAGAATTGCCATAAGAACTTCTTGCTTCTTTTCAATTTGTAGCATCTCTTCTGCTAATTCTTTATTCTCAAGTAGTCCTGCTTTTTGTAACATATCAATTCTCTTAGACTCAATGTCCATAACTAGTTTAATTGCAGCAGTTTTTGCGCTAAGATTATTGGTCATAGATGCTTCATCAATAACTTCATAAGACTTACTAATCAACTTGTTGTAATGTGTATCTGCAACAGCAAGTGCTTCTTTAGCACGAGCACGAATTGCATCGTTAGCAGAAGCCATTACCTTCCACTCATTAATATGTTGAACTACACGAGTTCTTGGAATGGCAAGATCTTTAGAAATTTTAGTTGCGTCGTTACCTTTTAAATATTCTCCAACAACTATATTGATCTCATCTAGATGCTTAACTAAATCTTCTTCAGTCGACATTTCTTTCCTTTGCTATTTTTAAAAGTACAAGGTAGCCAATTAAATCGTCTATATCGTTGTCTCCTGGATACTCAGAGCCTTTCATAAGTCTGCTTAACTTATCATCAATACGAACATGTAACTGTTCTCTAGGATCTGATTTGCTAAAAATTCTTACAGGGCTAAGTGCAGAATCTCCATAAGCAATATTTTTATCTATCAACATTTTTGCAATGTTATGACATGTATCTAAAATTTGTATCCCAGACGGGGCACCAGTAGAATGCAAATACAAATCTTGACAACTAAAATTTTTAACATCTGAGTATACTGGTTCTGGTCTCATCGCTTTGACTTCCTTAATCCAAACTTGGCAAGGTATACATAAACAGTTTCCACACTAACCCCACATTCTTGTGCTATGGCCTCTGGAGTTTTTTTATCAATATGATATCTTTTCTTAAGCCATAATTCATTTGTATATAGTTTAGCAGCCATAGCAGTTCCTGTCAAATCGCCTTATCCCAATTATTTATTGCCCAATGTCCTATCCCAGCAGAGTCAGCAACATCGTTATCTGTTATTTTTTTATCATAAATAACATCTAATAATTTAATCGTTCTTTGCTTTCTAAAATCTCTTTCATATGTTTTATACCAAGAAGTTGACTTGTTCGGATTTAATGATCTTATGTGTATCTGTTCTTCCTTAGTTAATTTTTTATTTCCTAAATAAGATTGCCAAGTAATTGGCGATACCTTTCCTATAATGTTGACACCAGCCAGACCAGCACCACCAATTATTGCACCCTGAACAAGAGCAAGATCTGCAGCAGTTTTCGGGGAATTCATAAAAACAGTATGTTCAATTACGATAGCCTCAACAAGATTATAGTGCTGGAATAATGCTTTAGTTTTTTTATTTGCATCTATAACTTTTTGATATATATCTTTTCCCTCAAAAGTAATTTTGCCATGATCTGATAAATTTTTATACGAGTAGATAGTAAAAGCCAAACTGTTAGTGCTTGCATCAATAGCACAAATAACTCCAGGCTGAACAGATAGTTCTGGCCTAAAATATCTATCTGTTTCTTTTGCTTTTGTCATTAGACATTCCTTTTATTTGTCCTAAAGTTTTTTTAACATCGTTTGGATTTATGTTACAGTTATTGCATAAAACATCATCATTATAAATAGATAGTTTTTCATTGCATTTTTTGCAGCGACGATCTTTTCCTTTTCTTTTTTGTCTTCTTAAATGGACATATCTTTGTGAAATTTTTTCTTTTGTTGCAAGTTCTCTACAACTATCAGAACAGTAAATCTGATAGGAAACATTAGAAATAAAGTTAGACTCACACCATTTACATGTCTTCATCTTTCAGCAACTCCAGAGGTTTAAGTTTAATTACCCCTGTCTCTGCTTCAGCACATGCTTTTTGAATTGGACAAACTTTACAGATCTTAGAATTGGAACGATAAGGTTTTTGTGGCAACTCTCTATCTTTCCAAGACTTGTGTACTGTTCGCATCCAATCAAAAGCCTGGTCTACCCACCGACGGTAATGATCGTTTACTACTACAGGCAAAGTTAACAATTCATGATTATTTTTATTTTCATAAATCATTACACCCTTACCAATTTTCCAAACCTTCATATAGATTAATAATTGCATAAGATGACCCATCTTAGGCTTTCTACTATTCTTTTTATATTCAAATCCTTCATTAGTTATTGTTTTAATTTCACCAACTAGTCTTTCTCCATTATAATTAAGCATAACATCACCATAACCATCAAACGGAGGATCTTCTGTCTTAACTCTAAATTCCATTGATGGATGTGTTTGCTTATTATATTTTCTTGGAAGCGGATCCATTTCCATGTCTTGATCAAGAAGTCCAGACGCTTCTATAGCCTCTTGTATTCTTTCATGTCCGAGAGTTCCATTAGTTCTATTAGCAACACCGTATGCGTCAGAGTTGTCATAATGCACTGCTCCATCAAACGCAAGGTACCAATATCTTGGACACTCTCCAGCGCCATATGTTAGACCAGAAGCAGAAAAGTTATTCTTTTTAGTAAACTTTGGCTTTGTTTTTGTTAAGTATCCAGACTCTATTTTTTCAATTAAGCCCTCGATGAAACTTCCGTCTTCACCATTGCTTGTAGTATTATTTTTATTTGAATCTTTTATCATTACTTCTTTTAGTAAATTTTTCATTATTATCCTTTGTTTGTATAATTATATCAGATATCAGCGAGTTATGTATTTGAGTGCAGAAACAAGATTATTTATAGACTCTGCTGCCGTATAATAAATGTTCTTTTTGCCTCTGTCTGACTTATCCACATTGGCCATCCATGTTGCTCTAAATGCCATTTTGGCTGCAATTGCCTGTAGTCTTACTATCTCTAATGTTGCCACATTCATTGGGATGTCTGGCTTAATAATTATCTTAGCAATAAATGTAAGGGCTGAGGTTAACTCATCATCCTCCATATATTCTGCTATTTCTGACAAACCGTTAATCATTTCTAATGTTGTATTATTCTGTTCCATTATTCACCATCTGTTCTAGTAGTTCTAACTCTATTATAGCAAGTCTTACCTTTTTAGACCCCTCGCCAAGTACCACTACGATGGCTGGATCATTGCCATTTCGTATAGCATCTGTGGTTGCTTTAGCCCATACATCCTGATTTAGTGTAAAAGATTTTGAGTTTTCTTTAAAATCTACAGTAAAGTTTACCCAAGTAGCATCGCCCTTCTTAGTATTTCTACCAGAATTTTTGTGCTGCTTTGCCCCTAACCTTTTACTTTCGTTTTTTTCAGTCATTTCTTTTGACTTTCTTATATCCAACCTTAAACAATTGAACTTCTGATAAATGCTTATCTTGACACATCCAGGATGCCATCCCAGTTGATATGTATACCCTGATAGTTTTTACTTCTTTTTTACAAGTTTTGCAAGGAAATTTTCCTTCAAATATTGTGTACTTATCCACTGATCTTAGTCTTAATCATATCTTGTAGATCAAGATCCTCTCTTACTCTATTAACAAATCCATCTCTACCCTGAACCTTTGATCCATCTGGGAGAACATACCACGCTCCAGTTCTTTCAACAATACCAACTAACTCAGCAGTGTCAACAAGATCAGCGACCCCATCAATGCCCAAAGTATCGCCTCTAAAATAGAAATCATATTCACCAGACTGAAAAGCAGGGCTAGTTTTACTAAATTGAAGTTCCCACCTAATCTTTCTACCAATCTTCTCTTCAATAGCCTTGTCACCAACATATATCTTTCCTTTCAACGCTTGATTATCTGATTCAGATGAAAATAGTTTAACAACAGTAGAAGAATAAAACTTTGTAGCCTGACCACCAGTTGGTTGCTGGCTTGTGTACATTGCATTAATATTATTTCTAGATTGAGAAATAAGAATTAATAGTGTTGGCTTAACCTTATTATTTGCATAGTTAAGCATCTTCCAAGCGTTACTAAAGTCACGAGACTCTGCACCAATTTGCTTTGTATTTTCTAACTGCTTTAATTCTGATGAATCTTTTTCAAAATAAATTGCTGGAAGCAAAGAGGTAATTGAGTCAACAACAATTATATCAACTCCAGCCTCAATTAGGTTTACTCCAACATCGACCATTTCATTAATAGTTCTTGCTTGTGAAACAATTAGTTTTGAGGTATCTACGCCTAACTTTTCTGCCCACTCTTTGTCGTATGACATTTCTGCATCAATCCATGCACAGATCTTTCCTTCTTTTTGCGCTAAAGCAATTGTTTGAAGGCATAAAGATGATTTTGCGCTTGACTTACTTCCCCAAATGAGAACTTGTCTACCGTAGGGCAGGCCACCATTTAGTGCACGATTTAACCCAAAACTTGGTGTTGCTGCATACTCTGTTTTTGGTACTTCATCACCTACAAGAATATTCTTTCTTAATTTTGGATTTAGTTGTGCTAATACATCTTCAAGGCTAACTGACATTTATATCCTCCAATATTACTGTACCGTCTTTAGTTTTACCTAATTCAAACTTATATGCATGGCCTTCTTCAATCTTCATGTATGCTTTGGCAAATGCAGTAGGAAATACTGTTACTGGATGAAGTTCTCTAGATGTATCTGCTAGAGTCAGCGATGCCATCTTCTTTCCTGCTTTCGTTATCCTAGGTTTAAAGGATACCACAAACAACTCATCATCCTTGTAAGGCAACATTCTATAATTTAAAAACTTAATCAATGCAGCATCTGAATTTTTTATCTCGTCCACAGGAACAGCACTGACAATTCTATTATCAGAACAGAGTGCAATATAACTTCGTCCAGCCTCAATCGTAGTTTGCTCTTCATCAAATACACCAATACTTCCTGTCTTATCTAAGATTTCAACACGAGACCAACCCTTACCACGCTTAATACCTTTAACCATTCCCATAAGAATGAATGATCCCTTTTCTTCAAAGTCTTCTACAGGATTTATAAATGCGTGATAATGTGATGGAACTGTTTGTGTAAATTCTGGTAAACCTAAATACTCATAAAGATTTTCTCTTAATTCATCATCATTTCTTGGATTATCTGGGAATGTTGCAGCACCAATAATTCTTAGGGCTTCAAGTGCTCTGCTGTTGACTCCATTACCTTTCGTAAATGTAAAGGCTTTAACTTCCTCGAAAGACTTAAAAGGTCGTGCCGATATATATCGTTCTGCAATCTTATCAGAGATAAACTTGATCCCCGAGAGTCCAAACCGAATACCCTTACCCTCAATTTTAAAATCAATATCCGAATCGTTAATGTGAGGTAGTTTAATGCTAATCCCCATTCTTTTCGCTTCAATAAGATATTCAGTTCGTGCATCCTTGTCCCTTTCATTTTTTAGCAATGAGTACATAAACTCAATTGGATAATAATACTTTAGCCATGCCGTCCAATACGAGAGCGTAGAATAAGCAACCGCATGAGACTTGTTGAACGAATAACCCGCATGCGCTTCAAAGTCATGCCATAAATCACGAGCCTGATTAGGACTAACAAACTTAGAAGCACCATCAACGAACCTATCACGAAACGCATCAAACTCTCTAGCATCCTTCTTTTTACCAATGATCTTACGAACCTTGTCGGCCTCAGACCATGACATTCCTCCTAGTTGAACACAGGCTTGCATAACCTGTTCTTGATATAGGATACACCCATATGTTTCTTCTGTAAAAGGCTTCATAGTTTGATGAAGGTAGTTTACTGCCTGTCTGCCGTGCTTACGCTCAATATAATCTTTACCGATAGTGTTCATGGCACCTGGACGAACAAGAGCATTTGATGCTGAAAGTTCTGCTAGATTTTTTACACCCATCTTTACAAGAAGGTTTGTATATGGTGTTGCTTCACATTGGAAGACGCCCTTTGTGTACCCTTCAGATAACATCTGATAAACCTTTTGATCTTCCATGTCTATGTCTAAAAGATTAATATCAGTACCTTCTCGTTCCTTAATAATCTTTAATGTATCATTAATAACGCTTAAGGTTTTAAGACCAAGTGCATCGATTTTGATGAGTCCGATTTTTTCAGCCTCTTCCATGTCAACCGCCACAACTGGTATGCGATCATCGCTACCAGGAGAATTGCGTGTTTCCATCGGTGCGTACCTAAAAATAGGATTTTTACTAGTGACAACACCAGCAGCGTGAATGCCAGTACCCCTAATACGACCACGAAGTTGTTCTCCATATTGTTCCACCTCTGGATATTTTTCTCTAAACCAAGCAGTAGTTTTTGATGAACAATATTCATCCCAAGTGTCTACTAACTTTAAAACTTTATTGACATCTACTAATGGTATGTTTAATGCACGAGCAACATCTCTTACAACACCCTTATCTTTAAATTCTAAGAATGTAGCAATAGATGCAACATGCTTATATTGTCTAACAAGATAATCTTTTACTTCATCACGACGAGAATCTTGAATATCAGTATCAATATCTGGGAAGTCATTACGCTCTGGATTAATAAAACGAAAAAACAATAGGCCATGTTTTAATGGATCAATATCAGTAATACCCAGTGCGTAACACAATAAAGAACCAGCAGATGATCCACGACCTGGACCAACCATGATGCCTTCTTTTTTAGCCCATGAAATCATGCTTTGAACAACAAGGAAGTAAGGTCCAAAGTTTTTATCTTTAATAACCTTTAGTTCTTCCTCAAGTCTATCAAGATATTCTTGATTAGTATCAAGACCCTTATCCTTTAAGCCCTCCATAGCAAGTTCTTTTAATTGCTTATCTGGATTTTTATATTGAACTGGCAATAGGTTTAGTCCATCTTGTATATCATAGTCTTCAATCTTATTGGCAAGGTCGATTGTATTTTCATAAATATCAGTTCTCCATACCGCCTGCTTTTCCATAGCCTCTTTGATTTCCTCATATGACAGTAGATGGATATCAAACTTATTAAATGACATCTGTCTGTCTGCACCATATAAGTAATCTAGTCGCTTCATTAAATCGCCTTGCTTTTTAGATTTTTCATATGTAGCATCTTTTTGAATCTTATTAGAATAAGTATTAAGAATTAACTTTAACTCTTGAATCTCTTTTTGTGATTTATCAACATGATGACAGTCTGGAGTTACAATTGGCTTAATCTTAAATTCATCTGCTAACTGTAGAATTGTTCTGTTAATTGATTCATCGTTATGTGGCATAACCTCAAGATAATAATCATCACCAAATTCTTCTTTAAACCATTTAATATATTTCTTTGCCATTCCAAGTTCGCCAAGTTCGATTGACTTAGCAACAATTCCACTTGGACAGGCAGAAGACACAATAATGCCTTCCTTATATTTAGACAAAACTTCAAAATCTATTCTTGGCTTCTTATAATAACCTTCTGTCCAAGCAATTTCGTTTAGTTTATTTAAATTTTCTAAGCCTACCTTGTTCTTGGCTAGAAGGATTATATGGTTATAAACCATATCTAATTGATCGGTTCGTTCGCCTTTATCTCTTTGATCAAAGCGATCTTCACACATATAACCTTCTATGCCAAGAATAGGCTTTATACCACTTGCTTTAGCAATACGATACATTTCTCTGTGGCCAGAAAGGGAGCCATGGTCTGTAATTGATACTGCAGGCATACCCAACTTTATAGCACGGTCAACATATTCTGATGGCAACCCAATACCATCGAATAGTGAAAAGTGGGTATGTAAATGAAGTGGTACGTAGTTCATCTACTACCAGTCGATGTTCGTCGCTGATGTAGATGAAGGCGAATCAAATCCTAGATAGAATGCTTCTTGTTCCGCATATGGAACACGACGCAATGCCTTCTCTAGTGGATATGGTTCAATGCCTTCCCAGTTAAAAGGCTCCTTATCTGGAGCAGAAGGAATCAAAGTGTATGATGTTTCAGTTCCCTGACCATTACGCTTTAACTTCCAAACAATGTTTGAGATGCTTCCTGTTTCAAGTGCATACTCACGAATAGTATTAAATGCAGATTGCTTGCTTACTCCCATAGACCAAATTGCAACATAGGGCTTTTCCTCAATGCCGTCGTCTACAAGAACATTACAGTAAAAACGAAGACGACCACGCCATCCGCTATTACCCTTTGGATCCTTACGATACATCTCTTCAGCCCAGTCACGACCTTCTGTATCAAGTGTATCTACAGCCTTACGCTTGTAGTCCTTTGGATTTGTATGTTCTTTAACAACAAGAGCAAGGCCACGCTTCTCGTTATAATTTGCTGAGTCCTCATCCAATTCTTCAATGAATCGAATCTTTACTGCTTGTCCATCAGCCAACTTTAGCCAACGAACCTTTGGACCTGTTTCATCTGTTTTCTTGTCGAGCAGGGCATTGATGTTTTTTAATCCCTTAATAACGCTCATAGTTTTCTCCTTTGTTTTCTCTAGTTTAGCATAGACAGTATTGATTTGTCAAATTGGTATTCCAATTCTTTTATTGACTTATCGTCCATATCGCCTATATCTTTATATTGTTTATCTAAGTTAATTACGGTAACACTCCCACTTAATCTTTCGACTATCTTTTCTTTCATGTTACCGCCTGCCTCATCGTTATCAGCAATAATAATTATATCACTAAAGTACCTTTGAAGCAAATCTATTTGTTTGGATGATACATTTGCACCCAATGTAGCGACTGCTGGAAAACCAACCTGATCTAATCTAATGGCATCAAATGATGATTCCACTACATAAACCTTAGATGCAGTTTTAACTCTATTTAAATTAAATAATAATTTAGATTTGGGTAGTTTGGTCGTATTCTTAAATTCTTTACCTTCAACTGATCTTGCTACAAAGCCAACACATAAACCTTCATGGTTATATACTGGTATTGATATCATGTCCTGATTTTCAGAGTAACCAAGTTTGAATTTAATTACAGAATCTTTAGTAATCTTTCTTCTAATAAAATAATCTTTTGCTCTTTCAGAAACTAGTGCTTGTTCGTGCAATCTATCTACAACAGAAATATCAAACTCTGTCCACTCTTCTTTTTCAACTAACTTATAATTTACCTCAGATAAAATATCTGTTTCAACCTCTTTACTCTTAATAAATCTAACAGCCTCAAAATATGTTCTATTAGAAAAATGCATTACAAGTTCTACTAAGTCTGCCGTCTTGCTGCAAGAAAAACAAAAAAACAATCCACTAAACTTATTTATTTCTCCAGCAGGTGTTCTATGGTTTGAGTGAAACGGACAAAATACTATGTACTCAGACTCTGCTTCTTTTTCTACAGTTATGCCAGATCCTGCGAGTACTCTTTTAACTTGGCTGGTTGTGTATACACTGGCTTCACTCCGTCTATTCCTAGTATCCATTCTGCTTTCTTTCTCCCAATATATATTCCGTATACGCTTAATGTAAATTCAAAGTAATTTTTGTTTTCATTATATGATAGTGTAAATTGTGGATCGATGTCAAATTTTGGAACATACCCAGATAGTCGCATTTCTGATACCAATAGTCTGATATATTCTTGCTGTAATCTGTATATTGCAGAGTCATCATTGATGACCCCATTTAAACCAAACCTTTTTATGGGTTTGTGCTGATATGTCTCCATACCGCATATTATACTGTCTTATCTTCATAATCCTTATATCTGTAATATCCCTTGTCAAAATCAGCCTGAACTAAGAATTCTCCCATAAAACCATTACGGTTCTTTCTAAATACGCATTCAATAATGTCACTATTTGTACCTCGCCCAAGTGCCAAAACCCAGTCAGCATCGTAAGCAATCTGCCTTGACCATGCTGTTTGACCAAGAGTTGGCACGGTTTCAAGTTTGGTTACATCGTCAGGAGTAGCAGAAGAGATAGCAATAATAGGAACCTCTTCTGAAATAGCCATCAACTTTAATTCACGAGAAAGATTCTTCATGCGAACAGTTTCATTATCTGACTTTTGATTTGGACTCATGAGTTGCAAATAGTCTACAATAACAAAGTCTGGTTTATATTGATCAATCTTTCCACGAAGAACTAATGGATTAATATCTCCACCAGTGTCGTTTGAAATAATATGAAACTCTGGTCTACCCTGAACATATTTAGTGTGCCAGGACTTTAACATGTCCATCTCAACTTCACCAGCACTTAATTTACGATGTGACCAAACTCCCTCCCCCATAATTGCAAATACACGATTTCTAACTTCAACCTCAGACATTTCAAGACTTATGATCATTGGGCTACGACCCTGTTTCCAAGCCTGTACAGCGAAATAGAGAGATAGCCAAGACTTTCCTATACCTGGATATGCAAGAAAGACTCCTAACTGCCCTGGCATGATTCCAGAAGGTAGGTAGTTGTCAAATCCTGGAAGACCTGTTTTAATTCCTATAGCGCCAGCCTCTTGTTGCTTCTTTAGGTTTTCAAAATATGCAACTGCTGAATCTAAATCAGTAACATCAATATCACGAATGGCTGCAGTATTTTTTCTAAGTTCTGCTGTTTTTGTAATTAATATTTCTAATGCCTCAACACCAAGACCGCCTTGCACATCTGTCGCAGCAGATCTAATAATATCCTTTAAACTATTTGTAAGATACTCTGCCTGTAATTCTTCAAGATGGTGTTTTGTTGACCCAACCCCATTAATAGGTTCAAAGTCTCTAAACTTTTCAACTACTAACTCTGATGGAGGTACTGTTCCATTATGCTCATAATACTTTCTTATAAACTGCCAGACATCCACATGAGTGCTGAGTATGCTTTCCACATTGGCCTGTAATAATACATGAGCCTGCTTATCTTTTAATACGGCTGAGATTAACTTTGATTCTGTATTATTCACTCAACCACTCCTTAGCCATCTTTCTACGCTCTTCTCGTTCCTTTAAATCCTTGTTCTGCTGTTCTTTTGCTTCTAGTATATCATCTGCCATATATGCAAAATTATTCCAGGACGGACTTTCGCTAACTTCAAAATAATATTCTAGTAAGTCATAGCAAACTTCTAGTCCATAAGATTCTATTAAGGAATCGGCAGACCATTGCTCAACCCACTTGTTATAGCGTGGCTCTTGTCCCAGTTTAAACTTATAGTGTTTGTCAAACCTACTCAACAGAGCAAAACGCTTCTGTTTATTAGTCACACTATTCGCTTTCAGATAGTTCTAACTTTGCCTCTGATATTTTTGTTGTTAATTTATCTTCAACAAACTTATAGACACGCTCAAAAGCCTGATCCGTATTTTCACCATCACGCTTTGAATCTATTACACCTAGATCTAGTCTAAGTGATTGAAAATTTCCAAGATTTAATGTGTACCCCAGCGTTACTGATACTTTTGTTTCTTCCATTTCATACCCTTCTGTTATATTGATTCTGACCAAATTGGTATAAACCTACCATCTTCAGTCTTCGTATATGTCAGTATACCATCTCCCATTCTTCGTGTCAACTCAGCCTTTGTGGGAGTAATATCATTTGTTATTAAATTATCTTTTCTTGGTCTACCAATATGATATGTAGAAAGTATATCACGAATCTGATGAACTGTCGATTCTGAATAATATGACCTTATTTGCCATCCACGCTTTCCACCTTTTTGACACCCAACTGGTTCTGGGATAATTCCCTTTTTAATAAGAGATGGCATATATTTTTTATGCCTATTCATTAGTTGTGCTGTTTCAGAAATAGTATACGCTCTTTGTCTTTTTGTTTTAAAATCAGAAATTAAACAACTTTGTAATAAATCTTTTGTTATATTATAAATAGACATAATCCCACTTGATCTGTTATAATGATGCACTCTAACTAAATCACCATTTAAAAACCAGATTTTTTTACTTCCAGTTATTACAGGAGCGAGATTGTATTCTTCGCTCTTATTTTTTCTACCGCTAGTAACCATTTTCCCTCAACTGAGTTTTCTGGTGGATGATAAAAAACTCTTGTTCCACAATGTAAACAATATGTCTCAATATGTGATATAGAATTATAAACTCTATCAACAAACATTTTTCTTTTACATTTCTTGCATGGTATCATTAATTGGGTATCCCTATTATCATTAGGTTTACCCCCACAGTTGCATCTCCGCCTTCATAAAATCTTACTAGACCAGTAACTTTTGTTGTTGTTGGTGGATCAATTACAACAGAAACATTTTTACCAGCAACCGTTCCAGTAATGTTTACTGGTGTTGCCGTTACAATTGGTGGAAACTTAAAATCAGCATAATCATAATCAAAAGAAACAGTGTCCCCAGGCTTTACTGTTTGCGTTGTTGTTACTTGCTTATATCCTAAAACTATTTTTGCATTAGACGTTTTTTCTGTTTCTGAAGGTCTTCCAGGAATATCTAATGTTAAATATTTATAAGTGGTAGATGGAATGCTTGCAGACAAACTATTGATAGCGTCAACCATACTATAAATGTATGTTACATCAAGCGGTTGTCCTCTTTCTGGTAATGGAATTTTTGCCATAATTAAATATTATACCATTAAATGGTAGTTCCTCCTGTATATATACTAGTTTTATCACTATATGTTTTGATAGAAGATTTTGGATGAACAGAGACTGAGACGGCAGAAGCACTGCTATTTTTTACAAATGAATATGTATTATTGCTTGAAGATCCAACATATGCATAATCTCCAGCATCATATTTTACATAAATATCAAATGCCTGTATCGGTCTTATATTAGACCATCTAACAACAATAAATTCTCCACTTATAGAAACAGAACCCTCTTCCATTTCTTCTGGTAACTTTATTCCATTTATGTTGTATATTGGTGACCACTCAGACACTCTATTTTTATCTTCAGATATTATTCTGTATCTAACATAATGCTTATTCTGTGCATCAACACCAGGTAGAGTTTCTTGTGAAATAATAACATTTTTAATTATTTCTGAAGACACTATACATCCACCCCAAACCTAAACTCTAAATAACTTGCTTTATTTTCAGACTTTACTATAGTTCTTTTATTGTCTGTTGTTAATCTCGTATAGCCAACAAGACCATATAACGGATTAATTATTGATGTATTCTCAAGTCTAAGTCCATCTAAAAGAACAAAATATTGATTTGAAGGTATATCATTTTCAATAACAGAACAATATACCTTTATCGTGTCTACGCTTGACCAGTTAAATCCGTTGCTGCTTTTAACTAAATCCTGTAATTGTTTTTTTATAACAAAATATCTATTATTAGAAAAATCTAAACTTTCATCAACAACAAATCTAGCCCATTCTCCACTTCCAAAAACAGTAGAATTAGAAAACTCTATGATAATTTTAACGGCATCTGGAACATATGAGTTAGAATCAAATTTATTTATTACTGAGAATGCAAGCCTTAATTCGTCTGTAGGAGTATTTTGTTTTAGATTAACATTTTCTCCAGTCAAAACAAGATGATTTCCTGGAGCAGTAACTGGAACTTGCTGTCCATCTTCTTCTATAATCTCGCAACTATCGCCAGCAAACGCTAAGGCTTTATTTAAAAATCTTGGTCTTTCATTTCTTATAGTACGAGCATTACTTGCTAAAACTCTGTTATCTGCATTAGTAGAAAATATTTTATGTGTGACTGTTATGTTATTACTTTTTTCATCATTTAGTCCATCATTTCCAGCGTCAAGCGGTGTGAGAACTTCACTAATTGCAGTTTGATCTGGACCTACTGTCCAGTTTTTATTAGTATCAAAAGAAAAAATTGTTTTACTATCATAAACTCCAGCATTCGGATTTGCTTTTGCTGACCAAACACCTATTTCTGATATCTCATATCTTTCTTCTGTCGGGACTTCTGCTGTTAAAACTATTTTAGAAACACCATCTTGATTAACATATCCCTTTGATGTTACTGGAACTCTTATCATCTCAAAATCTAAATTTTCTTTATTAGAAAAATCAAAATATATTGTTCCAGTAATTTCTTGCTGGGATATTGCATTTCCAGAATATTCAAATTCTAATATATTTTCATTAATGTCAACAATATTTTTTGTTCCGTCTATAGAACTTATATTTAATTTAACATATACAGAATCTCCAATTTCAAATTCATGATCTGGGCATGTTAAATATAATTTTGTAGGTGTAGCCAAAATGTCTGTAATGTTAAAACTTAAAGATGATATTGGCTTTGTACCGCAACCTATGGCGATATAGGAGGCATAAGATGTTGTCTGCCCAACCAGGTACTTTGATATTATGTTTTTGCCAATATTAGTTATCATGATATATCCTCAGTATATATTGTACCATCTGACAGGTCTATGGAGTTAAAAATCTGAACCTCTACCTGCTCTGATTTTTCCATATTTGTAACATTTATAACAAGGCTTCCAGTTATTGGGTCTATATAGACTATGTTGCAGTTAGGGCTTTTTACTTCAGACTCATAGTCATAATCATACCCCGTACCGCATTGAGGTATCTTTTTTGATAGTTGTATTGGGAAGTTTTTAAAATAGTCTAATGATGCGTCTTGCAATTTTAATATGTTATTTGGATTCCATGTAAAATAGAGCATGCTTATATTTTTAATTGGCTGATACAAAACATCAATGCCATTAATGAGGTCGTGTCTTGAAATATTTATTAACTCTTGGCCACCAATATCCTCAAAAACAAGATCAGTCATTATCTCTACTGGTATTGCTATTTCATTAAATATTTGAAGATCTGGGGTGGCCTGCTTTACTGCAGTTGATGCTGTTGTAGAAGCCTGTGGAGTTGGTGTGTTTGGTGTTGAAGATGTCATTGCTCTACCTGAGATAAGTATACAGTCATCTCTGGTCCTCCCGTAGTTTTAGAATATTCTATATTATAGACTACAAATCTTGTTATACCGCCGACAACATCTATTCCATTTTTAACACAATCTACAGAAACAATGTCTCCTAGTTGAATCATAGGGTTTGCAAATATTTTTAGACCTATGTTTTGTCTTGGTTTCATTACACGGTCAACAAACCATTCCATCATGGTGGTTGCTGAGTCTGCCGACTGAATATATACTGGACTGATATTAAATTCTTTATTTCCATATGTCATTCTATTTAATTTTATATCTTCAAAATTTTTCTTTAATTTAAACGGAGACCTAACTAATGAATCTCCAGATATTTCTTGATTTGAAAGATCCATATTTTTATTAAAATATTCATCAACACTTAGAACCGATGGATTTTGCTGTGTAAAAGTAATTCCCTGTATTCTTAAATAATTTCCAGATCCAGAGTCTAGTGTCAATGCTGTATCAGTTGAATTAAAAATTAAGAACTCAGCACCATAAGATCCTGCACGGAATCCAGAAACAGTATAACCTTTAACTCTATTAAAGGTAGGTGATAGTTTTGCATATAATGCTGGATATGCTTTGTCATATCTAATATTAAAATATGATGCTTCACGCATAATAGTTCCAAATTCATCAAAATACATATCGTATTCTGGAATTTGATTAGGGGATATACCAGCAAGATAAGTTGACTTAATGGCACCAGACATTGCATACTTTCTGAATGCCTCATTATTATCAACTTCGTCATCTCCAAAAACAGAATTCATTGGTGTGTCTAATTTTGTTACTGTTGATTGACTATAGTTGTTAGTAACTGCATATATATTTTCAAACATACATGTTGCTGACCCTCTTACAAATAAGCACATATTATTATACTTTGGAAGAGGGTTAACATCGTCAACTACCTTTAATAGTTTTCCATTAATATATAAGTAAAACCTTCTTACATTTGCTATATCTTTATACTCAACAGATAGATCATAAACGGTAGGAGTCTTTTCATTTACCATCCTATACTGTCCAGTGAACTTTCCATCATCAACAACAATTTGTCCCAGACTTTCCCAAAGTTTTACTGGAACAGCACTACTACTAGCAGAATCTTTTTTAATTTTATAAAAAATTATATTGTTAACATTTTTTATATCTTTAAGACTTTGTGTTCCAAGCGCACATATTTCAAAATAGTAACCGACATTTGTATCTGGATTTACCATAACTCCAATACCGCCAGAGCCACCAGATATATTAATATTTTTATCTGGAGTAGTACCAGGGATGGTATAAAGATATGACGCACCGTTTGGTGTCTGAGCCTGTCCAGTTTCTAATCTTCCCACAATTCTCATTCTAGTTCCAAAATGCACATACTTGCTATCTAATGGCTTATAGACATAACTCAAAAAGTCTCTTGGTGTTTCTGTTGTATTAAATTTTGGACCTTGAAAAACAAGTGCAGAAGATTGGATTGTTCCAGACTGTGTTGATAATTTTTGTAAATCAGTTTCTTTTACATTTGTAGTAGATAAAAAGTTTTTAATAACTCCAGATCTTACAGATTTTTTTGCCTGGTCATTATTAATACCAGCAGGACCTACTACAGTTGGTATTTCAGTTTTACTGCTATCAAAAATATATTCGGATTTCATACTACATCCACGGACGTTTGTATTATCTGCCCAATATGGATTAAGTCCAGCAAAATGATCTACTGGTGTTGTCCCAAACTGTCCACGGCCATGCTTTGCAACCGTACCGTTTTTTAATTTTATAACTCCATTTATTTCTTCATAATTTGGTTCGCAATAAATTCTAACTCTACCAGTGGGATATATTTTTCCATTGAATGGCAACTTTGAAAAATATTCAGAATATTCTTCTGTGCTGTTAATCCAAACATCGCCTACTCCAGCAACATTGTATTCTACTGCATCAAACTTAATAATTTCTCCATTTGCATAAAACAAGCCATTGTATCTTGTTATCCAATATACACCTTCTCCTAAACTAATAATATTATTTTTAATTTGTCTATTGCTTACATATGGAACATCTTTGGTCAAATCAAAGTTTAATGGTATTGCACATAACACATAGTTTGATTGATTGTTTATTTCACCGTTAATTGATTTTGTATTTTGAGTCCCGCCAACTTCCCATAAAAGAACTGGCTTGTATATCCAGGTTTTATCTTGATCAATCATTGTTGCTTGTTTAATTGAGCCGTATGACTTTTGGATATATCTAGATGTATAATTAATTTTCCCACCATTAAAAATATTAGTGGACTGTGAACTAACATTAATAATATTTGCTAGTTTATCTGATATTCTTTTATTCTTTATTCTTTCATCTCTAACAGAATCTTCAGAACCCAATAACTCTAAGTCAGTTGTTCTTTCTGTAGACTTTGGTAAAATATAAGACTTACTCATAACCACAAAATTATTATATTCATCAAAAAACATTGCACATTGAGATGAGACCGCAATATCTTGTAAAACCTGAGCAACGCTTTGATCTGGTCCTACAAAAAAGTATGGGATAAGTTGTTCAGACTCTCCTTCATTTCTTTTAAATACATAATTACTAAAACCAATATAATCCAATATTGTTGATACAGCAGTGCTAATAGAAACATTTGTCATTAGAAGTTGTGGAGCAGTCAAACTATCAAAATAAAAATATAAATCTTTTAAAGATAAAGAAACATGCTTATTTTCTTCTTTGCTATCTGGTAAGTTTTCTGTATACAATGTTTTAATTGGAACATAATAGTCATACTTTATTCCATTGCTTGATTGCAATACTCCTACTATTATCTCATAAATCTTTATTTGTATATTTTTATTTAAATAATTATTAATAATACTATTTTTGTTATTAATATTAAAGGAATCATCGTAGTCAAATAATTCTAAAGAACCGACTGATGCCAGCAATTGGCTAACTGGTAGTCCAGCAACGCCTAAGTCTGATGCTGATTTTGTAACATTAAAGGACACAGTTCTATCTGTTAAATTTGCAACAAGTCTTGGCGATAGTTCGATTAAATCAAAAATAGAATTTTTATTATGCATTGTATCTACAACAATTCTTATTCCAGAAATAAAATCAACTTCACGGTATACTGTTTGTCCAAGTCCACTATTAATAAATTTTGGAATGTCAACAAATTTAGTTACAAAGTTAGTCAAACGATCAACAGTTTCTTCTTCTAAATACCATCCATACTCTGGTATAAACTCTTCATAATCATTAATATCATCAATCCAGATATAGTACTTTCCCTGCTCATTTTCATTTTCAATAACCAAATATGCATATCCGTTTACATTTTTTTCTGGTAATAATGTTGAACTTGATAGTGTTTCTGCATAAATAAAGATATCTCTATATTTTTCTGGAACCTTTAAGCCGTATGCAATCTCTACATATCCATCACTTTTAATAATATCTGAGCCGTCTTTTCTTTTTGATGTTGATGTAAATGATATTATATCTGTCCAGTTATTATTTTTAAGTACTTGAATCTTCCACTTTTTCGGTGTTTGTCTATTGGTGTTTCCATAAAATGGATCTGAAAATGCTGTTGAGTTATTTGAGAATGTACCTAAATCTATTGAGCCTATATGTGTTTGTATTTTTGTCACAATTCTATTAACTGGAACATTATTTTCATAAACAACAAATGGTGCAGTGTCACTAATAAAATTATCACCATTGATTGATTGAGAAACACCATACTCTGTAGTTGAAACCATCTCTCCGTCTTTTTGTGTTCCTTCATTGTCTACATAGGTTGGTTTGGCGCTGTAGATAACTTCAGTTCCATATTGATGCTTGTACAGTGATTCTGTTCTTATAGATGTCCAATATTTGAATAAATCATTTTTATCTGGCATGTAATATCTTGGACGCTTTGCCATATTAATATTTGGATGATGCAAATATGTTTTGTCTATATACCGTGCTTTATTTATTCCTGATCTTGGCCTAAATGGCTTAAAGCAATCCTCTAAAGAAAAAAGTAAATTATTTTTTTTATTCTTTTTTAAAAATAAAAACGGTTGACCTTCATCATCAAATGTTCCGTCTATTATTATGTCTGCATCAGTTGCATTTGTATAATAATATCCATTATCGTTAATATCAAAAGAGTTTGGAATATTTTTATAAAGACTATTTGTTTCTGTAGGTCTATATCTATAGTTTCCTATTTTTAAAATATTTGTTGGAATATTCATGTTCCATTCTGCTATTACGGCAGATTGAGTTGAAACAGAAGAAGACTCATATAAATGCTTTTTAAGATCATCAGAATCAAACATTATGCCTCTTCCAACGATAAAGTAACATTCCACAAATCAAAATATTGTCCTCTTTTAACTACATCATAATTAAAACTTGAAAAAAATACTTCAATTACTTCATTATATTGGTTAAGGTGTGCATACGAAGCATCATTGTCTCCAAAATTTCTATAATTATCATATGCCAAAAACATCCAAAAAGATCCCTGATGGTTGTTATACCAATTCAATAGTTCGTTTCCTCCAGCACCGCCATCCACCGTGTATGATGCTTCTTGTCTGTTTGGCAAGCCAGTAACACCGTCGTACTCAGAAACTCCATTAGCATCAAAATCTGGACGCAATGCATATGCTCTTGATGGAAGGTTATCCCAATTCATTGATATGTTTAGTTTATCGGCAATATGATAAGACCTCATTCTGCCATTAATCATTCTTTCCTTTTTTTCAATTCTTGTGTTAGAAAAATTAAGACTCTTTCTATTATGATCAGATAAAATTAAAAACTCATCTGATAGAGAATCTTCTCCATCATTATATGCGCCTATCTCAAGTCCTCTTGGTACATAAAGTCCGTCAACAAGGGTTCCTGGATTATTTGACCACAATATTGATTGTGCTCTATGGTATTTTTTACGACCAGACATGTATAATTCTGTAGCCATTATATTCTAACTCCTGTAATTCTTTGAGAATCTATTCTCTTTAATTGTACCATTACTGCATTTGCAATCTCATCTGGCTTTGCATCAGACTTAACATTAACATTAATGCTGTAATTATATACTGACTCTCCAATTGAATCGCCATTATTAATTGCTTTCATCTTATCTAAGCCGTAAGAGTTGACAGCATACCTACTCATTATAAATTCACCTGGGGTTAATAATGCTGGTACAGTATCTGTACCTATTGGCTTAATTCTACCGCCATTGGCGTACCCTCGAATAATTAATCCGCCAGAAGATCTGTCATTAATTCTATATCCAGTATATGTTGGTTTTGGTGTTGGGTTCGCTGCAGCCCTCATTGCAGCAATTTTTGTTTGTTCATCTACAATAGGTGCCTTAGTAGCATTACCACCATACAGATTTGTTCCATACTTGCTATCTGCTGCAGCAAGTGCTCTATCCATTTGAGCATCTGTTACATAATTTCTTCCGCTTGCAGTCTTGGCATCTGCATTTATTTTATTTACATATGCCTGAGCATTAGCAAGGTTTGTTGCAGCGTCTACCTTATCTTTTGCTTCCGCATCATTCTTTTTTGCTGTGTCTAATATTTCTTCTGCCTGCTTAACAATTGGAGAAACTGCAGGAGAAGACATTGATGAGTATGATTGAATTTTTGCTAGGGTTGCATCCCATGCTGAATTTATTGCATTTACTGCTGCTAAAAGACCAGCAAGTGCTGCACCAAAATTTTGCGCTGCCAATGCAGATGCATCAATCTTTGCCTTAACTCTTTCCCATTCATCTCTATTCATTCCAAGAACGGTTATTTGTTCTACAAGTGCGTCTATCTGATCTTGCAATAATTGATTCTCATATGTCAGATCATCAATTTTTCTTTCTAATGGCTCTAGTTGTTTTTCTTGTATATCATAAATCTCATCTTCTTTTTTACGTATTTCTAATAATTTTGCCTCACGCAATTCTTCAAGTTTATAAATTTCATCTTCAAGTCTAAGCATTTCTGCTTTAATAGCAGTTCTTTCTGGACTAGTTTCAATCCTGTACAACTCTTGCTGTATCTGATATTGTCTTTCTTGAATTTGCTCTTGTGTCAAACCACTTTCTGGCCCCACTAATGCATTAAGTTCGTTGGTTCTTGATTGTTCAAGCGCAGCCATTGCTTGATCTTGGAACATTCCAGATGCATCGGCACGACTTTGTTGTACTGCAGCAGCAGCAGCAGATATATCTCCTTCAGTAATTGCATCTGCAAGTGTAAGTTGATTCTGTTGCTGTTTGGTTATTTGATCATTTATTTCTGCAACTTTTCTTAAAGATTCTGCCTGCTTATCATATTTTTCATTAATAGCATCTGACTGATGAGATATTACTTGTAAATCATTAGAAAGTTTATTTGACTCTTGATTTAATTGCTCCATGTATCTATTACTGAGTTTAAAGTCAAGATTCATCTTCTTTCCGCCGATTTCGTACTCTCCACCGACTTCTAAGGTTCTATTAAAATCGCTAATCTTTTCATTCATATCCTCAATAGGACGAGTATAATTAATTTCAATTTCTCTTTGCATATCAGATATTTCTTCATTAATATCTTCAATTTGTTTTCTGAGTGCTCTTGCTGCATTTTCTGCAGCCTTAATTTCTTTTGTATTGGCCTTCATCTTATCAACCATCGCTGTGCTTCTTGGATCAGCACCAGTTCTGATTAATCTTTCTTGAATATCAAACATCTGATCGACTATATCTCTGCCCTCTGCTGCTGCTCCAGCGAAGTCACCCTTGTTCATCTTTGTCTGTATCTCGATAACTTTTCTTGCAGGAATAGAATTTAGATAGTCTGCAATTTCTTTTGCATCAATTTTTCCATCTTTTAGATCTTCAATTAATACCTTTGCTAATTGTGGGTCATTTAAAACTTCATCAATTTGTTCTACAGACATTCCAGTTGCCTTTAATGATGATGCAAGTTGTGGCATTTGTTGTAATAACTTAAATTCTTCATTTTTATTAATCATGTCATTAATAACTTTTTGGCGTTCAAGAGCACTATTTGCTTCTTTAATATCTTTGACAAATTGTTTCATTTCAGTTGATCCAGTTTTACCAACTGCTCCTGCTGCAACAGCAGAGGCTACTGCTTGATCTTCTACAACTGCAAGCGCCTCTGTTGCACTCATTCCAGATGCCACTAATTGATTAAATGCTGTATTTTGATCCTTAATATCTTGAACTGTTTCCTTTTGAGCCAACTGGTACTCTCCAGCCTGTGCTTCTCTGTATGTTTGCATAATTGCCTGTCCAGTTTTGGTTAGGCCAGTTATGTTTGATTTTGTCTTTGGCTTTCCTTCTGCAAACTTAAATATTGCCTTATCACCCTTAAGGTTTGCTAATTTGCTAAAGTCTTCAGATGACATACCCATAATCATGTCTCTAAATTCCTTTGGAACTTTCATCTTTAACATTCTTTGCTGCAAACCATCAAATATGGTAAACATCTTTGATGCATCCTTTTGAGCCTTTTTACTTGTAAATGCTGCAATCATTGACTGTAGTGGCTTTGTTGCATCGAATGCGCCGTCACGAACATTTTTAATTCTCATTGCAAGAGAGTCTAAGAAATCTAATGGATTATTTCCTTTACCCGCATCCTTTGGACCTGCTGGAGGAATATTAGCCTTAATAGTTTCAATGCTTCCGTATTTTGCCTCTGTCTGCTGATTTGCTATCTTAGCAGCCTGAGTTGGATCGTTAAGGGTTCCAGCAGTGTAATATTCAAATCTTGTCTTATAAACATCTTCATACTCTTTAGAACCTTTAGCCCCAGCACCCAGTGCTTCTAGTTCTGCCTGCTTTGTTGCCCAGGCTCTTCTAGCATCTTCATTTTCAAAATGAATTAAATTATCATAAAGTGCTGTATATGTTTGCAGTGCTTCTTTTTGAACTACATCTGGCATTGCACCGTAATAATCCCAGTTGTCAATTACACCCTGCATATTAACATTATTGTCTTGTCCAAATTTAGTAACGACTTCTTTTGTTATTGGAGATTTAAGTGCTTCAATGTTATTTAGTTTTTCAGATAATGCTATAAGTCCTGGTAGACCTACAGTCTTTATATATGCTTCCATATCTATTTCTAAACCATCGCTTTGTTGTAATAAAGCCATAGCATTAGAAACTGAGTCAAATTGTTGTGGGTTACTCTTTGATAATCTAATTAATGCGCCTATATTAAGTTGAGAACTCTTTTTATCTTTAAAGTTTTTAAAGAATCCAAACAGTTCTGCGGTCTTTTGTCCGCCAACTGTTCTCATTCCAATATTAACTAATGCGTCTGCCTCTTTTAGATTTCCTTTAAAAATTTCAAGAATTGTATTAACTTGATCTGGATTCATTTGTCCAGACTCCATAACCAATTGCATTTTTGCTTCAAATGATTTAGCAGCAGCAATGTCCATTGTTCTATCTGTTTTCATAAACGATGGATCTTCGTCAGACCTTGCTAAGGTATTTAGTGCCTGTTGAGCAGATCCTTCAAATGCTGTTCCTTTATATTTGCCCTTAACATTACCCTTTAATGCATCAAAATAAGCATCTTCTCTTCTTCCAACATCGCTTAACCAACCCAAACCAGTCTGTCCACTATTTATATTTTCATTGAATCCTGAAACCGCACTTTCTAATCTAGCAGCAACCAATGAGTTCATTCTTTGCATTCCAGCAATTTGCTGATCCTGCATTGCCTTTATTTTTGTTTCTATCTCTAATTGCTTTTGTTTATCGGTTGTTGCTGCCTTTTGTGCTTCTAAAGATTTTATTTGATCTTCATAATATAAAGCCATAGCGTCTGCTTGTGCTTGTGCTACCTCAATTGCATTAGAACTTGATGCAGCAAACTCTGCTGCCAAACCAGAACCACTTGCCTTGCCGATTAGACCAAGAGTTCCTATTTGAGACCATATGCTGTTAGATCCTTGATCGCCACTTTGTAATTTAGATAAAGCATCTTGTGATCTAATATCTGCAACATTTGCAATTCTAGTTCTTACAGCAAGAGGATCTTTTGTTAAATCTTCTCCATCTCTTCCTATTAATGATCTTAAATATCCATCAACCTGCATTGTAATTGACGAATCTTTAAGATTAACTCCTAATTGATACGCAATATCTGAAGCAAGTTTTCCAGATATAGTCCCGTCAGAAACTGCACCTGCAAGTTGCATAGCAAAAGTTTTTGTCGCTACATCCATTCCTTGTTTTTGAAGAACTTCTGTAAAGGTCTTTTGCATTTGTTGTCCAGCCTCACCAGACATAAATCTTTCGCTTGCATCTGTTCCTTTTCTTGCAGCCTCATTGTATAATCCAAAAGCAGATCCACCTCTGCGCTTTGACATAATTTCAGAAGCACCGACAGTGCCCTGTTGTTCACCAATCTTCTTTAATAAGCCTGCAGTAATTGATGTTTGCTTAACATATGTTGCTGTTGCTTCTGCTGCTTTAGTTAACTTATCATTAAGTACTTTAGCACCTACACCAAGTGCTGCTATTGCAGTTACTGCCCAACCAACTGGACCCATTCCAGCAAGCATTGGGGCAAATTGAGCAACCATTGCTCCAGTACCAAGAGCAGCAGTTACTCCAGTTGGCGCACCCAATGCACCTGCTGCCATTGCTGCAACACCTAATCCTCCAGAAACCTTTCCAGAGAATCTTTGAACTTTTTCTTTTCTTAAACCTCTTTTTTCAGCAAGAGCCTTTTTCTTTGCCATCTTTCTTTCTTTGCTTGTCATTATTGGAGATGATGCTCCATATGGAATCATTTCTCCAGTTGCTGGGTCTATTAGTGTTTGTGCTCCGTCTGGTATGCTTGCCTGATCCATTGCTTGCTGTGCATTTATTCTAGCAGCATCTAATTCTTCTTGTTTTGCCTGTAGTGTTTCTTGTTCGACCTGTTGAGTCTTGTCTAAAATTTCTGATCTATCTTGATCAGTTTGAGAAATAGCATCATTTAGTTGACCCTGTGTAAGCAGATCCTGATTTGTAGTTTCTAATACTTCTGCATTTCTTTGTGTTGTATCCTTAACATCCGTCATTGTTATGGTTGTTTGATTTGCAATATTTGCTGCTTGTTCTTGTGCCTGTGCTGTTTGTTCTGTCTTTTCTGCCAATACTTTAGCGCTCTTAATAGTCTTCTTAGATGAAACACGAATGGATGCAGAAACAGAACCAGTCTTTTGATCTTCTGCAATTGGCTGGACTTTTCTTTGTCCTACGCCCCTCTTTCTTCTTTGTCTATCTTGAGACTTTAATACCTGTCTTATATCTCTGTTTTCTTCATTATTTAAGTCATCATAAAATGCTTTATTTGCTAAATCCATTCTGCTTACTTTATCTGCAGTCTCAGATGCAGTAGGTAATGCAGCATTTGCAAGTCTATCAGATTGTGCTTTAACAGCAACTTCTTTTTCATGCATTCCAATTATTAAACCGTCGCCAATATCATTTCCTGTTTTCTTGCTCTTCTTTGATGGAGATGCAGTTCCTGCACCATCATTCAATCCATCTATAGTTGTTGTTCCTAAAATTTGTCCGCTTGTTCTTGCTTCACGATTTAATACTTTTGCATTTCCTGTTTCTGGACCGAATGGAGTTTTTGTTTTAATTCCAGCCTCTGATGCTGCCTGATTTAGCATCTGCAACTCTTCTTCGCTTACGCTTATTCTTATTGCAGTTATAGTTTCTTTTGCTTTTTTAATTAGTGCACTAAACTCTGGTGCTATTGTTTGAATTTGTGCTTCAACTTCAGCAGATAATCCGTGAATTACGTCGTCTGTTAATAAATCTGGAATAGGCTTATTGGCATTTTGCTCTTGCCATAACTTAATTTTTTCTAATAGTGCGTCGTCATAAATTTGTATTTGACCCTGCAAAGAATCAAAATCTGCACCCATAATTTTTGTCATCTGCTCCCATTTTGCAGATCCAGTTCTTTCAAACTCAGAAACAAAGTCTTTTACTAAACTTCCTTTACCAAATTGTTCTTCATATGCAGCAGCAGAACCTTTGCTTGCCATACCTCTATTAATATTTCCACGCATACTATAACCAAAAGCATCAGCAACTCTAAAGTCTTTTCCTCCGAGTCCTTGACTTTCCATTACATCTAGCGCCTTTGCAACTGAAGGCTTTAGGCTCATTCCTCTTAATTCTTCTAATGTTTTTACTTTTGCAGTTCCTACGTGTGAAAATTGATCTCTCCATTGCTGATCAATCTTTGGCGCATATGCACCCATCCTGCTCATGCCTTTTTCTACATCAAATCTCTTTCCTATTGAAGATATATTACCTTCAGTTACTCCACCTTCTAGTTGCCTTGCTTCATTAACGATATCTTTGAGTTCGCTAATTATTGCTTCTCTGACACCCTCTAAAGTTTCCTTTGATGTATCTGCTAAAACTTTGCCAGTTCTTTTGGCATAACTTATTAATTCCTTATCTGATAAATCTCTGATTCTTCCTAATTCATTAATTATAAAATCTTGAGTTGCTCCAGGCTTTACTGTGCCAGAGGCAAACAGTCTATCTGACTGTGAAGCAGCAACATCGTATCTGCCCTTTCTATATCCAGGAACAGAATCTGTTGCTATGGCCTGAAGTAGTGGACCATACTTTTCTGTATTATCTTTTGATACAACTGTTTCGCCTGGTTCAAGCATTGCTGGAACTTTGTCGCCACTTCCAGTTCCTGGAACACTGAATACACCATCTTTATATCCTTTAACTGGAGGAGGTGTTACTGCTTTAACACCAGGTGAAGTATTGAATAATCCAGGTGCCGATGCTGCTAAAGCCCTTGCTTGTGATGTAGCATTTGCATATGCTCCTGCCAATGCGTTTAATGCTCCAGCCTCAACATTAAATGTAGAAATAAGATTTTGATGAGATGTATGTAATGCATTTGTTTCTGCAAGATTTTCTATTTCTTGTTGAGTTAAATAATCAAATCCTCCACCTAATACTTGATTTGCGCCATTTAATTTTGCAATTCCGCCACGTAGCATTGCAAAGAATTTAATTAAGTTAGCAACACCGTTGGCAACAAGACCTATAGACATAAGTGCTACTGGGGCAATCAATCCTAATACACCAGTAATAATTGTTACTACTTTTTTGGTTCCGTCACTTAGCCCATTAAACTTTTTAAGAATGTCTCCAATAAATTTAACAACTGGTGTTAGGGCTTCTAAAAATGCTTTTCCTATTGGAACTAACTCCAACTTTAACTGCTCTACTGTTTTCTTAAATTTAACCCCTACAGCATTTTCTACTTTTCCTAATTCTCGTTCAGATAAAATTGCTAGTTCTTCTACAGAGGCACCAGCGAGTCTAAATGCTCTTGCTGCTTGACTTCCATCTGTAGCAACATTTTTAAACAATGTTGATAAACGTGCAAACTGGAACTTACCAAATAATTGTTCAATAGCACGAGCACGATTTAGTGGATCAAGTGTATCTAGCGCTCTTGCAAAACCTACTACAGTTCCCTTAAGATCACCCGCATTAGATTCAACAATTCCCTTAATATTAATCCCAAGGCCAGCAAGCATTTCGGATGCTTTATCTGTAGGATTAATTAATGCTGCAAGTCCAGACTTTAATGCGTTAGCACCTTCTGAAGCATTGATTCCACCTTCCTTCATTGCTGTAAGGAAGAATGCAAGATCTTCTACAGATCCACCAAGTTGTTTAACAACAGGTCCAGCCTTTGGTATTGCGATTGTCAAATCTTCAATTGAAAGTACTGTTTGGTTTTCTACTGCGTTTAAAAAGTTAATCTTTTGTGCTAATTGCTCAGTTGATATTCCAAAAGCATTCTGTAAAGATATTGTTGTTTCTAAAGCCTGTTGCTGTTCAACTTGTCCAAGAACAGATAATCTGGTTGCTTGTCTTACCTGTGCCTCAAGAGCATCTCCAACAAGACCCATCGCTGCTGCAGATGAGGCCATGTCGATTGTATCTTTTGCAGCAATTCCATACTTTGTAAATTCTAGAGAAAGTCTTTTTATATCTTGTATAGCCTTTTCTGTTGCGCTATTAGATGTAAAAGTATCACCATAAACCTTGCTAAATTTTATTAAAGCCTCTTCCATGTCCATGAAGGCACGTGAAGCAGCAGTTCCCATCATTGTTAATGGTATTGTCAAACCGACCATTAACTGACGACCAGCCCACTGAGTGTTCTTACCAAAATTTAATAGTTGTGTTGAGCCTTGTTTTAATAACTGATTAAGAAATTGTTGGCGCTGTGCAGCCATCTGTACTCTTGTAGCATAATCAGCATACTTTCCATTAACCATCTCAAGGTGTTTTGGAACAACCTGAAGAACCTTAACAAGTTCTCCGTTTGCATTAGTTAATTGAATATACTGAGACTGTAAAAGTTTTACACGGTCTCTACGAGCACGATTTAAGACTTCTCTTTCAGCAGCAAAAGCCTTACTAAATACCTTTGTGTCAGCAGTAGCAGCAGCAGCAGTATACCTAAAATATTCTTTTAGAGATAACTTATTTTTTTCTAAGGCATCTGTAAATGACTTAGTGCTAGTTGCTATCTCTTTTTGGGATGCAACAAATTTTCCAGTAGCATTTATTGATTGGATTAATTGATCAGTTAAACCTTTTTGTGCATTTACTGATGCAATGTTGCCTTGAGTTAAGGCTTGATTAAATCTACTTAATGCTGCCTGTAGTTGTCTTAATTGTCTTAACGCATCTTTAGTGTCAATATTGACATTAATATTTGCGTTTAAATCATCAGCCAATCATGACACCCCCAATATTTATTTATTTAACTGAATTTAAAAGACCTGTAGATTCAGACAACTGCATTCCAGATGCTGCATCGATAACCTTGTATACTGTTGGAAGATCAAGATTATCCTCAATGATCTCTCTGTTATCTGCAAATGCTGGTAGGTACTGCTTAAATGCAATCTGAACACAATCCAATAAAACGTCCATAGACTTTGTATTATCGTCTGCTACATCAGCCAATTGACTAAACTTTGCAAGGAACGGCTTAAGTAAAGAAATTTTTAGTGGCTTAACTTCAAACTTTGTTCCATCAATTAAAGATAGTTCATTCTTAGACTGAGTGTTAGTTTTTGAACTCATTTTTCCTCCCGAGATATGTTAATTAATTATACCATAGTCGACTTTTATTTTTAGTCGGTTATTTCTTCATAGTCTAGGCCCATACCTATACCAAAGCCTGCTTGTTGTGCATTAATGCCTTGTAGAGCCATGATGTCTGATGAATCTTTTGCCTTGCCCTTACTGAATACCCTGGCCTTCAGGTCTTCCCATTCATTTGTTTTTTTAACTTTCTTATCTAAATCTATGCCCTGGATTGCAGCAAAAAATTTTTTTTCTTCATAGTCAGATTCTCGTTTTTGAGTCAATAGCCCCATCAACTCTGGTAAGGAAATAGATTTTTCCAATTCTTCATAATTTTTCCATATTCCTAAAAGTAGAACCTCTGATTCTAATTTTGCTATATCTAGATCTTCCCAACTAGAACCACCCTTTGTGGCTTGATCCTTAACAGTTTCTTCTGAGTCTTGTTTAATCTTAATTCCAGCGCCTATGTCTAATATTTTATAGATTGCATCTAAATCAATGTAATCTTCTAAAACCTCAACACTCGTAGAAATTTCTGGCTTAAACTGTTCCATACAAACTCGTGCACATTGTGTTAATGCAATTATTGCATCTATATCATTTCTTGCTACTTTGACATTTTCAAAAACAATCATTAATTTTCTTAAATATTTTATCTTTAGTGGAGATAGTTCTATAATAGATCCGTCAGATAATGTTAAATCTAATGTTTTGTAAATTTGAGTTGCCATATATTAATTATACCAAACAGAAAAGCCCAACCTTTTTGGTTGGGCTAATCTTTTTATTAAATTGTATTATGCACTAACTGTGCGGTCAATAATCTTACCGTAAGATCCTGTTGAATCTTCTGGAAGAAGACGGAATGAAACTTCAAACATTGTAGCCTCATCACGCTTTGCCGATACGGTTACATTCTCAATTGAGAGTGCACGATATGCAACATATACACGTTCCTTATTAGAACCTTCTTCGCAATCACCAGTTCCTGGACCTACTGCAACTAGACCACGTTCGACGGGGCACTCACCAAGAGTACCTGCCTTCATATTGAAGACACCATCTTCGAGATCTGAATCAGCACCAGCAACGGCAATCAAAAGATTCTCCAAAGTAGATTCAGCAAATGTTGTGTTTAGATTAACTTGCATGCCTTGCTTGAACAACTTAGCAACGTCAAGAACCTGGTCAACAGCAACCTCACCGAAGTCTGGCTGGAAAGAAATTTCCAAACCATTCATAGTATATCCAAGGTTACGGAAATCTGTGTCCGCATCCATGGTTGTAGCATACTTGGTACCTGAAACGAATGATGGGTTTCCACCAACGCCTAGAGCACCAGCCTTGTGCACCCAAAGTTGGGCTGCACCGACGATAATATTATTACTATTACCTAGAGCCATTTAATTCACCTCTTTTTTTTCTATAGAAATTAAAGGGCAGTGTTTCCTCACTGCCAATTATACAACCCTTTTATGAAATTATAGTATTGTTATATGTACGCTTGCCGTCTGAATTTTTGCCTTCTCCGATAGAGTGATAGCAATAACTAATAATTATCTTATTACCAGCATAGGTTCTGGCTGTACCAAAATCTACAATATCCCTTGCCTCTTCTAGTTGATATATTGTAAAATCATGAAAATATACTGGAAGGAATTCTTTCCCACCCTTAACATATAGTCCATTTTCATTTAATTTTCCTTGAAGCCACGCATTTATTTCTTGTGCTGACTCATCGCCTCTATCAAGAAGATCTTGGACTATTTGCGTTGTCTCTATTAGTGCCTCTGGATCTCCTGATGTCTTATAAAAATAATATAATAACTGTTCATCCTTGATGTGTGGAAAAGATTTACGACGCATCCTAAACATCCTATCAAACACACAAAACAAACCTTCTGGAAACTGTTCTGTTAGTTGTTCAATGCTAGATGGAGATGTTGGGAAAAATGGAACATTCCAGCCAAATCTGGTATCTACTTTTTCTGCCAAATAATCATTAACAAATATTGGTGGATAGGAAATAGCCATTATCTCATCACCCCAGCCTCTGCAACCCACTTATAACCAGCACTTAGACCAACGCTTCTTCCGCCCTTTATGCCAGCAGGTAGGTTTGCTTTATAACTTTTTGGTCTAGCAAAATATTCTCTAAGACCACTACTCTTTAAAAATGCTTGTGTAAAATAGTTTTTAAAAAAAGACTCAAATGTATTTTTAAACTGATTTTGAGTTATTCCACCAGGGTTGTCTACGGTTACTTGTT
>Ga0208783_10000238_pt1 | contig 34618 bp, 52 predicted proteins | sample DEB19_08_DNA_2_FD_184529 | JGI IMG/M metagenome (GOLD analysis project Ga0208783, IMG submission 184529) | Aqueous microbial communities from the Delaware River and Bay under freshwater to marine salinity gradient to study organic matter... | ecosystem: Environmental > Aquatic > Marine >... | reverse complement strand
CCCGAAAGCGTTTTTGTGCAAGTTTTCAGGGGGCGGGGCTTTTTAGCCTACGGCTGGAGGTTTTCCATGGCACGTGGCCGCAAGGTTCAAAAAAATCCGGCGCCAAAGCTGGGCTCAACACCGCCCAAAGGTTTGCCGGTGGCTGTCAAAGCCTGCTGGGTAAAAATCCGGGACCAGATCAGCCACGCCAATGGCTCCGGGATTTCCGCGGCTGATGATTCCATCCTGGAATCTGCCGCCTACCAGATGGCCCAGGTGGTGCGGCTCCGCAAGGAATCGGCAGCCACGGACATAACTTTGACAGAAAACAACACCACCAGGATCCACCCAACCCACACCGAGCTCCGGGCGGCGGAAAGCCTGCTCCGTGGCACCCTTCAGACTTTGTGCCTCACGCCACGAAGCCGGAAGGGTTGGCGCTCCCAGCCTGATGCCACGGGGCCTGAAGTGGATCCCCAGGCAATCCAAGACCCCATCCTTAAGCTGCTCGGATGACCATGGCCAAAAGCCGGGGCCGGCAAAAGCCACCACCCAGGGCCAAGCCCGCCCAGCCGGCTCCCCTCACGCCCAGCCAGTGCGTGGCCCAGTTCTTTGCCCGGTTCCTCACCCACGGCAAAGGGGAGCTGGCCGGCCAGCCATTCACCCTGGCGGATTGGCAACTCCGGGACATTGTGCAGCCTCTCTTTGACACCCGGCGCCCAGATGGCCTCCGGCAGTACCGGACAGCCTATGTGGAGATCCCACGCAAGAATGGCAAAACCACCCTGGCCGCGGGGCTGGCCCTTTACCTGCTCTTTGCCGATGGGGAGCCTGGGGCCGAGGTGGTGAGTGCCGCGGCAGACCGGGAACAGGCCTCCATCTGCTTTGACCTGGCCAAAGCCATGGTGGAGGGCTGCCCTGAGCTGGCATCCCGGTGTACCGTCTACCGTAAAGAGATTGTGACCAACAAAGGCGGCAGGTATCGGGCCATTTCATCCGAGGCGGCCACCAAGCATGGTTTCAACCTGTCTGGCATCGTATTTGACGAGCTCCACTGCCAGCCAGACCGGGAGCTGTGGGACACCCTGACCACAGCCACGGGCTCTAGGCGCCAGCCCCTCACCTTTGGCATCACCACGGCAGGGCATGACCGGGAGAGCCTGTGCTGGGAGCTGCACACCTACTCCCGGAGCCTGCTGGATGGCACCATCGAGGATCCCGGGTTTCTGCCGGTGATCTACTCCTCCGATGGGGATTGGCGGGAGGAGAGCACCTGGCGGGAGGCCAACCCGGGTTTCGGGGTGTCTGTACATTCTGACTATTTCCGCCAGCAGGTGGTGGAGGCCCAATCCAGCCCAGGCAAAGAGCAAGCATTCCGGCGCCTGCACCTGAACCAATGGACCGACTCGGAAACCCGCTGGATTGCCCTGGAGAAATGGGATGAGGGTAAGGCTGAGACCCCAGACCTCCGTGGCCGGCAATGCTGGGCGGGCCTGGATCTCTCTAGCACCACGGATCTGAGCGCCTTGGTGCTGGCATTCCCCGTGGATGGCACCATCTGGCTGGTGCCTCACTGCTGGGCACCCAGGGCTGCCCTGCAATACCGGGAGAAGCGGAACAAGACCCGGTTTGACAACTGGGCCAGATCCGGCCATCTGGAGATCACGGATGGTGAGGTGATCGACTACGAGCGGATACGGGCCAAGGTGCTGGAGCTCAAGAAGGTTTACAACATCCGGGACGTGGCCGTGGATAGGTGGAACGCGGCCCAGCTCAGCCAGCAGCTCCTTTCAGATGGCGTGGAGATGGTCAACTTTGGCATGGGCTGGGCCACCATGAGCCCGGCGGCCAAGGACTTTGAGGCCTTGGTGCTGGGTGGCAAGATCCGGCACACGGGCCATCCGGTGCTCCGCTGGTGTATGGGTAACACCATGATTGAGCATGACAGCCAGGGCAACTATCGGCCCAGCAAAAAACGGAGCTCTGAGAAAATAGACTTGGCCGTGGCAAGCATCATGGCCACGGCACGGGCCCGGGTGCAGGCTGTGGCCAACTCCAGCGTGTATGAGGAGCGGGGGCTCAGATTCCTTTGAGATGGCAAGTTACAACCGGTGACAGCCTGGAGGTTCTGGCGGAGCTGGAGCCCAACAGCGGTGGACTCCGTGGTAACTGATCCACCCTACGAGCTGGGGTTCATGGGCAAGAGCTGGGACTCCACCGGGATTGCTTACCGGGTGGACCTGTGGGAGCAGGTGCTCCGAGTACTGAAACCAGGTGGCCACCTCCTGGCTTTCTCTGGTTCACGGACTTACCACCGGATGGCTGTGGCCATTGAGGATGCCGGGTTTCAAATCCGGGATCAGATCATGTGGGTGTATGGGTCCGGGTTTCCAAAGAGCCTAGATGTGGCAAAGGCCTTAGACAAAGCAGCCGGAGCTGAACGGGAAAAGGTTTGGAAAAGATACACGGAAGGAACAATGGCGGGCGCTTATGACCAAAGGCCATGGCTGGATGAGGCAAGGAAGAATGGCGGCAGGTTTATTGATGTAAACCAACCAGCCACCGATCTTGCCAAACAGTGGCAAGGCTGGGGCACAGCCTTAAAGCCGGCCCATGAGCCCATTGTGATGGCCAGAAAGCCACTAGCTGGCACGGTGGCCGAAACGGTGCAAGCCCACGGTACAGGGGCAATCAATGTTGATGGGTGTAGGGTGGGTGATGATGGAGGAACAAAGAAGGCGGAACCAAAAAAGCTTCCGAGTGTTTCGGCGTATGGCAACGGATTAAATGGCGGAGGTGTTGAACAAATAAACGCGGGCCGCTGGCCCGCCAACCTGATCCACGATGGCAGCCAGGATGTGGAGGCCTTGTTTCCTGATGGTGCCGCCAGGTTCTTTTATTGCGCTAAGGCTGGAAAGAAAGACAGGGATGGAGGGCTTGGTGGTTTTGAGATAAAGCCAGCCGGTGGAATGCAGGGCCGCAATGATGGCAGCCTTGGAAGCATTACCAGGCGAGCAAACCACCACCCAACCGTAAAGCCATCGGACCTCATGCGCTACCTCTGCCGGTTGGTTACACCACCTGCCGGCTTGGTGCTGGATCCATTCACGGGCAGCGGATCAACCGGCAAGGCCGCGGTACTGGAGGGCTTTCGGTTCGTTGGGGTTGAAAGGGAGCCCGAATACGCAGAAATAGCCAAGGCCAGGATAAGCCATGCAGAGCAGAAAAGCATCAGCCGCGGAAGCTGTGGCCAATGTGGTGGTGGGCTACCTTGTGGCAATTGCCACACAGGCAGCGGCTTTTCCATTCCTGGGGATCAAGGCCAGCACCAGCCAGAGCCTTTGGCTGGGCCTTATTTTCACGGGCGTATCCCTGGCAAGAAGCTACATCCTGAGGCGCTTGTTCAATTGGAGCTCTTTGCGTGATCCAGCTCCCGGACATCCGCCAGAGGTTTGACCATGACTGTGGCCTAACGGCTACAAGGATCCTCCTCAGGTATCTCCGGAAAAGGCCTCCTGCCAATCTGCCAGGGCTGGCCTGTGATCCGGTGGATGGTGCGGATCCGCGGGCCATTGAAACGTACCTCCGGCAACTCAACCTCCGGGTACAGGCCGGAAGTTTTTGCGTGGACGATCTTGACCACATCACGGCCACTGGCAGGCCGGTGATCTGTCTGGTGACACCCGCCCACGGCATCGGCCATTACGTGGTGGTGGGTGGGATTGAGGGCCAGACGATTCACTACCAGTGCCCAACCGAGGGGCCGGCCAGGAGCGGGCTGAGGAGCTGGCTGAAGGGTTGGCATGAGGTGGACCGGCTGGGGGCCAAGTACCACCAGTGGGGAATATCGGCGTGGAGGCCGTGATCGTGCGGGGGTTGGGGTAGGTTCAGCGATAGTACCCGGAGCCTCCCATGGGTTTGATCTCTACAGTGCGCGGCCTGCTGGGCCTTGAGCAGAGAGTGGCCGGCGGATATTCCCTAAGGGATCCGGCCCTGGCGGCGCTATTCCGTGGCCAGGAATCAGATTCCGGCGTGGTGGTGAATGAGGCCACGGCCATGCAATCCAGCCCGGTCTGGGCTGCCACCCGTGTGATCTCCGAGGGTGTGGCCTGCTTGCCCCTCAAGCTGTATGAGCGCCAGGATGGTGGCCGGCGGGTGGCGGTGGATCACCCACTGTATGGCCTGCTACATGACCAGCCCAATCAACACATTCCGGCCATGCCATTCCGTGAGGCCCTGCAAGCCCATGCCCTGCTGTGGGGCAACGGCTTTGCCGAGATTGAGCGGGATGTGCTCGGGCGCCCATTGGCCCTGTGGATTCTGCCGCCCCAGTGCATCACGGTGGACCAGGATGAGGACGGGGCCCCGCGGTACATCTACCGGCACCCGAAACATGGACAAATGGAATTTGGTGCCCGTGACATTTTTCACCTCCGCGGGCTGGGCTTTGATGGGATGCAGGGTTATTCCGTGGTGGCCATGGCCCGGGACAGCCTGGGCCTGACCATGGCCGCGGAAAAATTCGGGGCCAAGTTTTTTGGCCAGGGGGCAAGGCCTTCCGGCGTGGTCACCCTGCCGGGCCATTTGAGTGATGAGGCCTTTGCCCGGCTCAAGCGGGATTTTGCCGCCACCCATTCGGGCATTGCCAACAGCCACCGCGTGGCATTCCTGGAACAGGGGATGCAGTGGCAGACCATTGGCATTCCCCCGGAGGATGCCCAATTCCTCCAGACCCGGTCATTCCAGATTGGTGAGGTGGCCCGGTGGTTCAATATCCCGGTCAGCAAGCTCCGGGATTCGGGCGGGGCCAATTATGCCAGCCTGGAGCAGGAGAACATGGCATTCCTGGCGGAAACCCTCCGCCCATGGCTGATCCGATGGGAACAGGAAATCTCCGCCAAGCTTTTGCTGAAGCATGAAAAACCGACCTATTACGCGGAGCACCTGGTGGATGCCATCCTCCGGGTGGATTTGGCCGCCAGATACAACGCTTATGCCATCGGTAGAAATTGGGGTTGGTTGTCAGTTAACGATATCCGCGCAAAAGAGGGCATGGACCCGGTTGAGGGTGGTGATGTTTACCTCCAGCCGTTGAACATGCAGCCTTTGCAAGCGCCCGCGGGCCCATCGGCCCCGACAGCAACCCCGGCGGTGGGAGTGGCACCTCCACCCCAATCCCCTCCTGCTCCCACTGCCGGGGCTCCAGCAGATGCTGAAACCAACCAACTGGAGCCCTGTGAGGCGGCCAAGCGCCTGGCGGAGGCCATGACTGAGCATCAGATCATGGCCTGTGAGCACGGGAAAACCAACCGGTGCCCCATTTGCGGGATCAAGAAAGAGCGGGAGCTTGTGCCCCCGGCCAGGCCGGGTGGTGAGCATTCCTGGTCATTCAAATGGGTGGCCATTTGATGGGGCTGTGGGGCTGGCTGTGCGGGCTGTTTGCCGGCCCGGTCTGGGGCAGCGCCAGGCGGAGCCCGCAATGGGGCAGGGTGCGGGCTATGGTGCTGGATGGGGCAACCTGTTCGGCCTGTGGCGTGGATCGGGGCCTGGAGGTTCACCACATCGAGCCTTTCCACATCCGCCCGGATCTGGAGCTGGAGCCAAGCAACCTGATTCCCCTGTGTGAGCGGTGCCATCTGGTTTTCGGGCACCTGGGGTGTTGGCGATGCCACAACCCACTGGTGGCCATGGATGCCGCCACGCACAAGGGCCGGGTGCATGAGTACCGAGGAGCACACCATGGCTAGGAATTGTGAGCGCCGGGTGGCAGTCATCCAGCCCGAGGGCAGCAAGCTGGTGGGCTATGCCGCGGTATTTGGCCCCTTGAGTGAGGACTTGGGCGGGTTCCGTGAGCGTGTGGCCCCCAATGCGTTTGACCGGAGCCTGGCGGATGACACCGACATCCGGGCCCTGGTGGACCATGACACAGCCAAGGTGATCGGGCGCCGGAGCTCCGGCACCCTCCAGCTTGCCACGGATGAGCGTGGCCTCCGGGTGGAAATTGACCTCCCGGAAACCACCTACGCCAATGACCTGCGGGCCCTGCTCCAGCGTGGCGATGTGAGCCAGATGAGCTTTGCTTTTATGGTGGAGCCAAATGGTGAGAAATGGGAGGGCCGGGATGAGTCTGGGGCGCGGATCCGGACCCTCACCGATGTGCAGCTCATCGAGGTTTCCGTGGTGACCATTCCGGCATACCCGGACACCGTGGCGGCCTTGCGGTCCATGCAACGGCTGGACCAGGCGAAGCAAGCCAGGGATTTCTGGCTGGCTAGGAACAGGGTGGCCCCGCGTTGGGGCAGGTGATCGGGCGGGGTGTTGGTTACGGTTTTGGGTATTTGATTGGCATTCAAGGAGAAAGATCATGGCGAATGCGACTCTGGACATCCGCAAGCTCCTGGCTGAGCGCCGGGACTTGGTGGCAAAGCTGGACAACCTGAACAAGCGCGAGCTTTCCCCCGAGGAAAAGGCCGCGTGGGATGAGCTCACGGCCAAGGTGGCTGAGCTGGATTCCAAAGTGGCAGCCATTGAGGATGCCATTGGATCGGATGAAGCTGCTGAGGAGGCCCCCATGGAAGATGTGCAAGCCCCGGCCCCTGCTGAAGAGGTTCAGCAGAACAGCGCCAACCTGGACAACCTCCAAAAGCGCCTGCTGAGCGCCCTGGAGAAGGCTGAGCGCCAGAGTGTTGGGCGCCGGTCTGCCCCGGCTTTCGTGCGGGATCTGAATGATGCCCGCGCCCGGAAGGACAAAGATCTGGCCCTCCGCGGCTGGCTGTTGGGCAACCGGGCCGGTGCTGAGCACCGGGCTGCCGCCCAGCGCACCGGGTTGGACCTGTTCAACCCAAACCTCACCCTCACGGCTGAAACCCGTGACAACAGCACCAGCAGCTCCGCGGGTGGCTACACCATTCCCCAGGGTTTCCTGGCGGAGCTGGAGAAAAAGCAGGCCTTTTTTAATCCCCTGCTGAATGTGGCCCGGGTGATCAACACGGCTGAGGGCAACACCCTGCCGATGCCGACCATTGATGACACCAGCAACCTGGCTGCCCTGGGCGCCGAGGGTACGGCTGTCACCGCGGTGGATCTCACCTTTGGCACCGTCAACCTGAGCAGCTACCGGCTGGAAAGCCTGGTGATTGCCAGCAATGAGCTGCTGAGGGATACCGGGATCAACCTGGAAACCGAGATCGGCGGTTTGCTGGGTGAGCGGATCGGGCGCAAACAATCCGCCTACCATGCCACTGGCACCGGCTCCAGCCAGCCTGAGGGTGTGGTGACCGGCTCCTCTGCTGGTGTGACCGCGGCCTCCGCCACGGCCATTGCCATCAATGATTTGATCAGCCTGTGCAACAGCCTGGATGCGGCCTACTGGCCCAACGCCAGGTTCATGATGCACCAATCGGTTTGGGCGGCCATCCTCAAGCTGCAAGACAGCCAAGGCCGGCCCCTGGTTACCGACTACATCAACGGCAACCAACCCAAGCTGTTGGGCTATGAGGTGATCCTCAATAACAACATGGCCAGCAGCATTGCCACCACAAACAAGACCGTCTTGTTTGGCGATTTCAGCAAATACTACATCCGCCAGGTGGGCAGCCTCGAGCTCATCCGCCTCAACGAGCTGTACGCCAACAAGTACCAGACGGGCTTCATGGTCGTTTCGTTCGAGGATGCCAAGGTGGTCCAGTCTGCGGCCATCAAGCGCCTCACCCAGGCCTAATGACACCGGGGAAGGAGAAAGAGCATGAAGGTGCAGATTTTGGAATCTATGGCGGGGGATGCCTTCTCCTGGATTCCCGGTGACATTGCCGAGGTGGATGACGCGGAGGGTGCCCGGCTGGTGGAAGCTGGCCGGGCCATCCCCCTGGAATCCCGGAAGGTGGAAAGCCCTGAGGCCAGCGCCAAGCCGGCCAAGCGGGAGAAGAGATGAGCCAGACACTCAGCCTCAAGGTGATCACGGCAAGGGCCAACCCTGCCGTGAGCCTCTCGGATGCCAAGGCCTACCTGCGGGTGGATGGCTCCGCGGAGGATACCCTCATCTCGGGGCTGGTGTCTGCCGCCACGGATATGGTGGAGCTCCGGACACGCCGGAGCCTGGTCAACCAGACTTTCCGGTGGTCATTCAATGAATTCCCGGCGGGGCCCGTGGAGCTGCCACGGAGCCCCGTTTCGTCTATTTCGGTTGGCGGGGCCTATGCCTATGCCATGCCGCGGGTGCGTTACTACGACCAGGACGGCATCCAGCAGACTGCCGTGGTGGATGAGGATTATTTTCTGGACCTGGACAATAACCCGCCCAGCCTCCAGCTTTTCCCGTTCACCATCTGGCCATTGACTGAGCTGGACCGGGCCAAGGCCGTCGAGGTGGATTTCGTGGCCGGCTATGGCGCCACCTCAGCCAATGTGCCGGAACTACTCCGCCAGGCTGTGCTCATGCTGGTGGCTCACTGGTTTGAGAATCGGATGGCTGTGGGGCAGGTTGGCACGGAGGTGCCACTGGCGGTGGACAGCATCCTCCGGATCTACTCGGATGGATCCTACTGATGCCACCCATTGGCCAGCTCCGGCACCGTATCGACCTGCAGGCCCCCACGGATGCCGCGGACAGCTACGGCCAGCCCACCAGGAGCTGGAGCACCTACGGCACGGTATGGGCCCAGATCGAGCCCGCGGGCGGTGGTGAGGGTGCCGTGGCCAATGAGCAGCAGGTGACAGCCACCCACACCATCACCATCCGATACCTGGCCGGCGTGGCCTCCACCCATCGGGCCATCTACGGATCCAGGGTGCTGCATTTCCTGGCGCCCCCGGTGAATGTGGATGAGCGCAACCAGTGGCTGGTGATTCAGGCGGAAGAGCGCCAGGAGGCCTAAATGGGCAACTGGGCATACCAGGCCAAACTGGATGGCATCGAGGCCCTCATGGCCCAGTTTGATGGGGCACCCAAGGCCCTCAAGGCGGCCCTCAAGCGGGCTGGCCGGAAAAGCATGACCAAGGTTATGAAGGTCATGCGGGAAAAGGTGCCCAATAACAAGAAAAAATTCAAGCGTGAGCGAAAAGCGACATTCAAGGAAAGCCTGAGGGATGCCGCCTCCAGCGTGTTCAAGACCCTGGAACAAAAAATCCTGGGGGCAAAAAAGCGCAAGAAGAAAGCCAAAAGGTATTTCCAGAGGGATTTCCAGACCGGAACCACGGGGATGCTGAAAAAGAGCATTGGCTCCAAGGTTGGGGTGAACAGAAAGAATGGCCAGGTGTATGCCATGGCAGGCCCCAGGCGGAAAAAAGAAATGCCGGAGGTGAAGGCCTACAACCCATGGACCAAAAAAATGGTTCAGGTGATTCCCAGCAAATATGCCCACCTGGTGGAGCGTGGTTTCAACCTCAAGATCAGGGGCAAGGTGGTCAAGCGTGTGCCGGGCAAGCCATTCCTCAGGCCCAGCTTTGATGAGGCCAAAAGCCAGATCAATGAGGAAACCAAGGCGGCCCTGGATGCGGAGCTTGCAAAACTATTCTCCGCAAAATCCGCGGCTGAGGCCAAGGCATTGGCCAAGGCCTTGGAGCAGGCTGGGGGTGCGGAATGAGCCAGCTAGGCAAGACAGCCCGGGAGTATTTGCTGGCCCGCACGGGCTACGCGGCAGCCCTGCCCGGTGGCATCCATCCGGACACCAACCCGGTGGGTGGTTCCATGCCGTATGCCACCTACCAGCAGGTGAGCCGTACCAGGGCGCGGGATGTGGCCGGGAATGTGCTGGCCACCACCGAGCGTGTGCAGTTCACCGTGGTGGCCATGACCAGGGCCGCGGCCCAGACATCGGCCCAATGGATTGCCGACCAGATCAAGGCCACCCCAAGCCGTCAATCGGTTGGCTCGGTTCTTATATTCCAATGGCAAGTAGATGATGAAACCAGCTCGGCTGAGGTGTTCGATGACGGCTCAGACGAGGCGGCGCGGACTGTAGACATTGACCTCACGGGCACCTACAAGGAGAGCTGAACATGGCGGATATTGTTTTCCCGGCTGGAACCACTGCCACACTCCAATACTGGCTCACCACAGACACCGCCTCAGCAAGCGGGACCAGCGTGAGCCTGGCCAACATCAAGACCATCACAGCCAATGAGGGCACCCTGGGTTTTGGTGATGTTACCCCCGTGGCCACCACGGGCAAACTGATCAAGCGCCCGAGCAAGCGTGAGGAGCCCGGCACCTTCTCCATTACCTTTTACCTGGATGACACCACCACGGCCACCAACCAGTACAAGGTGCTCAAGGACCGAAAGGCCACCTTTCTCCGGAACACCGTGACGGTCAACCTGCCGGGCTCATTTGATGACAGCACCAGCCCGCTGGATCCCTTGGTTGGCTTTATCTCCGGGATCACCACCCCGGAAATCAGCCAGAGTGACGAGGGCTTGACCTACACGGTGAATTTCCAGGTGACCGGGGTTTGAGTGAGTGAGGGGGTGGCCTGATGTTGGCTGAGGGGTTTACCACGGGGGCGGATGTTCTGGCCAAGGCCCGCAAGGCCTTCAAGACTGAGGCCGTGGAGGTTCCGGAATGGGGCCTCACGGTGTATGTCCGGGAGCTCACCGCGGGCCAGCGGGACAAGTTTGAGGGGGAGCAGGTATCCGCCACGGGCATGGCCAAGTACAAGAATTTCCGGGCCCGTCTGGTGGTGCTGACTGCTTGCGTGGCTGGTGGCGGTTTGCTGTTCGGTGAGGATCAGGTGGACGATGTGGCAAGCCTGCCAGCTTCCGGCGTGGATAAGGTTTTTGATGCGGCTTGCCGGCTCAATCGGCTCCTGAAAGAGGATGTGGAAAGCCTGGAAAAAAACTAGCCAGGCGGCCAGACCGGCGGGCCAAGTTTGCCCTGGCTGCCATGTTGGGCCGGACGGTTGCCGAGCTGGATGAGGGCATGAGCTCCGCGGAGTATGCGGAGTGGATGGCCCTGCTGAGGGTGGAGCCTTGGGGGCAATACCGGGCGGATTTTCAGGCGGCCATTGGTGCCTGGGCATCCGCGGCCCCGTGGTCCAGCCAGGTGAAGGTTTCCGACTTTGTGCCGGAGTATGGGGACAGGACAGCAACGCCAACCGACCCGGCCAAGATCCGGGCATTTTTTAGGGCACTAAGCGGGGGCAAACCGGATGGCCAGCCTGAGCCGGGTTAATGTTCAGGTGGGTTTCCAGGGCCAAGAGGCCGTGGCCGGTTTTGAGCAGGTTGGCAACTCCGCCAAAAAGACCACCGGGGAAGTGGACAAGCTCAACCAGAAAGCCGAGCAGGGGGGCAAGGCTGCCGGCTCCTCCGGCATGAAATGGACTGAGCTGAAAAGCAAGCTGGACCTATTCCTGGGTGGCATCGGCAAGGTGGCCGGTGCCGTGGAGGCATTTGCCGCCCTGGGGGCTGAGCTCCAGACCACCCAGATCCGGCTGGCTTATGTCACCGGCTCCTGGGAAGAAGCTGGCCGGGTGCTGGAGGATGTCCGGCAGCAAAGCATGGAAACCGGCCAAAGCTTTGCCGGCATGGTGGATGGCCTGCAAAAGCTCACCAGCGTGGGGCTGTCCGCGGGGGCTGCCGCCACGGTGCTGGAGCGCATGGGCAACGCGGCGGAGCTGCTGGGCGCCCAGGGCATGAGCTCACTGGCCGGCAGCATCAACCAGCTCATGCGGGCTGGCACAGCCACGGAGGGGGCCCTCATGGGCCTCCAGGACCAGGGGCTGGATGTGTTTGGATCCCTGGGGGACAGCCTGAGCAAGGTTACCGGCAAGGCCTACACCACGGAGGAGGCCATCCGGGCCATCCGGCGTGGGGCTGTCAGCTCAGCCCAGGCCATCGAGGCCATCGACGCGGCCAGCAACTCACCCAAGGCCCGTGAGGCGGCCCAGCGTTTCTTTGGTTCGTTTGAGGGCCAGGTGGCCCGGCTCAAGACCACCATGGAAGACACATTCCGGGAAATCTCCAAGCTATTCCTGGAGGCATTTGATTGGGCCGCGGTGGCTGCCGGTTTGCGCGGGGCTTTCTCTGCTGTCCGTGACATCGTCAAGGAAATAGCTGACACATTCCTCCCGGTGATTGATCCCAACAATAAGGCGGAGGGGATTGAGAAAAGCTTTAGGCTCATCCGTGATGTGACCTTTGAGGTGGGCCAACAGTTTTCCATGACCATGCTCAAGCTGGGGGACAGCCTCACCCAGATCCTGGACAATGTAACTTTTGCAATTGAGAAGGCCTCAGCCATCCTTGAGGGCGGGATCAAGGGCTGGGCAACCGGTGCAACGGATGAGGAAATCGGCAAGGCTGAAAACCGGCTGGCCCGCAAGGATTTCAACCGGAACATGGATTTCCTGGACCGGCAAAAAGGCCTTGAGGATTTCTGGGGCAAGGTCCGCGGGAATGCTGCCGCCAATGATGACAAGCGGGCCCAAAAGATGGGCATGGAAAACCTGTTTGGTGGCGGGGTGTTTGACACCCTGAAGGATGGCGCCAAAGCCCTGGCGGAGCAGGTGAAACAGGCCGCGGCCAGGCTGGAGATTGCCAAGGGCACCTTTGAAAAGATGGCCTTGGATATGGAGGAAAATTTCGCCACGCCAGCCGAGCAGTTCAAAAAGACCATGGAGGATGTGGGCAACCAGCTCAAGGATGCCCGGGCCCGTCTGGCCAAGGGTGATCCCCTGCTGGGCCGGGTGGAGGCGGGGCTCCAGCGCAAGGCCGGCAAGCAGATCATGGATTTCCTGAAACAGAATGAGGTGGGGACAAGCTGGCAGGCATCGAGGGCGGATAAGGGCTCCGCGGCTGCCATGGAAACCATCCTCCGGAACAGGTTTGGTGAGCAGGGCAAGGATGTCCAGCAAAGGATCAAGGGGGCCCTGGACCTAGCCAACCGGCTGGCCCAGCAGCAACTGGCAGCCCAGGAGCGGGCCATTGCGGCTTTTGAAAATGCCCGGCCCGGCGTGGTGGCCTTCAAGTAAGAGGTGAGCGGTGGCTTATACGCTATTTGCCGAGATCCATGAGGGGCGCCAGGCCTCGGTGGATTCCAAATACCAACGGACCTACACCAGGGCTTTCCTGGTGGGCACGGATGCCGGCACCTATGGGCCAGCCTATGCCGGCTCCCACCCCAGCCTGCCGGTTATTTTCAGTTTGCACCCGGATGATGCCGCGGCCTTTTGTGTGCGGCTCAGCCCGTCCCAGGATGCTCAAGATCCCACCCTGTGGCGGGTTACTGCCGAGTACAGCTACAACCCGGATATGGGTGGATCCGGCAATCCGGCCATTGATTCCCAGCAGCAAGGCGTGGCCCCTGGCAGCCGGAGCCCGGTTCCCACTACCAGGCCAAATGATTACAGCGTGGCCACATCCACCTACCCCTACGCGGTGTGGAAAGACAAGGATGGCAATGCCGTGGTGAATGCCGCGGGTGATCCATTCTTGCCCCCGGTTGAAATCCAGAGGCCTGAGGCCACATTGACGGTTGGCCTCAACTCATTGAATGCCCCAAGCGGCGCCTGGCTTGGCTCGGTTGGTTGCACCAACTCCAACACCATGGTGATTGGGGCTTACACGGCCAACCCGGGCCAGGCCAAGCTCAACAGCCTTTCGGCCCAATTTTTGTATGAAAACGGAATGAACTACTGGCGGTGGACCTTGGTTTTTGGCTACCGGACCACCTGGGAGGTGGAGATCCTCAACCAGGGCTTGCGGGAGCTGAGGGGTGGCAAGCTGGTTCCCATCCTGGACGATGCCACGGGTTACAAGGTGGACCAGCCGGCCCTTTTGACCACAGCCGGGGCCAAGGCCGCGGTGGGTGCGTCTCCCAATTATCTCACTTTCAATGTTTACCCGCGGGTAACCTTCCCAACCCCATTGTGAGGTTAGCACCGTGGCTGGCTACCTGATTGATGACAAAAGCGCCGGGCGTGTGGGGGATATGCTCCGCGCCTGGGAAGGCAATGAGATCGGGGAATACCGGGAGGGCAACCGGCTCCGGCCCAAGGCCGGAGAGGCCCCGCCCATCAATGTGGTTCGGGTGACTGGCGCCCAGACCGGAGGCTATTGGCCCGGTAAGGTTCAGTTTTGGGACAATGACACCAAAGCTTTCACGGATGGCGGGGATTGCCGGATCTATGAGCTGAATTCCAAGGCCCTGACCACCAAGAAATACTTTGGAAAACTGGCCGGCATGGATGAGACAGGCCCAAGCCAGTCTGATCCCAAGGTGCCCATTTATGTGGTTTATTCACCAGGGGAAGTGGTAACCAATATCACCTGTACCAGTGGCACCCTGAGCGTTACCAAGGAAAAGGTGTAATGGCTGGTGGAACCATATCAGCCTCGGAATCCTTTGGCTCCAACCCAACCTATACCATTGCGCCCACTGGCGGGGCATCCGGGGCATCTGGCGGCACAACCACTACGGCCATCAATTGTGCCCCTTGCTGTTCCACGGTGAAATTTTTGGAGGCCATTTTCGGGGCATCAGGAGCCTGCCCCGGGGCTGTGGACAATTCGGTGCCGGTCACCCTTTACGCCACCTTTAATCTGACAGCTACCGGCTCCCATAATTTGGCAGACTACTGCTTGCCGGCATCGGAAACCCTTGAGATTATTGCGGATGACTATTACCTGACCATGGGCACCAGGTTCACCTCATTTTCCTCAAGCTGCTCGGCTGTATCCCCACCAACCACCAGGCTGGTGCCAAACAAGTCAAAGGCATTTTATTTTTATAAGTCTGGATCCTTGCTTTATTTTTACCTTAGCAATGACAGCTTGGGCACGATAATGGTGTGTGATTGCAACTCATCATCATCAAGTTTGGCTTACCTCATTAAATATGGCGCCATGCCAGCCACCTCCACAACCTGCTCACCGTTTAGCATCACCTTTGGGACGGGAAACATTTACAATTTTTCCAATGTGGTGATCGGCACCTGGACGGTTACCTTTACCCTGTGAAACCCTGCCCAGCAGATCCCAGGGAATGCCCATGCCGCGTGTGCTGGCTGTTTTTGACTGATCCCCAATACAACCGGCTTTGGGGTGGATCCGGCATATCCGAGGAAAACAGGCGCCAGATGTTGGACCGGGCAAAAAGGCCATGCCTGCACATGGGTGATCGGTTGCCCATCAATCCAGAATGTGCCTGCCCTGCCACCTACTCATGCGCCATCCATGGCCGGTGCAGGCGTACCGGGCCAAAAAGCGCCGGGGTGGAAAACTGCATGACCTGCCGGGATTACCAATGGCAAGCTTGATCTATAACAGCCTGTACCATGATGCCCTCAAGGGAAATCTGGATCTGGATGTGGACTCATTCAAAATGCTGCTGGTGACATCCAGTTACACCGCGGCCAAAAGCCATTCCCGGCGTAGTGACATCACCAACGAAGTGAGCGGGACTGGCTACACCAGCGGTGGGGCATCTTGCACCCTGACACTCAACAGCATTGACAACACCAATAACCGAGTGACGGTGAGCTTTTCCCTGCCATCGTGGGCATCCTCAACCATCACGGCCCGCGGGGCTGTGGTGTACAAGGCCCGCGGTGGGGCATCGAGCGCGGATGAGCTGGTCTGTTTCGTGGATTTTGGCTCAGATATTTCCAGCTCCAATGACACTTTTTCCCTGGCATACATCACGGATCTGCTGGTGCAAAACTAGCCAGATCGTAGAGCTTCTTTGCCATACTCGGCACGGGGGAACAATCACCCTGTGGCCGGAGTTTCTGCAATGGATTATGTCCAGATTATCCGAGACCTTGGCCTCCCGGTTGTGATCATTCTGGCCCTCGGATATGCCATCTGGACTTGTGGAATATGGATCGGAACACAGGTGGTGGTGCCGCTCAGGGATAGGCATTTTTCGTTTCTGACATCCCTGGAAAAAACCCTGGAAGTTATCGCGGATTGCCAGCGTGAAATCCACACCCGGATCAATGAGCTGCAATGCCTCAAGGGGAAACGGGAATGATCTGCTTTTTGCTGCTGGCCATCGGCCAGGATCTCAAGCTCCCGGCGGAGGTTCGCGGGGAGGTGGGGAGCTTTGTGACCATCCTGGCGGAAACCTCCGGCAAGGTGGTCAAGTTTTACCCATTGGATGCCGGGCTGTCCGTGTTCCCCCCGGCCCTGCTGGCCAACACCAAAGCCACGGTGGTGGTGGCCGCCCAGCCCGGAAGGTATCGGGTGCTGGCCTACACGGCTGCCGGGGATGCCCCGAGTGATCCGGTGCTCTGCACCGTGGTGATCGGTGGGGCACCTCCCGGCCCGGCTCCGGTTCCCCCGGCGCCCAATCCCCCGGCACCAATTCCGCCAGGGCCCGATCCATTGGCCATGAGCATCCGCGGGATATTTGGCGGGCTCCAGGAGGCCAGCAAGGCCCAGATGGCGGCCAGCCTGGCCAAGGTATTCCGGGCGGTGGATCCGGCAACCGTGGCCACCTTGGGGCAACTAGAGGCGGCCCTCCGGGCCCAAAGCCGCGGGATACCTGCCACGGCCATCCAGCCTATCCGGGAAACCATTGCCGAGCACCTCCGGAGCACCTTGGGGGAAAACCCTGAGCTGGTCATGGATGAGGCCCTGAGGGCCAAGGCCCGGGCAGAGCTGGCCCGAGTGGCCACCATCCTGGAGGGCCTGCAATGAGTGACAACTACCCACAGGGCTGGGTGAGGGATGATGAGGCCGTGGAGGCCGTACAAGCCACCCTGCCATACCCCGTGGCGGGGGACACCCCAGCCGGCCAGGTGGAGGATATCCCGGACCATGTGTACCTGTGGGATGTGGCCAGGGCCGTTAATGGCGCCTTGCTGCCACCCAGGAACCAGGGGCAGGTGGGGAGCTGTGTCAGTTTTGGCACAGCCCGGGCCGTGGAATATTCCATGTGCGCGGAAATTGCGGTTGGGGAGCCGGAAACATTTCTGGACCTTTGCACCGAGGTGATCTACGCCGGGAGCCGGGTGGAGATTGGCGGGGGCCGGCTCAGGGGTGATGGCAGCGTGGGGGTATGGGCCGCAGACTGGTGCCGAAAATATGGCATTCTGGGCCGGCTTGAATACAAGACCGAAAAGGCCACCTACGATCTCCGCCAGTACTCCGAGGCCCGATGCAAGAGCTGGGGCTCCACGGGTGTGCCCAATGATCTGGAGCCCTTGGCCAAGGCCCACCCCATCCGCCAGACCACCCAGGTGAAAACCTGGGAGGAGGCCAAGCGGATGCTGGCCAGTGGGTACGGGATAGCGGTGTGCTCAGGGCAAGGTTTCAGCATGAAACGGTCTGAGCAGGGCGTGGCCAAGCCATCCGGCTCCTGGGCCCATTGCATGTGCCTATGCGGTTACCACATCGAGGGTGGGAAGGAGTTTGGCCGGATTGACAATTCCTGGGGAGCCAATGCCCACACGGGGCCAGTGGGCTGGGGCAACCCGGGGCCGGAAGGTTTCTGGGCTGAGGCCGCGGTGATCAACAAGATGTTGAGCGAAAAGGATTCCTGGGCATTCAGCGCGGTGGACGGTTTCCCGGCCAAAAAGCTCCGGTGGCTTATTTGAAACGGCACCGGAGGAGCCTGCCCCGTGGAGCCATGCCCAGGCCACACAGGAGCAAGCCAATGCCGGCCAGGTGTTCTGGGTGTTTTAGGTTTCGTTTTCGGTGTGCTTGCAAAAAGGAGGCGGAGAATGGCAGATCCATGTGAGTTACCGGTGGACTTCCCGGCCAAGAGCGTGGCCATCATGTTGGACTTTGTCCGCGGGCGCCAGGAGTGGGGCCGGGATGTTCTGGCCGCGGGCTGGACCCTGGTTGGCTATGGGGCCGGCTTGGCCGTGGCCCCCAAGGTGGTTGGCCAGGTTCCCAGTGGGGTTCCGGGCATGGATCCCGGCCCCATGGAAACCAAGGTGGCTGAGGCCCTTGAGCAAGCCCTGGCCCAACATGAGCAACCAGAGGCCAAGCAGGGCATTGTGCCGTGGGTGCTGATTGTGGACTTTGCCGTCCAGCTTTTGCTGAAGCGGGTGTTTTCCTGAGCCAAGGCCATTAGCTCAAAAACCGTTTGCCAGCCCTCACTGGTGAAAAGTAGAGTCTCGGTTTTGATCGAGTGATGAGGGTGATCCGGTAGCCCCTCATGGCCTGACAAGCCCCCGGCATGGATGCCGGGGGCTTTTGCTTTGGCACGACAGAAAGCGTGGCACGACAGATGGCACGACAAGAAAAAACAGCTAAAAATCCAGCATTTTTCCTATCCTACCGGTCACTTCCAGTCATCCGTAACTACCTACAATAACAGCCCAACCAATAATTTTCCCCGGTTTTTTGTGCCATCTATTGCATGGGTGTGCCGATCTATGCCACCATGTGCCAATCAGTTTGGCACGATGGATGGCACGGATGCGGAAGAAACACGAGACTAGAAAGGTTCCCCCTGGGGCCCCTGCCCGGGTGCACAGGGGAAAGCACCAGGCCCTCATCCAGGTGGATGGCCGCGGGGTTTGGTGTGATCTGACAGCCACGGGCCGGGCCCGTGTGGTCAGGCCGGAATGGTACGCCAGCCTCAAGCTGGCCAATGGCCAAACCAAAACAGTCAAGCTTTGCCGAGACAAGACAGCCGCGGAAATGATGCTGGCCAAGCTACGGACCCGTGAGGACCAAATCCGGGCCGGCTTGGTTTTTCCTGTTTCCGAGTCTGGGGAAAATTTTTCGGATCTGCTGGAAAGGTTTTGGAAACACCGTGCAAGGAGCAGGTGTACGGCTGTATACCTGAAAAGCGCCCAAGTGAGCTTGAGAAAAGCCCTTGGCAGTTTGGGGGTGGGCTCGGTGTTGGATATCCGTGGGCTGAGCAAGGCTGCATGGGAGAAATGGGCGGATGAGCCCGTGGGGGGGATGGTCAAGCACCATCGGAGGGTACAGCTGAAGGTTTTCCTCAAATGGCTCCACCATGAAAACCTGCTGGCCTCAATCCCGGATGTTCCGAAAATAAAAATCACATACAAGGAGCTCCGGAGGCCAGCCCGGCGCCATGAGGTGGACCAGCTCCAGAAGGTTGCCCCGTGGCCCCGTGGCATTTTTTATGCCTTGGCCTTTAGCACCTTGGCCAGGAGGAATGCCTTGATTGGCTTGAGGCCCGAGGATTTCAACCTTGGGCCAAGCCCATTTGTCATGCTCCGGGCCCACCTAAGCAAGACAGGCATTGATCAGCAAATACCTTTGCCCCCGCGGCTGGTTCCCCAATTGAAAAAACTGATCAAGGAATGCCGGCCAGGTGGCTGTGTGTTTGATCTCATCAATGATGCCAATTTCCACAAGCTACTGGACCATGACCTGGAGCTGGCCGGGATTCCACGGGTAACCACGGAGGGAAAGCTAGTGATCCATTCTTTTCGCCACGGTGGAGCCACGGAGCTGCTGGAGAAAGGTGTTTCGGTTTTGCTGGTCCAGCGGATGGGCGGTTGGAAAAGTTTGGCCATGCTGTCCAAGCATTACGCCCATCTGAGCCCTGTTAGGTCCAGAAAGGAGATTGATTCGGTTTTTGAATAGCTAGACCTCTTGAAAGTTTTGTCTGTTCAATGGTTTAGGTTCAATGATGATTCAGGAATTTGAATTCCAAAATTAACGGCCTTAGATTGACGATGTCAGTCATGGACAGAAAAGGCCAAAGGAGGCAACTGAACGAAAATGGAAGGCAGCCCAAGCCTTCCGGTGTTATACGGCCCTGCTGATGTTTGCCGGCTTGTCGGCATATCGCGGAGAACATTGCACCGGTTGGTATCGGCTGGCAGTTTCCCAGGTGGATTAAAGGTTGGAGCAAGACGGGTATGGCACCCGGGAGAGCTTGACCACTACCTGAGACAAGCCAGCCAGGTGAAGCTGGCCAAAGCTAGGCGGTAAAAAACTGAGCCTCAGAGCTGTAACTCTGAGGCCCAGCGCCTGGACCGAGGCCCAGACTTCACACCCTCACAGGTGGCACCGGCATTTTACCCCCGGTTCCCCAAATCCGTCAAAGCCATCCGGCATTTCTCATCTAGCCGGCGGCGCCTTTTTCAAAAAAAAGCACGGGGAAAACAGCCATTCTCACGGCTGTTAAAGGGGAAAATATATGCAAGGATCCACGGGCAAGGCTGCCCAAGTATTCCAGGAAATACCTGGAGAATCTGTTTCTGATCGTCGGGTGAGATACTGGAAATGGAAACGGCTGCAAGCCAAACTGGCAGGCCGCCAGGTTGAATATGGCCGTGGCATATCTGGAAACAAAAAGCCAACTATTACCCACCTCACCGCCCAGCTCCGGGATCTCACCCGCCAGGTTGAGGCCATGCGGTTTGAGCTCATGAAACGCGGCTACACCTTCCCGGTGGGGGAGTGAGCCGTGGAAAAAGGAACATTCTCCAGCCTCACCAGTGAGGCCATGAAAAGCCACGGCATGGCAGCCGCGGCCCAAGCCAGGCCGGACATCCTGGAGCTGGCCCGTGACATTGCCCGGGAACTGTGCCGGATTTCCGGCTCATGCACCGCAGACGATGTTGGCCAGATCCTTTCCAACTTCCATGGCATCCACTCCATGGGCCCGGCTGCCGGCAGCCTGTTCAAACATCCGGACTTTGAGCCGACCGGACAGCTCACCAAGAGCATCCGGAAAAAGAACCACGCGCGGTTGATTTATGTTTGGCGCTTAAGCCAGGAGGGCTGATCCATGCTTTGTTTGACCATTAAGGACGGTGAATGGGTGCAGATCGGTGATGCCAGGTTAAAAATTCTGGAAATCGACAAGGGCCGAATTCGCCTAGGCATTGAGGCCCCGCGGTCCACTGAGGTGCTCCGGGAAAAGCTGATGAAAACCATCATCCGGAGGCAAACCAAATGAACCACATGGGCGGAAAGGAAATCCGGATCCGCAGGGTGCCACGCCTCGGGCCCAATGCCAACGGGTTTGACTGGGACTGGGTGGCCAGCATCTCACTGGGCCATTTTGCGTGGACGGCCACGGGGTACTCCAAAACCAAAGAGGAGGCCATGGAACAGGCTGAGGCATTTATTGCCGAGATCAAGGCGGAGGGCTGGCAATGAAATCCTGGGAACTGCAAGCCCACGCCCGGCACATCGTGGATTTCCTCCGGCGGTGGAACCAAATGGGGCGCCCGGATCCAAGCACGGAACACGGCTACAGGTTGGCTACGCCTCAGGTGCCGTGGCCCCCGCGGGTGTTTCTCCAGGTGATCAATGGGCAGCTCATGCGCCAGCGTGAGCTACCCCGCGGGTTTCCCAGGCAGCGTGGCGATTGGGAGCCCATGGGCAACCCGGACCACTGTGAGCTGGTCTACCGGGAGGTGGCCGAAATGGACCTGGACGGGGTGAACATGGCGCCGGACACATCCCCAGAGGAGTGGTGGCTTAACGGCCCGATGCCCGGGGAAATCCGGTGTGAGGCGTGTGGAGCCTTGGGGCCTGTGACCTCAAGCGGGCTGTGCCACGGGTGCAAGACAGAAGGGGAGGTGTGAGATGCGTTTCTTATTCATGCTGGCCCTGTGCGGGGGCTGTGCTGGTACACGGACAGAGGTGGCGGTGAGTTACTACCACCAGGATGGGGAAATAAGTGTGAGGGTAATCAAATGAGGGGGTAGCCATGGAGATGCCTTGGGGGAAATACAAGGGGAAGGACATCAAAGAAATACCTGCCAGCTATTTGGGTTTTGTTTTGGAGGATTGCGATGGTCTTAAAGATCATTTACGCCAGGAAGTAAAGAACGAAATAAGGCGAAGGTTTTTGATTGGAATGTGTGTTTGCTGTTTTAGCAAAGCTACGGTTTGCGGCGCATGTGCTCAGAATACGCAAAGCGCCAATCCAACAAAAACAAATTTGCCAAACGACTGGCTCAGAAAAATGTCAAAAAGATTTCATCCAGATCGTGGTGGTTCAACGGATGCAATGGCAGCCGTTAACGAAGGGGTTTTGATTCTTAAAGAATTGATGGGGAATTGAAATGACCACAAGACCAGAAACCCAATATGTGCCCTACACCGATGGCCGCGGGATCACCGTGGAGCTTCCCCTGGCATTGAAGGTGTGCCACTGCTCCTGGTGCCTGTGCGTCATGGCTCGGGGCAATCTGATCAAGGCCATGCCCAAGCTGAAACGGCTTGTGAGCATCGGCAAGCTTTCAGAGATCGGCGGGGAATGGAACGGGCGCCCGGTGTGCGTGGTGTGCAAGGGGGAGCTCAAGGCTAGCAACAGGAGGGTGATGGGATGAGCAGGCTGAAACGGATACAGAAAGGCAAAACCAACCTGCCCCCGCGGCTGGTGGTGTATGGCACGGAGGGGATCGGGAAAAGCACCTTTGCGTGTTCTGCCCCCAGCCCCATTGTGATCCAGACAGAGGACGGGCTGGGCCAGATTGAGGCGGATAAGTTCCCGGTGGCCACCAAGCTGGAGGATGTCCAGGCGGACCTCCTGGAGCTGGAAACCCAGGAGCATGAGTACCAGACTTTGGTGCTGGATTCGCTGGATTGGCTGGAGCGCCTGATCTGGGACTATGTTTGCCGGTCCCAGAAAAAAGAGGATATCAGCCAATTCGGATACGGGCAGGGCTACACCCTGGCGTTGAAGTTTTGGCGGGAATTACTGGAGCAGATGGACCGGCTCCGGGAATCGAAAGGCATGGCCGTTATCCTCGTGGCTCATTCCAAGATTGAGCGTTTCGAGGATCCGGAAAGCCCGGCTTATGACCGATACAGCCCGCGCCTGCACAAGCTGGCCAGCGGGGTGATTTCAGAGTGGTGTGATGCCCTGCTGTTTGCCACCAGGCGGATACGGGTATCCGAGGAACAGGGCCGCGGTGGTGTCAGACACCTGGCGGCCACAACGAAATCCGGGGAGGAAAGGGTGCTCCGGTGTGTGGGGGGGCCAGCTTGTCTGGCCAAGAATCGTTTTGGTTTGCCCAATGAGATCCCCCTCTCATGGGAAAGCTTTGTCAGTGCAATTGGAGGGCAGGGGTAATGAGACTAGCAGGGTTTGACGCAAACAAGGTAGAAATCACCCGCGGTGGCAGTGATGCCGTGCCGGCTGGGGAATACCTGGTGGAGATTGTCGGCTCCAAGGAAAAGCAGACCCGGGCTGGGAATGGTTCCTACCTGGAGTTTTCTTTCAAGGTGATTGAGGGACAGTACCAGGGCCACAGGTTTTGGAGCCGGCTCAATCTCCGAAATCCCAACCCCGTGGCGGTGGAGATTGCCAAGGGGGAGCTGGCCAGCATCTGCCGGGCTGTGGGGATTGCCACGCCGGAAGACAGCTCGGACATGCACGGGGAGCCGTTGCTGGTGCGTGTGGTGCAGACCACCAGCCAGGATGGCACCGTGCGGAACGAGATCAAGGGTTACAAGCCCTGTGAGGATCCCAGCCTCAGGAATCAGCCAGCCCCTCAGCCCAAGGCGCCAGCCAAGGCCCCGTGGGGCAAGGCGCCGGCCAAGCCGGTCCAGCAGACCCTGGCTGTTCCCCCGTCTGACGAAATGCCCTTCTGATCCCATCCACAACCCAAAACCCATCACCCCGACCGGGCCTGTGGCCCGGCGGGGCTTGGGGCGTTGGGAGGATGAGGATGGAAAACAGTTTTTTGGATGCTGCCCTGGCATATGCCGCCCAAGGTTTCCGGGTGTTTCCCTGCCGCCCAGGCCGGAAGCTGCCCGCCACCAATAATGGCCGGAATGATGCCACCACGGATGAGGACCAGATCCGGGCCTGGTGGGAGGCCACACCCACGGCAAACATCGGGCTGGTTACGGATGGCCTGGTGGTGGTGGATGTGGATGGTGGGGACAATGACTGGCCCACCAATCCGGAGCTGGCCGCGGATCTGTGCAATGCCCCAACATCCGCCACCCCGAGCGGTGGCCGGCACCATGTGTACCGGCAACCGGCTGGCCGGGAGTACCGGAGCACAGCCGGGCGACTGGCGGAGAAAGTGGACACCCGGGCCAATGGTGGGTACATCGTGGCCCCGCCCAGCACCCTGGAGGATGGGAAATCCTACCAGTGGATAGACGGGCTGGAGCTGGAGCCCCTGGACCGGTTGCCGGAGCCCCCGGCATGGCTGGTGCAAATGCTGGATGCCCTGGCCCAGGGCCGCGGGCCGGGTGCCATGCCACAGGGGCCCATCATTGGGGATTCCAACCCCATTCCGGATGGCCAACGGAACTACACCCTGGCACGGTTGGCCGGCACCATGCGGCGGGCTGGCATGAGCCGGGGGGAAATCTCCAGCGCCTTGCACCGGGCCAACCAGGATAGGTGCTGCCCGCCCCTTTGTGAGTCTGAGGTGGAGCGGATTGCTGACAGCATTTCCCGCTATGAGCCGGACCAGATCACCGTGGCCCTGGTGGAAAACCACTGGGGGCAGATGGCTGAGGAGCTCCCGGACAATATCGGGCCCATTGATCCGGGGCCATTCCCGGGCCATCTGCTGGAGGTGCCTGGGCTGATCGGCTCAGCCTGTGAGTACATGCTGGCCAGCAGTCACCGGCCCCAGCCCATCTTGAGCCTCGGGGCATCCCTGGGCCTGCTGTCCGTGATCACGGGCCGGCGGGTGATGGATGAGATCGGCACCAGGCCCAACCTGTACGGGCTCGGGGTGGCGCCATCCGGGGCCGGCAAAGAAGCCCCGCGGTCTGCTGTCAAGGAAATCCTCTGGCAGGCTGGTGCCGGGGCCATGCTGGGGGAGAGCATTGCCAGCCATTCCGGATTGGTCACACACACGGGCCAACAGCCCAGCATGATCTGGCTCATTGATGAGATTGGCCGGTGGCTCCGGGGGATTTCCACAGCAGGGGACAAGGCCCCACATCTGGCCGGCATTGTGACCAATTTCATGAAATTTTACACGAGCTCCCATTCTGTCTATCTGGGGGATGCCTACGCGGATGTGAGCAAGCGGGTGGAGATTCACCAGCCCAATGTGGTGGTGTTTGGCACCACGGTGCCGGAGAGCCTGTACCAGGGCCTCACCGCGGACAGCGTGGCGGACGGGTTTCTGTCCAGGGTGCTGATCTGGGAAGGGCCCAACACCAGGCCCCGCAAGCGCAAGCCCAAGGTGATGAGCCCACCAGCCGACCTGGTGGACCTGGTCCGGATGTGGTGCAACTGGACACCCGGCACGGGCAACCTGGCGGGCCAGCACCCCCGGCCCATGGTAATCCCAAGCACCCGGGAGGCCGGGCTTATCCTGGATGAGTTTGATGAGAAGTGTGACAAGGCCCAAGACCAGGAGGATGGCCAGCTAGCCACCCTGTGGAGCCGGGCCGCGGAGAAGGCCCGCAAGCTGGCCTTGCTGTACACCTGCTCCAAGATCTTGCCGGGTGAGGCTGGTCAGATTGATGCCGAGGCTGCCAATTGGGCAACCGAGCTGGCCGGCTATCTCACCCAACGGCTCATTTATCTGAGTTACCAATGGGTGGCGGATGGGGCATTTGACGGGCGCCGGAAACGGGTGCTCCGGGCCATCCAAGAATCGGGCAAGCACGGGCTCACGGGCAGTGAGCTGTGCCGGAAAACCCAATCACTCAGCCCGCGGGAACGGGCGGAGGTGCTGGAGGCCCTGCTCCAGTCTGGGGAGATCCGGTCTGAATTGAGCGGTGGATTGAAGGCAAAGCGGAAGGCCTTGAAGTATTTCCACCACGGAAACACGGGGAAAAACCCATAAATTCAAAAATTCAATAATTCATGTAAGCCTTTAGATATTAACCAAAGGAAACCGGAGAGAGACTGTGAAAACCTAAAGAGAAAGAACATGGAATGAATTATTGAATTATTGAATTTATTATTTTTATTATCTATTTACACGGAGTATGGGGAAGATGGGGGAACCAGTTAGGCTCACGGAAAGCCAGAAAAAGCTTGCCGAGGATAATTACAGATTGGCCCTTAAATTTGCCAACAGCAAGAATCCACCCAATGGCATGGATATGGATGAGTGGGTATCTGAATGCTTTTACAACCTAGTTAAAGCTGCCGCGGGATATGATCCGGCCCGGTCACGGTTTGCCACCTATGCCTGGCGCTCCATGCTGAATGGCTGGTGTGCGGTGTATCGGTTGAAAAAGCAGATCAAGGCCGGGGGCAGCATGACGCAGGCTGGGGACTCATTCAGCCTGGATGAAATCCGGGACCATCGGCCCCAGGAGCCCACGCCTCTGGAACAAGAGGAGGCCAGCCAGACCATGGCCGGGGTGGATGGGCTGGTGAGGGCCCTGCCCGCGGATCTCCGGCTGTACATGCGCCAAAGGATCAATGGCCTCAGTTTTGGGGATATGTCCAAAAAATGGGGCATTAGCCGGCAAGCCCTCCAGCAACGGGCCGGCCATGCCAGGGCGGCCATGCTGGCCATTGCCCGGGCCCGCGGGATCAAGCTGGGCTGATCGTGGCACCCCTGTGGCAACCTGTGGCCCGGGGGTGAGGATGAGCACCAGAAAACTGACACCAGAACAGCAAGAGCTAGTCACGGCCAACATGGCCCTGGCGTTTGACTACGCACGGAAAAACAGCCCTCCGGGTGGCATGGATTTCCAGGAATGGGAATCGGAGTGCCTGTACAAGCTGTGCATTGCGGCCAGCACCTACAGGCCTGAGCTGGGCTGGGCATTCACCACCTATGCGGTTAGATGCCTATCTACTGGGTGGTGCACGGTCCAGCATCACATGACCAGGGAAATGCGGGACTACCGGCGGCACAGCCGCATGGGTGACCTGGACATCCTGGTGGTGGATCAGCGCCGGGCGGATACATCCGACGATGTCAAAGCCCAATTGAATGCCCTGCTGGCCAGGTTGCCGGAGCGTGAGCGCCTGGTGCTGCAAGGCCGGGCCGGTGGGAAGATTCTCACCGAGATTGGCAAGGAGCTGGGGATCACCCGGGAACGGGTGCGGCAGATTCAGGAGCGGGCCCTCACCAGGCTGTGGAGGCATGTGAGGATTGAGGGGCTGGAATATGCGGGGGATTGAGATGAGTGACCCATACAGGATTGATTCTCCTGGGGTTGTCTCATTCTCAGGGGGTGCAACTAGCGGCTTTATGCTTTGGCATATTCTCCAGGCCTTTGGCGGGGAGCTGCCAGAAACCATCCTGGTGGCTTTTGCAAACACGGGCCTCGAGCATCCGGCCACTCTTGATTTCGTGCGGGACGTTGAAACCAATTGGGGGGTGAAAGTTCACTGGCTTGAGTACCGACCCAAGAAGACTTGGGCTGAGGTGAATTATCAGAATGCTAGCCGCAACGGTGAGCCTTTTGACACCTTAATTGAGGAGCGGCAATACCTGCCCAACCCTGTTACCAGGTTCTGCACTGTTGAGCTCAAGATCCGCACCATTGACAGGTGGGCTGAATCTCTTGGTTGGGCTGATGGGCACACGGAGGTTGTTGGCTTGCGCTATGACGAGCCGCACCGAGTTTCCAGGATCAAAGCCAACTCAAGGCGCAATGAGGTTGATTGCCCAATACACAGGGCCCGCCACACATTGGAGGATGTTGAGCGTTTCTGGAAACAGTAATCATTTAGGCTGAAAATCCCGAGACTGTTAGGCAATTGTGTTGGGTGCTTTTTAAAGGGTAGAGACAAGATTCAGCGCATTGCCAAAGATGATCCAGAATCCCTGGAATGGTGGGCCAGCAGAGAGGAGCGGGCTATCGGTTGGAAAAAAGATGGGACAGCAAAAAGCGGACGTTTTAGGTCTGACAGGCCCAGCTACCGTGGGCTGATCAACATGGTCAAAGATCAAAAAGAGTTTGATTTTTTAGACGATGACACCATGCCTTGCAATTGCACGGATTGACCAGAAACAGGGGGAGAGATGAGCGACAGAGACACAGGCCATACATTGGCCGAGCTGCAAGAGGCCAGGGCTGAGGTGGACAGGTTGCGTGAGTTGCTCCGCTGGCGGAATGCAAAGGCTGAAAGGCCTGAAGCCGGGACCGATTGCATCGTGATTTTAGGAAATAACCAGTATGCCGATGCAACACGTTATTTGGGTGATGGGGACTGGTCTACCGGGATTATCAGTTTTTGGCGCCCAATCGGCCCGCTGCCGGGAGGGAAGCGATGAGCGACACCGTCAACCCAGCCCACTACATGAGCCAGACGGGGCTGGAATGCCACGAGGCCCAGCGGGCTGTTTTGGGTCAAGCCGGGATGATGGCTTACTGGCACGGGTGTGCCATCAAGTACCTTTGGAGGTGCTGGCATAAGAACGGGGTGGAGGATCTGAGGAAAGCTATTCGGTGCCTGGAATTTCTGATTGAGGAGCTGGCCCATGACACTGGACCGGGACCGATACAAAGAAATGGTGCGGCACCTCAGCCAGGCCGTGGAGCTGGTGGGGCAAAGCGTAAAGCTGGCAGAAACAGGCAGACTCAGGACGGCTAGGGAATGGCTCAGGCGCTCAAGGGCCCTGATCCGCCAGGGAATGGACATCCTGGAATTGGAGATTTTGGACAATGAGGACCGACAGGAGCAAGGGGGTGGGTGATGAGGTTGGAGGCAGAGCGGGATAACCTACTGGCCGCGGTGGCCATGGTGTGCGGGGTGGTGCCAAGCAAGCCGGTGAAAGAGGAGCTGGGATTCCTCCGGCTGAAATGCCCGGGGCTGTTTGATGCCGCGGTGCATGGCACGGATCTGGAAATCCATTTGGAGGCAGGCATTAGCCTGCTCATCCTGGAAGGGCCCGGGGAGGTGCTGCTCCCAGCCCACCAGCTCCTGGCTGTTTTGCGTTTATTGCCGGAGGGCCCGGTCCATTTGGAAATGATGGGCTCCGAGTGCGTAATTAGATCAGGAGAGGTTGAGTACCGGCTGGAAACCGGCAAGACCGAAACCCTGCCGGATATGCCGGTCTGCAAGGATCCGTGGAAGCTGCTGGTATCTGGGGGCAGACTTCGCCAGGCATTCCGGCGGGTGAGCTACGCGGCCAGCACGGACGCGGCCAGGTTTTCAATGAACGGGGTGCGGCTCCGGTTTAACCTGCCAAACCTCCAGACCATTGCCACGGACGGGCGCCGGCTGGCTGTGGCTGAGCTGGATCTCAAGCAGGATGATGACTGGGATAATTCCCTCAGCAACCCGCCCAAGGTGCCATTGAAAATTGACGGGGTGACGGTGCCCCACAAGGCCGTGGATGTGATCGAGCGGGTGGGGCATGAGCGGGCGGTTTTTTCCTGGGACCGGAACACCATGACGGTGGCTTGGCTGGATGAAACCGGCAAGGCTGTGGTGTCGATGTCCACCCTGCTGATCGAGGGCAAGTACCCGGACATTGATGCCGTTTGGCCCAAGGGCAAGCCGGCCACCCAATTTGAGCACCAGGCGGATGAGCTGGTGCAGGCCGTGAGGCGGGCCGCGGTGTGCGCGGACCAGGAGGCCCGGCGCCTGGAAATGAACATCCAGCCCAAGGGCATCACCCTGACAGCCCGCGGGGTTGGCCGGGGGCAAGCCGTGGTGCAGGTGCCGGCCCAGGTGAAAGGTGAATCCATGACCGTGACGGTCAACCCGGCATACCTCATGGATGTTTTACGCCATGCAGGGGAATCGGCTGGGGTTTCCTGTACAGGTGTTGGGCAGCCCGTCCAGATCGGCGGGCAGGGCTACATGGCCCTTTTGATGCCCCTGACCTGAGGCCTTGTGCAAATAGATCTGCCCCTTCCCCCATCGGTCAATCACATCTGGCGCCGGGGCAAGGGGCGGACCTACCTATCCGCCAATTACAGCAAATGGATTCGGATGGCCCATCCCATAGTGGCCATCCATCGGCCCAAGGTGCCCATGGCTGGCCCTGTTGCCGTGCGGATAGTGGCGTGGCGTGGCAAGGGCTGGAACGAGCGGAAAAGGGATCTGGACAACATTGCCAAGCCGGTGCTGGATCTGCTGGTGCGGGAGGGATTCCTGGCCGGTGATGACCATACCGTGGTCAAGCGGGTGGTGATCGAGCTGGGCCATGGCATGAGGCCGGATGCCGGGGTGATGGTGGAGGTTGCGGATTATGAATCGGTTTGAGATTGACGGGCGGACTGTGCCGGCTGCCGAGGTGGCCAAGCGGTTGGACCATGTGCGGCTGTGGGTTCAGGATGAGGAAATCCTGGACGGTCTGGCCGTGGCCATGGATGAGCTGCCGGATGAGGTGCCACTGGATGACCTGGAGGACCGGCTCGAAACCATCCCGGACCTGGTGCCCAAGATCACCGTGGCCCGGTGGGCTTTGCTGTGTGAGCTGGTGTGCCCGGAGCTGTACCTGGACAGCCCGCCCAGCAAGAAAACATCCGCGGCCATTCCTGGCAGCCGGTCCATGCTTTGGCGCCTGAGTGAGCGGGCCAGGTGCGGGCTGGCCTTGCAACACCCCAAGGATTCGGCAGGGGTTGATGAGCCGGTGCAATTGGAGCTGTTTGCCGGGTGATCGTGCGGGCTGTTGGTTAGGGTGCGGGAATGGCTCCGCGCAGATTGGCACAGCACCGCACGACAGCCCCGGCCATGCCACGGGCTGTGACCAGGCCCTCTACTCATGCCCGCGGGTATGACAAGACCTGGCAAAAGCTCCGGCTCATGATCTTGAGGCGTGAGCCGTTGTGCCGGCGGTGTGGCAAGGCCGCGGGAGATGTGGATCACATTGTGAGCATCCGCAAGCGCCCAGACTTGAGGCTGGATCCGGAAAACCTTCAGGCCCTGTGCAGGGCCTGCCACTGCAAAAAGACCAGGGAGGATCAAGGTGCCTAAATCAACCAATCTGAATTTCACCCAAGAGGTGGAGGTGCTGGGCAAGCGCCTGACCAGCTCGGACACCACCAGCTATGTGACCCTGTACACGGCTGGCACCAATGATGCTGTGGTCAAGAGCATCATGGCTACCACCACGGACACCGCGGCGGTGAATCTCAAGGTGGCCATTGGTGATGGCACCACGGATTACCTGCTGGGCACCGTGCGGGTGGCCTTGGGTTCCGGCACGGACGGGGCCACGGCATCGGTGGATATTCTGGGCTCCAGCTTGCTGCCGGGCCTGCCCAGGGATCTGAATGGCCGCGCGGTGCTGCCCTTGAAAAACGGCTACACCCTCAAGGTGGGATGCCTGGCCACCATGACAGCAGCAAAGCAAACGGACATCTTGGCCGTGGTTGAGGAGTACTAAGAAATGGCTGATCAGCACAGCAGTTTTGTGGAAGGACTTACCAGCCCTGCGGATAACGCCACGGCAGTCACACCCAGTGATTCAACGGACCTGGCCTACAACAGCCGGGCCATTTATGTGGGTGGCGCCGGCAATCTGGTTGTGACGATGGCCGGCGGTGGCGATGTTACTTTCACGGCAGTACCGGCTGGCAGCATTCTGCCTATTCGAGTAAGCCGCGTAAAAGCCACCAGCACCACGGCCACATCCATCGTCAACCTGTACTAACCATGGGTGGCCAATGCGAGATCTGCTGTCGATTGGCACCAGCCGGGGGTGTGAGATGATTGGTACGGGTTTGGGTCTAGGTTTGGCTGGTTACAGGATTAATCCGGCAGGTGTTTTGCCGGTTCTGGATATTAACTTTCGCGACTTCAAGACTTTTTCCAGCGCCATTGGACCGACCGCCAGTTTTTCCCGTGCATCATCTGGCACCTACTTTGATGAAACGGGTGTACTCCGCACGGCATCCACAAATGTTGGCCGGATTAACCATGTTTACAACGGCAGTACCTGGGTGTGCAAAGGCGGGTTGATTGAGGAACAGAGGACAAATCTTGCAAATTACAGCGAAGATTTCACGGTATCAACAGCCGGAAATTGGAACGATAATTCCAACTTGACCATTACTGCCAACCAGGGAACGGCACCAGATAACTCGGCAACAGCCGATTTAGTGAGGCCTACAGCATCTGGATACAACGCCCTTGGGACATCTGGAAAAGCCGTCTCATTGCCTAACAGTGGGACGGTTTCAATTTACGCAAAAGCTTCAGGAAAAAATTGGCTCAAGATGTGGGACGCAAATGGCTTTTACCCATCATGGTTTAATCTTGCTACCGGCACATTGGGAACTGTTTCTTCCGGTTTTACAGCTTTAATCCAAAATGTAGGTAATGGGTGGTATCGCTGCTCGGTTTCAAGGACTTTGGTTGGTGGCAATGCCTATTTGTATTTTGGCGTTTCTGATGCTGATAACTCTACATCAGCTTCAGCTTCAGGGACGGACGGAATACTAGTTTGGGGAGCGCAGTTGGAAACTGGTTCATTTCCCACTAGCTACATCCCCACCACCTCCGCATCAGCCACACGAAGCGCCGATGTGATGCAAATTACCGGCAGCAATTTTAGCGGCTTCTACAACGCAAGCGAAGGAAGCGTTTGTTTTGAAGGTGATTCAAACGGTTCAACTACTGCATCTGACACTTACTTTCTAATTTGCTCCGATGGCTCGACGTTTAATAATGCAGCGCCTTTTATTTTTTCAAGCGGTTCATCAAACAGCTTGCGCCACAGATTGAGAGCCGGTGGTTCTGACATTTTCAACATCACAACATCGGAGCAGTTGGCAAGAAATACACCGATAAAGTTGGCCCAAGGTTACAAGACTGGAGACACGGTTCTCCTGGCTAATGGATCAATAATTGACAGTAGAACCAATTCGTTTTCTACTTCCAGCATTTCCACGTTTTATATTGGCCAAGCTTTTTCAGGATCAGCGCAGATAAACGGCCACATCGCTCGCCTGCGCTATTGGAACACACGGCTAGACAACGCCACCTTGAGAGCGCTTTCAACATGACAATCCAAGATGTTTTGCTGCGTTTTGACAGCCAGCTACAGGCCGCACAGGTTGGGCAGGCGCTGGGGTATTCCACGCAAGACCCAAATACCGGCGAGTGGCACACCACGCAAGCCACGCTGGACTTGGCCATCTGCGTGATTGGTGAGCATTACATCGCAACCGGCCAAACCACCCAAGGACTAAACGGGGATCCTGTGCCGGTGATGGCTGGGGATGGCAAGTGGTGGGTGATGGTTCGCAGCTTGATTGAAATGGCACTGCCAGAGCAGATTCTGCCGTTTGTGGTTGAGCGGAATCCGGCTGATGCAGCCATCCCTAACAGGGTGTGGGCGTGAGCTACCAGGGGAAATTAAATCTGTGCTTGTCTCCATCCACCAGCCTGGGTGGATCGGATGCCAGCGCGGGTAAGGCCTTGCCAACCCTGCGGCTTACCAACCGGCTGAATTTTGCGTTGGCTGGGTATGGGCTGTTGGCGGGTGGCTCGGGGAGTGCGGCACAGCCGGCTGTGATCACGACCGAGCACAACAGCAGCGCAGGCCTTGAGACCACGGTGCAGAAAACGGCATCGATCACCTACACCATCCAGGGAGGCTAGGCCATGCCCTACGATTCAACCACGGGCACCTACACCTACAACATCGGTGACCTGCTCCGGCTTAAGGCCACATTTACGGACATTGCCGGGGCTGTGGCTGATCCCACCACGGTGACCTTGAAGGTCAAGGCCCCCAGCGGGACGGTTACCACCTACACCTATCCCGGAACGGTTTCCCGGCTTTCTACGGGTATTTACTATTACGATTTCCCGGTAACAGCATCGGGCACCCATTACTACAATTGGGCCGGATCCGGGGCATATACAGCCGCGGATGAGGCATCCTTTGTTGTGGTTACCACCCAATTCTGAGCCAATCGGCAGCCTGCTGTGGCTTAATCCTCCGGGCTAACCCGGGAGGTTTTCTATGAGCTGGTGGACACTGCTGAAAACGGATGCCAATGCCTACCAGCTCAAGGTTGTTTTTGGCCAGGCCAAGGATGCCAGGCGTGTTTTGCTGCTGGCTGATGTGCATTGGGACTCAGCCCATTGCCGGCTGGATCTGCTCCGGGATGCCATGGAACAGGCCAAGGCTGAAGGCGCCCCCGTGGTGATTGCCGGGGATTTCTTCGATGCCATGCAGGGCAAGTGGGATCCCAGGGCGGACCAGAAAGCCCTGAGGGATGAGCACCGCGGCGGGGCATATCTGGATCTTTTGGTGAGCACGGCAGCCGAATGGCTGAAACCCTACGCGGCCAATATTGCCGTGATCAGCTACGGCAACCATGAAACCAGCATCAAAAAGCGCCACGAGGTGGATCTACTCCAGCGCCTGTGCCAGGAGCTCAGGCGGATGGGCAGCACGGTGGAATGTGGCCCCTACTGGGGCTATGTGGTGTTGGTTGGGGATTTCCCTAATAAAAATCGGGACAATGTGAAGATCTGCTACCACCACGGATATGGTGGGGGCGGGGAAGCAAGCCGCGGATTTTTGGACCACAACCGGACCCGCGGGCAGTATGAGGCCGATGTTTACCTAAGTGGCCACATCCACAGGCGGAATTGTGATGAGAACATCATTACCCGGGTGACATCTCGGGGCATGGTCAGAAAAAGACGCCAGCTTTTCTTACGGGCAAGCTGCTGGAAGGATGAGGCCGCGGACGGCTGGCATGTGCAGCAAGGCCGGGCATCCAGGCCCATCGGTGGCTGGTGGCTTGAAGTGACTGCCGGGCGAACCAGGGCCGGGTTTAAGCTGGATTTCCGGGCCATTCCAACCTGATCGGGCATTGCCGGAGCTATCTTCTGAATTATTTGGGGGTAGGGGGGTAAACCAACCTGGGCCCAAAACCGGGAGAC
>Ga0208783_10000233_pt1 | contig 34781 bp, 30 predicted proteins | sample DEB19_08_DNA_2_FD_184529 | JGI IMG/M metagenome (GOLD analysis project Ga0208783, IMG submission 184529) | Aqueous microbial communities from the Delaware River and Bay under freshwater to marine salinity gradient to study organic matter... | ecosystem: Environmental > Aquatic > Marine >... | reverse complement strand
GCAGGTCTCATACACCGGCTTGCAGACCGTGTAGCACTGCTGGCGGGTCTCATACACGGGCTTGCACACCGTGTAGGGGATCTCCTTCGTGCGGGTCTCGTACACCGGCTTGCACACCGTGTAGCACTGCTCGCGGGTCTCATACACGGGCTTGCACACCGTGTAGGGGATCTCCTTCGTGCAGGTCTCATACACCGGCTTGCAGACCGTGGTCCGGATTTCCCGGGTCTTGGTCTCGTAGCAGGGCTTCATCACGGTGTAGCACTGCTCGCGGGTCTCATACACGGGCTTGCACACCGTGTAGGGGATCTCCTTCGTGCAGGTCTCCCACACCGGCTTGCAGACCGTGGTGCGGATCTCGCGGGTTTTGGTCTCATACACCGGCTTCATCACCGTGTAGGGGATCTCCTTCACCACGGTCTCCCACACCGGCTTGCAGACGGTGTAGTTGATCGTGCGCGAACGGTTTTCCCACACCGGCTTGCAGACGGTGTATTCGACCTCCTTGAACGACTTTTCCGTCTCGTAGCGGATGCAGTTGACCTCCCGCTGCTCGACGACCTTCTCGCAGACCGTCTTGTAGCAGGTGTACTGCTTCTGCTCGTACACGACGTCCTTGACGAACCGGGTTCCGCAGCACGAGGCGGCGGCACCACACGAGGGCTCGTCCGACGAATCACAACTCGAACACGATGCACGGGCCTTGGCGAAGCTGACCGTGGTCATCTTTGCGCCGCCGTGCTTGTAGCTGGCGAAGCCGCAATACGCGGCGTCGGCCCGATGGACCGACGTCACGACACTTGCGATCGCCAGCACACAGGCGATGAGCGTCCTTTTCATGTCTGCCGCCTCTGTCGAGGAGGCCTCCTGCACTGGGGGAAACGAACCGGGAAACGAAATGGGGGATGCAGGGATGGCGGACCATCCCCACACAACCTCAATGATCGGCCACAAACTCCCCGCAGGTTGACCTCTCAACGCAATCCTCCGGGTTTTTCCAGACCCCCAGGCGCGTTACAACCGTCACGGTCGCAGGACTGGCTGGCCCTTCCTTGGCCGGTGGCGGCACGACCGTTACAGTCCGAAGGGTGTTCGAGACGGCATCACCGGCAGGCTCATTCATGACGGACCAGCATTCCCATCCGTCGCATTCGTCAGACCATCCCTCCGACGCCTCTGTGCCGAAGGTGGTGGTGAGCCGGATCAGCCTGTATCTGCGGGAGCTCCAGCGGCTCATGGCGTCGGGCCAGCAGACGATCTCGTCGGGCCAGCTCGGCACGCTGCTGGGGTTTAGCGACGCGCAGGTTCGCAAAGACCTGGGCTTCTTCGGGCAGTTTGGCTATCCCGGTGTGGGCTACCGCTGCGATGAGTTGATCCAGGCGATGCGCGACATCCTCGGCACGAATCATCCCTGGAACGTGGCGATGGTGGGCGTCGGCAACCTCGGCCAGGCCCTGCTGGGCTACCGGGGGTTTGGCCGTCAAAACTTTTCGATCACGGCGGTGTTTGACGCCGACCCGGCCAAGGTGGGGCAGGTGGTGCAGGGGCTTCGCATCCAGTCGATCGATGAGCTGCCGCAGACGATCCGCGAGCAGGGCATCCGGCTCGGGATGCTCGTGGTGCCGGCGGAGCGGGCGCAGGAAGCAGCCGATCGGCTGGTGGCGGCTGGTATCGAGGGAATCGTGAACTTCGCTCCCGTCACGCTCACCCTTCCTCGCCACGTGCAAAACGTCGGCGTCGATCTGGCGATCGAACTTGAGCAGCTCTCCTTTGCGGTGACGAGCGCGCTCAGCCGCGGGGGATCTGCCGGCGAAGCAACGTCAGCTTCGTAGTTGCGCCACCACGGCCGAGCACCCCTCTTTCGAGTGATCCGATTCGCGCCACCGCGCTGGAGCGTTTCGCGCCGCCTATCACGACAGCGCGGAGCGAAATGCCCCACCCCGCGCTTCCGCTCTGCCGGCCTCTCTGCCGCTTCCTACGAGCCCGGCCAGAAAACACGCGTTTTCACGTGATTTTCTGGGGCTTTCCCCAATGTCAGTCATCGTGCCACGTGTTCGGCGCGGCGTTTGCGGGGAGTTTTTTTGGATCGGTCGCGCCCGTTGGGGGTGATCGGCCTCGCCGGCCTCGTCTCCATGGCCCGTCGCCTGAAGAAGAAGGCCTGCTGAGCCTTGAAGGTCGCCCATCCACCACTGACCACCATCCACACGAACACCTGGCCAGCGTTCGACAACGCTGGCCGTGACCGCTTTCTCATCATCTGCCCTACAGCGTGTACCGCGTCTGGAGTTTTCATGGATCGCCTTTCCTTTGCTCGCCGCCTTTCCATCCGCCATGGAGTGGTTGCCCTGGCGGCCGCCCTCGCCCTGACCGCCGCCGGTAGCCGCGTGGCGCATGCCACGAGTGGCACCTGGACTGGTGCCACGGATGCCAACTGGTCGACGGTGACCAACTGGTCGACCACGAGCGGAAGTTCGCCTGGCATCATCCCCACTTCCAACGCGACCAACACGACTGATGTCGCCACCTTCAACAATAACCCCGGCACCGGCTTCGGGACCACCACGCCCATCACCACGGAACTCAACCGGATGATCGGCCGGATCGTGTTCGATACCGCGAGCGCTGGAGCATTCCAAATCGGCCCGGTCAGCGGCACCACCGTACTGACGTTTGGCAATAACCTGAACATCCTCAACATGACGTCGTCCGTCCTGACGACACAAACGATCAACACGCCTGTTGCTCTCCATCTGCCGTCGAGCACCAATGGTGCGGCCAGCATCTCGAACGACGCCACCTCGACGAGCGCCGCCATGATTCTTGCCGGCGGCATCCTGAACTCGCCGAACTCTACCCGCGGCACCGCCTGGACTCTTGGGGGTACCAATACCGGCGAAAACACCATCACGGGCAACATCAATCTGACCAACACCGGCGGCATCAACAGTTCAGTCACGAAGACCGGCGCGGGAACGTGGGTTCTGTCCGGCAGCAACACGATCCCGGCCGCCGGCGGGTTTACGATCAACGGCGGCGTGCTGGCCGCAGCCAGCACCTATGCCCTTGGCAGCAGTGCCACGCCGAGCAATACCAACACCAACATCAACAGCACGGGCACGCTCGAGATTCGAAACGGCGTCACGCTCAACGACGGGGATTCGCTCAACCTCAATAACGGCGGCACCATCCGCGTCACCGGAACCGCCGGCACCAACGGCCGCATCAACGTCGGCACGGCCGCCAGCACGACGGCCACGATCGCCACGATTGGGGCCGGCGACCTCTTCACGATCGGCAACGCGGCGAATGACGTCACTGGTGGCGCCGCGGACACGGTCCTTCGTATTGCTGGACCAGGGACCGTGTATCAGAGCGTCGCAAGCAACTACGCCGGCGGTTGGTCGGTGGACGCCGGAACGCTCCGTCTCGGATCGGCCACCTCGCTCGGTGCCACCACGTCCGCATTTGTGAACTTTTGAGCTTCGAGCACAGGGCGTCTGCAACTCAACGGTGTCAGCCCGACGGTCATCGGCCTTGCTTCCAACGCGACGGTTGGCTCGCCCGTGGTGGAAAACGGCGCGGCCGGCACGGCAACGCTGACCGTCAACTCAGCTGCCAACACTACCTACGCCGGCACGATCCAAGACGGTGCCGCCGGCACGCTGGCCCTCATCAAGGGAGGGGCCGGCGCGCTCTCCCTCGGCGGGGTCAACACCTTCACGGGCGCCACGACGATCAATGGCGGTGTGCTTGCGGTGAACGGAACCAACAGTGGCGGAGGGCTCGTCACCGTCGCCTCGAGCGGCACGCTCGGCGGCGTGGGCAGCATCACTGGTGCTGTCACCGTGTCGTCCGGTGGGGCCATCGCCCCGGGAACCAGTGTCGGCACAATCACGCTTGGCAGCCTCACTCTCGATGCCGGCTCAGGGCTCACGTACGAGTTCAACACGACGCCCGCCAATGACCAGATCGTGATCACCACGAGCGACGGTCTCGTGATCAACGGCGGAGCATTCACCGTCTACAGCGAAGGCACGCAGACGGCCTGGGGCACGAACGGCGTCTACAACCTGATCTCGTACACCGGTTCCATCGGCGGCAGCGGCATCGGCAGCTTGTCGACGGCCAATGCCGCTCCTGGCAAGCAATACACGTTTGGCACGTCGGGCGGCTGGGTCACACTGACCGTTGCCGACGGTGGACTGGTCGCCGACTGGAATGTTGACGCTGATGGCCTGTGGACCACCAATGCCAACTGGAACCCAAGCGCGCCAAACGGCGATGGCGACGCCGCCAACTTCGGCAGTGCCATCACCGCGCCGAGAACCATCACGCTCGACGCGGACCGCACGATCGGCGGAGTGACCTTCGACAACGCCAACGCCTACACGATCGCCCCCAGCAGCACGCAGTCGCTCACCATGGGCAACGGCTCCGGCACCAAGGTGGTGCAGGTGCTCACGGGCACCCACACGATTTCGGCACCGGTCGTCATGGCCTCCAGCATGCAGGCCGACGTGGCAAGTGGCCAGAAGCTCACGCTCTCTGGGGCCATCAGCGGCAGCGGCTCGCTCAACAAAACCCAGGCCGGCACGCTCGTGCTCGGCACGGCAAACAGCTACACCGGCAGCACCAACCTCAACGCCGGCACCACTGAGTTTGTGGCGGGCGGTCTGGGCAATGGCTCAGCCCTCAACATCGGTGGTGGTGCAACCCTGAAATACACCTCCGGCAACACCGACGACATTTCGACGAAAACGGTCACGGTTGGCGCCGGTGGGGCGGTCATCGACACCAATGGCAACGATGTGTTGCTGGCCAATGCAATCGGCAACGCGGGCTCCGGCGGACTCACGAAGGCGGGCAGCGGCGCGCTCACCCTCAACGGGGCCAACACCTACTTCGGCGGCACCGTGATCAATGCCGGCTCAGTTGTGATCAACAGTGCGAGCAGCCTGGGCGATGCAAGTGGCAGCGCCACAATTGGCAACGCGACGCTCCGCTCGACAGCCACCTTCTCGTCGTCGCGAAACTTCTCGCTTGGACATGCCAACAGCGCGGTCTCGGTTGACCCGTCCACGGTGCTCACCATCGGTGGAGTTGTGTCTGGAGCAGGCACGCTCAACAAAACGGGAGACGGAACACTCACGCTCACCGGATCCAACAGTTTTGCCGCAAGCGTCATCTCCGGCGGTGTCGTGGCTCTTGGTGGAGTGGCGAACACCGGCATCGGGACAGGCTCTGTCACCTTCCAGGGTGGAACCCTCAGCTCGAATGCTGCCGGTGGTTCTGATCCTGGTGGCGGTGGCTACGGCTTCGTGAACAACTTCATCGTGCCGGCCGGCCAGACGGGCACACTCAACCTTCCGTTCCGAGGCAACAATACCGGCTCGCTGACCGGCTCCGGCACGTTCAACGTCAACACGCACGGCACCCGTGATGATTTCGCGGGTAACTGGTCGGCCTTCACGGGCCAGATCAATGTGGGCACGGCCACCGGCTCCGGTGACTTCCGGATCAACAACACGAGCGGGTACGGCGGTGCGGCCATGAATCTTGCCGCTGGCGTGAGCATGTATGTGAGCACCAACTTCAGCACCAACCCCACGACGTTCAACATCGGTGAACTCTCGGGCGACGCCACCTCGTCGCTCACCGGGCAGAACGTGACTAACTCCGCCCGCACCGCGATCTACAGCGTCGGCGGCCGCAACACCGACGCCACCTTCGCCGGCGTGATCCGCGACGGCAACGTGAGCGCGGTCGTCCAACCGACCGCCATCACGAAGGTCGGCACCGGCATATGGACCCTCACCGGCACGAGCACCTACACCGGTGCCACGACCGTGTCGGCGGGAACGCTGCTGGTGGAAGGGGCGCTCGGCAACACGACCATCACGGTCGGGTCCGCCGGACGCCTCGGCGGCACGGGCATCCTCGGTGGCAGCCTCGTCTTTGGCCAGAATGCGACGCTCGTCTTCAATCCCACCACGCCGCTCACAGTGAGCGGCTCGGTGACGTTTGCCAACCCGGCCAGTTTCGGCGTGAACAGCATCATCGGGCTTTCCAGCAGCACTCCCGAGGGCATTTACACGCTGATCGCCGGCAACGTTGACACGACGGGCCTGGCGAACTTCGGTTCGGCCAACGCCTACGACCTCGGCAGCGGCAAGCTCGCCTACTTCCAACAGGGCAGCCTGCAGCTGGTGGTCGTGCCGGAGCCGAGCCTGGTGGCCAGCAGCGTGGCTGGCGGGTTGGTCGTCGTGCTTCTCGCCAATCGTCGGCGAAAGGCCTGAACCGGGTTGGGGCGATTTTCGCACCACCCGAGATCGTTTACCATTGGGGCTAGCGGAACGCCGCTGCCCGATGGTGTAACGGTAGCACAAGGGATTTTGGTTCCCTTTGTCTAGGTTCGAATCCTAGTCGGGCAACTTTTCCACTCGCGCGCCGGCGGCTTCGGTCAGGCCGAACGCCAAACACGCCTCGCGGAACACCACGCCGGTCCCACGGCTTACGCCGTTGGGCTCCCACCGGAACGCCACGCCAGCCTCCGTCCAAGCCCAAGGCCGTCAGGCCTGGGACACGCCACGCTATGCCGTCCAACGCCGCTGGGTTTTGATATTTCCGAGCCCCTTGATTGCCGGCCGGTTCCGGTTCAAAATCGGGCTTCCTCCGAGGATCCGCTGGTGAACTGCTGACCGTCGCTCGACATCGTCGATCGACCCCGTCCTGCCGCTGATGCCGCCGCTGCCGTGCGGGCGAGCATCACTCGTTCCCAGCCCCTGCCGTTCGCCCATCATGCGAACGCCCCCATTCATCCTTGGAGTGTTTCATGCCCCGCCTGTCCTCTGTCGTCGTTCTCGCTGCATCCCTGCTGATCGCCTGCGTCGCCTCCGGTGGCGACACCGTCTACGTGGTGAGTTTCACCACCGGCGAACTCATCCGCTACGACGCCGCGGATCCAGCCGGCACGACGACCGTGCTCAGCAGCTCGGGCTCGCTGGTGAAGCCAAGCGGGATCGCCGTGGGGCCGGATGGCAATCTCTACATCGGTGAAGACGGCGACGGAGCCGGCTATGCCCCGAGGATTGCGAAGTACGAGCCCGGCTCACTTACGCTGTCGACCGTCTACGCGTTTGGCTCATACGACGTTTTTCCCGGTGGACTCGCCTTCAAGGGCAACGACCTGCTCGTGGGCCGCAACCCGTTCTTCCAAAACACCGGGCCGATCGTGAAACTGTCCAACGCCACCGGTGGCGCCACCTCCGCGAGCGACTACACCTCCGGCGGAAGCCTCGCGAGCAGCCCTGGAATCGCCTTGGCCGCCGACGGCAAGCTCTACGTGGCCGACCAGACCTACAACTTCATTTCCGGGATCGCCAGCGGCCCGGTGAAGCGGTTTGATGCGACCGGCACCTACGAAGGCGAGGTGATCGCCAGCGACACGAGCGGCAACTACGGCCCGACCGGACTGGCCATCAACGGCACGGCTCTCTATTCCGCAAGCATCATGACCGGTGCGGTGCTCGTCACCGACCTAGGCACCGACACCACCAATCCCTTCGCCACCAGCGGGAATCCATTTGAAGTGGGCCCGCTGGCCCTTCTGTCGGACGGTAGCCTGCTGGCCGGCAGCCCATCGGGCTCGGGCACCATCTACCACTTCGGCACGAACGGCGCGCTGGTCGGCACCTTTGCATCAGGCCTCGGCCAAATTGGCGGAATCGCCACAGTGGCGGTTCCGGAACCGGCTACACTGGTACTGGCCGGTGTGGGGATCACCTCCGGCCTCGTCTTCTGTCGGCAACGACGAACATGACCCACCGCCGCGGCGTCACCCTGATCGAACTGCTCGTCGTCGTGGCGTTGGTGGCCACGCTCGTGGGGCTCTTGCTTCCGGCGGTGCAGGCCGCCCGCGAGACCGCTCGCCGATCGTCGTGCGGCAACAACCTCCGCCAGATCGCGCTGGCCTCCGCCAACCACGAATCGGCCAAGGGTCGGTTTCCGATCGGGGCCGAGTCGCGTCAGTGGGATCAGCGCCCCGATTTTCCGCACCAGTTTTTCCGTTGGTCGGTGCTGGCCCACCTGGCGCCGTACTACGAAGAGGAGCAGGTCCTGCGCAGCCTCGATCTGTCGGTGCCGCTCTACATCGGCCTCTCGCCCGGCGACATCGCCATGCAGAACAAGCCGATCGTGAAACTGCTGATCCCGCTCTTTCTCTGCCCGAGCGACATCAGCCAGCCGGTGGCCGATCTGTTTGGCCCGACGAACTACGCCGGATGCACCGGTTCGGGAGCGGGCGGCGGAACCCCCTTCGACACCGACGGCATGTTTGGCATCAACTCGCGAACCCGTCGACGGGACATCACCGACGGTCTTTCGAAAACGGTCGCCTTCTCGGAGAGCACGCTCGGCGCCGGACCGAAGGCCACCACCACCCGCGACGGCGTCGACACGGCCACGGGCTATGGCTTCACCTTCACGGCGCCGCTCACCCAGGTGGGCTGCGGCCGCCCCTTCTACTACAACTTCACCGACCTCCGTGGTTTTTCCTGGGCCAATGGGGAATACCGCACCACGCTCTACAACCACGCCCGTCATCCGAACGCCGCCGAGATGGACTGCCTCTCGGCACTGACGAGCACCTCCGATCTCTCGAAGATGTATGCGGGCTACGGCTGGCGGTCGGCTCGAAGCCGTCACCCGGCAGGCACCACCGTGGCGATGGCCGACGGATCGGTTCGATTCATGTCTGACGCGATCGATGCCGGCACATGGGCGGAATCGGCCACGATCGCCGGGGGTGAGGCGGCGACGGGCCTCTCGGCCCACATGTCCGGTCTGCCCGGCGATCCCAAGCCGCAGGTGTCGCGGTAACGCCCACACGAGCCCGCGACGCGGGCCGCGCGAGCCACTATCGCGACGGCTCGCGATACTTCTTGCGAAGCGCTGTGATCACCTTCCGCATGTCGGCGGGCACCGTGCTCGAAAACCGCAACTCCTCGCCCGTGACCGGGTGAACGAACCCGAGTTCGGCCGCGTGGAGCATCACCCGCGGCGCACCTGACCCGTCGGACGATTCACCTCGCCGCCCCCTCGCATACACCCGCTCACCACAGACCGGATGACCGCATTCCGACATGTGGATGCGAATCTGATGGGTGCGGCCCGTCTCGAGGCGGCATTCGACGAGCGTGTAGTCGTCGCCGAAGTGTTCGAGCGGCGTCATGTGGGTGATCGCCTCCTTGCCATCGTCACCTTCCGCACTGCCCCGTCGCCCGTCGCCACGGTCCCGCACGAGGTGAGAACGGATCGTGCGGGCCCGCGCGCGACCCGCCACGAGCGCCAGATACCGACGATGCGTGGTGTGAAGCCGAAACTGCTCGGCGAGAATGCGGCTGGCCGGAACATTGCGGGCGAAGACAACCAAACCGCTCGTCTCGCGGTCGATCCGGTGAACCGCCCGCACCGGCGGAATGCGACGCCGCTTGGGCGCCGTCCGGCCTGGCACCGTTCCAAAACGCTTCGCAAGATGCTTGCCGATCGCATCGGGCACGAGCTCCTCGAGCGTGGGCTGGAGCTGGCGGCGCTGCGCCGGCCACGATGCCTCCTCGTGGTGGCGGGTGGTCGTGATGCCGGTCGGCTTGTCGACCACCACTACGTCGTCGTCCACGTGCACCACGCGCACATCGTCGGCCTTGGGAAGCGGGGCTGCGGCCACCTCGAGCACCTTCACCACTTCGCCATCCTTGAGGCGACGGGCGACGTCGGTGCAGAGATTGCCGTGAACCAGCACATGCCGCGACTGCACGAGCTTCTGCACCCGCGACCAGCTGGCGTTGTTCAGCCTCGGTCGAAGAAAGGCCGCGAGGGTCTGGCCGGCGTCGGCGGAGGAAACGTGGTGAACGGAGCCGGAAGAGCGTGCCATGGTGCGACGATCTTGCCATGAGCGGAGCAGTGAGGCCACGCTTGACCTGTTTTCCGGCGGTTTTAGACTCTGGCGGGAGGATCCAAGTCCGAAGCCTCCGCCGTTTCCACGTCGAGAGGATCTTCGAACCGTGCCCGGAACCTGTGTGATTGGCCTGCAGTGGGGCGACGAGGCCAAGGGCAAGCTCGTCGACATCCTCACCGAGGATCATGACATCGTCGTCCGCTACGCCGGCGGCGCGAATGCCGGCCACACCGTCGTTTCCGGGGACCAAACCTGGAAGCTGTCGATCATCCCCAGCGGGATCCTCCGCGACAACGTGGCGTGCGTCATCACCGGGGGCGTCGTGCTCGACCCGGCGAAGGTGATCGACGAAATGGACGGCCTCGAGAGCCGTGGCCGTCGGATGGTGGGCCGCCTCCAGATCAGCGACCGCGCCCACATCGTGTTTCCGTGGCACGTCGTCGAAGACCGGCTCCTCGACGGCAGCCTGTCGGGAGGCGGTGCGATCGGCACCACCGGCCGAGGCATCGGCCCCTGCTACCGCGACAAGGTCGGTCGATCGCTGGCCATCCGCCTCGGTGATCTCTACCGCCCTGATTTTCGCGATCGGGTCGAACATGTGGTGGCATTCAAAAACCGCCTCTTCACCGCCTGGCCAAGCGGCCAGGCCGAACCGCTCGACGCGGCGTCGATTCATGCCGCCTACGCGGCCTACGCCGAACGGCTCCGCCCCCACGTGACCGACACCACCGCCTTCCTGCTCGATGCGGTCGAGGATGGGAAACGGGTGCTCTTCGAGGGCGCCCAGGGCGCGCTCCTCGACATCGATCACGGCACCTTCCCCTACGTGACCAGCAGCAACTCCTCCGGGGTCGGTGTCGCGAGCGGATCGGGCGTGCCGAGCCGATGGGTGAACCGCATCATCGGCGTGCTCAAGGCGTATTCCACACGCGTGGGGGGCGGACCGATGCCCACCGAACAAGACAACGCCACCGGCGTGCACATTCGCGAGCGCGGCCGGGAGTATGGCACCGTCACCAAGCGTCCCCGCCGCTGCGGCTGGTTCGACGCCGTCGCCGCCCGCTACTCGGCGCGGCTTTCGGGAGTGGATGAACTTGCGGTGATGCTGCTCGACGTGCTGGGTGGTCTTGATGAGCTCAAGATCTGCTCGGCCTACGAGATCGACGGCCGGCGCACCACGCAGTTTCCCAGCCAACTGGCCGACCTCGAGCGGGCCGTGCCGATCTACGAAACGCTCCCCGGCTGGCGGGAGGAACTCGACGCCGTGCGGTCGGAACACGACCTGCCGGCCCACGCCCGCCGCTACGTCGACCGCATCGCCGAACTCGTCGGCCGTCCGGTGTCGATCGTGTCGGTGGGTCCCGACCGAGCCCAGACCATCATCCGCGACCCCGAGGCCACGCGGCGCCCATGGCATCCCCATCAGCCGGCCAACGCGTGACCGACACGCCCATCGAGCCCAGGCTCCCGCGGCACGTCGCCATCATCATGGACGGCAACGGCCGGTGGGCGCAGTGTCAGGGTCTTCCTCGCATCGAAGGGCATCGTCGCGGCGTGACGAGCGTGCGACGGATCACGGAGCACTGTGTTCGCCTCGGCATCGAACAGCTCACGCTCTATTGCCTTTCGAGTGAAAACTGGCGTCGGCCCGAAGCCGAACTGCAGTTTCTCATGCACCTCCTCGAGCACTACATGATCGAGGAGCGTGAACTCCTGATGCGGCAGCGGGTTCGGCTGTCGGTGATCGGCCGTCGCGACGGCATTCCCGCCGACACGCTTCGCGCGATCGACCGCACGGTGGAGATGTGTGCCGCCAACGACGGCATGCGGCTCTGCCTCGCCATCAACTACGGCGCGCGGGCGGAGATCGTCGATGCCGCCGTGAGCCTGGCCCGCGACGCGGCCGCCGGACGCATCGATCCCTCGTCGATCGACGAAGACACGTTTGCTGCTCGGCTCACCACCGCCGGCATGCCCGATCCCGATCTCCTGATCCGAACGGCCGGGGAGATGCGGATCAGCAACTTTCTCCTCTGGCAGATCAGCTACGCCGAACTCTGGGTCACGCCCGTGGCGTGGCCCGACTTCGAGGAACACCACCTCGATGAGGCGCTCGCCGCCTTCGCCGGCCGAGATCGCCGGTTTGGAGGCCTGTCGCCATCGTGACCGCGACCCCGCCCTCCACGAAACCGCCGTCCGGTTCGCTCGCATCACGAGTCATCGTGGCGATGGCCGTGATCTCGGTGTTTGCCACCCTCGCCTGGGCCGATGCGACACACCTTGGAAACGCCGCCCCCGTCGTGTGGCTGTTGCCCATCGTGCTGATCGTTGCCGCAGGTGGCGGGATCGAGGTGGTGCGGATGGCCGCGGCCCGAAGCCTGCCGCTCGATCCGGCCGTCGTCGCCGGCGGCGCTGCCGCGATCGCCGCTGCTCCAGCCTTGGCACCATGGATCGCGGGCTGCGGCCCCTTCGCGGCCCCCGGCCTGGCGGCCGTGGCTGCCGTCGCGGTGCTCATCGTCGCCTTTGCGATCGCCGTGGCGGGCTATGACCCCGACCGCCGGCCGCTCGTTCGGGTGACGGGAAGCGTGGCGGCCGCCATCTGGATCGGGCTGCCGCTCGCCTTCATGGTGGCCTTACGGCTCCACGGCCATGCCCTTCCGGACCGGGCCCTGGGTGGTCTGCTGCCGATCCTCAGCCTGATCGCCGTGGTGAAAGGAAGCGACACCGCGGCCTACGCCATCGGCTCGATGGTTGGAACGCACCGCATGGCCCCTCGCTTGAGTCCGGGCAAAACCTGGGAAGGGGCCGCTGGAGGCATCGTGGGCGCGATGGCGACGGCATGGCTGGTGATCGACGTGCTGGGAAAGGGTTCACCGGTCACGCCACTCGGTGGATGGCCCCTCTTCGGGCTGTGCGTGGGGTGCGCGGGCATCCTGGGCGACCTTGCCGAGTCGCTCGTGAAACGGGAACTCGACGCCAAAGACTCCGGCCGAAGCCTGTTTGGCATGGGCGGGTTTCTGGATCTGATCGACTCCCTGCTCCTGGCCGCCCCCGTGGCGTGGGCCCTCTGGGTGGCCGGCCCACCGTGATCCAGGAGGCTCGTTCTCCTCAAAAACGGTCGAAATGAGGGGGATTTCCTCGCACCGCCCGTGCCGCCGGCTGGGTGGGGTATAGTGATGGGAGTTGGATTCGTTCCCCCGAGACCGACGTCGGCCCCACAGGTCGACGCGGGTTTCGATGCCCCGTTCCACGATCGCGGTTGTCGATTCCAAGCGACTCGGCACCATTTTCGGTCCACGCGACCAGCACCTCCGCCGCATCCGCGACGCGCTGGGGGTTGGTGTGACCGCCCGCGACGACGCCATCCACATCGACGGTGAGGAGGGGGCGGTTCGCCGCGCCACCGAAATCTTCGAGGAACTTGACCGCCTCGCCCGTGACCGTGGGGGCGTGGAATCCGAGGAGGTGGCCCGCCTCCTGGCAGCCGCCACCGGCGAGGAGCCTCCGCTTCGGCACGAGCCGATCGAGGTGCACAAGGCGGGCCGTCCCCTCGTGCCCCGCTCCGCGGGCCAGGCGACCTACGTGCAGGCGATCCGCGACAACGACATCGTCCTCTGCGCGGGGCCGGCGGGCAGCGGAAAAACCTATCTGGCCGTCGCCATGGCCGTGGCGGCGCTGCGGGCGGAGCAGGTGTCGAAGATCGTGCTCGTCAGGCCGGCTGTCGAAGCCGGTGAAAGCCTCGGCTACCTGCCGGGCGACCTGCAGGCCAAGATCAATCCCTACCTGCGTCCGCTCATGGACGCCCTGCGGGAGATGATGGACTACGAGCAGCTCAAGCGGCTCACGGAGCAGGACGTCATCGAGATGATCCCGCTGGCCTACATGCGCGGCCGCACGCTCAACAACGCCTTCATCATCCTGGACGAGGCGCAGAACACGACCGTGTCGCAGATGAAGATGTTTCTGACGCGTCTTGGCATGGGCTCGAAGATGGTGATCTCCGGCGACACGACGCAGATCGACCTGCCGCCAGACCGCACGAGCGGGCTCGTCGACGCGATGCGCCGGCTGCAGAGCATCGCCGGCTGCGGCCAGATCCGCCTCGGTGGCGCCGACATCGTCCGGCATCGGCTCGTGCAACGCATCGTGGAGGCGTACGACCGCTGATGCCGCTCGCCTCTCCACAAAACCGTCGCCGCACCCGCCGCAGCGGCGTCTTCGACGCTCCGCACGGCTTCTGGGGCATCCTGCTCGAACGCCTCTCGCAGCCGGGCGTGCTGGCGCGGCTGGGCGTGTGCGTCGCCGCGGGCGTGGTCCTGCTGCTGCTCCTGCATGGCTGGGAGGAGCCGTTCGCCTTCCGTCGAGGCTGGGTGCCGCCGCGGGGCGTGGTGTCGCGGGTGGCGTTTGAAATGCCTGATCCCGAAGCGACCCGCACCGCCCAGGAACGGGCGTCGGCGAAAGTGCGCGTGGTCTACGCCCAGGATCGGGCGCCGATCGTGCGGCTTCGTGATGCCCTGAAGAACCGCGCCGCCGAAATCGCGGCCGCCGAGACCCTCGGACCCGGGGTTCGAACCGCCTGGCTCGAGTTTGCCCCCGAGGCGGCCGCCGCGATCGAGTCGCTCCCCGAGGAATCCCCGCCGGCGCCCGAGGTTGCTCCGGAACCACCCACCACCGCCGACGACGTGGCGGCCGCCACGCCTGCCGAGCCCGCGCCGCCAACCCGCGAACTGGCGGAAGCCGAACGGGAGTTCCAGCGATTCCGCGGTCAGATCGACACGAAGGAAAAACTCCAGATCTTCGACAAGTCGATCGACCTGGCATTTCAGGATCTCGTCAACCTCGGCGTGCTCGAAAAGGTGCAGCACACCTACGACGAGGGCAGCCAGAACGAGATCGACGTGCACCCCGTCGGCAACGCGGCAGAAACCACCCGGGTGCAGGTGGCCGACGTGGTGCTCGTCGAGGCGAAGGCCCGGCTCAAGACGATGCTCAAGGATGAACTCGGCGAAGGGCCGTTCGTCGACCGGCTCTTCGCGTGGGTGGAGCCGAGGCTCTCCGGCACGCTCGAAATCGACCGCGAGGGAACCGACCGCGCGAAGCGCGAGGCCATCGCCAAGACGCCGCCGCAGTTCGTCCGCTACGCCGCCGGTGACGTGCTGGCGGAGGCCAACGCACCCGTTTCGGAGGCGCAGCTGTCGCTCCTTCGGCACGAGCATGACGAGTTTCTCCGGGAACGCGACGTGCAGCAGCGGCTCGCCCGCACGTTTTCGATGCTCGGTCTGTTTGCGGCCATGTTCGCGCTGTCGGGGTTCTACATCCACCTGCACCATCGTCGGCTTCTCGACGACATCGGCGACACGCTGACGCTCGTGGGGCTGTCGCTCGGCACGGTCGTGCTCTGCATGATCTTCTCCGGCGACGCCTGGCAGGCCGAGATCGTGCCCCTGCTGATCTTTGCCATGACGATCGCGATCGCCTACGACGAAGACCTCGCGCTCCTGTTCACCGCACAGGTGGCGTTGGTGGTGATCGAGGCGTTGGGCTGGGGCCTGGCGTCGTACATCACCCTCACCTCGGCCGCGGCCGCCACGATCTTCTGGATGGGCCGCATTCGGAGTCGCAGCAAGCTCATCTACGTTGGGCTGTGGGCCGGCGCGGTGGCGATGTTCACCCAGCTCGGGGCGGGCCTTCTCGAGGAACGCCCCTTCGACGGGCAGATGCTCTACGAAGCCGGCCGCATCGGGGCCTGGACCGTGCTGGCGGGATTCCTGATGACGGGTCTCCTGCCCTTCATCGAGCGGACGTTCGGCGTGCTCACCGACCTGAGCCTGCTCGAGGTGGGTGACGTGGCGCATCCGCTCCTGCAGGAGCTCGTCCGCCGCGCACCGGGCACCTACAACCACTCGATCAACGTGGCCAGCCTGGCCGAAGCGGCCGCCGAGGCGATCGGTGCCCGCGGCCTGCTGGTGCGGGTCGGTGCGTATTTCCACGACGTGGGCAAGATGCTCAAGCCCGCCTACTTCGTGGAGAACCAGGGGAAGGAGAACCGCCACGAATCACTCGTGCCGGCCATGAGCACGCTCATCATCGTGGCGCACGTGAAGGAAGGCGTGGAACTGGCCCGGCAATACAACCTTCCCCAGCCGATCATCGACCTGATCGCCGAACACCACGGCACCACGCTCGTCGAATACTTCTTCCGTCGTGCCGAGGAGCGGTCGCAGGCCGACCCCAACGGGCAGGAGGTCGACGAACAGAGCTACCGCTACCCGGGTCCCAAGCCCAGCACACGGGAATCGGCCGTGATGATGCTCTCCGATGCCGTCGAGAGCGCGAGCCGCACGCTTACCGAACCCACGCCGTCGCGGATCGCCAGTCTGGTGCACGATCTCGCCATGAAGCGACTGCTCGACGGCCAGTTCGACGAATGCGGTCTCACGCTCGAGGAGCTCGGCCTCGTCGAACAGAGCCTCGTGAAGAGCCTGACGGCCGTCTACCACGGCCGCGTCAAGTATCCCGACCAGAGAACGGCCTAGGACGCATGGGCCGCCGAGAACCTCTCCCACCGAAGCGAACGCCGTCCGCTCGCGATGTCGAGATCGCCATCACGAACCGTCAGAAGGTGATGGCCGTCGATCGCCGCTGGCTTGCCGGCATCGTGAAGCGAACGCTCGTCGCCCTCGAGGTGCCGCGGGCCGAACTCAGCCTGCTGCTCGTGGACGACGCCGCCATCGCTGCGATTCACGAGGAATGGCTCGCCGTTCCTGGCCCGACCGACGTGATCACCTTCGATCTCTCGTCCCCCGAAGGCCCATTCGCCGGCGACATCGTGGTGAGCGCGGAAACGGCCCGTCGCATGGCCCGTCACCTCGGGTGGCAGCCTCGCTTCGAACTGGCCTACTACGTCGTCCATGGGCTCCTGCATCTCGCCGGTGAAGACGACCTGGACCCGGTGGCGCGGCGGCGCATGCGGCTCCGGGAACGCGCCGTGATGGCCGCCATCGGCCTGCCGAAGCCCCCGCGCAGGCCGACCGCCGCACGACGGAGGTCGCGATGACCGCAGCCGTCGGCACCGAATCGGCCCTGGCCCTTCTCGCGGTGGCGAGCCTGGCCGCCATCCAGGCGCGTGCGGTTCGCGGGGCGCAGCGCACCACCATCCAGGAGCTCTGTGAACGTCGGGGACGTCCTGGTCGCTACGACGAAATCGTGGCCGGCAGCGAGACGATCGCGTTCATCGCCGCGTCGATCGTGACGGTGGCCGCGGTCGGCGCCACCCTCCTGATGATCCCACGACTGATCGAGGCCGGCGATCGCTCCCTGGCGCTCGAGGTTTCGGCGGTGGCCACGTGGGTCTTCGTGGTCTGGGCGGCGCTCGTGGTGGTGCCGATGCTGCTGGTGCGTTTTGCCGGACCGTGGATCGTCGTCGCGACGTGGGGCGTGTGGCGGCCCATCGTGGGTCTCATCGCACCGCTCGTGCGGCAGCTGGGGCGCCTGGCAGCCGCCTTCGGCCGGCGCGGGGGAGACGCCGCCACCGATCGGCCGCGCGACGAACTGCGACTGGCCGTGGACGAGGCGCATCGCGAAGGGCGGCTGGAAGGCGCCACTCGCGACATGATCAAGGGCATCATCGGGCTCGACGAGGTGCGGGTGGCGACGATCATGACGCCCCGCACGAAGATCACGGCCATCCCGCGGGACACCGACTGGTCGGAGGCCGTCCGGCTCGCCTCCGACAGCGGCCACACGCGGCTGCCGGTGTGGGGTCATTCGCCCGACGACGTGGTGGGGATCCTTCACACACGCGACATGCTCACCCGACTGGCGTCGCCCCATGATCCGACGACGCCGGGCCCGGATCTCGTGTCGCTGCTCCGTCCACCCTGGTTCGTGCCGGAATCGATGAGCGTGCAGAAGCTCCTGCTCGAGTTCCAGCGGGGCAACACGCATATGGCGATCGTGACCGACGAGTTTGGCGGGGTGTCGGGGGTGGTGACCATCGAGGATGCCCTCGAGGAAATCGTGGGCGAGATTGCCGACGAGCACGACGAGGCCTTCACCGACGGCATTCGCATGACCTCCGACGACTCATGCGAAGTGCTGGCGCCCGTCCGCATTGCCACGGTCAACGAACGCCTCGGCCTCGACCTGCCCGAACAGGAGGATTTCGAGACCATCGGCGGCTTCGTCTTCCATGAGTTCGGACGCATTCCCGACGTGGGCGAGCGGATCGAATCGCATGACGCGATCCTGGAGGTGCTCGCCGCCACCCGCCGGAGGATCGACCTGGTGCGGGTGGAACGCCTCCGGAGATCCGCCGGCGATGGCCGTTGACAAGACCCGCGCGATCGTGATCCGAACGACGCCGTTCGGGGAAACCAGCAGCGTCGTCACGATCTATTGCCGCGACTTCGGCAAGCTGCGGGCCCTGGCGAAGGGCGCGTGGCGGCCCAAGAGCGGGTTTGACGGCGGCCTTGACCTGCTTTCGACTTCTCAGGTACTCGTCCTCCGCAAATCGTCGGGAGCACTCGATCTGCTCACGGAGGCGGCCCTTGAGAGCCGGTTCCGCGTGGGTTCGAGTCTGACGGCGGTGCTGGGCGGTCTGCGCGTCGCAGAACTGCTCGATGCCCTTTCCGCCGATGCCGACCCTCAGCCGGAGCTTTTCGACGTGGCGCATGCGACGATCCGCCGGCTGTCAGGCTGGAGTGGCGATGAATCGCCGCTCTCGGCCCTCATGGTCGGCTTCGAACTGGCGGCGCTCCGGATCACCGGCCATGGCCCGGTGCTGTCCCGCTGCGCCGAGTGCCATGGCCGTCTTGCCGACGCCCCTCGCACCGCCTTCGGCATGCTCGACGGCGGCACGCTCTGCCTCCGCTGCCGCGCCGGCCGGCGCGGCGTGGTGTCGGTGTCGGCGAGTGCCCTGGCGGCGCTGCGACTCCTGGCCGACCACCGCGTCGCCCCCGACGACGTGAACCTTCCACCGGCCGAAGCCGGCGAGGTTCGCGGGATCATGACGACGCTCCTGTCGCATCTGCTCGGCAGGCCGCTGCGGGTTCCCGCCACGCTCCCCCGGGCGGGAAGGAGGGCACGCCGCTCGTGACCGTTTCCCCGTCCATGCCGTCGCAGTCTTCGTCCACCGGGGCCCGCGCCTGGTGCCTGGTGATCGCACTGTCGCTCGTGGCTCCGGGCTGCGCGACCCTGAAGCCGCCGTCGTGGCCCTGGGCCAAGCAGACCGACGCCGACAAGGAAAAGGCCATCGACCGCGAGTTGGGCGACGACGCCGACTCGGAGGTGATCTCCTCGGAATACGCCCAGTCTCAGGACGAACTCGGGTGGGACTACTTCAAGGGAGAGAACGTCAAGAAGCGGTGGAAGAAGATGGTTGGCCGCGGCCCGAACGAGCCGGTGGCCCGCAAGGCCCTCGCCGACGCCGACGCGCGGTTTCGCGAAGGCGACTACCCGCAGGCCATCAAAAAATACAAGGTGGCGATCGACCGCTGGCCCGACTCGGTGATCGAGGAAGACGCCATGTGGCAGCTCGCCGAGAGCTACTTCTTCACCGATCAGTATCCCAAGGCCGAGGATCAATACGACGAGCTCGTCAAAAAATATGCCAACACGAAATACCTCGACCGGATCGCCCAGCGGCAGTTCGTGATCGCGCAATACTGGGTCGCCCTCGACGACAAGACGCACATCCCGACGATCGTGCCAAACCTGCTCGACCGCAGCCGGCCGCTCTTCGACACGCGGGGCCGGGCGCTCAAGGCCTACGACCATGTTCGGATCAATGATCCGCGCGGGCCGCTCGCCGACGACAGCATCATGGCCCAGGCCAACGCCCACTTCCTCGACCGGCAATGGCTCGACGCCGATTACTTCTACGGCCTGCTCCGCACGGAGTATCCCGACAGCGACTTCCTGCTCCAGGCCCACCTTCTCGGCATCCAGGCCAAGCTGCGGGCCTACCAGGGACCACTCTACGAGGGGAGTTCGCTCGACGAGGCGGAGATCCTCGCCGATCAGGTGCTGGTGCAGTTTCCAGACCAGCTCAGCCGCGACGAGGAAGACCGGGTTCAGGACACCCGGGCGGAGATCGCAGCCCAGCAGGCGATGCGGCACTGGCGGCGGGCGGAGTTTTACGCCAAGGGCAAGCACTACTCCTCGGCACGGGTCTACTACGCCATGATCGCCCGCGACTATCCCAAGACGCAGCTGGCCCAGGCCGCACGGGACAAGTATGTGGCGATCAAGGACAAGGCCGACGTCTCGGACGACCCGGTCCCCATGCTCACCCGCATCCTCAACCCCGACTCGCTCAAGGAGGCGGAACTCGACGCCATGGCCGAGGCCGAGACGCAGATCGCCCGCCAGGATGAATCGGGCATCGCACCGACCCGCTACTGACCCTCCCGGCACGTTCGCTCCCTCCCGGCAAGGATGCCGCGATGATCCCTCACGCCGCCTGCCGCCTGGCCCCCGTGCTCGGGGCCATGCTCATCGCCGCCGCGGGCTGCGCCACCTATCGCGTGGGCAACAACACGCTCTACGCGACGAACGTCCGCACCATCTACGTGCCGATGGTGCAGAGCGACAGCTTCCGAACCACGCCCTCGGTCGACATCGGCGAACGGCTCACTGAAGCCCTCTGCAAGGAGATCGAGAAGCGAACCCCCTTCAAGGTGGTCGGGAGCGAGGACGGCGCCGACAGCGTGCTCACGGCCCGAATCGTCGCCGATACCAAGCGGATGGTGGTGGAGAGCCCCACCGACCAGTCACGACAGGTTGAGATGAACTACCAGACGCTCGTGACCTGGGCCGATCGGGGCGGCACGGTGATCGCCTCGGGCGAGGTGCCACTTCCGGCGGCCACGGTCGACGTGGGCCAATCGGCGAGCCTCGTGCCGGAATACGGCCGCTCGGTCGCGAGCACGCAGCAGGAAGCGATCGTCAAACTCGCCCAGCAGATCGTCGGTCTCATGGAAGAGCCGTGGTGACCGAAGTCGATTCAGCGCTGGTGAGCGGCTGACCCCATCCTTCCGATCGCACGGCGGCTCGGCCTGAGCCTCGCTGATAGACTGCGGGCATGGCGCACGACCGATTTCCCACCCACTGGCGGCTGCGAACACGGTCGCTCGACCTGCCGCATGCCGGAGGGCCATCGCAGCGGCCGCTCCTGATGGGGATCGTGAACGTCACGCCCGACTCGTTCTCCGACGGGGGCCGCCATGTCGACGTGGACGCCGCCGTCGCCCATGGACTCGCCCTCGTCGCCGCCGGGGCCGACATCCTCGACGTGGGCGGTGAAAGCACGAGGCCGTTTTCCGAGCCGGTCGCGGCGGCCGACGAGCTCCGTCGGGTCTCCGAGGTCGTGCAACGGCTCGCGGCGATGGGAGGAGTGCCGGTGTCGATCGACACGTCGAAGGCCGCCGTCGCCGCCCGGGCCGTCGAACTCGGCGCCGAGATCATCAACGACGTCACCGGCCTCGAGGGGGATGCCGGCATGGTCGATGTGGCCACGGGCACCGGCGCCGGCATCTGCGCCATGCACATGCGTGGCACGCCGCAAACGATGCAGATCGACCCTCGCTACCACGACGTCGTCGCCGACATTCACGCCTACCTCGCCGCACGACGCGACGCGCTGTTGGCCGCCGGCATTCCGCTCGAACGAATCTGCCTCGACCCCGGGATCGGTTTCGGGAAGACGCACGTCCACAATCACACGCTGATGCAGCACGCCGGACGATTCCTCGACCTCGGCACGCCGATCCTCGTGGGGCACTCCCGCAAGGGCTTTCTCGGCAAGATGCTCGAGGCCTCCATGGGCCGACCGGCCACGGAAGCCGAACGGGATGCCGCCACCGCCGGGGCGGCCTGTGCCCTCGCGGCCCAGGGCATCCAGATCATTCGCGTGCACGCGGTGGGCATGGTTCGCCCCGCGCTCGAAGCCTTCGCCGCGGCGCGGGCGATCGGATCGTGCGACCCACACGCTGGGCGGTAAGATACGCCACCTCCCCACGCCTTCGTGAACATCGTCATGGCCGCCACCGTCGAACCTGCCTCCCTCCACGACCACTGCCGTGGCATCGCCCATCGTGCCCGCCAGGCCGCCATCGAACTCGCCGCAACGCCGTCTGCCGCCAAGGCCGCCTGCCTGCGGAAGGCGGCCGACCACATCCGCCGAGACACGGCGGCGATTCTCGAAGCCAACGCTGCCGATGTCGCCGCCGCGCCGTCCTACGGTCTCACGCCCGCCCAGGTGGATCGGCTCCTGCTCGATGCGAAGCGGGTCGAGGGCATCGCGGCCGGCATCGAGGCGGTCGCCGACCAGGCCGATCCGGTCGGCGAAACGATCGAGGAATCGACACGCCCCAACGGACTCGTGGTGCGCAAGGTGCGGGTGCCCCTCGGCGTGGTGTTTTTCATCTATGAATCCCGCCCCAACGTCACCGCAGACGCGGCGGCCGTGGCGGTCGCCTCCGGCAACGCGATCATCCTGCGCGGTGGCAAGGAAGCGGCCCACTCCAGTCGGCGGATCGTGGCGAGCGTTCGGGCGGCGATCGAGGAGTGCGGCCTCCCCACCGATGCCGTGCAGCTCGTGGATGTCGCCGACCGTCAGGCCGTCGGCGAGTTTCTGGCGATGGACGACCTCATCGACCTCGCCATTCCGCGCGGGGGCGAAGCGCTGATCCGGCGTGTCTGTTCGGAGGCACGGATGCCCGTGCTCAAGCACTTCACCGGCAACTGCCACGTTTACGTCGATCGAGCCGCCGATCTGTCCCTGGCCGAAACGATCACCATCAATGCCAAGTGCCAGCGGATGGGGGTGTGCAACGCCGCCGAGTCGCTGCTCGTGCATCGCGATGTGGCCGAGGCATTTCTGCCCCGAATCGCTGCCGCCCTCGGCGCGCAGGGCGTCGACATCGTCGGCGACGCCGCCACCAGGAAGCTGGTGCCATCGGCCGGTGCGGCGACCGACGCCGACTGGGCCACGGAATACCTCGGACCAAAAATCTCCGTCGCAGTCGTCGACTCGATCGATGCCGCAATCGAGCACATCAACCGCCACGGATCGCGGCACACCGATGCGATCGTGACCGCCGATGCGGCGGCGGCGGATCGCTTTGCCGCGCGGGTCGACACGGCCTGCGTGATGGTGAATGCGAGCACGCGATTCAACGACGGCGGCGAACTCGGACTCGGCGCTGAAATCGGCATCTCCACCGACAAGCTTCACGCCCGTGGCCCCTGCGGCACACGCGAGCTCACGACCTATAAGTTCGTCGTCACCGGAACCGGCCAGATCCGCTCATGAAGCCCTCCTTGCTGCTGTGGCTCTTCCTGCTCTTGCCCCTCGACGCCCCCATGTCCTCACCATCGCCCGAGCCCGACGATCCGCACCGCTGGCTCGAGGAAATCGCGGGAGAGCGGCAGCTCGCCTGGGTGCGCGAACGCAACGACGAAGCCCGACGGGCCATCGCTGAAACGGACGCGTTCGGGGGATTGGAGCGGCGGATCCTGTCGATCCTCGACTCGAAGGAGCGGATTCCGCTCGTCACCCGGATCGGCGACCATCTCTACAACTTCTGGCGGGATGCGGCGAACCCGAAGGGACTCTGGCGTCGCACGACGCTCGACGCCTACCGAACGCCCGAGCCCGCCTGGGAAACCGTGCTCGACATCGACGCGCTCGCGGCGAGCGAGGGCGAAAACTGGGTCTGGCACGGCGCCACCGTGCTCGAGCCCGATGACCGCCTCTGCCTCGTCAAACTGTCTCGGGGCGGCGCCGACGCCGACGTCGTGCGGGAGTTCGACCTTCATGCGAAAGCGTTCGTGGCCGGCGGTTTTTCGCTCCCCGAAGCGAAGAGCACCGTTGCCTGGCGCGACCGCGACTGCCTCTTCGTGGCGACCGACACCGGCCCTGGATCACTCACCACCTCGGGGTATCCGCGCACCATCAGGGAGTGGCGGCGAGGCACGTCGCTCAACGACGCGCCGCTGGTCTTTGAGGGCCGGGCGGACGATATGGCCGTGGTGGCGTACCGGGATCTCACGCCCGGCTTCGAACGCGATTTTGTCGTTCGGCAGTTGACGTTTTGGACCAACACGCTTTTCGTGCGACGCGACGGCCGACTGATCGAGGTGGCCAAGCCCGACGACGCCAACGCGGCGGTGCATCGGGAGTGGCTGGTGATCGAGCTTCGAACGCCCTGGACGGTGGGAGCAACGACCTATCCTGCCGGCTCGCTGCTGGCCGCTGATTTCAACGGCTTTCTCGAGGGCGATCGCACGATCCAGGTGCTCTTCACGCCGACGAGCCGCACGTCGCTGGCGAGTTGGAGCGGCACACGCCACCACCTCCTGCTCAACACCCTCGACAACGTGCGAAGCCGCGTGACGGCGCTGACGTTTCGAAACGGCACCTGGCACGCGGAACCGCTTGCCGGCGTGCCGGAATCGGGCACGGCCCAGGCGTCGGCCGTCGACGAGATAACGAGCGACGACTACTGGATGGTCACATCGAGCCCCCTCGAGCCGTCGACGCTCGCCATCGGCTCGGCCGCAACACCCGGCCAGCCGCCCGTGGCACTCAAGCAGACGCCGGCCTTCTTCGACGCCGCGGGCTTGAGCGTGGAGCAACACGAGGCCGTTTCGAAGGATGGCACGCGCATCCCCTATTTCCAGATCGGCCGCTCCGACCTGCCAGCCGACGGCAGAACGCCCACGCTGCTCTACGGGTATGGCGGCTTCGAAATCCCACTCGTGCCGGGCTACAACCCCGTCGTGGGCGCCGCCTGGCTGGAGCACGGCGGGGTGTATGTGATCGCCAACATCCGTGGCGGCGGCGAGTTTGGGCCGGCATGGCACCAGGCGGCACTGAAGGAAAAACGGCCCCGCGCGTACGACGACTTCATTGCCGTGGCCGAGGATCTCGTGGCCCGCGGCGTCACCTCGCCCCGTCGGCTCGGCGTGATGGGGGGCAGCAACGGTGGCCTGCTCGTTGGCAACATGTATGCCCGTCGGCCCGACCTCTTCGGTGCAGTGGTCTGCCAGGTGCCATTGCTCGACATGCGACGCTACCACACGCTTCTGGCGGGCGCGAGCTGGATGGGGGAGTTTGGCGATCCCGACAAGCCCGACGAGTGGGCATTCCTCGAGGGCATCTCGCCCTATCATTCGATCGACGCATCACGTGACTACCCGCCGATCCTGCTCACGACCTCGACCCGCGACGATCGTGTGCACCCGGGGCATGCGAGGAAGTTTGCCGCGCTGTTGCTCCAGCTCGGCAAGCCCGTGCTCTCGTATGAAAACATCGAGGGGGGCCACGGCGGCGCCGCCGACAATCGCCAAAAGGCCTTCATGGACGCGCTCGCCTACGCGTTTCTCAGGGATCGCCTCGGTCGCTGATGCCATACTCCTGCAGGAGGCACGCCGGCGCGCCGATTCCCACCACGTGGATCGCTCCGGTGAAGGTGGCGGCATGGGGATTGGCAAACCCGACCTTCTCGGCGACGAACGTGGCGGTGAGATCCGCCTCCACGCACACGCCGGGCGTGTCGCCCGAGTTGGCATCGAGCCCCGAGGGCAGATCGACCGCAAGCACCCGTGGCCGACCGCCGGCTGTCCCGGCCTGATGCGTGTCGTTGATGGCTGAGATGGCCGTGGCCGTGACGCCCCGGGGTGGACCGTTCGCCCCGGTGCCCAGAAGGGCGTCGACGATCCAGTCGGCGCCCGCAAGCGCGGCTCGCCATGCCGTGGCGTCGCCATCGTCCAGGCACGTCACCGGGATGCCGCTCCGCTCGGCAATCGCAAGATTGGCGGCTGCGTCGCCGCGGTAGTCGGCTGGGGGCGACGCGAGCAGGATCTGCACCCGGAAGCCGAGCAGTTCCAGATGCCGTGCGATCACAAACCCGTCGCCGCCGTTGTTGCCCCGCCCACAGGCGATCGCCACCCGCCCCCTCGGCCCCTGGGCCGCCAGAAGCCTCGCAGCCCCAGCCCCCGCATTTTCCATGAGCACCACGCCAGCGACCCCAAAGGCCTCGATCGCCCGTTGGTCGATCGCCCGCACCTCTGACCGCGTGAGCCGATGCATAGGTTCCAGACTCCCTCATCCGCATTGTCATTCCAAACAACCATCCTCGCAGCCGGACAACGGTTTGCCGCTGGATTTCCGGTCGTGGAAGCCGTTCACCACACCTCGGCGAGCGGCGAAAACGTCGCTAGTTGCGCAGGCCTTGTTTCTTGCCAAGTCATTGTCCGATGTTTAAGATGGCATCTCCAGGGGCAAACTGGAGTTACTCGGCATGGCAGCATCCACGCATCCTGCGGTTGCCCCTGCGCGCTCACGGTCAGCGAAAAACAGCCGACCGGGCATGTCGCTCGCCGAACTCCTGGTCGCGACCGCCGCCCTTTCCGCCTTGGCTGCTGTGACGGTGCCCACGGTCTCCCAGTTCCGGGAATCGACCCGGCAGCTGTCGTGTGCCAACAACATCTCCCGCCTCGCCAAGGGCATGGTGAACTTCGACACCAATCGTGGCCATCTGCCAGGGTGGCGAAACACGATCGAGGCCTACACGATGGCCCACGTGCCGAAGAACGGCAATCCGAAGGAGTCGATCGCCTGTGTTTCCTGGACGGTACCGCTGATGCCGTTCATTGGCGAGCTGGAAGTGGCGAACTGGTACGCCTCGTACACACCGACCGGGACCGACGATGTGCGAACCAAGCAGGTTGAACTCTTCGTCTGTCCGGTGGTCTCCGAACTGATGAAGTCGCCCAGCCCCGTGTGCTACTTCGTGAACGGAGGGTCTGGCGGGGTGCCAACGGAGGACGATGGCCTCGACTCCACCAAGCCCGACCACACGATTTTTCAGAACCCGGCTGACGGTGTGTGCGTCGACATGGCCGGGAATGAATCGTCGCAGCCATGGTTTCTCCGCTGGAGCGGACGCTACGAGTATTACCCTGCGAAAAACACGCTCCACAACGTGACCGAAGGCGACGGCACGAGCAACACGCTTCTTTTTTCCGAACGCACCGGGATTTCGACGCCCGTCAACGTTTCGTGGGCCGACAACCCCGTGCCTCCCGCCAAGGGCAATGGCTGCCGCCCCGACGCCTCCATGCACACGGTGCTTCATTCAAAGGGGATCCACCCGGGCTACGGCGCTCCCGGCGGCGGAGAATCCCTCCACGCCACGATGAACACCTGGATGAAGGAGCGCGGCGATCGCGACCTCCGCTACCCCTCTTCCCGCCATCCTGAGGGTTTCATGGCGGCCTTCTGCGACGGCCACGTACGATTCATCTCGCACGAGATCGACGAATGGGTCTACACCCAGGTGCTGTCGAGCAACTCCCGGAAGGTTTCGTACCGGGTTGGGATGTTTCAGCAGATCCACGACGACCCCCGAGCCGTCGGCACTCCCTATCTCTTCAATGTTCGGGATCTGGGCGCCGGCATGTAGCCGCCCCCATCGCTCGCACCGTCGAGATGCCTGAGCCGAGGCGCGCTGATCTCGGTAGGCGGGCCTCGGCCTGCGCCCGCCGGTTCGGCCGGAAAACGCGTCACGGCACCTTCCGTTCGGCCGAAGACCTGCGTTTTCTCACAAAAAACGACCCCGTGGCATTTTTTTGGCCCTGCCCATGAACCATCCGGCGGGATGGTGCGTAATCACACAACGGCATGCGGAATACGGCATGCCATTCCCGCCAGGACGCCCCCACCATGCCACGCCTCGCTCTCCCTCGCTCAGGCCGTCACACCCGCGGTGTCACGCTGCCGGAACTCATGGTTGCGATCTCTGGGATCGGCATCGTCATGGCGGTGCTGCTGCCCTCGGTCGCCATCTTCCGCGAAGCCACCCGCAAGGTGGAATGCGCCAACAAGATCACGCGGCTCGCCAAGGGAATGTCGGCGTTCGACACCAGCCGAGGCCAGTTGCCTGGGTGGCGGAACACGGTCGAGGCCTACACCATGGCCCATGTGCCGAAGAACGGCAACCCGAAGGAATCGATCGCGTGCGTCTCGTGGACCGTGCCGCTCATGCCCTTCATCGGCGAACTCGAGGTGTCGAACTGGTACACCGCCTACACGCCGTCAGGTCGTGACGACGTGCGTGGCAAGCAGATCGATCTTTTCATCTGCCCGGTGGTGGCGGAACAGCTCAAGACGCCGAGTGGCCTGTGTTACTTCGTCAATGGCGGAACGGGCGGCGTGCCGACCGAAGACGACGGCCTCGATGCCACGAAGCCCGATCACACGATCCTGCAGAATCCCGCCGATGGTGTCTGCGTCGACACGGCCGGCAATGAATCGTCACAGCCCTGGTTTCTCCGCTGGGGTGGACGGTATGAGTATTACCCGGCCCGAAGCACCCTCATGAACGTGACCGAGGGCGATGGCTCGAGCAACACGCTGCTCTTCACCGAGCGAACGGGACCGACAACACCCATGACCACGTCGTGGGCCGACAACCCGGTGCCGCCTGCGAAAGGCAACGGCTGCCGCCCCGACGGCACCATGCACACCGTGCTCCATTCGAAGGGCATCCACCCCGGCTACGGCGCGCCCGGCGGCGGAGAATCCCTCCACGCCACGATGAACACCTGGATGAAGGAACGGGGCGACCGCGACCTCCGCTATCCCTCCTCCCGTCACCCCGATGGATTCATGGCGGCCTTCTGCGATGGCCACGTTCGGCTCGTTTCGAACGAGATCGACGAATGGGTTTACACACAGATGCTGTCGAGCGACTCACGCCGGGTGTCCTATCGGGTCGGCATGTTTCAGCAGATCCATGACGATCCCCGCAAGGAAGGCACGCCCTACCTGTTCAACGTGCGCGATCTCGGTGGCAGCGCCATGTAGGCGGGGCGCTTCGGCCCCGCCTGCCCCCAGCCCGCGGCCCGCAGGACCGCACGCTCCGTCGGGCCCGGGTTGGTGTTTTTCGCCACGTGTTTTCCGGGCAGAATGCGTGTGGTGCGAACGCCTGAGCCGGCTGGTCCGTAGCGAAACCATGGCGTGGGCGCGTCTCGCGCCACCCGCCTGGACCTGCCGCCATGGTTTCGCCCGTCGATCGTCGTCGCCGTCGCACAGTCGATGGCATGACGCTTTCCGAACTGATGGTCGTGATCGCGGGCGTGGCCATCCTCATGGCGATTCTGCTCCCGTCGCTTGCGATGTTTCGTGAGTCGGCCCGCAAGGTGCAGTGTGCCAACAACATCTCACGCCTTGGCAAGGCCTTCGCCGCCTACGATCTCTCGCAGGCACAACTGCCTGGCTGGCGGAACGTTTTGGAGACGTACACATCGGCCCACACCACACGAAAGGGCAACCCGAAGGAGGAGATCGCCTGCGTGTCGTGGACAGTCATGTTGATGCCGTATCTCGACGAGCGGGAGATCTCGGAGTGGTACACCTCGTTCACGACGGCGAGGGTCGCCGACAACGCCATGGCCAAGCGGGTGAATCTCCTCATCTGCCCGGTCATGGCCAGGTGGATGACATCTCCCAGCCCGCTGTGTTATTTCGGCAACGGCGGCAGCGGCGGGATGTCGCTCGACGGCTTCAACCGCCAATACCTCGGCGACGGCGTGCTCGCCGATGCTGCCGGCAACCTCCCATCCATGCCGTGGTTCACGCACTGGGGCGGGCATAAGGAGTATCCCGGTGCACGCTATGCGCTGAGCGACATCGCCGAAGGCGATGGCACGAGCAACACGATGCTGCTGGCCGAGCGAACCGGTCCGGTCGCCCCGACAGACGTGTCCTGGGCCGACAACCCCCTGCCGCCGGTCAACAATGCCGACACGTCCGTGAAAACGATGCACGTGGTGCTCCACACCCGGGGCATCCATCCCGGATACGGCGCCCCTGGCGGCGGCAAATCACTTCATGCCACGATGAACACCTGGATGAAGACCCGCGGTGACAACGGGCTGCGGTACCCCTCGTCGCGTCATGAAGGAGGCTTCATGACCGTGTTTTGCGACGGGCATGTCCGCTTCGTCGCCAACTCGTTGGATGAGTGGGTCTACACCCAGATCCTCACGAGCGATTCCCGGCACGTCTCGATGCGGGTCGCGCTTTTTCAGCAAAAGCCTCTCCCCGACGGCACGCTGATCCCGTACCTTTTTGACGACCGCGACCTGGATGGCCAGTGAGCCGCATGGTCGCCACGGTCGCACCACGGAGGGCCCCGAACATGCAACGGCAGTCGCACCAGACCCAATGGATCATCGCACACACACTCGCCACAGCCGTGCTTGTGGCCGCCTGCGGGGCGATCGCGTCGGGAGCACAACTGGGTGGTCGCAAGTCTCCAGGGCCGTCACACGGACCAGCAGGCCCTTCCCTCGGCCCCGGAGGACCTAGCCACGGGGCGGGCCCCGGGCCGGGTGGTCCGGCAATGACTCAGCCATCTCATCAGGCCCAATCCGCGGCCCAACCAGCCCAGGCTCAGCACACGCGGCCGGCACCCTTCACGCCTGTGTGGTACGGGCAGCATCCCGACGTCTGGCAACACCCGCAGCCCTATGCGGGGTGGCGGACATCATCCATTCCGCCTGCAGTCGTCATCAACGCGTTTTTTGCGGGCACACCTCCGGCCAATCCCGCGATGGCCGCCGTGCTCTCGTCAGAGTGGCTCCCTCTGGGAGTGTTCACACCCCCATTGGCTCCAGGAGCGGTTTCCACGTCGTTTCAGCAGATCGCCGCGTCGAAGGCGGGCGAGGTGAAGGGGGTGATGTATGACGCCACGACGAATGCGACGCAGCCCCTGACGGGCCATGTCGATTTGGCGTCGCGAAAGGTCACATGGTCGGTGGGAACACCCGGTGTGATGGGTTTTGAATCCACACTCGACGAACTGATCAAGCCGGCCCCCACGGTCACGGTCGTTTCGGCGGCCGGCCGACAGCCAGGCCAGCTGGTGCTAGCCTCGCCCCCTATCACCGACCCCCCACCCCGAGCACGGTAAGGAAACCTCCGGTCCCCCTGGAGCGTTTTGCCACACACGTGGAGCGATTCGTCGAGGTCTTCACTGACCGGCAAGCAGCTTGTCGAGCAGGTCGCCACCCCCGATCGAGACGGCCATCTGCTGCATGTGTTCGATGTCGAGCCTGTCGCCGATGAGCGCGACCAGCTTCGACACGTCGTCCCACTGCCGCTCGGACGTCTCGTTGGTCAGCCGGAACCATTCGAGTTTGGCCACGATGGAGTCCTCGGCCGTCGCAACCAGAATCATCGTCGCATTGCCCATGCCGAGGGGCTGTGGCGTGGCACGCTCCATCGCCATCAGGTCGAACGGACGGCCGCGACGTCGGCAGGGCCCAAATCACCGACGAGATCGACGTCATTGCCGAGCCCGAGGTCAGCGATGAGGTCGCCGATCGCCCTGGGATCAATCAGGTTTGGGCAGGCATCGAGGCCACGCGATAGCACCTGATCCTCGCCGAGGAATCGAGCCACCTCTACCGCCACCACACGAAGGCGGGCGAACTCTTTGAATCGTCGGTGGACGCCGACGTCGGGGTGATCTGTACGTCGGATGACATCGACACGACTGACGACGACTGGCCCGATCTGCTGCACATGAGCCAGATGCAGCACGCCCGATCGAGCTTCTGCACCTGAAAGCAGATCGAGCGAGCCCATGACGGCTTGTGGGCCCGCGGGGCCGCCGTCGGCAACACGGTCATCGGCTACAAGCGTCGACCGACCCTGCCGCCGGAGAGACGCCGGCCGAGGTGGGTGAATGGCTCGACTCGATCAAGTTCGCGAAGGCCAAATCGTCTCGTCAGGCGACGTGGTCGGCGCGGGCGTCCTCGCCATGGCACGCCACCACCTCAACAGCGCGTCCACATGACGATGCACGTTCCGATACCGCTCCCTGTTGCGACGGCTTGGATTTCGTGAAAATGGAGAAATCGAGCAGACTTTTTCCCAAAAAGCGCGAAAGCGATTCGTTGATGTGGCGAAACGTAGCCTGAAGAACGCGGCACCGCGTTGGGATTGGATATGCCGAAAAATGGCGTTTTCTTAAGTTTTTCGAGCGAACAAACGTTTTTGGACCCCTTGGGCCCGCAAATGGCGCGAAATTTGCACAGTTTCGAGCCATTCACCAATGGATGTGGCTTCGGGCACGTCGATCACGTTTGAGTTGACCACGAGAGGAAGCATCATGACTCGGTTTGCACGGTATGGAGCGTTTGTTGTGGGGACGATTGCCTGCCTGGCGATCATGCCCGTTGCCCAAGCGACGGTGCTCTACTCGTCCCCCATGACAGCCCCGCCGCTCACCGCCGGCAACCTCGTTGGCCAGGACGGCTGGGCGTCGCACAGTGGTGCGGGCCTGATCCCGATCCAGGTGTCGGGTTCGGGAACCCTGGTCGACTCCAACGGCGGTGGTACTCGCGAGGATGCGAATGTTTCCTTCACGCCGATCTCAGCGGGGCAGACCTACTACTTCGGCTTTGATTGTATTGTGAGTGGCGGAGCGACCCAGGTGTACTTCGCTCACTTTAAGGACGCGGCCAGCGACTTCACCACACGAACGTTCGTCACGTCCTCGTTTGTTGGAGGCGACTTCGTGTTTGGCGTGTCGCCTGCTGGTTCATCGCCCAATGTGACCTGGCCCACTGGCATGTTGTTTGGTCAGTCGTACAAGGTGGTGGGCTCCTACAATGCCGACACGCTCGAGTGCAAACTGTGGGTGGACCCCACCAGCGAGTCCAGCACGAGCATCTCCGCTATCGATGGTGCCGCAAACGCGGTGTCGGCATTTGCCCTGCGGCAGGCGACGGCCGACAATACCCAGTTGATCACCAACCTTGTCGTTGCGACCTCATTCAGTGACATCGTTCCTGTGCCAGAACCCTCCTCGATGGCTCTGGGGACGATCGCGGCCGGCCTTGTCGGAATCTCGTGGCTGCGTCGAAAGCTGAAGGCCAGCTGAATCGGACCGGGTCAGATGGACGACCGAACGGGCGGCAGGACATCGTTCCTGGGTTCACGTGACCAACGCCCGCTTGACCTGCTCCTGTGAGAACGACATCGAATCGCAACGGCGCCTCTCACCATGAAGGATAGCCCGGTCTATGGCACCTCCGCACCGGTCTTCCGGCTGATGAGCGACTCGTGAGCCTCGGGAGGAGCGGCCCGGGCGTCCGGAGCGGGTTTCTCGAAACGCCCCGCACCCGCTTCGGTGGCGTTTTTTGGGCGGTCCGCGCAGACCGCGTCCCAGTCGGCCGTTCCCGGAGCTTCGACGCCTCGTGTCCGACGCCGGTCAGAAGCTGTGGATGTCGATCGCGGGCAGCTCATCTATCCGTCCCTGAAAGATCGCCCGGTCGTCATGGCCCTGCACGAACTCTCCCCAGTCAACCGGCGGGCCACGGGCGGGAGAGACGGGCGGTGGTTCGAGTGGTTCGCCGAGGTGTGTCAGGATCTTCCGGATCGGCCCCGTGGACGCAGTCTTTCAGCGACTGGTGCGGGCCGCAGAACTACGCGGGCGAATCGATCATCCAGATGCAGCCCAACTGGGTGAACCAGGTGGGCAACGTCCACAGCCAGACGAACTACGTCTACGTCTACGGCTACGCCTACCAGATCCCGGCGGGCAAGATGCTCGCCTCGGTGAAGCTGCCGAACAACTCCAACAACCTCGGCATCCTGGGGATGGCCATGCTGTGATGCCGCCTGGGATGCGGCCTCGCCTCGACAAGCGCTTTACGATTCGCCCATCGCTTCTTCGATGAGCGGGTCGAGCCCGCGGAGTCGCCACCTCTGGCAGAGGTCGCGAATCGCGGCCACATCGGCATCAGGGTTGTGAGAAAGGAGTTCCACGATGTCGGCCCGGGACTTCGTTCCCCCCGCGTACAGTTTGAGAGCGACGAGGTGCGGGAGCGGCACGATCCGCAGGCGGCTGCCCGAGCGAATCACGGTGTCGGCGGCTGCGAGTCCACCATCGATCACCGCGGGAAAGCGGCCACCATAGTTCACGATCTGGACGAGACCGAAGGGGCCGCGGACATCGACCACGCCCCCGAGTGGATCCTGGCCGTCCGGCTCGCGAAGCTCGACGTCGAAGCCCGCCGCCCGCAGCGCGTCGGCGACCTGGGTCAGGGTGACCAGATCGGTGTTGACGCCCAGATCGATATCCTCAGTAAATCGCACGTAGCCGTGGGCTGCCAAGGCGACGGCACCGATCACCAGCGCCTCCACGCCTCGCGACTCGAGAATGCCGGTCACCTCCTCGGCAGCCCGAATCACCTCATCGGGATCTGACATAGGTCACGCCTTGCGGGGAGCCGGCTGGAGCAATGCGAATCGCCGCCCCAACCCCAAGGCCGCCTTCACTCGTTCCTCGACCGTCATGCGACGGACACGAATGATCTCGGCCTGCCGCGACGCAGTGTGGCTGACGCTGGGCCGAAGCCGTGGAAAAGAAGGTTGGTCAGACGGCTCGTTCACCATGCCCTTCATCATAGTTCCAAGACGGCCAATCCGGGACGGGAGTGATTTCCAGAGCACGGAGCCGGCCGGCTGCTCACCCTAAAAAGGATAGCCCGGTCAATGGCACCTCCGCACCGGTCTTCGGGCTGATGGGCGACTCGTGAGCCTCGGGAGGAGCGGCCCGGGCGTCCGGAGCGGGTTTCTCGAAACGCCCCGCACCTGCTTCGGTGGCGTTTTTCTGGCGTCTGCGGTACTGCGCTCGTCCGCCCTTTGCGCTCGAGCGACTGTCCGTAACCCACGACACAAGCGGCCGCATCGCTGGCGTTCGCTACGTGCTCCCGCGGCACAAGGCGGCCAACTGGGTCGGGCGGG
>Ga0208783_10000232_pt1 | contig 34798 bp, 50 predicted proteins | sample DEB19_08_DNA_2_FD_184529 | JGI IMG/M metagenome (GOLD analysis project Ga0208783, IMG submission 184529) | Aqueous microbial communities from the Delaware River and Bay under freshwater to marine salinity gradient to study organic matter... | ecosystem: Environmental > Aquatic > Marine >... | reverse complement strand
GCAGAATCGGTCAGGAAAGGGTGGAAATTTTGGAGGGTCTGGCCTTGCGAATTGTGAAAAAATGGACTACCTTGGAGCTTCAAATAATTGAAAAGGAATATAAAACTAAAATCAAATCATTATGAAAATTAGACTTTTGTCCTTCGCTCTTTTATTATCAATGGCCGCCTCCGCCCAAATGGAATATAAGGTGGGCGTACTTACTCCGCTGCCTTTTAACCTTGAGGCACCCAACTACACAGACCTCGGTTCCGGTATGTTTCAGGCTACATGGAACAAAAAGAAAATTGGCATCCAGGCTTCCACCGGGTACCTCCGGCTGAGGGGTTCTGATGGTCCTGCCTTCAACTGCATACCCCTGATGGGTGGCCTGCGGTACACGGCACCAAAAAGCCAGATACACTTTGGAGTGAATGCCGGAACCTCTTGGATCAACGAGAAGGAACCCGATGAGAACTTCTCAAAGATTTTGTATAACTCCTACTTTGGATGGCAGAAAAATCACTGGTCTGTGGACCTGATGTATTTCAACTGGGAGGAGTTTGATGATGCTCAGAATAATTTGTCCCTGCTTATATCCTATGTTTTATGAAAAACCTGATCTGCTTACTTCTTTTGTTTTGGTTTTCTAAGGTGAACGGCCAGATGTCTGTCCGCCCGAATGGGCTGGGTGTTGAGATGGGTAACCTCGCAATCAACTTATCCAAGGAGGGTGACAGGCGTCTGGCTTATTTTCACTATCACGAGAAGGCCACATGGAAAAGCTTTGAGGGCTTTGCCGGGGTGGGTGTCCACATAGGCACCAGATATATCACCAATTACAAGGGAGACGGAACATCTATGACTGCCGGGCCTTCTGTCATACTTGGTGGCAGATACTGGCTGGGCAATGTCGGCTTCGGTATGACCTTTTTCCCCCGTGTGGACTTTCCCTTTTTGGGGGGATGCGAGATGCATAAACACTGCGAGCAGGCTGACTGCAATGGATATTTGACCCTTTCATTCAAACTATGAAGACAGCATACCGGCTTAAAACAATCGAGGTATTTCACCGGAAAACTCTGGAGGATATCATTGAAAAGACCAGCCTTTTTACCGGGGTGAGTGTGACCATGATGAGGAGCAAGTCAAGGCTTCAGCGTATCGTGGATGCCCGGCACCTGGCGAGGTACTATGCTTATGGGTGTGGATATACCACCTATGAGATAGGGATGGCCTTGCGGACGGACCGGACTAATACCTATAATTCGATCAAGAATGTTTTCAACTGGAATGATGTGGATCCTGTATTCCGGAGGCGGCTGGCGGACTATATGGAATTTATGAGATAGTTTTTTACTTTTTTGTAAAGCAGTTTTATTTATATTTGTAAAGTGGAACGCAACTTCACATACTTAACCTTTTAGGCCCTGACGGGGCAGCTGGTTGCGTCAGCTGCATTCCTGATGGGCTTTTTTAATTTTATGAATTATAAACAATTCCTTGAAACAAAAAAGAAACGGATTATAGAGTCCGGATTTGAAGTTAAAGATGAAGAGTTAAATAAGAACCTTTTCCCTTTTCAAAGGTTCATTCTAAAAAGAGCATTAAAGTCCGGCAAGTATGCCATTTTTGCGGATTGTGGATTGGGTAAAACATTAATGCAGTTAGAATGGGCTAATCAGATAACTATAAAAACAAATAAGAGAGTATTAATTTTGGCACCTTTGGCTGTTGTGGGCCAGACGATTCAGGAAGCTTCAAAGTTCGGTATTGATTTGGGAATGATTGATGTGAATAATTATGAGCAATTAGATAATATTGACTGCTCCATTTATTCAGGAATAGTACTGGATGAATCCAGCATATTAAAGAATTTTGAAGGATCTATTAAGCGGCAAATAATTGATAATTTTCAAAGCACTCCTTATAAACTTGCCTGCACAGCTACACCCTCTCCGAATGATCCCATGGAACTTGGAAACCATGCCGAGTTCCTTGATGTAATGAGTAGGAATGAGGTCCTTGCCATGTATTTTGTACATGATGGCGGGGAAACGGCTAAATGGAGGCTTAAAGGTCATGCCGTTAAATTATTTTTTCAATTCGTTGGATCCTGGAGTATTATGCTAAATAAGCCGGATGATATTGGATTTGCAATGCCTGGATATAATTTGCCAAAACTTAACTTAATAGAGCATAAATTAAAAACAAAAAAGAGAAATAATGGTCAGCTATTTAATGAGGCAATTATTTCAGCAACGAACTTCAACCAGGAATTAAGGCTCACAAAAAAAGAAAGGCTGGAGAAGGTTGCAGAAATAGTGAATGAAAATAAAGATGAAAATTTTATTATATGGATTAAGCAAAATGAAGAGGGGGATATATTAAAGGAGTTATTGCCGGAAGCCATTGAAGTACAGGGAAGTGACTCAAATGAATATAAAAAAGAGAAGCTTTTGGGATTTGCTAATAATGAGTTCAGGATTTTAATTACAAAAACAAAGATAGCCAGCTTTGGAATGAACTACCAGAACTGCCGCAATCAGATATTTGCCTCATTAGATTTTTCCTTTGAAGGATTATATCAATCTATCAGAAGGTCATACAGATTCGGACAAAAGAATGAAGTAAATATTTTTCTGATTACTACCGATACAATGAGCAATGTAATCCAATCTATTAATAATAAACAAAAACAATTTGAGATTATGCAAAATGAAATGGCCTCCGCAATAAATGACCATCTCTCTGGAAGTTTATTAAAAGCTAATGTTAGCGATGCCTCAAATGTTAAGAATGATAATTACGAAATTCAGCGAGGCGATTGTGTTGAGTTGATAAAGAAAATTAAAGCTGAGTCGGTAGGATTGTCTGTCTTTTCACCACCATTTGCTGAGTTATATACCTATTCAAGCCACATTGAAGACATGGGTAATTCTAAAGATTATAATGAATTTATGATTCAATTTGGATTCCTTATTAAGGAGTTATTTCGGGTAACAATGCAGGGGCGCAATGTATGTGTACATTGTATGGATTTACCAATTCAAAAAGGAAAAGAGGGATTCATAGGTTTAAGGGATTTTAGCGGAATGATTTTAAGGGCTTTTGAAGATGCAGGATTTGTTTATGCAAGCAGGATAACTATCTGGAAGGATCCTGTGGTGGAGATGCAGCGCACTAAAGCTCTTGGACTTTTGCATAAGCAGATAAAAAAGGATAGCACTATGAGCCGGGTGGGTATTCCTGATTATGTGTTAATTTTTAGGAAGGATGGAGAGAGGAGTAATCCTGTAACTAATACTGATTTGCCTGTTGATTTATGGCAGAAGTATGCATCCCCTGTATGGATGGATGTGGACTATGGCAATACATTACAGGGGTACAGGAATGGCCGGGATGAGAAAGATGAGAAGCATATATGTCCGTTGCAATTAGATACTATTGAGAGGCTAATTCATTTATATTCCAATAGGGGGGATATTGTATTTACTCCATTTATGGGTATTGGTAGTGAGGTTTACCAGGCTGTTAAGATGGATCGCAGGGGTATTGGATTTGAGTTGAAAGAGTCTTATTTTGATTTGGCAAAAAAGAATCTTTTGCAGTTGATGGAGACAAAAAAGCAAGCTCAATTATTTTAATTAAATTTGCTGACCATGTTCAGGATGGTAAAACTTTTTTATGGCTCGAAGCGGGGAGATTGCCTGAACCAATTTCCTTTGCTGAGAGCCTTAATTTTTTATCCTATGGCCAAAGACCCAGCCGTGCTATTATATACCTCTGATTTTTTAAGCGGAACATTTACAATGTCAAATGAGCAAGTTGGTATGTATATCAGGTTGCTTTGTTACCAACACCAAAAAGGCAAGTTATCTGAAAAGGATATGTTGGCGATTTGTCCGGGCAGGGATCAGGAAATTTTTTCAAAATTTGATTTTATAGATGGCTTTTATATTAATAAAAGAATGTATGCGGAAGCGGAAAAGCGGAAAAATTTTATTGAAAAACAAAAAGATAGGTCTAATAAAAGATGGAAAAAAGATGATGCTACGGATATGCCACGGGATATCCCACGGGATATGCCACGGGAATCCCTTTTAGAAAATGAAAATGAAAATGAAAATAGAAATGAAATTAAAGAGGGGGGTATGGGGGGAGATTTGTGGACAGACCACAAACGGATGTTCCTTGAAGATGGCGGCTGGCAGTTCAAGTTCTGCACCGCCAAGGCCCTAAGCAAGTACGAGCTGGATGAATACATGCGTATCTTCATTGAGGACATTGAGCTGAAAAGCGACTACAAGGAAAAAAAGGAACTACAGCGACATTTCACCAACTGGTTTAACCTTCAAAAAAAGAAAAATGGCAAACGAACTCCGAAGAACGGAACCTACCAACTCCTTGAGGAACTTAGACAGGAACACCAGGCAAGCCTTAGAGGCCAGAACGGGGCCGGCTATTAGCAGCCTGCCTCATGCCCAGCGGCTGGCAGCCCTGAAGGTCCTTATCCTGAATCTGTCGGTCATCTCCGGGTGGCCGCTGCCGGAGATTGAGATCAGGAATATCCTGATAGTCCAGCTTGAAAAAATGATATTGGAGGCATACCCTACGCTGACCATTGCGGAGGCAGAGTATGCTTTCCGTAATTTCCGCACCGGGGACAACTTCGGCAGGGAGATTAATTTGGGGCTTATTAAGGGCGTTTTTGATTCGTATAAGGAAATCTATCAGGAGGCCCGGAGATATGCCAAAAATGAGCCTCTAAATGCGTCTGAGGGGCATATTTGGACCGATGAGGAAATGGAAAATGAGATAAGGGGCAAAATACAGGCATATTTGGGGTACCTGTGGGAGGGTAAGAAAGCCCCCCTCTGGTTGCCACATTGGGGGGAGGTATTGGTTAAGGATAAATTTGTCCGGGATATTGCAGATGTGGAAACTTTTTTTGAATATTGTTTGGACAATGGAGTCCGGGAGATTTACAAAAAAGCATAAAATGAGGCACGGTAGTTTATTTTCGGGTATAGGCGGCTTTGACCTGGCTGCTGAATGGATGGGATGGGAGAATGTGTTCCATTGCGAATGGATGCCATTCCCTCGTAAAATCTTAAATTATTATTGGCCTAAATCAATTAATTATGAAAACATTTGTACAACTGACTTTACCCCTCACAGAGGAAACATCGACATCCTTACGGGAGGCTTCCCCTGTCAGCCATACTCAAGCGCAGGAAAACGACTTGGGAAAGAAGACGAGCGACATCTCTGGCCGCATATGCGCAGAGCAATTCGGGAAATTGAGCCAACCTGGGTCGTGGGCGAAAATGTTCGTGGTCTCACTAATTGGAGTGGGGGAGTGGTCTTCGAGGAAGTGTGTGCTGACTTGGAAGCTTGTGGCTACGAAGTACAACCGGTACTATTGCCAGCTTGTGCCGTCGGTACGCCACACCGAAGAGACCGAATTTGGTTTGTTGCCTATTCCAACAGCAATGGATTCAACCAATGCGACAGCCAAAATGAAAAGCACCCAGGTAAAACCAGGTTCGATGCACTCAATGACGTTAACGAGAATGATGAGCAATGGAATGTTGTCAACTCCATGCGCGAGCGATGCGAGGGGAGCATGCCCACCAACATCTTTGGACAATTTTCCAACGAGAAGAACAGCAATGAAATCAATTTATTGTCAATTAGAAGATGGAGAAAAAAATTATCATTCGAAAGATTCCCAACTCAATCCCCGATTTGTGGCGGAGATGATGGGCTTCCCACCGAATTGGACGGAATTACCTTTTCTAAATGGAGAAACGAAAGCATAAAGGGCTACGGAAATGCGGTCGTACCACAATTGGTGCTATCGATATTCAAAACAATAGAAAAAATAAACAATGAAACCAGCCAAAGAAACCCCTAACTGCCCCCATTGTGGGAAGGTATTCGTTAAGAACAAACAGAAGCAGCGATTCTGCTCAACACCCTGCAACCTTGCATGGTCCTATGTGAATGACCGGGAGAAGTACTGGCCCCAGCGGATGAATAGCTACCAACGGGAAAGCAATCAATTTTTCAGATGGAGCCAATACCCAGAGGGAATATTATGATACCGAAAGAGTGTAAAATGTCTGAAATATCCTACATTAACCCCCGAACGGGTATATTATGAATGATAACTAAAACAAAGACAATAATACAACCTCAAAAAATGTAAACCATATCAAATGAAAAATATAAAACAGACAATCATCCGCCTCCTCTATGCCAACGCCAAGCTCCGGGACAATGACTCCGACCTAATAGCCAATATATGGCTACTTGAGGTAGGGTACGGCAACCTTTCCAAAATGTCTGCCGTAGATCTTTTATCGCTGTTTGCAAACGGCAAACTAACTTCGCCGGAGACCATCCGCCGCCAGCGGCAAAAGATTCAAGAGCTACACCCCAACCTCAGGGGGAAAAGCTATACCCACCGGCAGCGGGAACAAATCAATGTAAAATCATTTCTTAAATCATACTAATATGCCCATACCAGAGCAAAACATTGGCGAGTCAGCCGTGGACTTCATCCAAAGATGTATGTCCGATGAAACCATGAATACAGAATACCCGGATAAGGACCAGCGATATGCCGTGTGCATAGATCAGACAAAGTCCAAAAGCACCCTTGAGCAGGCCATTCAAAAGCTGGTGGACAAATTCAACCAAAAGTGATTATAGTTATTAGTTTATATTTGTTATGGGGAATAATAGACATATTCCGCCAAACGAATAAACTATGAAACTAAAAACCTCCATCGGTTTATTAGCTCTTGCCGCCGTTATCTATTGCCTTTACATCTCATTCGGAATGAATCCAGACTGGGTTGTATGGAATGATCACGGTTACTTGTTCGGGTTCAACTGGTCCACCCATGTGATAGAGAAAATGATTGCCGTGCTGCTGATAGTGACCTACGGATTCCTGGCAACGGCTAAAGAAGCTTAAAGAAGCTTAAAAGCTAAGGACTAATTTTTCGGTAATTCTGTTCCCACAGGACCTCACACATCCTGCGGCTAACTTTTACTACCTTGGTCTCAGACCAGTCAGGGTGGATTATGTGCAGCATCTCATGAAGCAGATACAACAGATGCCGCCTGCCCTTCAGCCTTTCATCCAACTCAATGGTATTTCCTTCAGCGAGGCCCCACGCCATCTCCTGCCCTAACTTTCGATGGATGATTTTTATCTTAGTGGATTTGGCCATTGATGATCTGGTAATTCTTGACGGTGAAATTACCACTCGGCTCAGTAAGTATATGTGCGAACCCGTGCTGGCTATTGGAAACCAACGGAGAATAATTTGGCCTAAGCTCACAGAGGCATCCCGTGGACCAGCAGCCGATGACATTACCATCCAGGTCTATCTCCGGGTGATAGCTGGCACGGTGCAGATGGCCAACAATAACCGACTGCTTCGACCTCAGAAAGGCACCCCTTGCCGGATTCACCGGAGTGAATACCCCCTTAAAGACATGATGCCCATGTGTAATGCTAAGCTTCCCCGCCTTGACCAGGGTATCATCGTCAATTATCTTCACCCCCAAATCATTAAGCCTTAGCCTTTCCTCCAGATGAAAATAAGGATCATCCCATATCTCATGGACCTTTGTCATCAGGAACTTTTCCCACCTTACACAGTGGTTACCTTTTAACCAGTAAATGCTGGCCTTAGGAAATGTACTGCGTAAACTTTCAAGAAAAGCACGGGTCAGTTCAAATTCCTCTCTGACAGACCGTTTTCGCATATCCCGTTCGAACTTGGAAACCTGGGCGTTATCAATGAGGTCCCCATTGATGAAGATAGTGTTGCAATCAGATTGTAACCCATACTCAAAAGCCAAAGTAACGGCATCGATATTATGGTAAGGGATATGCAAATCGGAAATAAGCAAAATATTATCACAACCTTCAGGAAGCTTAAAATGATCTCTTTTATTTTCATAACTCTGTGGTAATTTATATGGGTTATAAGGTCTCGCATCTCTTCCGAATTCCTCACGGTCCACTGACCGGGTATCATACTTCCTGCTGCCGTGTTTTCCCTCTATGGCTCTTAGACATCCACGGGCATCATCCACATCTTTGTAAATCAAATTGTGGTCCTTGTAAATTATTCGTGCTAATTTTAGGGTCGGTAAATCAGGGAATTTACGGCGATACTCTCTTGCGAGTTCTCTTTTATTCATGGGGATTCGTGCATGGTTCGCCAAATGTAAACCTAAAATTTTACAAATGCAAGGGCCAGAATTAGGAAGACCAAAAGCAGGATTGGATACATTACCTGAAGGATGGGAAATGCAGATTATAGAAATGTACTTAGAAGGTGCATCCGATGTTGAAGTAAAAGCAGAGATATACAAATGGCGAGGCTCATTTTCAAATGATTTATGGGAAAGATGGATGGAAGAAGAACCGTTTGGAAAAGTAATAGAGCAGGGTAGATTAATAAGGGGGAATAAATTAAAAAAACCAACTAATCCAAGGCATTTAGAAATATTAAAAAGAAGGAGACAAAATAGAAAATATGAATATATTGGTGAAAATAAATTAATAGTTTCCTTAAAATCATTGATGAGCTTTCATGTAAAAAACAGAAAAAGCAAATTCAAAAAAACAACATTTGAATTATTGGGATATGATAAAGATGAATATATAAAAAATATCATATCTAAATTAAAGCCAGGAATGAATATTGAAAATTATGGACAATGGCACATAGATCATATTAGACCCTGTAGTTCATTTAATTTGAATGATACTGAAGAAATAAAAAAATGTTGGAGCTTGGAAAACTTGGATCCAAAATGGGCTATTGATAATATTAGGAAAGGAAATAAATATTAAAAGTACAGCACAAAAACAGCTAATGGCAGCCAAAGACATTATACAGCATCAGTTCAAACCTGGGGAGTCTGGCAATCCAAATGGAAGACCAAAAGGCGTATTAAATTCTAAAACAAGACTACTTAGGCTATTGGAATTAACACAAAAAATCGAGAATCCAGTGACTGGAGAACTGGAAGAATATACAGTGCTTGAGCAAATGGACATGAAATTAATAATGAAAGCATTGAGTGGTGATGTGGTAGCATATAAGGAAATATTAGACAGACTTGAGGGTAAGGCAATTCAGGAAAGCAAGACCACAATGGAGGGAAATATCGACATTAAGCAGATAACAGGAATGGTGATAAAATGAAAAATTTGATTGAAGACCTCGGGATAAATCTCGGAATGATACTGGCTGGCTTCTTTGGATCATTGGTAACACTGGGCAAAAAGTCAGCCTTTTCTGTCAAGACAACACTAACCTCTATAATAGCCGGCATGGCATCCAGCAATTACCTCACCCCTGTGGTGGGGGACCTGTTCGATATCACTAAACAAAACTACCTGTATTCAATAGCTTTCATACTTGGTTTCCTCGGCCTCAAGGGGGTTGAGTTAATCAGCGATAAGATATTCAATAAGGAAAAATAGCTGGTTGTTTGTTTCGGCCTGGCTATTCGTGGCCGGGCCTTTTTGTATCTCAAAAAATGATGTATATTTATATCAAATTTTAAGGTTATTGGATTACCCCCGGCTAATCTTAGCTGGGGTTTTTATATATTTGTTGGGATTGTTTTTCATTTGTTTACCCCTGCTATTCTTGGCGGGGGTTTTTTCACACCACTTGCAAAAGCTATATTAATTTTTAATTTTGTGAAACTCCTTAACTATGAAAAATATACTTTTCCTCATCTTCATCTGGGGATGTACCCCGAAGGATGAGAACCTACAGCAGCGGGCTATATGGCCCAGCACGCTGGAACTCGGCACAGATATCACCTCCGGCAGGACAGACAATATCTGCCTGTGTGAGTATTCATCTTTCATATCCACCTGCGGAATGGCACCCGATACCGAAGCACCGGACATGGGCGTGGATGTCTATCAGATATCCGGCAAGCCAGCGACAATTACATGGCAGGCTGTGGATGGCAAGACCGTCCCCGTGATCACAGGGCTGGAGGCGGGACAATATTCCTTCGGTGGGCATCTGTGGATCCATGGCTTCAGGACTTGCGACAGCACCTATCAGAATACCGACCTCTATGATACTATCAATGTTAATATACTTAAACGAAAGAAGCTCGGCAACGGAAGATGATTAAGTTACATTTGGGATGTGGGAAGGTGGACCTCGGTCCGGAATGGGACCATATAGACGCTCAGGATTATGACCATATCAGGAGCCACAATGTCAAGAAGCTACCTTATAAGGATAGCACGGTGGATATGATTTACGCATCCCATCTGATAGGATATTTCGACAGAAAGGAGGTGATCAAGGTGTTCAACGAATGGCACCGGGTGCTGAAGCCGGGAGGCGTGCTGAGGATAGCCACTCCTGACTTTTGGAGGCTCAGCCAGATGTACACCGCTAATAAGCTAAAGATTGAGATGATACTTGGCCCGCTGTTCGGGAGGATGGATATCGGGGTGAACATATACAATAAGACGGCATGGGATTACCCAAGCCTGACACGGTTCCTGCTGACCTGTGGCTTTACTAATGTGAGGCGTTATGAGTCAGAGATAGATGACAGCTCAGGTGAGCATCTAAAGAATACCCTGATATCCCTTAATGTGGAATCATACTGCGCTAAATAATGGCATACGATTTAAGCTTTGAGACTCATGGCAACGATAAACAAAAGGAGTGCGGTGCCAGGTGGAAGGATGACCATACCACTGAGATAGTGTATGGCGGTGCCAAGGGAGGAGCCAAGTCATATACCGGTGCCTCATTGATCTTCGGTGATGCCCTCATATATCCGGGTACTCATTATTTCATTGCGAGGGATTCGCTGAGTGACCTGCGGAAGTACACCATCCCCACCATCCATGAGGTCTTCGGTAACTGGGGCCTGCATCAGAAATACTTCTCCTTCAACGGGCAGGATAACTACTTTACTCTTTACAATGGCTCCAAGGTATTCCTCATTGATGCGGCTTACCAGCCACGGGATCCTTTATATCAGCGGTTCGGTTCAATGCAGATGACCAGGGGATGGATAGAGGAGGCGGGGCAGTTCCGGCTGGCGGCAAAGAATAACCTGTTCGCATCGATAGGTCGGTGGAAGAATGACACCTACGGCCTGAAGGGAAAGCTGTTGCAGACCTGCAACCCGGCAAAGAACTATTTATACACGGATTATTATCGGCCCTTCCGGGATGGCAAGCTGCCTGATCATAAGGCGTTCATTATCGCCTATCCTCAGGACAATAAGATGCTGTCACAGGGGTATATTGACAACCTGATGCAGATATTAAGCCCACATGAGAAGGAGAGGCTGATATATGGTAACTGGGAATATGATGATGATCCCAGTGCCTTGATAGATTACGATAAAATACTTGATATCTTTTCCAATCCTGTACCAAGCGGGGAGAAAAAGATAACCGCCGACATCGCCCGGCTGGGAGGGGATAAGATAGTCATCATTGAATGGGATGGATGGAGGGGTAAGGTTCGCTGGTTCGATAGGCAGACACTTGACAAGACGGGTACTCTGTTGGAGGAGGCGAGATATCGTATGGGGATAGGTCTGTCTGATGTGCTTGTGGATGAGGATGGCATGGGTGGGGGAATAGTGGATTTTCTGAAGGTGAGAGGATTCGTAAATAACTCCAGCCCGGTGGAGAGTCCTGATGGTCCTTATGAGGATGGAAAGAGAATGAAAGAGAATTTCGACAATCTAAAGAGCCAATGTTACTTCAGATTATCTGAACGAATAAACAGAAATGGATTATTTTTACAATGCGATGAAGATGTGAAGGGATGGATCATCGAGGAGCTTGAACAGGTGAAGCAGAAAAATATGGACTCAGATACCAAGAAAGGGGTGATACCTAAAGACAAGGTAAAAGAGATCCTTGGCCGTTCACCTGACTTCGCCGATGCCCTGATGATGCGTGAGTATTTTGAACTCAAACCAAAGCGGAGCTTTGTGGCTGCTACATATTAAACTCAAATAAATGGACCTTTTTGGCCGTAAATTCCAAAGATATTTAGACACGATAAAGCAAATGAATGATGCAAGGATAGCCTCATTCATGTCTAATTTCAACACCACCATATTCCCGCATTACAAGACCCTCAAGGAGCAGATGGTTTACCAGACGATGGACGATGTCTATTCCGTGGTGAGCCGCCTCTCTTTGACGGCGGGGATGATACCTTACTATATTGAGGCGAAGGATGGAACCGAGCTAATGGATGACAAAGTGGAGGCTGTGCTTAATCAGCTGACCTTTGAGATGAAGGAAAAGATACACATGAACCTCCTGATATCCGGTGAGGTCTTTTTGTATAAGCAGAGATACGAGCTGGGCGTTAATGCCGGGCAGTTCAAGCTGATACTAATCAACCCGGCCAATGTCATCGTGCGGGTTAGCAGTTACTTTCCTTTTGAGGTGGTTGGCTTCGTGTATCAGAATGTCAATGGCGGGGCATCCTTCGAGATACCCGTGGAGGATATGGTCTATGTGAAGCTTGAGAATCCGGGCAGCGGCGATGAGGATGTCAGGGGATTGAGTCCTATCAAGGTGCTATCCAATAGGCTTACCAGGGTGCAAAGCAATATCGATGTATCTGTAAGCCAGCTCCAGAATGGAGGACTGCCGGGGGTACTATTCGATAAGTCCCCATCCTTCAGTCCTGAGCTTGCCAACCTACACAAGGAGAACTTCGCAAGATTCCTGTCCAACTCATCCAATAAGTCAGCACCCTATATCATGGGTGGTGAGGTGGGGTATATCCCTATCGGTTCCACGCTGGCGGATATGGACCTGACAGCCCTTGCAGATATCGACTTCGATAAGATATGCAATGTCTATGGGGTATCAAGTACATGGTTCAACAATCACAATGCGGCCACCGAGTCCAATGTGAAGCAGATGGTTAAGCTGGTTTATACCAATGCCGTCCTTCCCAATGTGATGCGGGTGCAGGATGCAATCAACAATCAGGTGATAGCTGAGCTTAACCCGAATGCGATAATCATGTACGATATCTCCGATGTGCCGGAGCTTCAGGAGGACATGAACATCAAGGCAACTACTTATGCCACCATGCCGATAATCATCCCTAATGAGGTCAGGGAGGGCATGGGATATGACAGGATTGATGATCCGCTGTATGACCAGCCGATAATCAAGGCCGGCTATCAGCTGCTGAGCGACCTCACGGTGCCGTCTGATTTGCCGATAACGGGTGATTATCTGAATGTACAGAATGCACAACAGAATAGGCAGAATGTCCCTTGAGCTGATGGCCATAAAGATCAGGGCCAGCATAGACAGGCTGATCTTAAAGGAGATACCTGTGGAGAGCTGCCCGGTAAAAGAGTCTAAGAATAAGTGGAAGCGGGAAAAGCTGAAGGAAATGATACTGGGTTACAATTACGGACCTACTGAACTGAAAGGATTTCAATCTTAAATCCAATGAAATACTGGGCTGACTTTAATAGGCTGACAAAGAGATATGAGGCAATATATGCCGTCAAGATTAATAAGGCCTTAAAGGACCAGATAGAGGCTTACATAAAAACGGGAGACATCAACAGCATCAGCGGTGATAATATCTCAGACATTTTACTGGATATGTATAAGGATGTAGGCGTGGAGTGGGCCTTTCAATCAGGTAAATTCATAAGGGTAAAGAAGGCACGGAGGCCGCTCGGATTTACTGAGAGGCTTGTAAGGCTATTGCAGGCCCAGTATGGTCCAGATATATTAAATATGAGTTCTAACATAGAGCAGACCACAAAGGACCAGGTGAGGGCCACATTGATGATGGCGGCTGATAAGGGTTGGAGCATTGACGAAATAACGAGGCAGCTGAGGAGAACAGAGCTGACCACATCAAGGGCGAGGCTGATATCGAGGACTGAGGTAATAGGTGCCGCCAATGCTGGGGCCATGGTCAATGCTCAGGATTTGGGTGCTACTACAAAGATATGGATCAGCACAATAGATGCAAGGACCAGAGATGACCACAAGACATTAGACGGCCAGCGCAGGGCTTTCAATGAGCCGTTCACGGTAGTGGATAAGGAAGGAATTACGAGGTCAATGATGCAGCCGGGCGACAAGAATGGCGGACCGGCTCAGGTATGCAACTGTCGCTGCGCTGTGGGATTTGAATAAAATAAAAAGGGATGTTTTTTTTTAATAGAATTAAATTTGCATAGGATGTTTAAGTCATACAAATCTAAGGTTAAGGATGTGGACCAAAAAGGTATAGTAGTAGTAGCTGCTAATGCCTTCGGAAATGTGGATAGTTGGGGTGACATATCCATGCAGGGGTCATTCTCCAAGACAATTAACGAGAACTTTGACCGCCTAAAATGGTTCCTTAACCACGACACCACGAAGCTCCTCGGCGTACCCGTCACCGCCCGTGAAACAGTATCTCACCTTGAAATAACCGGACAACTCAATATGAACAAAGAAATGAGCCGGGACATTTACGAGGACTATAAGCTATACGCTGAATATGGTAAAAGCCTGGAGCATTCAATCGGTGTCGATGCGGTGAAGTGGGACACAAAAGACAATATCCGCAAGGTCACGGAATGGAAGCTCTGGGAGTTTTCCACATTGACCAACTGGGGAGCCAACCCTAATACGCCCATGATTGAAATCAAAAGCGACATCACAGACCAGATAAACTTTTTGGAGCTGTCGATGAGAAAAGGCAACTACACTGACGAGAAATTTCTCCAAATAGAAAAGACCATTTCGCAATTAAAATCACTCATAACGGAGCCGACCGATGTCACTCCAGCTATTGAGCCGGTGGATTGGAAAGGGTTGTCAAACCAATTTATCAAATCATTAAAAAAGTAAAGCCGTGGAAATAACAAAAGACGGAATCCTGGGTGAGCTGAATAATATAAAGGCTGCTCTGGAATCAAACCTGAATGAGAAGGCTGAAGCTCAAAGCAAGAACCTGGACGAGAAACTCGCCGAGGTAAACAAGAGTATCGAAGCCGTTAAAAATGCAAAGCCTGAAGTCACTTCAGAAGACCTGAAAGCCGTAAAAGAGAATCTTGATGTAACCATCAAGGCTCTGGATGTAGTTCAGTCCCGTATGAAGTCCGAGACCTTCAAATCAAAGGCCGTTGCCTCATCTCTGAAAAGCCAAATCAGCGAAGTAATGGAAGATAATAAAACTTCTATTTCCGCTGTAAGCAAAGAGAAAAGCGTTAAGATGACCATCAAAGCCGCAGGTGATATCACCACTGCAAATATCGATGGATCTATTCCTAATACATACCGTCCTGACATCGTTCCGATGCCTTATGAGATGGTCCATGTTCGCAACATCTTCCCTGTAACTCCTTCTGACACCGATTCATATCACTTCTATCGTCATGCTGGCGGTGAGGGTGCCGTAGCTTTCCAGACCAATGAAGGTACTGCCAAGGCTCAGCTTGATGCCGATCTGGTTGAAGATACAGTGAACCTGAACTACCTCGCTGGTTTCGTTCGGGTATCTCGTAAGATGCTCAAGAACTTCTCTGCCCTTAGGACTCACATCAGCCGCTGGCTGCCCGAAGAGTACTACAAGGCTGAAGATGCTCAAGCAGCTACTGCTCTGGCAACTGCCACAGGTACTCCGAATACATCAGGAACTAACCTGATTGAGAGGATCATGCTGACTGTCGGATCTCAAAAGCAAGCCAACTACAATGTAAACATGATTGTTGTTGATGGCAACTCATGGGCTAACATCCTTTTGACCAAGTCAGGAACATCTGAAGAGTACACAATGCCCGGCGGGTCCGTAGTGGTTAGCCCTGCTGGTCAGGTGCTGATCTGCGGTATTCCTGTTTATACTGCCTCATGGGTAGGTGCGGATAAGGCTCTGGTAGGTGATTCTCGTTATTTCGAAATCATCCAGTCAGAGGGTCTGTCCCTTCAGTTCTTCGATCAGGATGCCGACAATGTAACCAAGAATAAGGTTACAGCAAGGATAGAGGCTTCAGTCGGTTTTGCGCTGATTGATCCCGCTGCCTTCGCATTTGTTGATGCTCCTTAATGGGAATAATTTCTAACTATAGGCCCTGTCCTTTCGAGGGCAGGGCTTTTTAACACTATGCCATGGACTATTACAAAAATGCAGACAAATTATCTTCCTACTCCTGCCTGAGTTATAATCAGGTCACTGATGTACAGCGTGCAGCCGTGGTGACGGAGCCGGTGCAGCTTAGTGAAATGAAGGAATATGCCAAGGTTGAGAACAGCCTGGATGATGGTCTTTTGACTGCGCTGATAAGCTCAGCCCGTGAGATATGCGAGAAGTACACCGGTGTCAGCATGGTACAAAGGGAGATAACGGCATGGTTTAATAATGGCAATGGCGGGATATACTTACCCTATGGTCCCGTGGGAACTATTACCGGGGTTTATGATATAGATGGGAATGAGGTGGAATATGAGGTTAAGGGTACAGAATGGAAGCAGATTTTAAGCCCCATAATGAGCTTAAAAGCGGTTTATCAGGGAGGTGCTGCTACCTGCCCGGAGGTGTTTAAGACAGCCATCAAGGCGCAGGTCTTATTCATGTATGAGAACAGGGGAGATAGTACCGAATTTATGAGTCCGATAGCTCAGATGATATTAAATCCATTTAAGCGGATATAAATGTATAAACAGGAATATAATATAGGGGACCTCACAGACAGGATTATAATAGAAAACTGGACATATACACAGGATGCCGGCGGTGGGAATATCAAGACCCTCGATAATGCCTTTTATATATGGGCTATGGTGGACCAGTCACATGGTACCCTCAGCCCCAATTACGGCAAATTCAATTATATATATTCAGCCAAGATAATAACCCGGTACAATTCGCTGATAGCTTCAACGAGTACAATCGTTTACGGGAATGCCAGATACCTGGTTAAGAGCGTGATTGATGATGGCAGGTTTTGCGAGATACTGGTTGAGGTAGGCGAGACACAGCTGGCAAGTGGGTCTGAGGTGCCACCTACGGCGCAGACATATCTTTATAACTACACGGCCACAGGCGGAGAGGATTCATTCTCTGACCTAAGCCTGATAAATAAAAATGTCTTTGGGGTGTTCAAGGATGGGGTGGCCAAGGTCATCATCACCAGCGGGACCCCGGAAGAGGATGAGGTGTTATATGATGCCTCCACGGGGGGCTTTACTTTTGGGTTGCCTTTTTATCAGGGTGAAAAAGTGATAATACAATACTTATGAAAACCTATATAGGCATAGGCGGGGAGGATGACTTCACGGATTCCGACCTGATAAACAGAAATGTCTTTGGGGTATATAAGAATGGGGTAATGCAGAAGATCATCCCTAATGGGAACCCGGAGGAGGATGAGGTTTACTTTGATCCTTATACTGGTTATATGAGGTTTGGGACTTCATTCTATGCTGGGGAAAAAGCAATAATTCAATATGCATGATTAATATAAAATTAGAAGGGTTAAAAGCGGCCATTAAAACCGTGGAACCTGAGCGATTAAAGGGTATTTGCAAGAAGGCTCTGAGTGCCTATGCTTTGAAGGTAGATAGCGATGCAAAATTAAGATGCCCTGTTGATTTGGGACAACTCAGATCATCTATTAATCCTGTAACGGATAACCTTGATAATTTGGAGGTTTCGTTTGTGGCGGGTGTTGATTATGCTGCTTATGTTGAGTTCGGTACCGGGCCTTATGCTGCCAAATATGTGCCGAGCTTGGATCCTGAATGGCAGAAAATAGCCAAAAAATATTATATTAATGGCGAGGGCAGGATGCCTGCTCAGCCTTTTTTATATCCTGCGGTAATAAATAATTTACCTTTAATCAACAAAAAACTGGAGGAGCTATTATGATAGACCTTAACTACTCATTACGGGTGGCTTACTATACAGCCCTTCAGGCGGCAGGGGTGCCGGTATATTACCAGAATCTGCCTCCTAATCTTAACCCTGACAACTATATCCTGTTCCGGTCCATCAATAATTCGGATGCCTCTACCAAAGGGACATCCGACACATCCACCACGATAACGGTGGAGATACATACCAAGACTGACCAGGTGAACAGGGGCCTGAGTGCCGATACGATTGCCAATGATGTGCTGGATGCCATCTACCCTAATAAGACCGATAATCTGGCCATTACGGGAGGACAGATTTTGTCCACTGAGCTGGTTACGGATGTGGTTCAGGACTTTCAGCTGAATGCTAATGAGGCATATATTTCAAGGTACTTGACATTTAAACATATTATTTATCAATCATCAGATATTTCTTAATTTTAACCCAAAATAAAATAAAATGGCACAACACAAGATTTCGGGCAATGATGTCCTTCTTTTCATAGGTGATGACGGTGTGACTTATGACACTGTTATATGCCTCACTTCCAACGGAGTAACCCGTGCAATCAACAGCATTGATGCGGCTACCAAATGCGGACCGGATACCCTTCCCGGTAACATATCTAACGGCGTAAGCTTCGAGGGTCAGGTAATGCTGGACCCGGATGGTGGCTATGCTGGTATTGATATACTGGATGACTACTGGAGGAACAAGACTACTATCTATTGGAAGATAGGACCCGTTAGTCCTGTAACCGGTGATATCACTTATTCAGGCACTGGTTTCATTAGCCAGCTTGATGAGACAGCAGCCCAGGATTCGCCGACCACATTCAGCGGAGCTATTTCCGTGTACGGCACTATGGCTAAAACTGTTACAGCGTAATGAGCTACATACAACTAACAATCGGCGGCAAACTCAGAGGCTTAAAGTATAACAATGGGGCAGTAATGACCATGAGCAAACATATGGACTATAATGATATGGAGTCCACTTATGGTTATGCTTTGATTTATTCGGGTCTGTGGGCGAACTGCTATGTCAAGCGTGAGGAGCCTGATTTCAACTTCGAGCAGGTATGCGAGTGGGTGGATCAGATGAGTTTTGATGACTTGATGAAGGCGAAGGAGTGCTTTGAAAACACCCAGACATATCGGACGCTTTTGGAGGTGGGAGCTAATGCAGAGGAGCAGACAAAAAAAAAGCAGAAGAGTACTGGGAAGAGTGCCACAAAATAGCTCTGGGTCACATTGGGTGGACAGAGAGGGACCTTTATGAAAGTAGCCCTGAGAGCGTTTACTTAGCGTTCCAGGGCTATTTCAATAAAAGGGAAGCCGATGAGAAAGTAATGCGTAATTTGGGATGGATTTCTTATAAGGTGGGAGGCGGGAAGTCAAATAATGTTGAATCCTTCTGGCCCATCGGAAAGTCAAAACCTACTGCCAGCAAAGTATGGGGGGACACCCCTGAGGAGGCGAGGGCTAATTATGAGGCGATTATGAAAGCACATAAAATAAAATAATGGCAGAATTAAAAATACCGGTTTCGGTTGATTTAGGTAACAGCCTGAAGAATCTCAAAGATGTTAAGAAGGGGGTTGAGGATATTGGTGATGGTGCTAAAAAAACCGATGATAAGTTAAAAAATAGCAAACCTGACCAGCCATTTGTTCCATTAAAAAAGCAATTAAAGGAAGCTGTAATTGAGCAGCAGAGGCTGACTGAGCAGTTTGGCGCATTTAGTGTACAGGCTAAAACGGCGGCGGCAAAGGTTGCTGATTTGAGGGATAGGATAGGTGATGCCAAACAGATAAGCGATTCATTCAATCCGGAAACCCGATACCAAAATCTGACTCTTGCGGTAGCAGGTGCGGCTGGTTCCATGAATGTATTAATAGGCGCACAGACTCTGCTCGGAAATAAAAGCGAAGCCTTAGGGAAAATATTTCAAAGGATTGGAGGTGCCTTACAATTAACAGCTGGCTTAGCAGCTCTTAGTCAGACAAAGGATGCAATCAAAGCTCTTGGCGTGGGTGCATCTGCATCATTTGGGAAAATGGTTGCCGGTATTCAAGCCGCAACCGGAGCCACAAAAGGACTATCGGCGGCTATAGCTTCGACCGGAATCGGTCTGCTTTTGGTCGGGATTGGCTTGGCCATTACTGCTATTTCTAACTATGCGAGTAAACTTGAAGAGGGTAAAAAGAAGCAGGAGGAATTTAATAAGGCTCTTGGTGAGGGATTTACAAAAGGCACAGTTGATGCCAGCGATGAGATGGAGAATCTCAGCAATATATTGGATAAAGCCAAGAATAAAACTGTGTCCAATGCTGTAGCCATAGAAAAATATAACTCAACTATAGGCAGGTTCAAGGGCCGGGCTACTACCATAGAAGAGGTTCAGAAGGGGTTCAATGACTTTTCACAGGAATATATTGACAGGTCTGGCAGAATGCAGGTAGCCGATTTGGCATTTCAAAAGGGAAATGAGGAGCTTGCCACCGCACAGCTGAAACGATGGATGGCTACAAATAACAACAGAAGCCAAAGTGATAAGACGAGATTGCTGCAAGAGGCATCTGACCTGGAAGCCTCATCATATCAACACAAAGCAAAAGCGAGGGAGATAAGACAAGTGTGGAGTGACTGGGGGGATGATATGTCTGATATTCAAAAAGATTTTGCCAATGATTTGAAAAACCTGACAAAAGAAACAGGCCAATTAAGAAAAAAAGGCATGGACAGGGAGCTTCAGGTGGTAGAAGATGGTAAAAATGAGTTATTAAAAAAGCTTGAAGATGCAAACCTGAGCGAGGCAGATAAAGAAAAAGCACGGCAGACAATAGTTGAAAATGCAGAATTAAAAACCAATGAGGTAAGAAAAAAGTATTCAGACGAGGCATTGCAGCAGTTGCGAGGTTTTTGGAAAATGCGGGATGAGATAAATAACAAAGCCTACCTTAATGGGATAAAGAATGAGGAAACGAGGGCAACAGAATCGGCACGGCTTTCTTATGAGCAGGCTTTGAAGGATGCTGATAATGATAAAAAGAATATCAAATACAGGGCGCAGTTAAAGGCGGCGATTGAAAATCAGTATCAAAATGAACTGCTACAGATACAAAAGGACTTTGGCGCTCGGAGAGTAGATGCCATAAAAGAAGCGGATGATATGGCTGTCCAGACTCATCTCAACTCATTAAAGGATTCAAGATACAAGAGCATCCAAGAAGAAACAATAAATTATCAGAAATCTCTCGATTTGCTGATTGAGAATCTTGACAAGGGAATATATACACAAGAAGTATATGAATACAAAAGGGAGCAGTTAGAAAAAAGTCACAGGCAGAATCTGAGCAATATCAATAAGGACTGGGACAATAAGGATCTTGATAATCTTAAAAAATTGAATGATTTAAGATTTGAGGTAATGCTTGGAGGATTAAAAAAGGAAAAGGATAAGAAGATAGCTGAATTGCAAAAAGCAAGTCAGAATGAGCAGGATCAGAATAACAGGGACTATGCTGCTGGACTTATTGACTATGCTCAATATTTAGAAACTCGTAATCTTCTTAACAAAAAGTATAATCAGGAATTAGCCAAAATAAATAAGGAAGACTGGGAGAAACTTCAGGACATAATCACGACTGCCGTGGAAACCACGATGGAGGATATGGCTGCGGCTCTTGGCAGTGCCATCGGTGCGGGTGAGGATCCCTTTGAGGCACTTAAAACAACATTCCTTACATCTTTGGGTAATTTGGCCACTGATTTGGGTAAGCAGATAGTGGTATTCTCAAAGCTATTTGAACTTTTGAGTAAAGCTATCGCAGGTTTGGGGTTTGCCGGAAAGTTGGCGGCTGGTCTTGCCCTTATCGCCTTTGGTGCTGCTGTTAAAGCTGCCGCCTCAAAGAGTGCTAAAAGGGCAGGCTTCGCCACAGGTGGCTTCATCTACGGACCGGGTACTGAGACAAGCGATTCCATTCCTGCCCGCCTTAGCCGTGGTGAATATGTGGTGAGGGCTAAGATGGTTAAGAGGTATGGCAAGGACTTTTTCGACAGGCTGAATCGTGGCATCCCTGAGCCGGAACCTTGGAGGGCAATAGTAAACAAAACTGCTATGGACCCGTCACGGGCCATAGTAAACAGGTCCCAGGCTATGAGGTTTGCCACGGGTGGTTTTATACATGGTCCCGGTACAGAGACATCAGATTCCATTTTTGCAATGTTGTCAAGGGGAGAATATGTTATAAAAGCTAAGGCAGTAAAGAAATATGGCAAAGACTTTTTTGATAAGCTTAATAAAGGAATCCCTGAGCCGGAACCTTATAAGGCATTGGTGAACCGTACAGCGATGGACCCATCAAGAGCCTTGGTAAACAGATCTCAGGTGATGAAGTTTGCCTTCGGCGGTTATGTGGACCCTTTTGTGGATAGGTCAAGAGCTTTAGTAAATAGATTTGAAAGCAACCCGCTGGGGCTGGATTCGGGATGGAGAGCCATAGTAAACCGACCCCTGCCGGATACGCCAAGAGTGGTCACAGGAAATGTCAGGATAACCGAAGGCATGACAGGAGGAATAATAGCTGAAACCAAGATAAGCGGACAGGACCTCAAAATATTACTTCACCGAGCCGACAGGCGATACTCAAATGCAACTTAATGTACTGGGACTCCTATGGACTTTATGCACAAGGCAGCTTTGATTCTCTGCCATCAGGACAGACAATATCATACGCCTTTAGAATATATCGGAAGGCATACAAAGGTGCCGTAAAATCGACCCTGTGCGGTCAGGATGCCATTATCTTGAGGTACTTGGCTGACCAGCCTAACCCACCCATTAAAGGGTCCGAGGTGGAACTGAACCTGATAAATATTGACGGCACAATGCCGCTCAGTAATTTCTACTCCGAGGAGGATGACACCTATAAGATACAGGTGGACTCAACCTATCTGATTCCCGATATAATCAATCCGGGTTTTTTTATCTCTGAAACCAAGCGCATATTTGAGGGCTTTCTTGTACAGGAGGACTGCGAGGAGGAGCTGACGGACTTCAGCCATAATATAAGGCTTGTATTTACTGATAATCTGGGCATACTTAAAGATATATCTTTTAATGATGCCAACAAGGTATCAGCTCCATTAGCTGCTGATTTGCGGCAGGATATCATGGCTGTGGCGATACTTGAAGCAAACTACCCCACAGGATTAGGCTGGCGGCTTTATGTGTCCAAGACAACCGGATCCCCACAGGTTGGTGATTTTGTCACCGTCCAGCGGGCAGGTGCGGCCAATGGGACCTATGAGATACTGAAGATACAGGCAGCCCCGGCAACTACGGGTTATTGGTTGTACATCAAAGAGAATCCGCCCGGCGTGGTGCTTACATCTACCAGTGCCTTGGTGACATACATAACGCCATCGGATATAAGCTGGAGGATAAGCATTGCCGATTGTGTCAGGATATGCCTGATGGCTACTAATATACCGCTGGAGATTTATTACATGGGTAACCTGCTCCCCGTACTTGAGGCAACAGTATATCCACGATTCATGGAGAATACTTATATTGATGCCCGGACATTCTTACAGGATAGCAACTGGGACTCATGTTATACAGTATTGGAAAAGATAGGCGAGAAGTTTGGGCTTACGATATGCCAGGCTGATGGGGTATGGATGATAATACGATGGCATGAGCTGAGGTATTATGACAATGGCCTGATAGCTTACAAATATGATCAATATATGACTTACTTCGGCAGTGAGTCACCATATACCAAGGAGATCAGCATCGGTGCTGGTGAGGATGTGGAGGCGGGTGCCAAGGAAATACTGATAAGGCCATACCAGAACTACACGGAGAAGCTTCAATATACTCAGATACCGAATACCTTGTATAATGGGAATATGATGGAGCTGGGTGCTTTTGTCCGCAGGCGGTCTTTTAATACTGATGGGCAGGATTATTATGCTTACGAATATGAGGCTTTGAATTATGAGCTGATGCCGGGTTTGGCCAATACCTATGAGGTGCATATCCATGTAATCAAGAAGCAGGGGACGGAGGAGGAGGTGGATAGGTTCCTGAGAATTCAGCAGGTCACAGGTACTCCGGTAGTGGAGAGAAAGGTAATCAGGACAAATGCCATCGAGGTAAACAAAGGAGACAGGCTGAAGATAAGCTGGCAGCATCAGGCGTGGAATACTGGAGGGGCAAATATTTATACATTTTTACAGGTAGAAAAAGGGACGGCTGCGGCAGATAAATATTTCGTTAATGGAGTAAAGGATGATGATGATCTTAACGGATGGAAAGACTTGCCAAGTTTTAATACGGTTTCTCCTGATTTAAGACCTCCGGCAAGGTCTTCAAGTAGTTTCAGTACAGCATTTTTGCCTGAAGATTTGGCGGTTCCTCGTGATTTGAATACCATCACAATAGAAACCCAAGCTATTCCATTTGATGGAATATTTTATATGTACCTCGGATGCAACTCGATATCTAACCCGGCTTTACAGGACTTCAAAGGGTTATCGGTAGAGATAAGCACAATGGCTGCCGACCTCAACAGGCTCGGACATGAGAACAAAGCATTCATAAGCAAGGCTGTAAAGAACAGGCTGAACCAGGATATATACATGGATAACACCCTGAAGAACTTTTATAAGGGTACATTATTTATGAATTCATTCCTCAATCAGATACAAATCAAAGCCCTTGAATGGCAGGATGGTCAGACACTGGGAAAATATACACTCGGATATATAACCACCCGGCAGGAGGAGTTATGGCGTGACAAAATAAGAAGTAAGATAGAGCTGAAGTTTTGGCCTCTCATCAATGCTGATTACAAGCGGCCGACTATTTACAATGTAATTCTTTTCAGCCCTAAGGCAGGGAAAAGTTTTATTTTTGGAAAAGCAGATTTTAACCTCAGGGAGAACTTTGTGCAAGGCACCATTTTTGAAATGTGGAAAACGGGAGAGGATACAGGCCAAGGGGTGGCTGATGTGAATATAAAGTATGAACAGAAATTCTTATACAAATGAGCCTGATAAGGGGTGAAAATGTGATACTTTACTTTTATGACGGTGGCCTGTGGAAGCCCATCGTATGCGGAAGGTCCTGTAATTTAACCACCAATGCGGAGGTGATTGAGACATCCATCACCGGTTCCGGGGTATGGCGGACCTATGAATACACGGCCCTCACATGGTCAGCAAGCCTGGAGGGCCTTATCTTCCTTGAAAAGGTAAACTCTCTCAGCACAGCAGACCTAAGGGCCATGCAGTTTGGAAGGGTTAAGATACTAATGAGATACCAAAGGACGGATGAGGATGCCAATGTTTACCTTGAGGAGGGATATGCCCTGATAACAGGGGTGAGTGATACCGGGGATACAGGCTCTGCTGCTACTTTTTCGATGGACCTGAAAGGCACAGGACCGCTGGAGATAGTATTTACACCAACACCAATAGACCCCACAGCTAAAGTGAAAAGATTTGAATATACCGCAACTGGAGGTGAAACAGGTTTTACCAACAGCTCCCTGCAATCGAAGGATATTATCGAGGTGGTTCTCGATGGCATCAGCAGGTCAAAGATTATTACCGCCGGCACGCCCACGGATCAGGAGGCGAAGTACACATCAGGCACGGGGGGGATTGAGTTCCCTTTCACGCTGGATGCGGATATGGAGGTTTATGTATTATATCAAGATATATAAGATGAAATATTTATTTTTCTTTTTATTGTTGATTTCTTCAGTGGCTTATGCCCAGGAGCCGCAGTATGTACCCATGCGGAGTAACTACAAGTTCCGGGGGGTGCGGGTGGATTCGTTACTGCTTTTTCCATCGGTAGCCGATACGGGTACTGCCAATAGTCTGGGCATGGGGATAGAGGGGAATACCATCCGTATAGGCAGTGTGGTATGGGTAAGATATGGGGGCAAATGGAATGAGATCACCGGAGGCGGAGGAGGAGGTGGCGTGAGCAGTGTGGGTAGTGGGTATGGCCTTTTGGGTGGACCCATTACAAGTACCGGAACGCTGTCGGTAGATACTTCTGTGATAGCCACGATTAATGATGTGAACGGCTTCGTTCCATATACAGGGGCGACTGCTGACCTTGACTTAGGTGCGAATAGTTTGAATGCTAATAATATCAAGGTGAACGGCACGAATGGGGCAGGGCATATTGACTTAAAGCATCAAAGCAGTCCGGCATCGGCGCAAGGCAATACGACTGCAATATATGCTGATGCGGATGGGTATATGGCTTGGAAGAATGACAATGAGTATCGCAGCACCTTGGCTATGCCGCAGACGGCAAACAGGGTTTACACCTTTCAGGATAAGAGTTACACATTGGCTGATGATGCGGAAATGACTTTGCAGGGGGTAACGGATAACGGAAGTATTACCACCAATGAGATTAGCGTTGATAAGGTGAACATATATGACGGAGCTAATGATAACTATGGCTATTTGGAGATTGAGGATAATATGGTGGTCTTGGGAAATGCCAATGGACAGGTATTAGGGTCTGAGGGTAATGGTGTTTATCTTTACGGAGATAATACTGCAACGATATCAAGTATAAATCTGACTGCACCACGGACTTATTCCCTTCCCGATGCTACTGGCACTATTCTTCTTGCAGAAGATACGGCAAGTATGTTGAGCAACTACGCCAAAAATGATTCCTACACTCTCAATGCGGTTGCCACTAATGGAAATAGAACTGCTCAAAATATCGGTGCGAATGGGTATTATATGTATGATGTGGCAAATGATTTATTCTATGATGCGAAAATGTGGTTTTCTGATGATGAATACAGATTTGATAATAATGCTGGCCAAACTATTTTAGGATTAGCAGCCAATAACATTGTGCTTGGCGATGGTAGCAGATATGCCACAATAAATGCGAATGCGTTAAGTACAAGTAGGGCATTCACTTTGCCTGATAAAGCAGGGCAGTTTATCCTTGATTCAGACACCGCTGCGATGCTTACGAACTACCTCCGTGCCACCGCCTTTCCAGTCGCTACCTTCGGGGCAGGGTCAGGGGCGGCAGGTGATACGGCTGCATTTAGTGCCACCGCCTTATATGGTACCTTTTACCTGAACACAGGGGCAGATACCATTGTACTTACGGGATATACGGCTGCGGTGCTTGGCACATCTCCGAGCATAACACCTACGATATATTGGAACGATTCATTGAATGTGACGGCAGGGGCTACCAAGGCAGTGACCAGTCCTGCTGCGGTAACGAGTACCACCACGGGGAACACGGTTACAAGTTTGAATAATACAAAGATTCCTCCGGGTAACTTTGTGTGGGTTGTTACTGAAACGGTGACTACTAAGCCGACATATTTCACTTTAACGCTAATAGGGTATAGGAAAAGATGAGGCTAATAGTTTTATTCATATTACTTTCCGTTGGGGCAGATGCTCAGATAATAAGGGGCAATATGTATTATGTGCCGATGGCAGGTGTTACTTATTTACTTGATGCTTATCCAAATGCTGCTGCTGCTTATTCTTTGCGTAAGTTAAAAAGTTCTTATTCGGGCAGTGCTATCAGGGTGAGGAGGTCTAATGACAATGCGGAGCAGGATATCGGCTTTGTTGGTCAGGATTTGGACACGGCTACGATGAAGACCTTTGTCGGGGCGAATAGCGGCTTTGTGACTACTTGGTATGACCAAAGCGGCAATGGCAGAAATGCTACACAGACAACTGCCGCAAATCAGCCAAGCATAATTACATCGGGAGTAATAGATAGACTTGGTGGAAAAATGGGTATAAAATCAGATGGGTCTAATGACCTTTTGCGGATTACGAGTGGATTGGATATTTTACAAAACAAGTCGCACGGTCTTCTTTTCGCAGTAGCGTGTAATACTAATACATCATCGACAAGATATTTATTCTTTATAACAACATCTACAGCAGGTTTTGCGAGATTTCTTTTTGATTTTAACAGAAGTGCCTCAAAAACAGGACTGGGGGGTAGGAGATTAGATGCCGATGCATTCCAAAGCATTCAATCATCAACTAATTACTCCACTACTGCATTGCAACTCCACGAGGGCAGAATAGATTATGCAACATCAGATGCATACATTTATCTGAATAGTTCACAGGTTGCAAGTAGCACATCATTTCAAACAGATGGTAATACATCCAATACATCGTCTAATTCCTTTAGTTTAATGGAACTAATGGCAGGGTATTCTTCAGAAATTATATTTTACAATACCAACCAAACCTCCAACCGCACAGGCATAGAAACTAACATAAACAACTACTACTCACTTTACTAATGAAATACCTCATATACAATACCAAGGCACAGGCGCAGAGCAGGTCAGAGCAGATAGCACTATCACTCGGAGCAGGGGACTCCGCAGAAGATGTGACAAAGTACTGGTTCGCCATACTTGAACACCCAAAGAACATACCCCTGTCAGCAATGGAGATACCTGAAAATGAGATATCCAAACTGACACAAGCCGAACAGGCTCTATTGAAAGATGAGACTTTTATGACTAATCAAGGATGGTTTAATAACGAAATATGAAATACCTACTAATATTTTTGATGCTTTTCGGTGTGGCCTATGCTCAGGAGCCTACCTATACCCCAATGAAGGGTAACTACAAATTCAAGGGCATCAGGGTGGATTCCCTATTCCTGATACCTTCCTTCACGGACACCACCGCCGCCAATGCCACCAACCTTGATGCCATTGCAGGGGCGATGATAAGGACGGGTAATGACTTTTGGATGCGGAATGCGGCTACCAATGCGTGGCTCCAAAATGTGAATGTGGGGGATGGCTCTTCCCCGGTAGGTGCTTTTGTGAATTCGGTATTCAAAAAGACTGCCACGGATTCGGTGTTTTATGTGATAGCTCCTGCTGATACTACCTTCGCCTATCTTTCAGGCGGAGGAGCTACGGATTCCCCTGATAGGATCAACGGCACGGCAACGGTTGATGTGACTGCTGATATGGATGGATTAGATTTTAATATAAAGGATGCAAACCATATTCAAATAGAAGCAGATATCACTTATTTGTCAGCAAACAATGAATTAAATATCTCTTCAGGAAATCAGATAAATATAACTACTGATAAAAGGATAACATTAGGACCAGCAGGGGCGGCTAATCAAATAGGAAATGTACTCTATGCCTATGCAAAAACAGGGATAGACCTTACCGTTGCAAATGACACGGCACATATACCTGGGACTTATCAGATATTAAAAGGTACTTCTACTTATTCCTTTTGGCTTCCTGATGCTGCCCAGTTTCCGGGGCAAGTTATCTATATCATAAACATAGACGGAACTCAAGCGGATATATTTTCTCTTGGTGGTAATATTTTAGATGTAATAACTAACGCTATTGCAAGTGTAGGTGGAAATAGATTTATGATATTTACATCTGACGGAGTGGATTGGTACGGAGGAACATTAAACTAAACCCTTATAATATGTCTGAAATTTTCAAACTCAATCTCGCTGACTTCATCAAAGGTCTTGCCCTTGCTGTGCTTACTTCAATAATCGTGATAATAAATGACACGATAAATGCAGGGAGCCTTAACTTCGACTGGAATAATATCCTGCACACTGCGGCGATATCTTCAGTGGCTTACCTCTTAAAACAACTTTTGACTAATGCGAATGGTGAACTTCTTAAAAAGTAGTATTTTCCTTCTTCTCCTGGTGGGCTGCTATACTCCCAAAAAGGCGGAGCAGCAGCTCAACAGGGCGAAGCAATACCCGGAAAAGGTGGCTGATTTCTGCCAATTAAATTTCCCGGTACAGGCAAAGACCGATACCACGGTCCAGACGGAATACGACTGGATTGAGGTGGAATGTCCGGTTGCGGAGATTATACCCGCATCTGATCCAATTAAAGTCCATGATACTATCATAAGATATGTCACCAAAAGAGTACAAGTCCCCGGGAAAACTATCACCATTACTACAATGGTTAAGGACTCGGCTGAGACATCCAAGCTTCAGCTGGAGCTTCAAGCTTGGAAAGAAAAAACAACCCAAGCTGAAAGCAAAGCGTCCTCAAATATGAAATTCAACTGGATCCTGCTGCTGCTTTTAGGTCTTACTATTTTGTTACTTATATTCCGTAAAAAATGAAAGCCCAAGATTTAATCCTACAAAAGTATGGTCCTCCGGGTGAGACCTATAAGGCCAGGTACTGCATGATGTGGGATGCGGTGGCTGACTTCCCTTGGCTGAAGGATGTGAAAATTGGGGGTACGGATTCCCCGGTAAAGCGGATATATATAAATAAGGATTTCAAGGATAAGCTGTCCTTGGCTTTTACCAACCTTGAAAAGACCGGCCTGCATACGGAGATAAAGACATTTGACGGGTGTTATAATGATCGTTCCGTCCGGGGGCGGAATAGCAAGAGCCTCCATGCGTGGGCTATGGCTGTGGACCTGAATGCTTCTGTTGAGAAGCTTGGTCAGGCCGGTACCCAATGGTCCGGGCGGTTTGTGGCTATCATGAAGGCGGCTGGCCTCTTTTGGGGCGGGGATTGGAAGGGGCGCAAGGATTCAATGCACTTTGCACTATTTAACGGCTGATTTTAGGGCGGTAAACCCCTGAGTAGTGGTGGACACAGGGTAAAAAATAGGGGCTTAAAATGGCCCCTAAATGCGTTTGGGGGCATCCCAATAATGTGGAAAACTTTGGGGAAAACCTAATAAAAAAAAGTTTACAAAAGTTTGCAAAAGTAAAAAAAAGTTTATAGCATTGTGGAAACAACAGCAAATGAAAGATCTAATCACATTTATCGCCCTCCTTTTAACCTGTCTTTTATTTCATAACCTTATAAACTTTTAACGATGCAAATCAAAGAGCAAATCATGGCCGAGATTACAATGCTCACCCAAAAGGTGAGCAACTACGAACTGGAGCGATGTCGAAAGAAACTCGAACTATCCTCCGCCACCTTCCACAAGTATATGTGTGGTGAAGGGGCGAAAATCGAAATCTATCAGTTAATCATTAATCATTTATATGAAAGTTCACAAATGGTTCATGAGTAATGAAAAATGGTCCGGGCCGGTTATCGAGTTCGAGGTGGAGTACTGCCCCATTGATGACTCAGTATCTGATTACCGTATCTGCATAGCCGACAAATCCGGCCATGAAATAGATATAACTAAACTATTTACTTACAACTGGCCCGCCTTCGTGGAGGACATCCTTCAGGAAACGGACTGGCAAAACATTTACCGCAATGCGAATAACTGACTATTACTTCCATGAGGGTCAGGTGGTGGCCCTTGATGATGTGGCCATCCTACATTTCATTGATGCCAAAGAGCTGGAGGCATTCCTTGACAGGAACTTCCTGCTGGATATCGACTTCTTTGTGGATAATAAAAAGGTCGAGTGTAAGATGACCTTTGACCAGTGGCTGGCCGACAGGGACAATGCCAAAATAGATATACAGGTATTCATTGAAAGCCGCAAGGTGATTGATGATATATTGAATCCTCTTAATTTCATAAACTTAAAAAACAAAACAAATGGAACTGATGACATTCTCCCAGGAGCAGGTAGCTCTAATTAAGTCGATGGTGGCCAAGGATGCCACCGATAACGAACTGAAACTATTCCTTAACCAGTGCCAGCGCACCGGATTAGACCCCCTGACCCGGCAGATCTACTTCGTTAAGCGTGCCGGCAGGGTGACCATCCAAACCTCAATAGACGGTTTCCGGGTGGTGGCCGAGAGGTCCGGATTATATGCCGGACAGGATGAACCCGTGTACACTTATGATGAATCAGGCGAGCTGCTGAAATGCGCTGTTACTGTTTACAAGTTCAGCCCATCCGGGGAACGCTACCCGGCAGCGGTGGGGGTGGCATTCTACAAGGAATACTACCCTAACCCGCAGCTGCTTCAAAAGTCATTGAAACATACAATGATTGCCAAGGTGGCGGAAAGCTTGGCCCTGCGAAAAGCATTCCCTCAGGACCTCAGCGGACTTTATACCACGGAGGAAATGGCACAGGCCAACCAGAAAGATGACTTCGATGACATCCCCACCGATATAGATAAAAAGCCGCTGATCAGCCTGGTCTATTCATCCACGCTGGATGAGGATAAGAAAGAGATGGCCCTGGAAAAGATAGCCCTTTGCACCTCATGGGCGGAGTTCGATAAGATAGAGGCACGCCTTGAGGACTGCCAGCCATCCATTGATGAGGTGGTCAACCCGAATCAAAAAGATATCAAAAACCATATAAAAAAGTTATCATGAAATACCACATCTATAAAAAAGTAACAGAATTAGGATATACCGTGTATTTTATCCGTGATGAGAATGACAAGTTTATGGACATAGGGATGGAGTCATGCCATACCGATGCCTCGCCGGATGAGCATCTGATAGCACAACAGAAACTGACCAACAAGCTGCTGAACCATTTGAACGGTTATACAAATGAATCACTTGTAAAAACTATTGAAATATGATTGAATGCCCAGACTGCAACGGTAAAAAGGAGGTGTATTACTCCTGCTGTACCGGAGAAATAGAGTATAATGATTATCACATCTGTCCCGTATGCAAGGAGCATTTGGGACTTGAAACCTGTAATACTTGCGATGGAAAAGGAACTATTGAAGACGAAGGTTAAGGATATGCAAGCCTTCCTCCAGGTGCGGGCCGATGAGCCTCATGCCATGCTGGAGCGAATGGAACTACTCGAAATTCTGATGGCGCAGGCCGGGGAGTGCTTAGCCATTGCCCGGCAGCATCAGGACTACCTCACCCAGCAGATGATAGAGAAGCACATCGGGGATAACTTGCCACCAAGTGTCTTGACAAAATATGTCAATAGCTTATGTGCCGAATGGAATTTCATAGTAACTTCATTTGAACGGATTAATGCCAATGCGGTCCACCAGCACGATGGACTGAGGACCCGGATATCCTATATCAAGACAATGTCCTGAACGGGTATAAAATGTCTGATATTTCAGACCTTATACCCTGTAGGGTGCATTATTAATGACTTATCATACACTAAAACAAATACAATGAAACAACAATTAAGAAAATGTTTAATTGATTATGAGCCAAATGAAATATTTTATTTTCATAAATGGGTAGATGAAGGCAGAAAAAAATTGCATCCTGAAAATCCAAATGGAGATTTAATTTATGCTGAAACATTTGCATTATGTGAAAACATAAAAACTGGTCAGGTTAATAAAGCAGATGTAGATTCAATAAAATTTATAAATGAATCGGAAAGTAAAGTAATACCTGAACTATCTGATGAGGAGATTAAAGAGTGGATTGATTCTACACCTTATTATGGTCATTGTACCACTGAATACAAGGAGGGATTAGATGATGGAATTAAATGGTATCGTGAACAACTAAAACAAAGACAATGACTCAAGAACAAAAAAATGCTTTTATTGATTATCTTAATAATTTAAAAGAAGGCGCTGGACACATTCATATTAGTAAGAGAAAAAAAGAAAACTATCATCCTGATATGTATGGGTATATAAAAATTGGTGGCAAAACATATAATATAGCGGCTTGGAAAAAAAATAATGAAAAACAAACCATTTCAATTCAATGTTCTGAATTAGATATTGAAAAAATTTAAAACAAAGACAATAAGACCTGCCTATGCCTAAAATGAACGCTGTACCCCGAAGCAAACAGCTCCAGAAAACACAAAAAGCATTCAACGCCTACATCAGAAAGCGGGACCAGGACAAGGGCTGCATATCCTGCCACTCATACAAAATAGACCACGCCTCCCACTACTTCGCTGCCGGAAAGTACACCGCCCTCAGATTCCATGAAGATAATGTCCACGGCTCCTGCCTCCGGTGTAATTACTTCATGCACGGCAATCTGGTGAACTATAGAAAAAACCTGATAGGCAGAATCGGTCAGGAAAGGGTGGAAATTTTGGAGGGTCTGGCCTTGCGAATTGTGAAAAAATGGACTACCTTGGAGCTTCAAATAATTGAAAAGGAATATAAAACTAAAATCAAATCATTATGAAACTTAGACTTTTGTCCTTCGCTCTTTTATTATCAATGGCTGCCTCCGCCCAGATGGAATATAAGGTGGGCGTACTTACTCCGCTGCCTTTTAACCTTGAGGCACCCAACTACACAGACCTCGGTTCCGGTATGTTTCAGGCTACATATAACAAAAAGAAGATAGGCATCCAGGCATCCACCGGGTACCTACGCCTGAGGGGTACCGATGCAACATTCAACTGCATCCCCCTGATGGGTGGCCTTCGGTACACGGCACCCAAAAGCCAGATACACTTCGGGGTGAATGCCGGTACCTCATGGATCAACGAGAAGGAACCCGATGAGAACTTCTCAAAGATTTTGTATAACTCCTATTTCGGTTGGCAGAAAAATCATTGGTCTGTGGACCTGATGTATTTCAACTGGGAGGATTTTGATGATGCTCAAAATAATTTGTCCCTGCTTATATCCTATGTTTTATGAGAAACCTGATCTGCTTACTTCTTTTGTTTTGGTTTTCTAAGGTGACCGGCCAGATGTCTGTCCGCCCGAATGGGCTGGGTGTTGAGATGGGTAACCTCGCAATTAACCTATCCAAGGAGGGTGACAGGCGTCTGGCTTATTTTCACTATCACGAGAAGGCCACATGGAAAAGCTTTGAGGGCTTTGCCGGGGTGGGTTTCCACATAGGCACCAGATATATCACCAACTACAAGGGAGACGGAACATCTATGACTGCCGGGCCTTCTGTCATCCTTGGTGGCAGATACTGGCTTGGCAAT
>Ga0208783_10000230_pt1 | contig 34950 bp, 50 predicted proteins | sample DEB19_08_DNA_2_FD_184529 | JGI IMG/M metagenome (GOLD analysis project Ga0208783, IMG submission 184529) | Aqueous microbial communities from the Delaware River and Bay under freshwater to marine salinity gradient to study organic matter... | ecosystem: Environmental > Aquatic > Marine >... | reverse complement strand
AAAGGTCGCCGCGTTGGTCGCCGCAAAGGTCGCCGCGCGGGTCGCCTCGTCGGTCGCCTCGTAGGTCGCCGCAAAGGTCGCCTCGTCGGTCGCCGCGCGGGTCGCCTCGTCGGTCGCCGCGTCGGTCGCCGCGTCGGTCGCCGCGCGGGTCGCCACGTCGGTCGCCACGTCGGTCGCCGCGAGGGTCGTCGCGACGGTCGCCGCCTTGCCCCTCGAATACCATACGGCGGCTGCCGCGCCGTAAGCCATCGCCATCACCAGCGGCGAGGGGACGATCACGACGCGGGGCTTCTTCAGACCGGCCGCTGCGTATATTCCCTCGATTGCGGGGACGATCTTGTCCGGTTCGATGGGGGCCGTGCGCAGAGCGCGGCCGACCCAAAGCTGCGCGTGAGCATCGAGCTTGGTTTTTTCTTCGGGCGTGATGCCGCCTTCGGCGCGGGTGGGTGTGCGAACGATCTTCTTTTCCATTTTAGTCGATCCTGTTGTGTGAAGTTGCGTCGATGCCGTGCTTGACCAGCACGTCAGCCATAGCCGCTGCGGTCGCGCTCTTGCGCTCCCAGCTCTGCCCGAAGGCGTGGACGCTGACGTCCCAGCCGCCGTCGTATGCCTTGTGCCCGATGTTCTGAGCCTTCAGCCAGCGCGCGAATTTGCCGTTGGCGGGGCGAATTTTAACCCACCCGAAGCCGCACATGCCGTCGTCAACGACTTCGACGACGCGGCCGTCCTGCAGCACGGTCATGGGGATGGGGCGACAGGCGCGCCCTGCTGCGAGGCCAACGGTGTTGGCCTCGTCCCAGATGGCGGGGAAGTAGCAAATCATGCGACGCTCCTTTCGCTGGCGGTGACTTCGTACTCAAGCAGCAGATCGCTTGGAAACGCGCGATACAACTGAATAAACACCCTGCGGGTGTCGCGAGGGTGGCTGTCGTCGAGCCGCCAAGCGGCGGGCTCAACCTGCATCCAACGGCGATATTTGTCTTCGAGGTCGATGGCGATGAAAAGGTCGATCATGATGCTGTCTCCTATTCGATGTCCTGACTATGGGGCAGATCGGGAGCCGGGGTCAACGGTTCTTTTTCACTTTTCGACGAAGCGTTGCGTGATCGCGGCGCAACTGAGTTATTATTTTTTGCGCGTCTACCGCATCCGACATCGCTCGGTTAAGGGTTCCCTCGATGCTGTGCGCCCATTTTCGGAGGCAGATGACACATGTTGTCTGTTCGGCGCTCGTCGCCTGCCTTTGCGCCCGGCCAACCAAGGCGCGGCCGCAGAACGTCCGGGTGTGCGTGTAGTCGCGGGCGTGGGTCTTGCGACGAGGGGTGGCGGGTCCGGCCGTCTTTTTTGCAACGGCGTAGCCGTCATTGTTAAGCCACTCCGTGGCCTCATCGAGCAGCATGCGGTCAGCAATGTCGGTGAACGCGCCGTGGTAGCCTGCGCCGGGGTGGAGAGAAACGACTTCGAAGCCCTTGCGCTTCCGCCGGAACGTGATCGTCTGTTCGTCGTCCCAGTCAATACCGTCGTAATTGCCCGAACGGCTCCAAAGGATCGTGTACATTGTGATTTTCCTTTCCGCGCAGCTCACAGGACGCCCTGCGGGCCGTACATGTTGGCAAAGTCGTGGATGGCGGACCGACTGACACTGCGGCCGCAGCGGTTGCGCTGCGGGGTCTTGCCCTGCCCCGCGCAGGCGGCGGCGTACTGCCGCCCGCGCTCGTACTGCCAGTTGCCCTTGGCTAGCGGGTACTTGTCGTAGTCGGGCGCGCGCCCCGCCTGATAGTCCTCGACGCCCGCGCGGAAGGCGGCGGAACCTACGATGGAGCCCCAAGTGACGGTGCGGGTCTTGATCTGTGTCATTGCCATCTCCTATCTGATGCCCCGACTATGGGGCATTCAGGAGAGGTTGTCAAATGACTTAACCACAGGCCGGATCAGGGCTAACGACGTCAGTCTGTCCTTTCGGAGAGGGCGGCGCGGGCAACAAGGGCAGCTTCGCGGCACGGATCACAACACGTATTGCGCGCTATGCTTCCCAGCGCCTCCCTCAGCCTTGCGTTCTCTGTGAGGAGGTGTTCGCTCGCAGCCTTCTCGTCCGGCGACGTGGCTTTCCCGTCAGGTAAGAGATAGCGAATGGCCCGCAGGCACGCTGCAAGCTGATGGCGTGCGCCCGCGTCCATGCCCTGCGAATAGGCGTCTTCTCCCGCGTGTTTCCACGCGGACAAACCAACCGCTTGCATCGCCTCTCGCAACGCCGCAATTCGTTCACCCCCTTTAGGGGGAGGGGAGGAGGACTTGAGCGCGCGGATGTCTTGCGCGATGACTACTGCGGCGTCCATCGCCGCTTTCTCGGTCCGGGAGACGCCCGAGGGGCCGTAATTATGGAGCGGAGATACTCGCGTATACTGATCCACCACCTTCGCCGCTTCCTCTAATGCTTCTTCTCTCTCTGTCATATCTCTACTCCTAGAGGGGTTTTGACTAACTCGCGATTACGCTCGCACCTGTTCCGCGACTTCATCGCGACCTTCCGGCTCATAAGTCGCGGCAAAGATGTCGGGCTTGCAGGAGTAAATTCTGCGACCTCTGGTCGGGAACGATTCGCGAATGATCCAATCACCAACATCCGCGCGCATGCGCCCCTCCAACGTCGGTATTTCGAGTGATCCATCGGCATGCAGCGTTTGCGTCACAAGCGGCGACCAAATGGAAACCGTTCTGCGCGCCTGCGGTGTCCCATCCCATTGGAGGGCTTCAACGAACTTCTTACGGATCATCGGCATTAGTCGTATCCTCTATTGCAGAACGGCCCGGATCACATCGTCAATCGTGCGCTTCCTCACGTCTCAAGCCTCCGCAGGAACGGCGGCGACATCGGCGCGGATGCGGGCGATGACGTCTTCGGAGAGGGTCACCGGCAGCGTACGGTCGAGCGTGGCGCGCAGGGCGGTGGCAGCGGGCCACACGGCCTCGACCTCTTCAAGTTTCTTGCTGTGCCCGATCAAAGAATTGTAGTCGCGCAGCTTGGCGTCAGTCGCCTCCCGGAGGGCGTCCATTGCGGCCACATACGCCTGCACAGCGGCAGTCGTGACGTCGTCAGCCTGATACAGGTGGCTGCGGCAGCCGGCTCTATCAGGCCTCCACGGGCTCTCTTCGTCGGTGCGAAATTCAAACTGCTCGACACCCCCGGCGGTCAGGATGACGCGGATGCAGCAGTCAGGCCCCGCAACGTCGTACTTAGCCAGCAACTTCATGTCCTCCGGCGGGTACCGCTTCTCCACCAGCTTGCGCACCAGTGGCGCGGCGGCGGCGTAGGCGGCGTCGTAGGCGGCCTGCTTGTCGGGAACCTTCACGGTGTTGCGGGCGAGGAGGCGCAGCCAGCGCCGGTGGTTCTCGGTGAGCCTGATCGATGGCATAGTCATGATCTCCAGATATTCCAGCGAAGTTGCTGGCGGGTCGAGCCCCTAGGCGGGGCTCTCGCCGTCAATAACCTCTCACGCCCACGTAACGCTGGCGGGGAGGTGGCTGTTGTAAAATTCGCGGCCGTCGGACGTGCTGGTGATCACCAGCTTCGCGGGCTCGGCGCCGGGCTGGAAACGGTGCAGCAGGGCGCGTCCGCAGAGGATGTCGTTGTCCTGCCAGCGGGTAGCCTCGACGCGCTTGGTTTCGCCTCGGAGCGTCACCTCGACGGTGCCGTAGGCGTAGACGATGCAGTAGCCCGTCTTGCCGACGATGTGCGCGATGCGGTCGACTTCGAAAGTCGTGCGGTCGATGTAGGCCATGATCAGAACTCCTCTGCGTTGGTGACGGCGGTGTCGTAGCCCTCGGCTGCGAGCCACTCCTCGGCCCACTCTACCAGCATCGTCTGGTGATGGGGATTGAGCGTGCCCTCGGGCAGCGCGGCCGAGACAAATTCGACCTCCGGGGGATCGGCGGGCTCGCCGCCGCTGGCGTAGCTGGGGCCGCGCGCCGGGCGCCCCGGCGTGTAGGTGTAGACGATGTCGACCGCGATTTCACCGAGCCCGAAGGGGCAGTAGGCGGTGACGATGTGCTTGGTGCTCATGGCCTAGGCCTCCTGCGCGGCGACGGCCGCCTTGTAGTGGTCGAGGATCCGCTCCAGCGGGTAGTCGCTGATCGTCCACATGTAGAGCGAGGGGACCTCGAAGGCGCCGCCCGCGAAGTAGTAGTAGCAGCCACCGAGCTGGTTGCGGTGGAAGGTGTGCTTGGAGCTCATCTTCTTGAGGGCGGCGTTGACTTGGCGGGGTGTGCTCATGACGATCTCCTATTCGATGTCCCGACTATGGGGCAGGTGGGGAGGGGTGTCAAATCCTCTTTTCGGAGGGGGCGGGGTGTAAGTGCATCACAAACTTATGCTTGTAGTACGCACCTACGCGGTGGTGCCCTAACGCGAGCATTTCAGCCTTTGTGCGATTAACCGTGGCTTTAACGGCGACCTGCTTGCCCTCAGCGGTTTCCCAGCGCGGGTACGGCCCCGTGCGGCCGACGTACCGCCAGTTGGTTGCGCGATAAATGCCGCCCGTGTGGCCCATGTACTCGTCGGCGTAAGTGACCAGCGATACGAAACGGCCCTCCGCGCGAATTAACCTAATTGACCGTCCAATCAAATAGGATGCCGCGTTAGGCGCGGGCACGTTCGGTAATACCACCAGCCTAGTCAACGACAGCACGCGCTTCCAATCAGCCTTGTTGACGCTCTCACATGCGACGCGCGTCGGCGGCAGCCACCATGCCACTCCGCAGAGCGTATCGTCGCTGCGTCTGTACAAGCCGTGCATATACACGCAGGTGTTACTGCCGCCGCGTGCGTAGTGATGTTCGCGAACCATCCTCTGACCGTCGGCCAAGGGTGCGGGTTTTACGACCCAGTCAGCCGCCCGAAAGGCTCGCACTTGATCATGCGACATGTCTAACTCCTCTTTTCGGTGGGGAGGGGGCGGGGGGCCCAGTCGCGGATCGCCGCCGTGTAGTGCGCGATGGCCGCCTTCGAGCCGCTGACGCGGCCCTCCAGCTCGGCCCGCTCGCGGCGCGTCAGGGCGCCGTACTCCAGCGAGAGGCGGGCCTTGCCCAGCCGGCTCTCAAAGCCCTGCAGGGCGGCCCGCAGGCCCTCGTCCGACACTTCGATGGGGCGAAAGCCGACGCCGAAGCAGGAACCCGACTGAAAGCCCCAGCGGATCGTGTAGCCGTGGGCGACGATGACGCCGCCGTCGAGCTTCACGTTCTGGCCGCAGCAGGCGCAGGTGCCGGTGTTATCAAGCGTCCGCGCGGGGGTCTTGCGGACGGCGGTCGACGGCTTGCGGGCCTTCACGACGCGGCCCTTGGCGGCGACGAATTTAGCGCAGATCGGGGCGAGGGCTTCGAGAGCCCGGTAAGCTTCAAGGGCTGCGGCGTGCGTCGGGCTGACCGACTGCGGTAGCTTCTTCAACCAGCCCGGCAGCGTATGCGGGTAGATCGTGCCGTGGTACTGCGCCGACAGCTCGTCGGTGCAACGGTCCTCGTAGGGGATGGCGAGGTAGACGTCCGAGGCGGCCGCCTTGGCCTTCTCAAGGGCCCGGTTCAGAGTGGCCCGCATCGCGACGTAGTCGATGTTGTAGATGACGTCGGCGGAAAGAAGGGCTTCAATGTCCATGTCGATCTCCTGTCTGAGGAGCCCTTCATACCTTCGATTTTGACAGTCTGTCAAACATAAAAAGACGGCTGAAATCGTGTTAGCCGCAGCGAACGCTCGTCAAAACGTCAGTCGGGGCGCTCCTTCCGGGGGTGCGGACCGACAGTCTGGAACTATGACCCCTATATGAAAAGTCAATAAAACCGGCGTTTTCCGAGTGCCGGGGGTCTTTTGTCTCTATTAACTCCATAAATATCGCGAGAAAGAATTAAATATACTAAACGCGCGTAGGACCTAGTGAGTGGCGCTAGTATTCTTTAAATGATATAGGAAATGTGCTTGAAGCTCGGTCTGGAAATACCCAGACAGTCTGGAGGGTTATTATCATGGTGCATCCGTGGGTCGTCGCGCGGTCGCGAGACGCGCTCGAAGTGTTGGAGGTGGATGAAGCGGCGGCGCTGCGCCGCCAGAAGATGCCCGCCGAAGTCGTGCGAGAGGTGTTGGCCGATCCTCGGCCATATGGAGAGATCGCGCACGACTACGGTGTCAGCTATCAGACGGTTGCGCAGATCAAGGCGCGGCGGCTGTACGCGCACGTTTCGTTCGCCGGCGACATCCCTCGCGGCACCCGCAGCGGCGATGCCGGGAAAGTGGCGGAAATATATCTCTCCCCCGGTTCATCGCGCGCGATTGCGGCCCACCACGGCGTCAGCGAGCACACAGTCCGCCGGATCAAGCAGGGCCTCGCGTATACGCATGTCACCCGCGATCTGACGCCGCCGTTGTCGGCGCGCGAGACAGTACGCGCCGAACTGCGCGCGCTGAAGGCTCGGTATGACGACGAGCGCGCGGCGCTGCTCGCGAAGTTGGAGGGCGCATGAAACGCAGGGTATTCAGTAACGACGAGGTGCGTTCAATCTTGGCCGACGTTCGCCCCTACGGCGAGATTGCGATGTCGCACGGCACGTGGAAGCACACCATCGCGGATATCAAGTGGCGGCGCACCTACCGGCGCGTGCCGTTTGACGGGGTGATTATCCGGCACCCTCCGCGAAAGCGGAGTAGATTGACGATTTGACATGTGGATAACTTTTCCGTATAAGGGATGTGTCGATTGGATAGGAGATGAAGATGAAGACCAGCAAGTTCGTTGACGAGTATGCCGTCGCCGTCGCGCAGCTCAAGGCGATGGAGAAGACCGTCGCCATCCTCAAGGCGAAGATCATGGACCTCGGCGTCGAGGAGGTCGCGGGCACCAAGTTCGCGCTCAAGGTCACGACCTACGAGACGAGCCGCCTCGATACCGCGATGGTGAAGGGCTGGCTGACGGAGGCCCAGATCGCGGAGGCGACCAAGACCTCGACCGCCTCGCGCATCACGGTCGCCGCCCGCGCGAACCAGAAAATCGCGTAGTTCTGTCGTCTCAGAAAGCGCCAGCCGAAGGGCTGGCGCTTTTTGTCGTTTTGGCGTAGATTGCCAGCATGACTGAGATTGCCACTGACCTGACGCCGCTGCATCTGGCGCGGCTGCTCGACGAAATGGATATTTTGAACAGCGAACTCGCCGTGCTCGCGGGGGTGAGCAGTCGCACGGTGTATCGGTGGCTTGCGGGCACGACGCCGGTCCCCCGGTCGGTCGTGGCGATGCTTGAGCTTCTCAAGGCGCGAGCGTGATCTGGCGATGGCTCGCCGTAATGCTCGCCCTGCCGACGCTGGTGCTGATCCTGCTCCTGCCGCTGATGTGGCCGATATGGTTCGCCCTCTGGGGCGCGCTGGTCGTCAAGGGGTTCGGCAACGCCCACGTAACGGGCGCCCGGAAGACACATACTCGGCCGCAGTCGCGGCCGAAATCTGTCGGAGGATCGCAGAAGGAGAGCCGCTGATGACGGTTTGTCGCGATATCGGGATCGCGCGGCAGACGGTCTATACATGGGTGCTTGACAATCATCAAGGTTTCGCGGACGCCTACGCACGTGCCCGGCACCTGATGGCCCTCGGCTGGGCGGACGACCTCGACGAGATCGCGCGCGACAAGCGCGGCGACTACTACGTCGACGAGGACGGATCGTTGAAGCCCGACATGGAACACATCATGCGGTCGCGCTTGCGCATCGACACGCGCAAGTGGCTGCTGGGTAAGGTTTTGCCGAGGGTCTACGGCGAGAAGATCATCACCGAGCTGACAGGCAAGGACGGCGGGCCCATCGAGACGCAGGCGACGCGGATCGACGTGCTCGCGCTCGACCCCGAGCAGCGCGACCAGCTCAAACAAATTCTGCTGCAGGCGACGAAGGGAAAGACCGAGGAGGAGCGTTGAAAATGTTTAATCGTCGGGCTTTGATTGTCGGGGCGCCCGCGCTTGCAGTGGCGCCGCTTACCGTTGCAAACATCCCCATCACGCTTCGCTTCAAAGTCGTGAGCGGCGGCCACACTGTTTCGGAGGGGACCATCACGTCGATGACATCAATTGGATTTGAACAGATGCTGGAAGCAATACATTGCGTGTACCGCGAAAGCGGCGAGGATTACTGCATACGGGTGACAGTGTGATGAGAGCCGTTAGCGACCTGAAGTTCCACATCGGCGCCGGCGTCTACGAGTTCGTGCCCGAGGCGGTCGCGGCTGATAACCTGCCTGTCTTGCTGCCGCTGTTCATGGCGCTGACACAGCTTCGCGGCACCTTCGACGTCGAGGGCTACCTCGACGAATACGCTCTCTGGCATTGTTTCAGGGCCGTCGAATGATGTACGCTTGCGCCGTGAAGGTGCCTGTCCTGCCTGCCCCCGAGCTGCTACGCGCCGCCATGCGCGCGGGCGTCGAGGTGGGCTGGGAGGAGGCGACCGGCGCCTGCTACGCCCAGATCACCGACGGGCGCAGCAGCAGGCAGCGCGCGGCCTTTGAGGCGCTGATGAGCAGCCCCTACGCGCCTGACGTGCTCTACGGAATGTACTACGCGGGCGATTTCACGAGGCTGCAATGAACCACACGCTGCTGTTGACGATGGCCGAGCAGGCCGCGAAAGGCACTTACGCCGCGAATGGGTGGGCGCGCCCGGCAGCCGGCGATGATGACGGCAAGGGCCGCTATCGCGATTCCAGCGCAGGCAGGCTGCGCATCGTCGAGTGGGACGAGCTGGACGGTGAGATGCGCTCAAAACTGGTGCAGGAGGCTTTTCACGGCCTCGCCGCGCTTGTCGCCGCCGGCTGGGTGTTCGTCGCGCCGACCACGCCGCACGTTCCCCGCGTCGAGGTGTCGTGATGGAGCCCTACTGCGTTAACTGCACGCACCACTGGGTCAACAGCGACGGCCTCGTCATGTGCGGCCGCCCTGTCGATCCGCCGACCGGCCCGCTGTACTGCCACGCCGAGCGGCACGGGCCGCCGCAGGCCGGCAGGGAACTCTGCGGACCTCGCGCTCAGTATTTCGAGGCCAAACCTTGACAGCCGCCGAGATACGCCAGTCGTACTACGACCACTGGCACTTGCGCGAGGAGATCGCGAAGCGCGTGCAAGCCAACACACCGTCGCGCACTCGCCGTAAGCGAGCATGAACCTAGCGGACCTCAACCCGTTTGAGACGCTACGCGAGATCGAGCGCGTCGAGTGCGAGACGTCGCTCTACGAGTTCGTGCAGAAGGCTTGGAAGTACGTTGACCCGTCGCCGTTCACACACGGGTGGCCGCTCGAAGCCATGTGCGAGCACCTCGAAGCGGTCGTCGACGGTGACATCCGCAAGCTGCTGATCAACATTCCGCCTCGCTGTGGCAAGTCCAGCATCGTCAGCGTCTGCTTCCCCGCGTGGGTCTGGACGCAGCGCGAGATCAGCGCCGTATCAGGCCCGCAGGTGCCGCTGCTACACGCCTCCTACGCGATGTCGCTGGCGATGCGCGACAGCGTGAAGACGCGGCGCCTGATCGAGAGCCCGTGGTACCAGAAGTTGTGGGGCTCCCGCTTTCAACTGGTTGGCGATCAGAACACCAAGGGGCGCTTTCAAAACGACAAGCGCGGCGAACGCCTGATCACGGCCGTCGATGCGCGCGTCACTGGTGAAGGCGGCAACATCATCGTGGTCGACGACCCGAACGCCGCCAACGAGGCGCTCTCCGAGGCGTTGATTGAGACGACGAAGGAGTGGTGGGACGGCACGATGTCGACCCGCCTCAACGATGCGCGCACCGGCGCCTACATCGTGATCCAGCAGCGGCTGGGCGAGGAAGACCTGACCGGCCACATCCTCGACACTGACGAGGGGTGGACGCATCTCATGCTGCCCATGGAGTTCGAGCCCGAGCGCAGCTTCGCGACCAGCATCGGGTGGGAAGACCCGCGCACCGAGGCGGGCGAGCTGCTGTGGCCCGAACGCTTTGCCGAAGAGCAGGTTGAGGTGCTGAAGAAGCGGCTGGGCCCGTGGAAGGCCGCAGGGCAACTACAGCAGCGCCCCGAGCCAAAGGGCGGCGGCATCATCAAGCGCGACTGGTGGCAGTTGCACGACGCGCCGCACTTCCCGCAGTTCGATTACGTCATCGCGAGCCTCGACACCGCCTTCACGACGAAGCAGGAGAACGACTTCAGCGCGCTCACCGTGTGGGGCATCTTCACGTCCGACACCGTTGCGCAGCCGTCGAAGCAGGTCATCCGAGGCGAGCGCCTGACCAGCGTCGATCCGCGTGACTACGGCAATCAAGCGCCGAAGGTCATGCTGATGAACGCGTGGCAGGAACGTCTCGAACTGCACGACCTCGTGCTGCGCGTGCAGAAGACTTGCAAGGAGATGAAGGTCGACCGGCTGCTGATCGAAGACAAGGCCGCAGGGCACAGCGTCGCGCAGGAGCTGCGCCGCCTCTTCGGTTACGACGGCTTCGCCGTGCAGCTCGTCAACCCCGGCATGCTCGACAAGGTCGCGCGCGTCTACGCCGTGCAGCACCTGTTCGCCGAGGGCATGGTGTTCGCGCCCGACCGCCAGTGGGCCGAGATGGTAATCGGACAGACATCGACGTTCCCGCGAGGAAAACATGACGACCTCGTCGACACCGTATCGCAAGCCCTGACGCATCTGCGGCAGGCATCGATGCTCACGCGCAGCAGCGAACACATTGCCGAAGTGGGCGAAAGTCTTCGCCATAGAGGCGCCCCACCGGCGAGCTTGTACGGCATCTAGTCTTGACAACCTGTCAGTAGTATGCGCCACGGCTGTCGTGGTATCATGACCGTCTCGCGAGGTTTCTGAATGGCGCTAGTGCCGGGGCTGAGCCCCAACATCCGCTTGGTCCAGCCCGACCCCGACGCATTGCCGCCGGGCGAAGATGTTGTTGTCGAGAACGCGCCCGAGGGCGCAGACGTCGAGCATCTTGACGACAAAGGCAACATCCTGAAGATCGATCATCCCGATGGGTCGATCACGATCAGCCTTGACGGCAAGCCCGTCGAGGAAGGCGCCGGCGAAGATACGTCCGAGTGGTTCAGCAACCTCGTCGGCAAGATCGACGACGCGGAGCTGTCCAAGATCGCGGACGACCTGATCCGGGGCATCGGCGACGACATCGATAGTCGCAAGGAGTGGATCGAGGACCGCGCGCAGGGCATCAAGCTGCTGGGCTTGAAGATCGAGGTGCCGGGCATTGGTGGCGCCGCCGAGGGCGCGCCCGTCGAGGGCATGAACCGCGTCCGTCACCCGCTGCTGCTCGAAGCCGTGCTCCGCTTTCAGGCGAACGCCCGCGCCGAGCTGCTGCCGACTGACGGCCCGGTCAAGATCAGGGTCGACGACAACAACGGCACGTTCCAGACCGACCGCATGGCTGACGCGCTTGAGCGCGACCTCAATCACTACCTGACGGCCATCGCGACGGAGTATTATCCCGATACCGACCGCATGCTGCTGATGCTCGGCTTCGGTGGGCTGGCGTTCAAGAAGGTCTACTTCTGCCCGCTTCGCAATCGCCCGATCAGCGAGACGGTCGACGCCGAAGACCTGATCGTCAACGCGGCCGCAACCGACATCCGCAGTGCCAAGCGCGTTACACATCGCGTCCAGATGCGACCCAGCACTGTGAAGCGCCTGCAGATTTTGGGCGTCTACCGTGACGTGCCGCTCTCGACGCCGATGCCGCAGGAACTCGACAGCGCGCAGCGCGAGAAGAAGGCGCAGCAGGGCGTCGAGCCCGAGGCGCTGAACCCGGAAGACCGCGACCGCGAAATCTACGAGTGCTACTGCGAGCTGAACGTCAAGGGCTTCGAGCACAAGTGGAAGGGCAAGGAAAGCGGCCTCGAAATCCCGTGGCGCGTGACCATCGACGTCAGCTCCAAGCAAATCCTGTCCATCGTCCGCAATTACGACGAAGACACGGCCGAGTTGCCCGAGGCGCGCGCCGTCTTCGTGCCTTACATGTTCGTGCCGGGCTTCGGCTTCTATCCGCTCGGCCTGCTGCATATCCTCGGCAACACGACCAACGCGATCACGGCCGCGTGGCGCGAGCTGCTCGATGCGGGCATGTACGCGAACTTCCCCGGCTTCCTGTTCAGCGACGCCGGCGGACGCCAGAACACGAACATCTTCCGCGTGCCGCCGGGCGGCGGCGCGCTCGTCAAGACGGGCGGCATGCCGCTCAATCAGGCGATCATGCCGCTCCCGTACAAGGAGCCGTCGCAGGCGCTCATGGCGCTGGTCGAGAACATCGCCACGACCGGGCAGCGGCTGGGCGGCACGAGCGAGCAGCAGGTTGGCGAGGGTCGCGCCGACGCGCCCGTGGGCACGACGTTGGCGCTGATCGAGCAGGCGCAGAAAATCCTGAACAGCGTCCACAAGCGCATGCACGCGGCGCAGGCCGAGGAGTTCCAGCTCCTCGTGAAGTGCTTCAAGGAGCATCCCGAGAGTTTCTGGCAGCGCAACCGCAAGCCGGCGTTCGAGTGGGACCAGAAGACGTTCACCGACGCGCTCGACATGTACTCGCAGTCGCTGGTGCCGCAGGCGGACCCGAACACGGCGAGCCACACGCAGCGCATCGTTAAGGTCATGGCCCTGAAGCAGCTGCAGGGGGCAAGCCCGACGCTGTACGACCCCATCGCGGTCGATACGGCGGCGCTGCAGGCGCTGGGCTGGAACAACCCCGAGCAATTCTTCGTGCCCCCGGCGGCTATGAACAAGCCGCCGCTTGAAGTCCAGAAGGGCATGGAGGAACTGAAACTCAAGCAGGGCGACCAGCAGATCAAGCGCGAGGCGCTGCAGCAGAAGGCGCAGGCCGACGCCGGCAAGCTGCAGATCGAAGGCCAGCGCGTGCAGGTCGAGGCGATGAAGGCGCAGCAGCCGACGGGGCTCGCGCCGCCCGAGGACAAGAGCCAAGAGCTGGCCCTGAAGGCGGCCGACATCGCGTCGAAGGCCAAGGACGTGCAGTTCAAGCAGGAACGCGCGCTGAAGGAAGACGAGAACCGCGACCTCGAACGTCAGGCCGAGCTGCAGGAGGCCAACCTGCGGCTCGTGGGTGACCTGCTAAAGACCAAGGCCACGCAGGCGCACGCCACGAGCGAGCGCGAGGCGCAACACGCGCACGAGAAGGAACTCGCGCGCCTGAAGCCGAAGGCACCGAAATGACCCCTCGCGAAATTCAGATCAAGTTGACGCAGACGGTGCTGATTGCGTATGGCGCGAAGGACGAAGTGCCTATGGCCGATCAAGCGCGAGCCGCCGAAAAAGCGTGGAGCGAGATTGTGGGCGTTCAACCGGAAACCGTGAAGGACTTGCTCAAGCCGTACTACAACTACCTCGCCGAAACTTCCACGACGGCGACAAAATTACGGGCCCTCTGCCATGGCTGACCCTGTCCGTCGCGCAGCGATGATCGCCCGCGATCAGCGCGCCCTGCTGCGGCGCATCGCCAACATCTATCCGGGCCCCGGCGGGGGATTGGACCCGTCGCCCGGCGGTGGCGGCTACAGCGGCCCCGGCGGCGGCAAGTACATCGGCCCGTCACGACTGGCTAAAGGCGGCGCTGCAGATGCCAAGGCGCGTTTTTTAAAAGGCAGCAAGGCACCTTTGCGGCTATACCACGGCACGGTTGAGCCCACGGATTTCTCAGTGTTTGGCGTCGGCGAGCCTCACTATGTCGAAGATGAACACGGCGAAAGTATACAGCGGCAGGGCAGCGGCCCCGACCCGACGACATACCTTGGCAGTCACTTTGCTGAAGAACCTGAAGTCGCTAACAGGTTCGCCAGAGGGCTATACGGCGAACGCAAGGGAACCACGTCGGGCAACCGCGTTTATCCGGTGCATCTTGCAATCAAAAACCCGCACGTCACCACGGAAAGAGAAATGCACGACTGGATGCTTCGCCAGTCGGTTTCGACGCCGTGGGTTGAGCACTTGCTTAACGATGACGACGAGATGCGCGCGAGATATGAGAAAGATTCGGGCTATCGACGGCACATCAACGAAAGTGTTCTCGGCCTTGAGCACGAGTCTGACGAGCCGACGTATGAAACGGCGCAAGAGATGGCGCGCAAGTTACGCGACCACTTGATTGCTAAGGGCCACGACGGCATCAAGTATAAGAACGAAGTCGAGGGCGGCACGTCATGGATTGCGTTTGATCCGAGGCAGATCAAGAGCGCCATTGGAAACCGTGGCACATATGACCCAAACGATCCGGACATCAGCAAGGCAGGAGGCGGGTACATCGGCCGCGCCACTGGCGGCAACGTCCCGCCCTTCAAGCTGCACAGCGGCGCTGCCAAGATCATCAAGACCAAGGGTCAGGCCAAAGCGACGCCACAGCAATACGCGGCGATGCCGGGCATCAAGCCCGACGAGCTGAAGCATTCCAAGTTTGACACGCTGGGCTCGAAGGCCCTCCCCCGAGAGGAGGTAATCAAGCACCTTGAGGACAATGCGGTCCCGTTGCAGGAGACGCTCCTACGCCACTACGAAGGCGACTACGCGCCGCACGACGACGTGCGTGAAGATGACGGCGACACCAAGTTCCACACCTACCAGCTCCCCGGCGGCGAGAACTACCGAGAGGTATTGTTGCATCTGCCTGATAAACAGCGCCGCGACTACACGTTTGAATGGTTCGACCCAGCGACGCAAAGAACTAAGCAGGGGTTTGACACCGAAGAAGCCGCGAAAGCGGCTGCCCCGGAAGGCGCAGTTGTCAGTCGCGTCGAAACGGCCACCCACGACCCCATTTTTAAGTCGAGCCACTGGGAAGAGCCCAACGTCCTCGCGCACCTTCGCATGTCCGACCGCAGGGGGCCGAACGGCGAGAAGGTGCTGCACGTCGAGGAAGTCCAGAGCGACTGGGGGCAGCAGGGGCGCGATCAGGGGTTTAAACAAGGCGACCCTGACGCGAAGCTCGATGCCATATTGCAAGAGGTCAAGCGCCGCGAGCCGCAGCTCAATGACGAAGACCCCCACGCATGGGACGGCGTCTGGAAACGACACCCCGACTTGTTCGCGCAGCAGCAGGAAGCATACAAAGAACGTGAAGGCGTCCCACACGGCCCCTATGTCGACAGCACCCAGAAGTGGACCGACCTCGCGCTGAAGCGCGTGCTGCACGAAGCCGCGCACGGCGGCTACGACAAGGTCGTCGTCACGCCGGGTGACGAGCAGAACAAGCGGTACGACCTGAGCCATCAGGTCAAGAACATCACGTACTTCCCCGACATCGGCTACCTGCACGCGACGACGCACGACAACCAAGGCGTCGAGCATGAAGACGTGAAGCCGGGCGATCTCGCGACGCATATCGGCAAGGAAGCCGCCGAGAAGATCATGAAGTACGAGCCGCAACGCTACGAGGGCCGAGGCCGGCTGGGCGGAGAGTTCTACCATGAGCTTGAAGGCGACGACCTCAAGATGGGCGGCGCGGGCATGCGTGGCTATTACGACAACATCCTGCCGAAGCGCCTGCAGACGCTCGCGCAGCAGCACGACCCGCAGGCAAAGGTGCAACTGGGCGGCTTCACGTTGCGGACGCCGCAGAACGTGGAAGACCTGCCCGAAGACGAACAGGCCGACTATCTCGACCGCGATCCGTCTGGCGCGCAGCGCCAAGTGCCGGACGCGCGCCGCGATCTCCACAGCCTCGACATCACGCCGCAGATGCGCGACAGCATCAAGGGCAACGGCTTCAGCCAGTTCAAGCGCGGAGGCGAAGTGGAACCAAAATGGGTGAACCCGCTTGAAGAGGGCGCGGCGGCCAGCGGGCATACTCCTGCAAGTTTGTACCCGCGCCTGCGCAAGCGCGGCAAAGACACGATTAACAAACTATCCACCATAACGCCGAATAGCGACTGGGAGAATATGGCGGTGCTGCGGGCGCGACAGCCGCTTGTGCCGCACAAACCCTTGGACCCGCATAAAATGATCGGCAGCACACTGGTTTCAGGGCCGGGTGATCTGCTTGCCACCGACATGACGATCCACGGCATCGGCGGGAACATTTTCAAGAACCCGGTCCATACCGAAGGGGGGCCTTTCTACAGTCGTGGAAAAGCCGGTACTGCATGGGCGTCAAACGAGAAAGCGATCAAAGATCAGCTTAACGCCGCGCTGCAAGCTGAGAGGCAAGGCAGTCCGGCATATCATGTACCGATTTCTATGAGCCGTGGGGCTATAAGCAGCACTCCCGCTGTATGGAACATGCTGGCTGAAATGCTGCCGTTTGCCAAGATCAGCAAAGCGAACGCCGCGAAGATTGACAAAACTATTCGGACGCACCCCCACCCCAAGACCGGCGAGCCCCTTTTTCCTAACGCCCCAAGTATTGGGCACAGAGATTTTCCTGACTGGGTGGCCAAGCAACTTAATTTGAGCCAGCGGTATCAACTCATGAACGCTATTGAGAAAAGCGCAAATGTTGTTGCCGGGTTGCCTGAACCGGGGGCCATACGCATGGCGGTCACAGAACCTGAATATCTTGCGCCGCGCTCCATGTCTGCAGGTCGAGTGCTGTCCAAGTTGCATCCAGAGAAGGGTCTTTTATACGAGCCAAAAGTCCCCCACAGCGGCTACCCCATACAGGCACCCGGAACGTATCACGGAGGGTTTGAGCGACCGACGCCTGTCGGGTTGATGTTCCCGAAAGCGTGGAAGACTATTGCGGGTAACCTTGACCCTGAAATTGACGAAGTGCCCAACGCGATTCAACGTAAACTGCAATTGACGACGCAGATGCAAAAAGTAACGCCCGAGATGGCCGACAATTTGGCCGCTTACTATGAACGTATGCGCGGTAAACCGTTTAAAACCGGCGGCCGCGCGGGCTACGCACCCGGCGGCGGCGTCAACCGGCTCCTGCAGAACCTGAAGGGCTCCTTCAGCAATCTCAACCAGCAAGTTGCGGCGCAGGCACCCCAGCAGCAGGCACCCCAGCAGCAGGCACCTGCCGACTATCAGGGCATGGTCGGGCAGGCCACGCAGCAGGACCCGGACCCCGCCTATCAGCGCATGTTGGCGCAGGCGCTGAACGGCAAGAGCTACGACGAACTGTTCCCGAAGGCTGCAACCCCGGCCGCAGCCGCGCCTGCCGCGTCCGCTGCGGCCGCCGAAGCACCACCGCCCGCCTACCCGACCTACCAGCCGCTCAACTACTCCGTCTCGCCGACAGAGATGCTTGGCGGCGGCGGCGGCGGCTTCAAGCGCGGCGGAAGAACGAGTAAGAAGTCCACCATTGTCGAGCGTGCGCTCGCGGCTGTAAGGAGAAAATAGATGAGCGATATGTCAAAGGCCGCACGCGCGGCCATGAAGGCCAAGGCCACCCGCATGGGCGGCAAGGGCGAACCGAAGACCAAGGTCGATGCGTCGACGTGGTCGCCTCCCGAGATGATGAACACCGGCATGAAGGTGGGCATGCGCCCGCTGACGCGCCGCGCCTTCAAGAAGGGCGGAAAGGTCATCGAGAAGTGCGAGGGCGGCCCCACCGCCGTGCGCGCCGACCGCAAGCAGCGCAAGCAGCGCAAGGCTGGCGGCCGCTCGCTGGTCACTGACCTGATCAACCGCAACGACAAGAAGGCGAACAAGGCCCGCGAAGGCGGCGACGCGCATACCGGCGGCTACGCCAAGGGCGGCAAGACGTCCCGTTATTACGAGACGGTGAAAGACCACGACCGCTGGGACGAAAGCAAAGAGAAGTGGATGCCTCGTACCAAGCGTCGCCTGACCGACGAGGGCGAGATGAAGTTCGGCCCCGGCGGCAAGCCGTCAGACGCCGACAACCCCGATAAGTTTCGGCCGGGCGAGTTCAAGCGCGGCGGCGACGTCGATCAGGACAAGAAGCTCGTCAAGAAGGCGTTCGCCCAGCACGACAAAAACATGCACGGCGGCAAGCACGAAGAGCTGAAGCTGAAGAAGGGCGGCCCCGCCAAGAAGCAGTACGGAGGGTCGGCCAAGAAGCCCATCCCCGGTGACGCCCCGACGCGCGGCCCTGATGGCGGATCGCAGGCAACTGGTGAACCGTATCAGAATATCGACGAACTTATGAAAGCCAAGGGTATCGGCAAGAAGCGCGGCGGCGGTACCTACTTCGGCGGCACCCGCCCGACGGGCGGCCGCATGCCGAAGGCTGATGGTGGCAAGAGCGACGAAGATTATTGGACGTATAAGGCGGCATCCAAGACGCCGGAATTGGAAGAGGCGATCAAAGCCAAGGCCATTCATCCGAAGACTACGGAGGATGATTGGGCAAAACTGTCACCCGGCATGCGTCGCGAAATTCTTCGCAGCGCGCAGCGCAAGGGCCGCAAGGCTGGCGGCCGCACCAAGGGCAAGACCAACATCATCATCTCGGTCAATGCGGGCAAGCCGCAGGATCAGCAGGCGATGATGCCCAAGATGCCGACGCCCTCGCCGTTGCCGGTGCCTCCGGTGGCCCCGCCCCCGATGGGCGCGGGCGCGCCACCCCCGATGCCGCCGATGCCGCCGCCGGGCTTGGCTGGCGGCCCGCCGCCTCCTCCGGGCATGCCGCCGATGCCGCGCAAGCGCGGCGGTCGCGCCTACAAGTCCTACAAAGACATGGACGCGGGAGCCCTGAGCGGCATGGGCCGCATGGAGAAGACCGAGATCGAGCACGGCAAGCGTGTGGGTCGCCTGTCGGGCGGCCGCGCTCGATCCTACAAGGACATGGACGCGGGCGCGTTGGGCGGCATGGGCCGCATCGAGAAGACCGCGATCCAGAAGCACAAGAGGTAATCGCTGGCCGGCGACCGGGACGCTGCGACGGCTCCTCACGGCGCAGCGTCCCACCCCGGCCACTGGGAGGAGCCAGTGACATTCGACACGAGGATTGGCCGCAAGTTCGGCGTGCTGATCAATGAACGCATGGCCGCCAGCACGCACAACGTGATGAACGGGACCATGGCCGAGCGCGACTACGCTCGGGAGACAGGGCGCTTCCAAGGCCTCCGCGAGGCGCTCGAAATCTATGAGGAAGCGGAGGCAATCATCAAAGGCGCAGAGAGGAGCTGACATGCCACAGATGGCGATGAAGCACGACAACGACCCGAAGAAGGAGTTGTTCGCCACGCTTGGCGACACGTCCGGTGTCGATGTCTTCAACAACGCGGTTTTGGTCGCGATTTACGTGCGACCCAACCGGACCAAGTCGGGAATTTTCCTGACGGACAACTACACTTCCGAGGACCGCATTCAAGGCAAGGCGGGCCTCGTCGTGAAAAAGGGACCCCGCGCCTTCGTGGACGAGCGCGGCGAGTGGTTCGCCGACGCCGACATCAACGAAGGCGACTGGGTCATCTTTCGGCCCAGCGACGGCTGGGCCATCAACGTCAACGGCGTCGCCTGCAGACTGATCGACGATACGGCGATCAGGGGCAAGGTCGATCAGCCTGACCGGGTATGGTGAGGACATCATGAGCACTGAAAACGAAGAAGTTGTCATCGAGGACAGCGACACGCCGAAGGAAGTAACGCTTGACGAGGGCGTCGATGACCTGAAGCAGCGGCTGGAAGCGGCCGAGGCGCGCGCCAAGGCGGCGGAAGAGGCGCGTCACAGCGCCGAACTGGCGGCTCACGAGGCGCGCGGCACGGTGCAGGAGACGAACCTGCAGCTCGTGGCGAACGCCATCGACACGTTGCGCCAGAGCAACGAGATCGCCAAGGCGAACTACAAGGCGGCGATGGCGAACGGCGACTACGACGCCGCCGCAGGCTATCAGGAGGACATGGCGACCCACGCCGCCAAGCTCCTGCAGCTTGAGCAGGGCAAGCAGGCGCTGGAGACAGCTCCGCAGCCCGTGATGCCGGTGGCGCGCTCGTCCGACCCCGTGGAGGCGTTCGCGTCCCAGCTCTCGTCGCGCTCGGCCGAGTGGGTGCGCAAGCATCCGCAGTTCGTGACCGATCCGCGCCTGAACCAGAAGATGATCGCAGCGCATAACATGGCCGTGGCCGACGGCCACGCCGCCGACAGCGACGACTACTTCGCCACCGTCGAGGGGCTGCTGGGTGTCCGCAAGGCCGCCACAGTCGAAGAGCCGCTGTCGTCTGCCTCGCGGCGCTCGACGCCGCCGCCCGCCGCGCCCGTTTCTCGCGAAACGCGCGGCGGCAACGTGGTCCGTCTCACCGCCGAAGAGCGCGAGATGGCCGAAATGATGAAGATGACCCCCGAGGAGTACGCGAAGAACAAGGTCGCGCTCAAGAAGGAAGGACGGATGCACTGATGGACACCCTGCCCCAGACTGGCGGCCGCCGCCGCCGTTCGCGCCGCGTCGAAGAGACGGAAGAGACGGTCGTGGAAGCGACTCGCCCGGAGATGCGCCCCGCCCTGCGCGACGACGACCCCCGCGCCGCCGCAAAACGTCGTACCGCTGAAATCCTCGGCCATCTTGGCGGCATGGATGAAGGTGTCGACGAGTTCTACTTTTCCCCCGATCAGGTTCCCGATGGGTGGACCTATGAGTGGAAGCGCCGCACGATCATGGGGCAGGAAGACCCCGCGTATCAGGTTGCGCTTGCCCGCACGGGTTGGGAGCCGGTGCCGTCGCGCCGTCACCCGGAGATGATGCCCGCCGGCTGGAAGGGCGACACCATCGAACGCAAGGGCATGTTACTGATGCAGCGGCCCCGAGAGATCACGGAGCGTGTCGAGGAACTGGACCTGCGGAAGGCGCGCAACCAGATTAAGGCCAAAGAGCAGCAGCTCAATGCCGCCCCGCCGGGCACGATGGAGCGGGAGTTCTCAGACCCCCGCACGAGGCCGACGATCAAGAAGAGCTTTGAGGCGATGCCCATCCCGAAAGATGATTAGGGGACCGTCTCTCCGTCTGAGGGGGCCTTCGGGCCCCCTTTTTCGTTGTCATCTTGTCAAGTTGAATACTTCGTCTCTCCTAGCGCATTATGGGAATGGCCTCCCCGGTGTGAGGCTTCAATTTTACCGGCTCTTGCGACGTCTCGGGACGCCTGCGGACCTTCCTTCACAAAGGAGTTTCCGACATGGCGAATACGAATGCGCCTTTCGGTTTCCGTCAGTACTACGGCGGCTCGGGTGGCGCTCCCACCTTTGCCCAGTCGACCCGCCTGATCGCGTCCACCGACACCACCGCGATCTATTCCGGCGATCCGGTGATGCCGGTCGTCTCCACCGCCAACGGCTACATCACGCAGGCTGCTGCGGGCACCACGACGCTCGCGGGCATCTTCGTCGGTTGCAAGTACCTCTCGGTGTCGCAGAAGCGCACTGTGTGGAACAGCTACTGGCCGGGCAGCGACGCCTCGGGCGACGTCGAGGCGTACATCATCGACGATCCGAACGCGCAGTTCGTCGTCATGGGCAACAGCACGACCTTCAACATCACGGGTTCGCTGACCACGGTCACCAGCTCGAAGGTTGGGCAGTACGCCCAGTTCGCCATCGGCACCGGCAATGCCAGCACCGGCCAGTCCGGCGCGTACCTGAACAGCGCGGGCACCACGGTGACCTTCCCGTTCATCGTGCGCGGCCTGATCGTCGCCCCGCCGGGTTCCGACGGCGCTGATCCGACTACGGCCTACAATCAGGTCATCGTCGGCTTCAACAACGAGTGGCTGCGCTCGAATGGCGCTGGCCCCACTGGTATCAGCTAAGGAGTAATGACCAATGGCTGTTAATCTTTCCGCCATCAAGGACTTGCTCCTCCCCGGCCTGCGCGGCGTCGAGGGCAAGTACGAGATGATCCCGTCTCAGTACGACAAAATCTTCACCAAGCACGACTCGAAGATGGCTCTGGAGCGCACCGCTGAGATGCGCTACCTCGGCCTCGCCCAGCTCAAGACCGAAGGCGGCCAGACCGCGTTCGACAACGGCGCTGGCGAACGGTTCGTCTACAATCAGGAGCACACGGAAATCGCCCTTGGCTACGCGATCACTCGCAAGGCCATCGACGACAACCTGTACAAGACGCAGTTCCACCCGTCGAACCTCGGTCTGATCGAGTCCTTCCAGCAGACCAAGGAAATCTACGGCGCGAACATCCTGAACACGGCGACGACCTACAATGCGGCCATCGGCGGCGACGGCAAGGCGCTCTGCGCCACCGATCACCCCATCGACGGCGGCACGGTAGCCAACAAGCCGGCGGTTCAGGTCGACCTGAACGAGGCGTCGCTGCTCAACGCGATGATCTCGGTCCGCACGAACTTCAAGGATCAGGCGGGCCTCAAGGTCTTCGCCCGCGCCCGGAAGCTCATCGTGCCGCCGCAGCTTGAGCCGGTCGCCATCCGTCTGACCAAGACGGAACTGCGCCCCGGCACGGCGGACAACGACGTCAACGCGATCATGTCGACGGCGGGCGGTCTGCCCGAAGGCTACATGGTCAACGACTTCCTGACGTCGTCCTACGCGTGGTTCCTGCTGACCAACATCGACGGGCTCTCCTACATGGAGCGCATCAAGTTCGAGACGGACATGCAGGTCGACTTCGTCACCGACAATCTGCTGGTGAAGGGCTACGAGCGGTACTCGTTCGGGTACTACAACTTCCGCTCCATCTATGGATCGTTCCCGACCTCGTAAATGGTCAGCGCCGGGTGCCTGACGGCACCCGGCGTTAACTCACAGAAGGAACTACCATGGCAGCTACTCATCTTTCGGGTCCGCTCATCACGGGCGACCTTCAGGCGGGCCAGACCAACGGCCCCAATCAGGGTTACGCCACGCTCGTGCAGACTACGTCGCTGACGCAGAACAGCACGACTGCCGTGTCCTCCACACTCTACATCCCCGCCGGATCGATCATTCTGGACTTCTTCATCGATGTCCTGACGGCGTTCAATTCGGCCACCTCTGCGACCTTGTCTGTCGGCATCACGGCCGCCGGCACGGAATATGTCAGCGGTGTCAACGTGAAGGCCGCCACCGGCCGGATCGCCCCGACGTACACTGCAGCGCAGCTTGCTGCGATGTCCAACCAGACGGTTCTCGGGGTTGCGGCTCCGACGACCGCCCCGCTCGTCATCACCATCACCCCCGTGGGCGCTACTTCGGCCGGATACGTCAATGTCTCCGTTCAGTACGTACAGCTCACGTCGACTAACTAAGGAGACTTCCAATGAAGGCTCGTCATCGCAAGCATCGTGAAACTGGCGGCGTCGCCGAGTATTCGGAAGACCTCGCCAAGAGCCCGCCGTCGCGCACGGCCGACGCCGAACCGATTTTGTCGGCGGCGAAGGAGCGTAAGCGCGGCGGCAAGACCGTCAAGATGCACGGCAAGAGCGCCGCGCACCATGCCGGGCGCAAGCCGCGCAAGAGCGGCGGCCGCACGGGGTCGAACATGAACCCGCTGTCCTCGGCCCACAGCGGCACCCCCGCCAAGGGCCGCAGCGTGAAGCAGATCGACTAACGACCTATGGCGGGGGTTTCGACCCCCGCCCCCTTTTTTCGAGGTGCCCGATGGCCCGCACACCGGCATGGCAGCGTCGCGAGGGGAAGAACCCGTCGGGGGGCCTCAACGCCACCGGCCGGGCTTCGCTGCGCGCCGTCGGCTACAACATCAAGCCGCCCGTCACTGCGGAGCAGGCCAAGAGCAGCCCGGCATCTTCTGCGCGCCGCGATAGTTTCCGCGCCCGCATGTGCGGGATGAAGGAAAAACTGACGTCTTCCAAAACCGCCCACGATCCGAACAGCCGCATCAATCTTGCGCTGAAGAAGTGGGACGTGAAATGCTAGGAGCCCTATAAATGCGCCCGATTGTCACTGCTGTTGGCCCGCTCACCAGCGCGAGCGCCACCAATATCCGCACAGCCTCTGGCGTTGCGGGGGCCGGCAATCTCGTGCTGAACGGCTCCCTCGTCTCCGGGGGCGCGGCGACGCTCGACAAGGCGCGGCGCATCCTCTTCACGACCACGGCCGACGAGACGACCAAGACGATCCTGCTGTCGGGGACGAACTGGGCGGGCGACCTGATTTCGGAGACGGTGACGCTGGTCAATAACAGCACCGTGGCGTCGGTTCTGGACTACAAGACCGCAACCAGTGCGTACTGCAGCGCGGCGTTGACGGGAAACCTGTCCGTCGGCACGAATAGTGTGGCAGGCAGCCCGTGGGTCTATCTTGACCCGTGGGCGCTCGCGAATACCGCCCTGCAATGCACGGTCAGCGGGACTGTCAACTACACGGTCCAGACGACCCTCGATAACCCCAACAGCCCGACTGATCCCGTAGCGGCCGCGTCAATGACGTGGGTGGCGTCCAACGACACGGATGTCGTAGGGGCCACCGCAACGAAGCAGAGCAACCTGTTCTTCGTGCCCGCATACGTGCGCTTGTTGCTTAATAGCGGCACCGGCAGCGTGACGATGACTGTGATCCAGAGCGGCGTGGTGCCGCGATGAGCGGACTCTCCCTCGGCAACGGCCTTACCATTGGCGGCGGCGGCAGTGGGTCCCTGACAGTCGGCACAACGCCGGTACTGTCCGGTACTTCTGGATACCTGCTGTACAACAACGCGGGCGTGCTAGGCAATCTGGCGGCGCCTTCTGGCAGCATAGTGGGTACCACCGACACCCAGACGCTCACCAACAAGCGCATCGACCCCCGGATTTCCTCGACGGCGTCCGCCTCCTCGGTGACGCCCAGCATCGCCACGGCGGACATTTATGTGTTCACTGCCTTGGCGGCGACGCTGACCATCAATGCCTCGACCGGGGGTTCACCTGCTAATGGCGACAGGCTTACGTTCAGGATCAAGGATAACGGTACGCCGCAGCTTTTGACATGGACCACTGTAGGCGCGGGCTCCTACCGAGTTATCGGAGTGACGCTGCCCACCACCACTACGTCTGGCAAAGTTTGCTACGTCGGATGCATCTATAACTCAGACGAAGCGTTTTGGGATGTTGTCGCCGTAACGACGCAGGTGTGATGTGCTGAAGATCGACTTTGAGTACGCAACCGAACACGGCATTTTTCGCGACGCGCTGCTTCTGCCTGAAGATCACACCTTCACCGAAGCCGAGATCGTCGCGCTGAAAGAGGCGCGCGTCAATGCGTGGGTTGCCCTTGTGTCTGTGCCGCCGCCGCAAGAGGAAGTAATCGATGGCTGACAGATACTGGGTCGGAGGAACCGGAACGTGGAACACGACGTCGACCACAAATTGGTCTGACAGCTCTGGCGGCTCCAGCGGCTTCTCGGTGCCGACCGTCGCCGACAACGTATTCTTCGATCAGGCGGGTACGTATACCGTCACGATGACGGGCGCTTTGGCGTGCCTTGATATTACAGTATCTGCTGGGACGGTAACGTTCGCGACGGGCACGACGCCTACCCTCAATATTCGTGGGTCAATGTCACTGGCGGTCGGTACGGTCTGGTCCAGCACCGGCGCAATAAATTTTTCGTCCACTATCGCCGGGAGAACGGTAACTACGAACGGCGTAACCATAAACGGCTCCATCACATTCTTTGCCACAAACGGAGGGTGGACGCTTGGCAGCGCCTTGACTATGGGGGGCTCGGCCTCGGTAACTCTTACGGCGAACGCGTTTGATACCGGAAACTACAATCTGACACTCCCCTCCGGGGTGTTCCAACTTAATGGCGCGTCTACAAAAACTCTTACTCTGGGCTCCAGCACGATAACTACATCTGGTTTTATCGACAGTTCTACCGGGACGACGACGGTTAACGCAGGCACGTCAGTATTGAATATCAGCGCAACCGGCAGCGTAAATTTCAACAGCAAGACTTATTACGATGTGAATATCACTAACGCCACCAGCGCGCCTTCCCTGACTAATCTAGGTTCGTTCAGAAATTTGTCATTTACGGGCACAAGTTTCACTTTTCGGGAACTATCTGTGTCTTCGCCGGGGGGTGCCACGATTACGGGCACATTTTCAATATCCACAGGCGCGTCACGCGCCAGACGATCTTTTCTGCGTTCGGCTACGGTGGGCACCACAGTAACGCTTACATGCGGTGCCTTTTCTGGCGATAATGTCGATTTCCGCGATATTACGATTGCGGGCGCGGCGGCCCCTATCTCAGGGACCAGTTTTGGTGACTGCAAAGGTAACTCAGGTATTACCTTCACTGCGCCAAAAACCGTGTACTGGAATCTGGCGGCGGGCGGCGTGTGGACTGCGACTGCGTGGGCGCTGACATCTACCGGGAGCCCGTCAAATGATAATTTCCCGCTTCCTCAAGATACCTGCATCTTCAGCACAACGGGGTTGAACGACGGCGCGACGGTGACGTTCAACTCCGATACACCGCCGTATGTTGGGACGCTGGACATGTCGGCGCGGGTCGTGACCAGCTCCGACATGATCCTTTCCATATCACCATCGACTAATGCTTTTCCTGATTTTGGCGTGCAAATATATGGCAATCTGATATTTGGCACCGGGTGCTCGTTCGCCGGCACCGCGTTTCGCCAGAGTTTTGGTTTTTACGGCCGAACAACTCAGTTGTTCACGTCTGCGGGAATTACTTCAACTGCAGGCGTGCTGGTAAACGCGCCCTCTACCATTGTTAAACTTCAAGACAATTTTACCTGTTCTAAGGCGTCCAACGATGGAGTGGCGGCAGTTCAGGGCACGTTTGACGCGAACGGCTTCAATGTTACGCTGACGAACGCGGCGGGGGGCGTTCGCGCCGATTCCGGCGCGGCCACGCGCGCAATCGTCATCGGGTCGGGTACTTGGACGATCAGCGGAACCGCGCCGTGGACTGTGACCTCCTCCGGGATGACCGTCACCGGCACAGGCACTATCGCGCTAGACTCCGCGTCCACCAAGACATTTGCCGGGGGCGGCGTAAACTATAGCGGCATCACGCTGAAGAATGCAGGCGCGGGCACGCTGGTCATTACCGGCAGCAATACCTTCGGAACGCTCACCAACTCAGTTCAGCCGACGACGTTTTCATTTACGGCCGGAACCACTCAGACTATCACGACTTGGAGCGTCAGCGGCACGGCAGGAAATCTGGTCACGATCCAGAGTGCCACTGCTGCTACGCACACACTGTCGAAAGCAAGCGGCACTGTGAGTGCGGACTATCTGAGCATTAGCCGCAGCACCGCTACTGGCGGCGCCACATGGTACGCGGGGGCCAACAGCACAAACGGCGGCAATAATCCGGGGTGGATATTCACGGCTCCTCCGGCCCCCGGAACGAGCCAAAACAATTTCTTTCTGCTATCCTAGCGGGAGGAATCAAACATGACGTCTAGCGGAACCTACACCTTCAATCCCAGCCTCGGCGAGTTGACGCTTTATGCGTTCAATCTCTGCCAGATCAGGCCGACGTCGCTCGTGCAAGAGCACATGCAGAGCGCCCGGATGGCGACGAACATGATGTTGGCGACATGGTCGAACCAAGGCGTTAACCTGTGGGCCGTCGACCTCGTGACGACGCCGGTGTCGCAAGGCGTGGCGACCTATCCGGTAGACTCCAACACGGTGATGATCCTCGACGCCTACATGGTGACGCCCCAGAGCGGCTCAAACATCGACCGCATCATCATGCCGGTCAGCCGCACGGAATACGCGACGTATCCGAACAAAGAGCAGCAGGGCTTCCCCACGGTTTTCTGGTTCGACCGCCTGATCAACCCGACTGTCACGTTGTGGCCTGTCCCCGACGGCGGCAGCACGTCGGCGCTCAAATACTACCGCGTGCGTCGGCTGCAGGATTCGGAGTTCACGGGCGGGCAGACCGTTGAAATCCCTTACCTTTGGCTCGAAGCGTTTGCTGACGGGCTCGCGTACCGACTTGCCAAGGTATGGAACCCGCAGCTTGCGGTGGGCCTCAAGGCGGTAGCCGACGAGACTTACAAGATTGCGGCGGAACAAAACATCGAGCAGGCGCAGCAGTACATTTCGCCAAGCATATTTGGCTACTACAGGCCGTGAGGTGACACATGGGGTACGCCTCACGTTCAGGGAGAGCACGCACTAGTCCATCGGGCCCGCAAGCGCATGCGATCTGTGACCGCTGCGGTTTCCGCTACAATCACATTGATCTTGCTTGGCAATTTGACTGGCGCGGCGCGACGCTGCAGAACACGCGCGTTCTCGTTTGCCGCAAGTGCAACGACGACCAGCAGCAGCAGCTCCGCGCGATTGTGATCCCGGCTGACCCCGTGCCGATCATGAACCCTCGTGTTCAGGATTTCGCGGCTGCGTCCACGACACAGCGCGCGACCAGCGGCCAGAATACGGTAGATTTCTGGACGGGCACCCCAATTCCCGGCGACACGGTTCGCATCACGCAGGACGACAACACCCGCGTCACGCAGCAGACGGGCGAGCCGCCGGGGGGAATTAACCAGCAGCCGGGCACCGATCCGAATGCGCCGGGTAACGATGATCCGGGGCTGCCGTACAACAACACTGACGTTCCCGAGACAGGGCCGCTATCATGAGCAATATCCAGATTCCTAATCTATCCCCTGCGGTGGCGCTCAACGGGACCGAACAGTACGAGGCCGTGCAGGCCGGCGCCAGCGTGCGCGTGAGCACAGCGCAGCTTGGGCAATACATCAACCTGCAGTACCCCCCGCCGGGAGTCTCAAGCATCGCAACATCGTCGCCGATCACAGGCGGAACAATCACATCCTCGGGCACGATTGGCCTTGAGACAGCCGGCGTCACCAACAGCTACCTTGCAGCCATGCCGGCGCTCACATTGAAAGGAAACGTCACAGGGGGTCCTGCGACCCCCGCCGACATCAGCGCCAGCGCTGCGCTTGACATGATCGGCAACACACGCGGGTCGCTGCTTTATCGTGGCGCGTCCGCGTGGCAGATTTTGCCGCCGGGCGCGGTCGATCAGGTGCTGCAGACATCCGGGGCTAATACCGATCCGCTGTGGACGACTTTGCAACCCGCCGGAACTCTATTGCCGCAAACCGTGGTTGCCACGTCGGCCACGACGACCATTGACTGGCGCAACGGAACTTACTGTGTGATCACGCTGTCGGCCAACACGACTGTCGTGTTTTCTCCCGCGCCGCCTGCATCGTGGGTAGTTAACATGACCATGCTGTTCATTCAGGACGGCACCGGCAATTGGACGGTTACATACACCCCGGTTACTAGTGGTTTTAGTACCGTCTACACTGAAGATGGCCAGCAGCCGCTTATCAACCCGGCCGCCAACGCGCGATCTGAATTACAAAACATTCTGGATTCCGGGCGCGACGAACTACGTGTTCGTCAAGGCGTGATTGGTGAAGTGGCGCTCCCCTAATGGCCTTCTTCAACAACTCCGACCGAGCGCAATTCGTCGGGCTCAACTCTGGCGGGCTGGTGTCGCAGTCCCCTCCAGACGCGACCGATGACGGCTCGTGGGTGGGCGACCCGGCCGACCAAGCCATGTCCACGCAGATTTGGGCGCTAAAGAACTCGACTGCATATGTATCGCGGTTGTATCTTCAATGGTCGTTCCGCGACAACAACACGAACAACCCCAACTATTCGGCGAACCTGCTGGGCGCGAACTTTGGGACCAACAAGAACCAAGTGTTGCGCCGGACGACCTGCATCCCGTTTCAGGGTGGGTTTTCCTACATCACCGGGCAGCGGGTCTATGACCCCGTCACGGGGTTGAACTATGCCTCGCTGAACGACCACACGTCCGCCGCGACGTTTGCCGCCGATATCGCCAACTGGTCAGTCATCACGGTTGCGGTGGACAAGACGCCGGAATGCCGTGTCGAGTATTCAACCTACGCCAAGGCCATCGCCGCGACCCGTGCACTGATCTCCTTCCTGTCGGGTAATTCCGCGACGGGCACGGGCGGCTATGAGGACATCTGCACGGCGGCGGGACTCACGTTCTACTCGGCGGCTGCGGCCGAGTCCTCGGTAGACACGATTTTCATTTACTATCCGCTCCAGCTTCGGCCCACGCAAGTCGGCCTTCCCTCGGGCGTCGGCTTCGCGGTCGCCCGCGACACGGTGATCTTTCTGCCTGCCAAACTCACGGATATCTGGAGCGCGTGGGTCAACAGCGGCTCCAACACGGTGGGCCAGATCAAACAGGATGCGGAACAATTAACTTTTTGGTGGTGCGCTGTCGCCAATACATCGGCAAATACAGGTACTTTTGCGCAAGATCGCGCAAATGCAGCAGCCGGTAAATGGAAGCCTATAAAGATCGGCGTCACGCTGGATCACGAAGTTGGCGACCGCCGCCCCCCTACAATCGCGGAAGACCCCTCCCTCGGTAAAGACGGCAACGTCCAATATCAAATGGAGAGTATAAGCCCGGTGCTGCGAGATAAAGGCTATCAGTTGAATATATACACCAACGATGTAGATGTTTTGAACGGTGTCGCTCTAAACAACGGTATTACGGAAACCAGCATACCGTACATCCTCAGTAGCGTGGATGAAGTGCAATCCATCACGGACGGAAACAACTTCCGTGCCAATGACATGTTTGCAAATTTTATAGCCAACTATAATCGTTGGAGATATGTAAATGCTACCCCTGCGCAAGGCCAACGTGCAGAATGGGCGGTTAGCAAGTCTGCTATGGCGCTCGACATGGTTGAGAGATATGGGGTTCAATCGTGGGCGGTGTCCAACGTGACTGTGGGGCCCGCGCCTTCTTATACGGTGGTTATCCGGGCGCCGGGAAATACTTTCATCAATAGCTCATACGCCGATGTGTGGGGCTTGGATGATATAGGTATTCCAACAGGAACTTATCGCGTCACTAGCCCTGATGTCGGTTTGGAAGGCAACCTGACAATTGCAACGCGGGTGGTAAACGTGAACCCGTGGACGGGCGTCGTGACGACGGCCCCTTTTGACGGCCGATTTGTAACGCCTTATGTGGGCGGTGGCGCGGCCATGGCCGGGGGGTCTACGGTCAAAGCTATCATAAATATCCGACGTTTTGCTCGCTCGGCCGCCATGGCAAACCTTAATCAATGGCGCGACTTTGGCGAACAGAACGGCGCCCTTTTAAACGGCCCGTCTTTCCGGGTGGCGAATATCACAAACGCTAATCCGGCTGTGGTTACAACGACAACGGCGCACGGACTTACTACTAGCACCTTTGATTCCCGTGTCGTGCATCAAGCGATTAACGGGATGACGATGCTCAACGGCCTTAATCTGGCGGTGACAATCATCGACGCCACCAGCTATTCGTTAAATAACTACGATTCCACCGCCCTGCCAACTTATACGGGTGGGGGTGTTATGCAGCCAACGCGGCGGGCGATGTTCAACAGGAAAACTAACATTCTTGCGTTTAATCGCGGAACACCAAAGCTGTTCATATGAACAAACGAACAGTCCACTTTTCCTTGCTTGAATTACTACCCGAAGAGATGCCGGTTTCCGGTGCCATAATGTCAGAGTTAGTTTTTAAACTGCAGCCGGTATAGTGGGGCGCGATACTTTCCGAGGAGACCACATGGTAACTGAACCTGAGAATCCACTTAACCAACCCATTAGTCTTGACCTGACTGCGGGAGAAGTCAATTACCTCTTGCACGCACTTGGGCAGAGGCCGTTTTCTGAAGTCGCTAACTTGATTGGCAAGATCAAGACACAGGGCGACGCGCAGTTTGTGCCGCCGCCGCCTGCCGAGGCGTCGGCCGATGCTGCTGTAAACTAAAGTGGGCGCCATGCTTGACGCGCAGACGCTGATAAATCTGGGCCTCGCCGCAATTTTGGCGGCGGTGGGATGGTTTGCGCGTCAAGTATGGGACGCAGTCAAGGCGCTTCAGAAGGACGTGCAGGCGCTCGAAGTCGAGATGCCCAAGACATACGTCACCAAGACCGACTTCTCGGAAACCATGAAACGGATCGAGATCATGTTCCAGCGGATATCCGATAAGCTTGATGAGAAGGTCGACAAATGACCGTCGATGAACTCATCAACGCCGTGCTTCGCCGCGAGGGCGGCTATGTCAATCACCCTTCTGATCGCGGCGGCCCGACCAACTTCGGCATTACGCAGGCCACGCTCTCGGATTGGCTGAAGCGCCCCGCCAGCGTGAACGACGTGTCAACCATGTCGGAGGCCACGGCCCGCGACATCTACAGGGCAAACTACTTCATCAAGCCGGGCTACGACGCGATCACCGACCCCGCGCTGCAGGGGCTGATGTTCGACTTCGCGGTCAACTCAGGGCCGGGGGCCGCGACCAAGGCGCTGCAGACGGCGCTGCAGAAAATGGGGCTGTACACCGGAGCCATCGACGGCGGCTTCGGCCCCCTGACCCGACAGGCGCTGCGCGGCGTCACGAATTGGCCGGAACTATATTTTCGGGTAAAGTGCGAACGCTACGAGTTGTATTTGCGCTTCATCGGCCGCGATCCGGCGCAGGCGGTATTCGCCACCGGGTGGGCCAACAGAATGGACGAGTTCTGATGCCCGCGATCATCACCACTATCCTAGGGCTGTTGGCGGGGCCGCTGGAAAAGCTGATCCCCGATCCGAACGCGCGCAACGAGTTTCAGCTTCGACTGCTCTCGGCGTTGCAGTCTGCCGATCTGTCGCAGATGCGGGTCAACGAAGTCGAGGCGGCGAACCCCAACGTATTCGTCTCCGGGTGGCGGCCGTTCATCGGTTGGATTTGCGGCGCGGCGCTGGTGTACCAGTTTCTGCTGTATCCCTTGGCCGTGTACGCCGCATCATTCGTCAGCGAGGAGGCCGTCACGCGGCTTCTGAACGCCCCCCGGCTCGACAACAATCTCTGGGAGCTGCTGTTCGCCATGTTGGGCCTCGGCGCGATGCGCTCCTTTGAAAAAGTCAAGGGAGTGGCCTCCAAATGACGACTGGGCTCACCTACAGCACGTATGTCACGGAACTGGCTAATCTTGCCGTCGTAGACCCGGCGGACGTCAACTTCGTCGCCAACTTGCCGCAGTGCATTACATACGCCGAGAACCGCATTTATCGCGACCTCGATCTCCTGTCGACTGTGACGGCCACCCCCGGCTTCACCTGCACAGTCGGCAGTCGGCAGATTACGTGGCCCATGGACCAGTTCGTGACGGTGCAGGAGATCAACGTCATCACGCCGTCGACTACGACGAACCCGGACGCGGGCACGCGCGTCACGTTGCTCCCCACGACCAAGGTCTGGATAGATGTCGTGTATGCCTCACCCAGCGTGACGGGCGTCCCTAGCTGGATGGCGATGTTGAACCAGAACACCGCGCTGGTCGCACCATGGCCGAACGCAAATTACAGCGTCGAGATTGTCGGCACCGTGCGTCCCGCGTCGCTGTCGGCGTCCAACACGACGACCTTCGTCAGCACGTACCTGCCTGACCTCTTCCTGATGGCGTCCATGGTCTTCATCAGCGGCTACCAGCGCGACTTCGCGCTTGGTGCCAGCCAGCCAAACGACGCCGGCATGCCCATCAACTACGAGACGCAGTATCAGACCCTGCTGAAGAGCGCGATGGTTGAAGAGGCCCGAAAGAAGTTCGAGGCCGGGGCGTGGTCGTCGATGTCGCCCGCCGTTGCCGCGACGCCGACGCGAGGGTAGCGCATGCACGCCACCCTGAAGCTGATCCCGACAGTCGACCTGAACCGGACACCGGCGCTCAACGAGGCCGCGATCAGCGCCACGCAACTCGTCCGCTTCATCAAGGACCGCGAGAACCTAGGGCTCATCCAGAAGTTGGGCGGCTGGTCGCGGTTTTACCCGTTGGCGTTGGAGGGTACGCCGCGCGCGCTGTGGGCGTGGCGCGACAATCTCACGAATGACTATCTTGCCGTCGGCAATTCAGGGGCCACGGAAGGCCGCCTGTATGTCATAAACGAGGGCACCGCCAAAGACATTACCCCGCAGGTCTTCGACAACAACACTGCCGTCGACTGCACGACCACACTTGGCTCAAACATCGTGACCATAGGCGATCCGGGGTTCAGCGCCGCGACGACGGGCGCGTCTGGCGACGGCACGACAGCCACGATCACCTACGCGGGAACGCATGTGTTCCCCGTCGGGGGCACTGTCGTCGTCGCGGGCGTGACGCCTGCGGGATATAACGCGACCGCTACGGTGACGGCATCTTCGCCGGGGTCGGTGTCATACCTGAACGCCACGACCGGGGCGCAGACCGTGGCGGGCACCGTCGGCGCGGGCGGCAGCAACATCACGAATTACGACGCCGTGTATATCCCCGCGCACATCAGCGTCGGCGGCCTGATACTGTTTGGCCTGTATCCCTGCATCGCGGCGTCGTCCACCACGTTTCAGATCGCGGCGCTTGACACGCTGGGCGACCCCGCGCTGGCTACGTCCTCGGTGGCTAACGGCGGCCTCGTCGCCGAGTTTGACACAGTGAGCGGCTCGTCCATTGTCACAGTGACTTTGAACGATCACGGCTTTGCCGTAGGCGACACGTATTCCGTGCTAATCGCGACAACCGTCGGCGGCGTCACGTTGACGGGCGACTACATTGTGCAGTCGGTTCCGACTGTGAACACGTTCACGATCCAAGCGGCGCAGAATGCTTCCGCCACGACGTCGGGGTTCATCAACGGCGGCGACGCCCGGTATATCTACTACGTGGCCTACGGCCCGCTACCCGAAGGCACCGGGTATTCGGTCGGCGGGTATTCGGTCGGCGGGTACTCCACAGGCGCGGCCCCTGTCGCTGCGGCGGGGTTCCCAGTCGAAGCCTCGGATTGGTCGCTCAGCAACTGGGGCGAGATACTCATCGCCAGCCCCGATACGTCGTCGCTGCTGACGTTCGATACCGAGCCGGGAGGCCCCATCTACCAGTGGTCGCCCACGACCAGCTTTCAGAATGCTCAGATCATCCCGCAGGCGCCCGTGTCGAACCACAGCGTCTTTCTGGCGATGCCGCAGCGACAGCTCGTGGCTCTCGGGTCTACGTTCACTGGTGTACAGGAT
>Ga0208783_10000228_pt1 | contig 35038 bp, 46 predicted proteins | sample DEB19_08_DNA_2_FD_184529 | JGI IMG/M metagenome (GOLD analysis project Ga0208783, IMG submission 184529) | Aqueous microbial communities from the Delaware River and Bay under freshwater to marine salinity gradient to study organic matter... | ecosystem: Environmental > Aquatic > Marine >... | reverse complement strand
AAAACCTAAACTGGCTCGTTATTACAAGTTTGCCACGGATTCCCATGAGGATACGGTTTCTTACATTGACCACCAGTATCCCAAAAAAGTTCGTAAAAAGAAGCCCGTAGATCCTGAAAAGATCGTAAAGAATCTAAAGTTTCAGGCCAAAGACGAACCTTTGGGTTTGACTTCTGTTCCTCCGAAGGATATACTTGGGGCAACAATGTTTGTGGCATACAACACCAAGTCCCGTGTTCTTACTTATTACAAGTCCAAGGGAACCGAGGGATTCTCCATCAAGGGTTCTACCCTTACAGGTTGGGACGAGGATCATTCCCTGTCCAAGCGTATGCGAAAGCCTGAAGAGGTATTAGCAAAGTTTGCCAATGCGGGATTTGCCCAGGTAGAACCACGATTTGTGGAGATCAAGACCAAGCCGTCCAAGCCTAATGGACGAATTAATTCCAGCACGGTTCTGGTGTGGGCAAGACGAGTCGCACGATGATTCTTATAGACAATACACAACTTCTACTGTCGTCCATTTTCACGCAGATTCGTGATGTGAGTACACTGGACGAGAGCATTGTTCGCCACATTGCCCTGAACACCTATCGGCACTATCGCACCAAGTTTCGTGGCAAGTACGGAGAACTGGTTCTTTGCCAAGACTCTGGTGACTGCTGGCGCAAGGGTGTGTTTCCCCTGTACAAGGCCAATCGCAAAAAGGATCGTGAAGGCGACGAGGACAAGTGGGAGCGGGTGTTTGGTGCCCTGAACAAGATCCGTGAGGAGGTGCGTGACCACTTCCCCTACAAGCAGATGAAAGTGCGTGGGTGTGAAGCCGATGACATTATTGGTGTGCTGGTCAAACGGTTTCATGGGAACGAACCGATTCTTATCGTATCTTCAGACAAGGACTTTTTCCAACTCCACAAGTACGAAGGGGTTGCCCAGTATTCGCCTATGGCAAAGAAAATGGTTCGCTGTGATGACCCACAAGGCACGCTGACCGAACACATTATTCGTGGGGACTCGGGCGACGGGATTCCCAACATTCTTTCTGATGACGATGTGCTTGCGACTGAAGGCAAGCGGCAGAAGCCCGTGACGGCCAAGCGCATGAAAGAACTCCAAGAATCCCTTGGTTCCGACAATCTTTTCTTTGATGAGAGCGTTCGGAAGAACTGGGAAAGAAATAGAACTCTGATAGATTTGAGCCAGATTCCCCCTGAAGTGGAGGAGCGGGTCATAAATACTTGGGAAGAGCCCATCGGTGTCTCCCGAAGTGGACTCCTGAACTACTTCATGGAACACAGGCTCAAGAATCTAATGGAATGTATAGGGGAATTTTGAAGAAAGGATACGGATGTAAGATGAGCAAAGACAGACGGAGAAATGATTTTGATGATGACCGTGACGCACGCCGTGCTGCGAAGCACGCTAATAAAAAGAGGAACCGACACGGGTTCGACAACAAGATCAAAGATGTGATTGCCTCTGGAAACTATGAAGATATTGACGATATTCTTGATGATGACGTTGACCGAAACAGGAGATAAAATATGACTACCAAAGTGAAATCTAAAAGCATGATTCTGTCCAAGAAGACGCACGAGATCTTGAAGAACTTTGCGTCCATCAATCCAAACATTTGTATCAGTGCGGGCAACAAGATTGTTACGCTTTCGCCCACCAAGAACATCATGGCCGAGGCCACGGTGGATGAAACATTCGACAACGATGTTCGGATCTTTGATCTGAATCGTTTCCTGTCTACCATTTCCCTGCTACAGAATCCTGAACTGGCATTCAGTGAGGACTATCTGGTGATTGGTGGCGGCAGCGGAGCCAAGGTAAAATACTGGTACTCTGATCCTGCTATTGTTCAGCCTGTCACCAAGAAACTCTCCATGCCTGATATAGCGGCAACCGTAGAGATCAGCGGACAGCGATTGGGAGAACTCCTGAAGGCTTCCGCAGTCATGCAGTTGCCCAGTCTCCGCTTGAAGTCCAATGGCGAAGGCAAGGCACTGGCAGTTCTTTTCGATAAGAACGAGCCGTCAAGCAACGAGTATTCGGTGGAACTCCCTGCGAGTTACGAGGAACCGTTCAATGTGTCTTTCAAGGTGGAAACCATCAAGTTGATCCCTGGTGATTACACCTTGGAAATTAGTGAGAAGATTGTTTCACGCTTCAGCCACAAGACCGAAGACCTTACCTATTTCGTGGCTATGGATTACAAGACGGACGAAGACGAACAGGAGTGATAAATGACCCCTTCGTATCTCCAAAATCTGCTGTGGGTTGAAAAGTATCGACCCAAGCGGGTACAGGATTGCGTGTTGCCCACGGGCATCAAAACGACATTTCAAGACATGGTGGACAAGGGGGAGGTTCAAAACCTCCTCCTGTCCGGTACGGCAGGAACAGGAAAGACAACCATTGCCAAGGCTCTGTGTGATGAGTTGGGGTGTGACTACATCCTAATCAACTGCTCTGAAGACGGGAATATTGATACACTTCGTACCCGTATTCGGAACTTTGCGTCCACTGTTTCCCTTGGTGGTGGGCGTAAGGTGGTGATTCTGGACGAGTTTGACTACTCTAACTCACAGTCCACACAACCTGCTCTTCGTGGATTCATCGAGGAGTTTGCTGCGAACTGCCGATTCATCCTTACCTGTAATTTCAAGAACCGAATCATCGAGCCCCTACACTCACGGTGTACAACCGTGGAGTTTTCCATTCCACAGAAGGAAAAGCCCCGTTTGGCTTCAGAGTTCATGGAACGGGTGCGGTGGATTCTCGGTCAAGAGGGAGTGAAGTTTGACGAGAAGGTGGTTGCCGAACTCATCATGCGGCACTTCCCTGATTTCCGAAAGACCCTGAACGAGTTACAGCGGTATTCTGTTGGTGGTGAGATTGATGTGGGCATTCTACAGGGAATGGGCGAGATCCCTACCAAGGAACTTGTGGGACACATGAAAGAGAAGAACTTTAACGAGGTCCGTAAGTGGGTGGTTCACCATGCGGAGAATGACCAGACACGGATCTTCCGACAGATGTACGACAGTCTGTACACCTATTTCAAACCCGAGTCCATTCCGCAGGCTGTTCTCATTATCAATGATTATCAAGACAAGGCCACACGGGTTGCCGATCCTGAAATCAATCTCACGGCATTCCTGGTCCACCTGATGATGGAGTGCGAGTTCAAATGAAACTGGGAGAGATCCTTAATTCCATAAACACAGGCAAAGAACCCCTGATAAACAGGGAGAACGAGCGGGTCTATGTTCCCTATATCGTTTCCCGATGCTTTTCTAACTTTATGGACACGGTGCTACATGCGAACGAACTGAATCTGCGGAGGGTCACAGATCGCAAGCAGCACTACGACTACCTGTTCCATGCCGTACGGAAGCGGAGGCGGTTCTCCCCGTGGCAGAAGCGGGAGGAATCCCCGCTGCGGGAGGCTGTGGCATGGTTTTACGGGGTTTCACGGCGAAAAGCCGACGAGTACATCCGCATTCTGAAGCCCCAAGACGGGCAACGGATAGTGGATGAATACGAGAAAACACAGCAGCAATAAGGTAATCCCCAGCCCCGATCCCCCTCGGGGTATTCTTTTATTTACTGAAAAACCTCATTTCCTACATAAGAATAAGGAAATCTAAATATTAGAATGAGGTTTTATATGAGCGAAAGAGAAGAGAAGTACATAGACATTGAAGTGGGCGACCTTCTAGAGATTAGCCTACCGTCCCCAGACAACTTTCTCAAGGTGAAAGAGACTCTCACACGCATGGGCGTGTGCTCGAACAGGGACAAGAAACTGTGGCAGTCGTGCCACATCCTCCACAAGCGGGGCAAATACTACATCACCCATTTCAAGGAACTGTTTGCCCTTGACGGATTGCCAACAAATCTGGCTCCTGAAGATATTGCCCGCCGCAACAAGATTGCCTTGCTCCTACAGGAGTGGGGGCTGGTGAAGGTTGTGGACGAGGCCAAAGCCGCTCCTGCGTGCGAGATCAATCAGATAAAGATTCTTACACACTCGGAGAAGCGTGATTGGACTTTGGAGCCTAAATACCACATAGGTAAAGACAAGGGTAGACGACAGTAAACCCGCAACTAAAAGTGAGATTTATATCATGCTAATGAGCCTAAAATCAATAGTAGAGGCTGGTTACAATATCACAGGTGTGCTCCACATAGGAGCACACTTTGGAGAAGAAGTACCGCAATACAATCAATATGGTCTAAAAGTGGTTCTTTTTGAACCACATCCGTTTACATTTTCTGTATTGAAAGATAGATGGAAAGAGGATTCTTCCCTAACTTTTGTTAATAAGGCTTTGGGTTCGGATAAAAGAACTGCTACCATGTTTTGCGAAACAGCAAATCAGGGGCAGTCTTCTTCTTTGTTAAAGCCAAAAAAACATCTAGAAAAATATCCACACATTAAGTTCGAGTCAACTACTGAAGTAGATCAAATAACGCTTGATTCGTATATGGAATCTGTTTCGAATCGTAAAGAGTTTAACTTTATAAACATGGATGTTCAGGGATATGAATTGGAAGTACTAAAAGGATCGACAAAAACTCTAGAACACATAGACCACATAGTGACAGAAGTAAACTGGGAAGAATTGTACGAAGGGTGTGTTCAAATTCCAGATCTCGATAGGTTCTTAGAACAGTTTGGATTCAAAAGAAAAGCAATTGCTCCCACGCCCCAAGGGTGGGGAGATGCTCTGTATTCGAAAAGGGGTTAATAAGAGATGATACCAAAAATTATACACCAATTTTGGGTTGGACCCAAACCACCGCCCGTAGACCTAATACAGACTTGGAAAGATGCTCATCCCACATGGGAACATATCCTTTGGGACGAAAGTCGATTGAAATCCGAGTTCCCAAAGGGGTTGTATAATCAAGAACACTACAATTATATGCCCGAGTGGAATGGCAAGTGTGATATTGCCCGTTGGGAAATTCTTGAGAGGTTTGGGGGATTCTTTTTAGACGCTGATGCCGTTTGCGTCAATCCATTGGACGAATGGTTGCTTCAGAACGATTCATTCTCTTGCTATGAGAATGAGATAGTTCGGTCAGGATTGATTGCCGCAGGCTATGTCGGAGCAACCAAAAACAATACTCTAATTAAAATACTAGTAAATGAGTTACATGCTAAAACACCTTCTTCAGTTTGGGAGGGAGGAAAGAGCGCATGGAAAACCGTAGGGCCAGTCTTTTTAACAGAAACAGTACACAAGTTTAAATACTCAAACATATCGGTTTACCCTAGTTATTATTTTATACCTAGGCACTACAGCGGGATCGAATACACCGGTCCAGCAAAAGTTTACGCACGCCAATTATGGGGAAGCACCCCCGGATCTGGATACGAATATGGAAATTGATCTTCGTAAAGTTAAGACTGTTTGTATTTCTCTAAAAACTTCTATAAAAAGACGAGAGAATATCTCTAGAATGATGGAAAAATTGTCTTTTGAAAATTGGAGTTTTTTCGATGGATTACAGACATGGAATCCGGTGGATGGTTGTGCAAGATCTCATTCGGCTGTCCTAAACGGACATAATTTTACTGAACCAATGCTGGTGCTAGAAGACGATGTAGAATTTACTTCAGATTATTCTCATTTAATAGAAGTACCAGAAAATACGGACGCATTGTACCTCGGCTATAGTTGGTGGCCCTGGGCCACTCATCGTGCGAAATCTTCTGTACTAGAAGCAGAAACTAGTGTAGAAAAAATAGGAAATTGGTTTAAGATTAAAAGAATGACTTCAGCACATGCTATTTTGTATTTGACTTCAGAATATGGAAGATATGTAGAAAAATCTATATTAGACTATCTTGTGAGTCCTGATGGAAATGGACACTGTGATGTTGCTATGGCAAAGGCACAAGAACTCTTTAATGTTATCGCTCCACCAAAACCATTTTTCTTTCAGATGTGTGAACGAAATAGTTTTTGGACAAACAAATCCTTGCAAGAGTATTCTCAAAATCCAAACTATTGGAAGTCATTTTAAGGAGAATTGATGCTCACTTTTAGCGGAATAGGTAATTGTGGTAGATTTGGAAATCAACTTTTTCAATACGCTTCTGTGTACGGAATAGCAAAGAGACGGGGGTTTGATTTTTTTATTCCTCATAATAACAATTGTACTTTATCAAAAGTTTTCGATGGCATTAGAGAAATCGATAATTCTCAAAAATTTTCGAATATCCGAAGAACATTTGCAGAACCTGGTGGTTTTGCGACTGTATTTGTGCCAGAAGCATTTGATGTTCCAGACGACACAAACTTTTGGGGATATTTTCAATCTCCCAAGTACTTCGATTATTGCGCATCAGATCTCAGAGAACATCTCAAAATAAAGTCGCAGTTTTTAGAAACTGCGGATGAATTTGTGAATGCTTCCAAGATAGAATGTTTCGTTCATGTGCGAAGAGGTGACTATGTGACTGCTTGTGAGGGAAATTGCCATCCGCCAGTAACAGTAGACTACTTAAAACAAGCAATGGAAGCATCGATGTGTCAAAGATTTGTTGTAATATCTGATGACATAGAGTGGTGTAGAACAAATCTCAATTTTGCTGATGTTGTGTTTTCTCCTTTTTCAGAAAGACATTTCGGTTATGACTTTGCCCTGATGACGAGATGTAATGCCGCAATTATTTCAAACAGTTCTTTTAGTTGGTGGGGTGCTTGGTTGGGAGAAAAAAGAATAGTAGTAGCACCATCGGTTTGGTTTGGTCCCGATCCTTCAGTGCCTAAGCGTTGGCAAGACATCTATTGTGAAGGGTGGAGAGTGATATGAAAGTAGGACTTTTTTATTCAACGACAGGAAACAACAATGGACCTGGGAAAGTTGTCTCTAATCTTGTAAAAGGATTGGAGATGTGTAATGTAGAGGTTCTTCATAATCAGATAGGAGATGTAAACGGTTGTTTACAGTCTTGGGGTACTCCCCTAAATAAAATGGGGAAGGGTGTTGTTGTTGGTCCGAATCTTTGTGTTTTGCCCAATGAACTGCCTTGGATTTGGTCTAGATTTGATAAATGTGTTGTTCCATCAGAATGGTGTAAAAATTTGTATAGTACTTTTGATTGTGTAAAAGAAGGGAATACAAAACTTTACATTTGGCCGGTCGGAATAGACACAGACCGATTTTGTCCATCCGAAGACAAAAAAAAATGGGATGTGTTGTTGTATGTTAAAAACAGACAATTGGAAACAGAAAGTATAATTTCTTATCTGAAAGAACTAGGACTTTCGGTTATTGTTCTTGGTTATGGATCATACACAGAAGAAGAATTAATATCGGTGGCAAGAAAATCAAAATGCTGTATTTTATTGACCAAAACCGAAAGTCAAGGAATTGCATATCAAGAGATATTGAGCATGGATGTTCCTTGTTTTGTCCTAGATAAAGATGTATGGGACGACTATAGTGGTTGGTCTTTTCCTGGCACTTCAGTTCCTTATTTTGATCGTAGATGTGGAGAAAAACAAAAGTCAATAACAGAATTTTTAAGTTTTTATCAAAGAGTGGATCAGTTCTCTCCGAGAAGTTTCGTAATAGAAAATTTGTCGTTAACAAAACAAGCAAAAGAATATGTAAACATATTGCTATAAGGGGATAATTATGAGCGAAATATCAAACGAAATTTTAAACCAGATATTCCATCAGACAATTTATGGTTCTCAAGATTCAGACCAATTGGGTGCTGCTATATTTGGAATAGCAATGACAACTAGAGGTAAGAATTTTTTGGAGTTGGGGGTCCGAGATGGAAAAACAACAGTGCCATTACTTGGCGCATGTAAACTTCTAGGATCAGAATTGACTTCTGTAGATATTACAGATCCGCAATTTTCTTGCCCTGAAAGTTTAAGGGAAAATTGGAAGTTTGTAAAACAAGATGCTATTGAATTTTTGAAGAACAACACAAAAAGATTTGATTTAATCTTCATTGATGATTGGCACGAAGGAATTCACATTAAACGAGAATTAGATTTGCTGTCTCCATTATGCGACAAATCTACTTTAATATTGCTTCACGACTTAATGCACCATTGGACGAATCCCGAGTACAACACTTGTTGCAATTACGGTAATAGCAATTTAATAGCAGGAAAAGAAGATGATTGGGATAATGGTGGTCCATATTGGGCTGTTAATCAGTTAGATAAAAATGTATGGGAATATTCTACTATTCCATATTCCAATGGACTGACTATATTGAGGAAAAAATGAAAATGGGCGTAATAAAAAAATGTTTGGTATTGGGATCTTGTGGTCAGATAGGACATCATCTTGTTTCTTTTCTTCGTAAAAACAACTATAAAGTTTTAGAGTTCGATATAGTTCGCTCTATAGAAGAAGACTTGAGAATACAAAACAATCATCTTTTAGAAAACGCTATAATAGATTGTGATTTTATTTTTTTCCTTGCTTTTGATGTTGGTGGTTCTAGGTATTTAAAAAAATATCAACACACCTTTGAGTTTACAGACAATAATATTCGTTTGATGAGTAACACATTTAATGCCATTAAAAAGCACAACAAACCATTTGTGTTTGCTTCTTCACAAATGTCAAATATGGATTTTTCTCCCTACGGAACACATAAAAAATTAGGAGAATATTATACTCATTTGCTAAATGGTCTTGTTGTTAAATTATGGAATGTATATGGGATTGAAAAAGATTTAGAAAAATCTCATGTTATTACAGATTTCATACTAAAAGCAAAAATGAATCAAAATATTAATATGATTACAGATGGAACAGAAGAAAGGCAATTTCTTTACGCAGAAGATTGCTGCGAAGCATTTTGTAATATTATGGAAAATTACGATAAAATAGAAAGAAATAGAGAACTTCATATATCTAGCCATAAGTGGAGTAGTGTAATGGAAGTCGCAGAAGAAGTAATTAAACATTTTCCTGCTAAGATTTCTCCATCAGATAATAAAGATGATGTCCAAAGAGGAAAGAAAAATGAACCAGACCCCTACATACTAGAGTTCTGGCATCCGAAAACTTCTCTTAGTAAAGGTATCGAAAGTATTTGTAATTACTATAAATATAAATGAAAGATTATAAACATGAGTTTATTAGAATTGACTAAACTTAAAGAAATAAACAAAAAAGAAAACAGAACATTGGTTGTTTTTGATGTGGGTTGTAATATAGATCAATCTCTTCTTACAGACTTTACAGAAAATTTTCTAAATTATTGCTCTGATGCTAAAGTAATTGCGATTGAACCTATTCATTATGAAGCGTACGAAAAAAAGTATAAAACAGACAATAGAATTACTCTGATAAAAAATGCTTTATCTTATTCTTCAGATAATAGAATTTTTTTTGATACTAAAATTCACGGATGTCCAGGACTTTCTTCTTTTGTAGAAAGATCAATATTTAAAGATTGGGGAGATGGTGTTCGAAAAACTACTGTAGAATGTACAACTGTAGACAATATTTGCCAAAAATTTAATTTAGAAAAAATAGACTACCTAAAAATAGACACAGAAGGCGCAGAGTTAGATGTTTTAAAAGGTAGTGCTAAAATGATGTCAGAAAGAAAAATAAACTATATTCAATTTGAATTTGGTGGATGTGCTATAGAAGCAGGATATGGGGCGGAAGATATACAAAATTATTTAAAAAAATATGGCTATTTTGTTGTTGGTAGATGTGGGGATGATTATTTGGCTGTTTTAGAAAATTGAAAATTTAGAATTACTAAAGGATTATAAAATGAAAAGTTTATCTATAATAGTAGCAGGAAGAAATGACGGATATGGAGATACTGGATTAACTCCTTATAATTCATATGCTGTAGATACTTATTGTTTTAGAATGAAAACAACAATCCTTCATAATATAAGGCTTCTTAAACAAAGGAAAGTTGATGTTCAATATGTTATTGTGGATTGGTCGCCTATAGACGGTAAAACTTTAGACCAAGACCCGTATATCAAAGAGTTGATAGAAATATTTGGAAGTTCTATAAAGCATGTTGTGGTTCACCCTGATTCTGTTAGTGAACGAGGATGGAATTCGGGAAATTTTTACGAATACTATGCAAAAAATATTGGAATAAGAAATGCGGACGGAGATTATGTTATAATAACAAATCCGGATAATCTCTTTTCAGAAGAATTATGTGATTCTATCGCTTTTACTATGAGAGGAGAAGCAAAAAATGAATATTATCGACCTTATAGTAGAAAAGATGTTAGAAGAGACTTAGATAATAATATTGAAATTCTTGCAGAGGGATTGTCTTTTCTTGATGCTCCTGGAACGGCAGCATCTGGAGATTTTGTTATGGCGTTGAAGAGTATTTTAATTGAAAAAGGACAAGGGTACGATGAAACAGAATCCACACATGAAAATAAGCAGCAAACAACGCTAGACGGTTCTTTCTTAATAAATTTGTATTTGGCCGGTGTCCATCCTGTTTGTTTGGCTGGAAGCGTTTTACACTTAGATCATGCTAAACCGCATCTAAAAGATTACATAGCAATGAGATCATATCAAAATAACAAAAATTGGGGAATGTTAAAAGTAGAAATACGCTACTACAAATAACTTTCAGAGATTATTATGAAAAATTTGATAATATCCTTCAGTTCGTTTGTTATTCCTAGAGATCCTCTAAAATATAGAATGGAAGAGTATGCCATCTGCTACGAACAACTTAAAAGAATTGTTCCTTCTAACTTTGAAATTCTGTTTGTAGATAACACAATAAAATCAGAGGAAGAGATCACAAATAATAGATTATCAAAAGCATTGGAAAATTGTTCTCGTTTGTTTTATAACAATAATATTGGTTTAGAAAACAAAGGGATCGGAGAATTACAAATGCTTTTGGCCGCTCAAAATACTTTAAATTTTTCTAGTTATAAAAATATTATTTACTTAACTGGCAGACGATTCATAACTTGTCCATATGTATTCAATAGAGCGGAAAAGTGTGAATTAGAAATTCTAGTTGGGAATCAACCAATATTTAATCCATTCAATGGTCTTCAATATCCATCTGGTGTTGATATGTTTGGTGATATGTTTTTCTCCATGTCTTCATCAAAAATGTTAGAGTATTGTTTGTATGTCAATGGGGTGTTGAGTAAACAAAGACCAATTAATATTGGATCTGAGCAAATACTATATTCGTTTATAAAGAATAATAATTACAAGTATGAAGAAATAAGACACCTTGGGTTTATTAGAAACGACTGGGAGATGGTAAACCCGTCTACATACTCTAGAAGAGTGGAAAACTTTCAAGTGATATAGACAAAAGGATTTATTTCAATGAATATACGAGAAACAACATTACCATGTTTGCGTCCCCTCGGAGGAGAAGAAGAGGTTGAAGCATTAAAGGAAGTGATAGAAAGTGGGTGGTGGGGAAAAGGACCGAAAGTTGCCGAGTTAGAAAAACAATTTGCTGAGATGGTAGGAGCAAAATATGCTGTAGCCGTTACAAGTGCTACGCATGGACAAGACTTAGTTCTTAAAGCAATGGACATCAAAGATGCAGATATTATAAATCCTACTATTTCATTTCTAACAACTGCGGTAGTTCCACTTTGGAATAATTGCACTACCAATATTGTTGATGTTGATCGCAAAAATTTAAATATCTGTCCAGAAGATGTAAAAAAGAGTCTAAAGCAAAACACAAAAGCAATCATTGCGGTTAATATGGCGGGTGTTCCTGCTCCAATAGATGAGATAAGAAATTTTTATGATGGTGTTATCATAGAAGATTGTGCACATAGTTGTTATACACCAGGTGCCGGTACTAAAGGGGATGTTGCGGTTTGGTCGTTTCAAGCGGTAAAGACAATGCCTTGTGGCGATGGTGGAATGATTACCACAAATGATAAAAGTCTGTATGAAAAACTTGTTCCAATGACATGGTTGGGAATCAGTAGCACACATTCCCGAGTGAAAGATGGTTTGACTGGTAAACCTGGCTACTCTTGGGACTATGAAGTTGATCTGATGGGAACAAAGTCTTATATGATCGATATTAATGCCGCAATAGCCCTTGTACAAATGAAGAAATTACCAAAGCATCTCGAAAGGCGAAGATACATCCAATCTAGATATAATACAGAACTTGACGGATACATAGAACCTCCAACATGGTCAGATACAGTACAATACTATTGCGCTAGAGTGAATCCATCAGTTAGGGGAGAATTGATAGAATATTTAGCAACAAAAAAAATTCATACATCTGTTCATTTCAAGCCTCTCCATAAGTACAAAGTAACTAAACAAGATAGGGCATATCCTGTGGCAGATACAGAGTGGTTAAAACTTATATCACTACCTGTTCATCCGGCTATGACAAATGAAGATATTGATTATGTGATTCACTGGACAAAGACATTCTTCGAAGAGAAAAGTACATATGCACGATCTAACCTATAAAATAGAAGGAACGCACAACAGAGACAATAACCCATGTTTTTATAGTTCGAACGCATATCCAATTTTCCAAGAAAAACTTATAGAGTTCAAAAATCTACTGATTGAGTTAGTCGATAAAAGTTCTTGTAAGACTTTCTATAAATTTGGAGATGGTGATTACTTCTTTCTTAGAAAAATTGCTATTGGCAGTGCTTCTCCAGGAAAAAGGGCATTATCAAAAAACTATGATAGTATTAAGCATGAAGAATTTGTAGAAGGTGTTTGTAAAAACGATTATATCACTTGTGAAATTTATCCAGAAAATAGGGCTTATTTTAAATCTTTATATCCAAACAAAAGCATAGATTATGCTTCAGAATTTTCTTATGGACTAGTTTCTAATAAATGGCTACTTCAGACTTTTTCCGGAAAAATTGGCTTAATAGGAGCCGACGTAAAGATCGATCTAATAAAAATTTTGATGGAACATCAAGAATACCGAGATTATCTGGGAATAAATGCTTTTACCGATTACCTCAAAATACCACAGAAATACGCTTGCGATAGTATTGATATTACAGAGGCCATAATTGCCGAGCAATTGAAATCATCTACCGCTAATATCTTTTTAGTTGGTGTTGGTCATGTTAAGTCTGCTCTTCTTCACCGGCTAAAAAAATATAAAAATGCTGTATTTCTTGATGTTGGTAGTTCAATAGATGCTTTGGCGGGAATTATAGATCATAATAGACCTTATTTCGGAGATTGGATAAATTATAGAGTTGAAAATTTTGATTACAGCCGATTGGATATATTGCAATATGACATATGGGGAACTCCATATAAAATGTTAAAGCGATAGGAGTTTTTCGATGAAACACATTATTATTGAATTTGGTTTTGCTCAAGAAAATGATATTGTTTGTTTGTTTGAAGAAGGGGTTGGGTTGTATGCTCTAGAATTTACCCAAAAAATTGGAAACAACTTTTTAGTTAAGTCTGTCCATGAAGATGGAAAAATTGTAAAAAAGAATCACAAACTAATAGAAGAGTTTAACAAAAATCCAAATTTATTCAAGTACACAATAGATGTAAAAAAATGAAAGTGATATCAATAGATAATTTTAATCGTGGTTGGTTTATAGGAAATTTCGAAAAATCTTTGATTCTGACAAAAGATTTTGAAGTTGGTTTAATACCATGTAAAAAAGGAATACATCAAAAACATCATCATAAAATAGCAACAGAATTTAATGTGGTAGTAAATGGTTCTCTTAAGATAAATGATGTTATCTTAAAAACAGGTGATATTTACATCATAGAACCCAACGAGTCTATAGAACAAGAGTTTATTCAAGACTCTCTTATCCTTTGTGTAAAAACACCATCTGTTCCTGAAGATAAATACTTAGACTAGTTGTTATTATTTTATAATGGAGGGAATATGAATCCTAAAAAATGCTTAGTTACAGGTGGTTGTGGGTTCGTTGGATCTACTCTGGTAGACAAGTTAATTTCTTTGGGACACGAAGTGGCGGTGATAGACAATCTGTCTTCTGTGTCTCACGAAAAATTCTACTACAATGAAACTGGAAAAGTGAAGTATTCCAAACAGTCCGTCACAGATTATGTTTCATGCTTCCCAATTTTCGAGTTTTTCAAACCAGATGTGGTGTTTCATCTTGCTGCAATGACCTCTGTTCGACAATCTATAGAGCAAGCAGGAACCTGTATGCTTATCAATGTGGTTGGCACAGAAAACATGCTGTCCTTGTCTAGAAAATTCGGAGCAAATCGGTTTGTGTTTATGAGTTCTTCTGCTGTATACGGATCTTCCACAAAGAAATCACAGAAAGAAAGCGATGAAGTCTCTCCGTCTAGCCCATATGCCTATTCTAAATGGTTTGGGGAGAGTATTTGTAAAATGAATTCAGACTTGTATGGAATCGACACCGTTTCGTTCAGACCATTCAATATTTACGGTCCACGACAACCCAAAAGGGGAGACTATGCTCCAGTAATAGCAAAATTCCAAGAGCAAAAGAGTGCAGGTTCTCCGCAAACCGTTTTCGGAGATGGAGAACAACGTAGGGATTTTATTCATGTGGACGATGTGTGTGATGCTCTCCTCGCTGGAGCATTCGACCCCGAACTACAAAGAGGAGAAGTGTATAACTTGGGTACCGGAAAAAACTATTCGGTAAACCAAATAGTAGAGATGATAGATGGAAAAGCAGAATACCTTCCAGAAGTAAAGGGCGAAGTTCGTAGCACCCTTGCTAATATCACCAAAGCCAAGGCAAATTTTGGTTGGTCCCCAAAGAAGTCTCTAGAATCGGACTACATAAAGTAAGCACAATCAAAACCAGTAAAGGGATACAGCATGAGTGAACCGCAAAAGAAAAAAATTGTTCTGTCCATGATAGTGAAAAACGAAACACACATTATCAAAGAGTGTTTCGATTCCCTTTACAAGTACATCGACTATTGGGTAATTTGTGATACAGGGTCTACAGACGGAACACAAGACCTCATCAAGAACTACTTTGCCGAAAAGGGAATACCCGGTGAACTACACCAGCACGAATGGCAAGACTTTGCCACCAATCGTACTGCTGCTCTAGAACTCTGTAACGGCAAAGGCGATTATGCCTGGATGATTGATGCGGACGATTATCTTGTGGGAGAAATGAAGATTCCACCACAGTTCGATTTTGATGGATACAGCGTTCGTATCAAGCGTGGAAATTTCGAGTGGTGGCGAAATCAAATCTTCAAGATCGGAATAGGTTGGAGATACGAAGGTGTTCTCCACGAATATGCTCATTGCCCAAACAAGGCAGACCTAAGCATAGCCAAACTCGACATGCCTGGCTATCATATCGAAGCCCGCACTGAAGGTGGAGCCAGAAACAAGGGAATCACTCCAACCGAGAAGTACTCCAAAGACGCTATAGTCCTTGAAAAGGCTCTAGAAAAAGAGCCACTTAACAGTCGCTATCAGTTCTATCTTGCTCAGTCCTATTTTGATTCTCAGCAATGGGAAAAATCATTTGAGGCTTACGAAAAGCGAGCAAAGATGGGTGGTTGGGAAGAAGAAGTGTACTACTCACTGTTCCGTATGGCTATAGTCGGCATGATGATGCAGAAGCCGTGGGAGCAAGTTCTCAACCTGTTCTTGGGGGCATATAATTACCGTCCTTGCCGAGCAGAGCCTCTATATCATATAGCCCGCATATATCGCATGAATGGCTATCCCCGTATCGGCTACCTTTACGCAAAAATGGGACTTACTATGCCGCTTCCTGTTCACGACATCCTGTTTATCGCAAAGGATGTATATGATTGGCAACTTCTTGATGAACTGGCTTCCACCGCTTTCTATGTTCATGGATTCCAAGAGGGATATGATGCTTGTATTAAACTCTTGAAAGAAAATCGTCTACCTCCATCTGAAGTTCAGCGTGTTCAAAACAACGCAAAAGAGTACGAGAAGAAATTGGAAGAAATGAGGACAGCAGTACAAAAAGCACAAGAGGAACAAGCAAAATTGCGGGCGAAACAAGAACCTGTTCCCGATAGGCTTAATAGTGTTTCAGAACTATCAGAGAAGAAAAAACCATCTGGTCCTTATGAAACTACTCTAGATCTTGGCAAACCTAAATACAAAAAGAAGTTCAAGGAAAGAGCCAAGAAATAACAAGGAGTAGCCGATGCCCGCAGGATCATACGATCTCTCTATGGATCAAGGTGAAGACTTTCACCTCCATTTAGAGTATCTCGATACGGAAAATACAGTCATAGGAGCCAATCCTATTGATGTCGGTTCGTACAATTTAACAAAACTACAGATTAGACGTGCTCCTTCGTCCAAAGGTATTCTGTTGTCTGTAGGTCTTACGGGATGTACAAGTGGTGGTCCAACAGGAGAATATGTTCTTGGGTCTTCTTTCGAGGGGTTGGGTGGAACTGGATATATCTTGTTGGGAAAGAATGAAGAAGGAACAGGGTCGCTTACGGGAGGGATATACATTTTCGTATCAGGAGATACTACCAAGTACATTCCTGCCGGTCGGCACTTTTACGAAGTGGAACTCTCCAAGAGCGGGGACATCAATAAACTTGTTCGTGGTCGCATGGATGTTATTCCGGAGATTGTACAGCAATGAACGGAAACACCACATTCAAGCGTGTAAAACTCACTTGGCATGTGCCTCCTGCTTTTATTGTAAAAGAGAAAAAGACTCTGAAGATATACAGAAACTACGGATGGAAAGCCACCGAGAATAGGGTTTCTGGTATCGGTAAGCGTGTGGTAGTGATCTATTGTAATGGAACTTAACATGGAGGAACTGTGGAACTTCAAATCTATAAGATGTGGCCTGACTCTCCCGAGATAAAATACGGAACCAGAAACTCGGCGTGCTTTGATCTTTCTGCCTGTCTGCGGGACACGGTAAAGTGTTGGTACGGAAACAATCAGCCTGTAATACACCTCACACAGCAAGACGGTGATGGCAAGCGATACATCCAATGCCCTCCACGGGCAAGAATGCTAATACCGACAGGACTCGTATTCGACATTCCCCAAGGACACTCCGTGCGGGTGTACGCACGCTCGGGGCTGTCTACAAAGACTGGCTTGTGTCTAGCAAACTCTGTCGGGGTGATAGACAGTGATTATGTGGAAGAGGTGTTTGTGCCCATTATCAACAATTCTGATCAAATGGTTCCTCTCTATCATGGAGATAGAATAGCACAAGCAGAATTAGTATTGGATACACGAGTGGAACCTGTCTACATATTGGAAAGGCCAAGGCGTAAAACTGACCGTGAAGGTGGCTTTGGTTCCACAGGAGTTTCAACATGATGAATCGTGATCGCCTACTCAAGCACCACACAGAGATGTGTACTCGTGCTCTAGAAATAATGAAAAAGAAAAACCACGACTATGCTGGTAATAGCGGGGAAACACCGTTTGCCAATTTCGAGCGGTGTGAGGCTATGGGAATTTGCTCTACAGAAGCAGGTTTCCTGGTTCGTCTCACAGACAAACTGTCTAGGCTCTCAACATTTGCCAATGCCGGTAAGTTAGTTGTAGACAATGAAGGATACGAAGACGCAATACTAGACATTATTAATTACTGTGTCTTGTTCTCTGCCTACACCAAAGGAAAGAGCGAACCAGAATGACCTGCTGTGGCAAAGAAGACTGTAAATTAGAAATAAAAACTCCATTCAACGAGCAAAAGTTGTTAACAATAGGAATGGCAACTTATGATGATTTTGATGGAGTATTTTTTACAACCCAAGCAATTCTTCAATATCATCGTGAAATACTGCCGTATGTAGAAATACTAGTAGTAGACAATAACCCCAATGGAATTTGTGCTAAAGATTTGCGAGAATATATCGCTAGCATAAATTCCACTTACATTGCTTTTTCTGATTACACTTCTACGGCTGTTAGAAATCTAGTATTTGAACACGCAAAAACACCATATGTTTTGTGTACAGACTCTCATGTGTTATTTCAAAGTGGTTCTCTGGCAAAACTCTTAATGTACTACCAGTGTAATGAAAATTCTATGGACCTTATACAAGGCCCATTGCTTACAGACGATTGGAATAATTCGACAATATGGACTCATTTTGATCCTGTTTGGAGAGATGCCATGTATGGAATTTGGGCAACTGACGAGAGAGGGTTAGATCAAAATTCTCCTGCTTTTGATATTCCCATGCAAGGTCTTGGTGTTTTTTCTTGTAGAAAAGACGCTTGGTTGGGTTTCAACAAAAATTTTAGAGGATTTGGTGGAGAAGAAGGATACATTCATGAAAAATTCAGAAAGCACGGAAGGCGAACTCTTTGTTTACCGTCTTTAAGATGGATACATCGATTCAGACGGCCACTAGGACCACAGTATTCACTTAAAATCGAAGATAGAATCAGAAACTATTTTATAGGTAGTTTAGAATTAGGACAAAAAGTTCAAGAGATCACAAAACATTTTATGTATCAAAAAAGAATTCCAGAATCTACAATCGCTAAACTATACAAAGAAGCAGCGGCTTGTTATAATAAATCTTAATTTAAAATAGCATGAGACAAAGCCAAGGCTGGATCAGCCATCAAGAAATCCTAGACCGACTACACATATCATACAACGAAGCCCTACAGATGGATCGTATGGGGGTTCGTGGTGCTATGAATATTGCGCAAGACATCTACGATGCGGCAATGTACATACAGGGTATAAAGCAATTACAAGAAGAGGAAAGGAAATAGTTACATGGAAAACCCCAATAATCCCTTTGGTTATTCGTATCTTCTAGACATGTACGGTTGCCGTGCGGGAGCGGCAGACGACATGGAACTCACCTACAGGTTTTTGGAGCGGGTAGTTGACCGCATCGGAATGACCCGAATGAGTCAGCCCATTGTTATTCACGGACCAACCAAGAATGGAAAAGAACTGTATCCCATGAAAGCAGGAGTCAGCGGATGGGTTCCGCTTATCGAGAGTGGCATTCAAATCCATTCCATCGAGCCTACACATTTTATTACCCTTGATGTGTATTCGTGCAACAATTTCGACAAAACCATTATCTTTGATTACGCACGGGAGTGTTTTGGTTTTACCCACTTTGAAGAAAAGTACTTCCCTAGAGGAACAAAGTATGGTAGAGTGATGGATGGTGATAGAAAGAGCATATATGAATTTATTAAAGAGGCATGAATGTCCGAAGGCAACTACAATATTATTGAAGGCGATTGTATTAAGGTTCTCCGTGGCCTACCCGAACGCTCAGTCCATTGCTGCGTGACTTCTCCTCCGTACTTTGGTCTTCGTGACTACGGCGGAGGCGGGGATGAAATCGGGCAAGAAGGAACCGTGGAAGAGTATGTGGACAAGATGGTGGAGGTGTTCCGAGAGGTCCGTCGTGTTCTGCGTGACGACGGCACGCTCTGGTTGAATCTAGGCGACTCGTACATGGCAGCAAAGAACTGCGCTCCGCCTCCGCAAACAATCGGGGGACAGCGGGACATGCCTACCGATTTTGTCCCAGGCAATAGGCGTGACCAAGAAGGTCTAAAGACCAAAGACCTCATCGGCATTCCGTGGCGTGTGGCCTTTGCCCTTCAGAGGGACGGCTGGTACTTGCGGCAAGACATTGTTTGGCACAAGCCGAACCCAATGCCGGAAAGCGTAGCGGATCGGTGTACCAAGGCACACGAATATATCTTTATGCTCACCAAAAAGCCCCATTACTACTACGACAACGAAGCAGTAAAGGAAGATGCTGTAGGGAAGCCCCATTCACCAGGCAACAAGAATGTCACCCAACCCAAAGAAAAGGGAGCACGGGATGATCCCGAGCGAGTATGGGCGGCAGACGGAAAACGAAACAAGCGTTCGGTATGGACAGTGAATACCAAGGGATACAAGGGAGCCCACTTCGCAACATATCCCGAGGAGTTGGTCCTCCCGTGCGTGCGGGCGAGCACGAGCGAGCGGGGGTGCTGTTCCAAGTGTGGCGCTCCACACGAACGGAAGAGCGTGAGTTTCGTGGAGAACCTGGAGCCTGTCGAGCCTATCCACAGGAAAGAAGTCCAGTTGACCCCAGAGGATTCCGCTATTGTGATTTGGCTGGAGAAGAACGGCGGGGACTACCGGATTTCCGTGGACGGAGAAAAGCACTCGGAGAACTGGAAGGACATTCCCATGTCCAACGGTCGCCGTGGAGAACTACAGCGTAAGGGCTATACCCTTTTCCATTGGAACGGTGGCAAGTCCCAAACCGAATGGACTCCCACATGCCGATGCGATGCGGGCGTGGAGCCGTGTACGGTGCTGGACCCGTTCAATGGTGCGGCTACAACGGGCGTGGTGGCCCTGAAGGAAGGCAGACGGTATATTGGAATTGAGTTGAATCCAGAATATATCGAGTTGTCCGAAAAACGAATTAAGGATGCGTGTCCTCTAACCCTTATGGAGATGATGGAATGAAAAAGAAAGACCAGTTCAAGCCTGTAGGAAAATGGGTAGCAATCAAAACGGATTTAGGTGGACAGAAGACCACCGATGCGGGTATAATCTACACCGAAAAGGCCGCTGGTCGCTATGTGAAGAGCACCGTGGTTTCCGTGGGTAATGGCATTACCGAAGACATTCAGCCTGGCGATACGATTTATTGGGATTCCAAGGAGTTCACAGGAAACGAATACCAAGGTATGCACGTTATACACGAGAAGTGGATTGCCGTCGTCGAACGATAAGGAGTCTTGTGGAAATCTACACCAATGTTGGGATTCGAGGCAGTCGAATCCTGTTTCGTGGTTATAGGGTCGAGGGTGGGCGGACAAAGCGGGTCCAGTATGCGGACTCGTCCTTCCGTCCCACTCTTTTTGTTGGAACACCGAAGCCCACGGAATCCCCGTGGAAAACTCTTGACGGCAAGCCTGTAGAGCCAGTTCAGCCTGGTTCTATTTGGGAGTGCCGGAAGTTCATTGACCAGTACCAAGGTGTATCAGGTTTCAATATCTACGGAAATACCGATTACCTGTGCCAGTACATCGGGGAGCGGTGGGATTCCGTGGACTACGCCTTCAACGAAATCCGAACAGGTTTCTTGGACATTGAAACCGAATGCGAAAACGGATTCCCCAATCCGTATCGGGTAGAAGAGCGGATTCTCGTCATCACCCTGTACCGTGACGGAATCGTTAATTCGTTTGTATTGGGCAAAGCCCAGTCCCCCGAGGCCAACTGTAAAGTCCACGAGTTTGACGACGAGCGGGAGATGCTTTTGGCTTTCTTGGAGTTTTGGAAGCAAGAGGACTACGACATTGTGACGGGATGGAACACCCAACTGTTCGATATTCCGTATCTTATAAACCGCATCTCACGGCTGCTTGGTGACGATCAGGCCAAGCGGCTGTCCCCGTGGGGAGACATCAGCACAAGAAAGATGTCCATGAAGGGCAAGGTGTACGATGTGTTTGAGATTTCCGGAATCTCTTCCTTGGACTATCTTGACCTGTATAAAAAGTTCACCTTTGTGAATCAGGAGAACTACAGGCTCGACACCATCGCATTCGTGGAGTTGGGAGAACGCAAGGCTTCGTATGCGGAATACGACAAGATGTCTGATTTCTACAAGCAGAACTTTCAGGCATTCCTTGAGTACAATATCAAAGACGTTATGCTTGTCCAACGGTTGGAAGAGAAACTGAAACTGTTGGAACTTGCCGTGGCCCTGGCGTATTCGGCAAAGGTGAACTACCGTGATGTTTTCTCTCAGGTTCGTACATGGGATTCCATCATCTACCACCATCTGAAGCAGAAACACATTGTCATTCCACAGAAAACTGAAGGTGACAAGGAAGAGCAGTTTGCGGGAGCGGATGTGAAGGCTCCGATCGTTGGGATGCACAAGTGGGTTGTTTCATTCGACTTGGACTCGCTGTATCCCCATCTTATCATGCAGTACAATATTTCGCCTGAGACAAAGGTAAGGGGCATCAAGCGGAGGGTCACGGTGGAAGACCTGCTAGCCAAGAACACCACCGCCCTGCGTGAAGACCATGCGAAGGGATACAGTACTGCGGCCAACGGAGTTTCATTTGTTCGGGATGTGCGTGGTTTCCTTCCGGCTCTCATGGACACCATGTATCAGGAGCGAAAGCACTTCAAGCAAAAGATGCTTGAGTGTAAGCGGACCCTGAAGGAACGCAAGGATTCCCTTACTAAAAGGGAGAAGCATGAACTAGAGAATCTTATTTCCAAGTACCATAACTTTCAGTTGGTCAGAAAGATCCAGTTGAACTCCGCATTCGGTGCTGTTGGAAATGAGTATTTCAGATATTATGACTTGGATCTTGCCGAGGCTATTACTGTGTCGGGTCAGTTGTCCATTCGTTGGATTCAGGAGCAACTAAATGAACTCTTGAACACCAGTTTCAAGACCGAAGGCTATGACTATGTGATTGCGGGTGATACGGATTCCATCTACCTGCGGTTACAGAATCTTGTGGATCGTATCTTTCCGGATGATCAATCTGATGAAGCCAAGATTGCCATGTATTTGGAGCGGGTTTCACGGGAACTCATTCAGCCCTTTATCGACAAGAAATACGAAGAACTACGGGTGATGATGAATGCCTACGAAAACAAGATGCACATGAAGCGGGAATCCATTGCCAACAAGGGCATATGGACTGCGAAGAAGCGGTACATGTTGAATGTGCTGCTTGGTGAAGACGGTGTTTTGCTAAAGACTCCCGAGATAAAGACTGTGGGTGTTGAGACGGTTCGCTCGTCCACTCCTAGAGTAGTCCGTGATGCCCTAATCGAAAGCATCTCGGTTATTATGAATGGAACACAAGACGACATGATTCAGGCCATCGCCAGACACCGCAAGGAGTTCCGCAAGCAAAGACCTGAAGACATAGCGTTCCCCCGTTCGTGTAATGGAATGAAGGAGTACAGCGACTCGTCCAGCATTTATAAAAAGTCCACGCCTATTGCGGTGCGAGCCTCGCTTGTGTACAATCACCACTTGCGTCGTAGTGCCGTCGAAAAGAAGTACCCTAAAATTAACGAAGGGGACAAAATCAAGTTTGTGTATTTGAAGAGTCCCAATCCGCTTGGAGAGAATGTTATTGCCTTTGTGAGTACCATTCCCAAAGAGTGGGATCTTATGCGATACATTAATTTCGATCTTCAGTTTGAGAAAGCGTATCTTGATCCCCTAAAAGCAATCTTGGATTGTATCGGTTGGGAAACGGAAAAGAAACACACTCTTGACTCCCTGTTTTCTGACTGACCACCCTACATACTACTAAAGGAAAGGATTATACAATGGCTAAAGATAGTATTAAAATTGTGCGGCTGACCACGGGCGAAGAAGTTATGTGCGAAGTGAAGGAAGTGTTCGAGGGCGAAACCCGAACAGGCGTAAAGGTGAATAAGCCCTTGCTGCTTGTTCCCACAAGCATTCAAAACCTAACTATGATTCCGTGGGTTTTCTATACGGAAGAGGCACACGCAGATGGTCTTTTCCTGAAGGAAAACAATATCATCTTCATTGCCACTCCCAAGAAGGATCTGAAGGCCGAGTACGAAAAGGCTTTCTCCAAGATTGTGACCCCTGGTAAGGGCGACATTATTACGGGTGGTGGTGCGGACATGAACAAGTTGGGAAGCAAACTCCGTCTGTCCACCGACTGAACAAATGAAAACCCTATCAGAAAAGCAGATTGAGTATCTCTTGGTACTCCTTCGTGATCGTTGGAAGACGATTCTTGAGGAGCACGCTGCTGTTCTGAAAGACAAAAAGTCAGGAATGGATCTTGTGGATCGCATTCTACAGCAGATGGAAACCAATAACCAATTAATTACAGATTTGGAAAAGATGAAGAGAGGATTATAACATGGGATTCTTGGATTCAATTATCAAAAACTCAGGAAATAAGTTTGCGTCATTGGTGGACGATGGTGTGGAAGCCGATGTGAATGGATTCGTGGATACAGGTTCGTTCGCACTGAATGCCCTGCTGTCGGGAAGCCTGTATGGAGGAATCGCAAGCAACAAGATCCTTGCCCTCGCTGGTGAATCAGCAACAGGAAAGACCTATTTTGCCCTTGGCATTGTGTCCAAGTTCCTACAGGACAACAAGGAGGGAGTTGTCCTGTATTTCGATTCGGAGCAAGCAGTTACATCTGAAATGTTCCGTAGTCGTGGAGTGGACCCCAAGCGTGTAGCAGTCTTTCCTGTTGCCACCATCGAGGACTTCAGATTCCAAGCAATAAACATTGTGGACAAGATCTTGGAAGAACCCGAAGAGAAGCGAAAGCCTGTAATGATCGTACTGGATTCTCTAGGGATGCTTTCCACTTCCAAAGAAATGCGGGACACCAGCGAAGGCAAAGAAACACGGGACATGACCCGTTCACAAGTGATCCGTGCCACATTCCGTACTCTGACGCTGAAGTTGGGCAAGGCCAATATTCCCATGATTATGACCAACCACACCTACAGCGTGATTGGAGCCTATGTTCCAACGAAGGAGATGAGTGGTGGTGATGGCCTGAAGTATGCGGCATCCACCATTGTTTACCTGAGCAAAAAGAAAGACAAGAATACCGAAGGTGATGTGGTAGGCAATATCATCCATTGTAAACTGTACAAGTCACGCCTGACCAAAGAAAACCAAATGGTGGATGTACAACTAAACTACGATAGTGGCCTGAACAAGTACTACGGGCTGCTTGATATTGCCATCAAGCACGGAATATTCAAAAAGGTTTCTACCCGTGTGGAGTTGCCTGACGGCAAGACCGCATTTGAAAAGAATATCAACGAGAACCCTGAGAAGTATTTCACGCCTGATGTAATGGCTCGTTTGGAGGTTGCCGTGGGCAAGGAGTTCCGTTACGGTGGTGGCCTCGATCTCACGGAAGATCCTGTTGCCGTGGAAGAGAATTAAACATGGACGCTTACGAAAAGGAAACTCTGGACTTTGACCTTGATTACGACAAGGAGTTCGGGTACATTGTACGTCTGCGTGGGAGCATCTTTGAAGGAATCGAGTTCCGATACACCATGCTAAAAATAGAGGGAAAGGGACTGAACGACAACCTGTATTTCGATTACGAGATTACCAAGAATCCTAATTCCGTTCCCCTTACCGATGAGTTACACAATTTTATATCGTTCGTCACTGATAAGATGGTTCGTTCTGGTTTAGTAAAGGAAGCCAATGAAACGAATAGAAACAGTCATACTGGAAAACCTGCTCTACAATGAAGAGTATGTCCGCAAGGTTCTTCCGTTCCTCAAAAGTGAATACTTCGGCGACCCACATGAAAAGACAGTTTTCCTATCTATTAGTGAGTTCGTAGGAAAGTATTCTGCCCTGCCGTCCAAGGAAGCGGTAGGCATCGTCGTCAAGGAAAACAAAACCCTCACCGAAGAGCAGTTCAAAAAGTGTCGTGAGATTCTAGAAGGATTATCTGATGAAAAACAAAACAATGATTGGTTGGTTGACGAGACAGAAAAGTTCTGTAAGGACAAAAGCCTGTACAACGCTGTCCTTGAATCCATCCATATCATCGAAGGAAAATCTAAGAGCAAAACTCCCTCTGCGCTTCCTGACATCCTCTCGAAAGCACTTGCCGTATCCTTCGACACCCACATCGGACACGACTACATCGAAGACGCAGAGTCCCGATACGAGTTCTACCACAAGGCGGAGACACGGCTCCCGTTCGACATTGAATACTTCAACACCATAACCAATGGTGGCATTCCGCAGAAGACCCTGAACATCGTTCTCGCAGGCACGGGCGTGGGAAAGTCCCTGTTCATGTGCCACCATGCGGCAAACTGCCTTTCACTTGGTAAGAATGTCCTGTACATCACTTGCGAAATGGCCGAAGAACGCATTGCCGAGCGCATTGATGCGAACATGATGGATACAACTCTGGATGAACTAAAGTCCTTGCCCAAGGATGTGTACGAGCGGAAGATGGGGCGGATTCGGGAGAAGACACAGGGCAAACTCATCATCAAGGAGTATCCCACGGCTTCGGCAAATGTGAACCATTTCCGTATCCTTTTGGAAGAACTGAAACTGAAAAAGCGGTTCAAGCCTGATGTGATTTTCATAGATTATCTCAACATCTGTGCTTCGGCTCGCATCAAAATGACCGCATCGGTGGGTTCGTATTCGTATATCAAGTCCATTGCGGAAGAGTTGCGTGGGCTTGCCGTGGAGCAAGGGGTTCCCATCTTCTCTGCCACACAGACGAACCGAACAGGCTTCACCAATACGGATGTGGGCTTGGAAGACACTTCGGAATCGTTCGGCTTGCCTGCCACGGCTGACTTTATGTTTGCCATTATCGCAACCGAAGAGATGGATAAACTGAATCAGGTGCTTATCAAGCAACTGAAGAACAGGTACAACGATACTGCCAGCAACAAACGGTTTGTGGTTGGTATTAATCGAGCAAAGATGAAACTGTATGATGTGGAAGAATCCGCACAAAAGGGATTGGTGGAACCCATAACCGCCGTGGTTGGGCCAAAGCCCTTTGGTGGATTCGGAAAGAAGGATGAAGGAGAAAGACCAAGCGGAAACTCCAAATTTAAAGGATGGAAAGTATGAACAAGAACAATGAAGAAAATCGTAAGCAAGTAAAGAGTGTTATTCTCGACAGCGAACTGAAGGAGTGGGAGGAGTGGGGCAACCGGTACTTTGGTGATGGCACTGAGTACGAGGATCAGACCTATCACGAAAGCGACCGCAAGAACAAGAGAAAGTAATGTCCACTTACATAGACAAGAAGTTCATAGATCTTGTAAGCGTTCAACTCCGCAACTTCAAGTGGAAAAAGAACGGACTTGCGAACTGCTCCTGCCCAATATGCGGAGACTCTAGCAAGAACAAGCGTAAGGCACGAGGGTTTTTCTTCCAGAAGAAGAATGACTTTTTCTACATGTGCCACAACTGCGGCTTCTCGTCTACACTTTATAACTTTCTCAATCAGGTTTCTCCAGGGTATGCAAAGGAGTATTCCTTGGAGCGGTGGCGAAACGGAGAAACAGGACACTCCAATTATCCCAAGCCACAGATAAGTTTTCAGGCTCCTGTATTCTCTAGTGGAGGGGATCTTACTCCTCTGGCGGAGTTGCCTGATACACATCCTGCGGTGGCTTTCTGCTCACGGAGGCAAATACCCAAGCACCAATGGTCACGGCTGTACTATACTGATGACTTCGCCCGTTTTGCCAAAACTCTGGATTCCACTTTGGAACTCACCAGAAAAGAAAGCCGTTTGGTCATTCCGTTCTTTGACTTGAACGGAAATATCATAGCGGCGCAGGGCAGGCTGTTGGAAGTAAAGAGCGACCGGGACATACGGTACATGACTATCAAAGCAGACAAGTCCATCGAGCGGCTTTGGTACGGAATGGGAGAGGTAGATCCAGAAAAACGGGTTTACATTGTGGAAGGTCCGTTGGATTCCTTGTTTATTCCTAATGCTGTTGCGATGCTTGGTGCGTCAAACTTCAGCATACATCCAAAGATAGCAAAATCGGATGTGGTAGTGGCACTCGACAACGAACCACGAAACGAAGAGATAGTGCGGCTCATGGAGCGTTTCATAGACAACGGATTTGCCGTCTGTATTTGGGAAGACGGCACGGAAGGAAAAGACATCAATGATATGGTGTTGGCTGGCAAGTCTAGTGCGGAGTTGGTTTCCATCATGGACTCCTGTGCGTGCAGGGGCATGGAAGCAAAACTAAAAATGAACTACTGGAAGAAGGTCTAAATGAGCGAAGAAGATAATGACGAAAGCCTGGATTCCCGCAAGGGAAAACTCCTTATGGAAGCAGTACTGGAGTTTGGCTTTCGCTTTTCAGAATATGTTCGGGAGATGGATCCAGACATGTGGCGGCGGGCACGGGACTATGCGAAGGACTGGACTCAGGTAGAAGGCGTGGAGTTTACGGAATCTGGAGGAACAGGCGATGAAGATCACAGTTCTTGACCACGGCCATGTAGAGTATGTGACCCATATGGGTAATGATCTCACGGTGGTGAATGCCGCCCGTGTATCCTTCAACAAGGAGTCTGAACTAGACTCCGAATCCGTTCTCAAAGAAAAAGATAAAAAATTGATCGGGTATTTGGCAAAGCACGGTCACTGGACTCCCTTTGCCCATCCACAGATTACCCTGCGGATCAAGGCTCCCATTTCTATCCGTACTCAGTTTTTCAAGCACAAGGTGGGTTTCGTAGAAAACGAAATCAGCCGCCGATATGTGAAGGAAGAACCGGTGTTCTACATTCCGAATTGGAGAAGTGCTCCGACAGATGGTGCTAAACAGGGGAGTTCCGACTTCATGGACTCGGACAGCATCGACTATCGTCTTATCACGGAGGACTACAAGCAGTCCTGCAAGTTGGCTCTTGCGAGATATAAGTCTCTTATCGAGAATGGTATCGCTCCAGAGCAGGCACGGTTCGTTCTGCCGCAGGGCGTGTATACAGAATGGTGGTGGACAGGTTCCCTTGCCTCGTATGCCCGTTTCTACAAGCAACGCCGAGATCCCCATGCCCAATGGGAAATACGGGAATATGCGGGGGCTATTGGCGAAATTATCAGCGGACTTTTTCCCGTTTCTTGGGCTACACTCATATCATAATTGGGCAAGACCTGCCCATTGGCATTTCCAGTCGTATAGATACAGGTCTACAACACGATTCAGTACAGTACAGGAGTAAAATATGTCGAAGAATCTTCCTACCCTTTATCAAGATTTCATTCATCTTTCCCGTTATTCACGATGGCTCGAAAAAGAAGGTCGGCGTGAGCATTGGGACGAAACAGTAAAGCGGTATTTTGACTTCTTCCAGAAGCATCTGAAGGAAAATCAGGGCTTTACTCTGACTGCCGAGATGCGATCCGAACTGGAGAATGCCGTACTGAATCTGGAGATCATGCCGTCCATGCGTGCACTGATGACCGCAGGCGAAGCACTGGAACGGGACCATACTGCTGGTTATAATTGTTCTTATGTTGCGGTCAACCGTGTTCGGGCATTTGATGAGATTCTTTATATCCTTATGTGCGGCACAGGAGTTGGGTTCTCTGTGGAGCGTCAATATGTTGAAAAACTTCCTACAATTGCTGAACATTTCACTAATTCAGACACCACTATCATTGTTCAAGATAGTAAGGCTGGTTGGGCTAAGGCTTACAAAGAACTTGTATCCCTACTTATTGGAGGTCAAATACCCCGATGGGACTTGTCTAAAGTTCGTCCTGCTGGCGCACGGCTTAAAACATTTGGAGGGAGAGCATCAGGGCCAAAACCTCTCGACGATCTTTTCCGCTTCACCAGTGATACTTTTAAGAGAGCGGCAGGGAGAAAACTCAATTCTATCGAATGCCACGACCTCGTATGTAAAATTGCGGAGATTGTGGTGGTGGGAGGAGTCCGTCGATCTGCTCTTATTAGCCTATCGAACCTCACTGATGAGAGGATGAGAGAAGCAAAGACAGGAGCATGGTGGGAAGCCAATCCTCAGCGTGCCCTCGCAAACAACTCTGTGGCATACAAGGAAAAGCCTGAGATGGGTGTTTTCATGGAGGAGTGGCTCTCGCTGTACAAGAGCAAGAGCGGCGAGCGTGGTATTTTCAATCGGGCGGCAGCACAGAAAACCGTAGCGAAATTGGGCGATCGGCGTGACTCCACATACGAGTTTGGAACTAATCCATGTTCCGAGATTATTCTTCGTGACCGTGAGTTTTGTAATCTCACCGAAGTGGTTGTGCGTCCCGAAGACACAGCGGAAACTCTGAAGCGTAAGGTCCGTCTTGCTGCGATACTCGGAACATGGCAGGCATCCCTTACAAACTTCCCGTACCTTTCTTCCGAATGGAAAAAGAACTGTGAAGAGGAAGCCTTGCTCGGCGTTTCCCTTACAGGCATCATGGATAATCCTGTGATGTACAAGAATCGGGAAATCCTGCGTCAAAGCCTAGAAGATCTACGGGGAGTCGCAATAGCAACAAACAAGGAGTGGGCAAAGCGGATCAAGATCAATCCTGCGGCGGCTATTACTTGCGTGAAGCCCAGTGGAACTGTATCACAACTTGTGGATGCGGCTTCGGGTATTCACGCCCGGCACAACGAATACTACATTCGCACCGTGCGTGCGGATCGGAAAGATCCCTTGTGCCAGATGATGATCGACCTTGGGTTCCCACACGAGCCTTGTGTAATGAAGCCCGACAATGTTATGGTGTTCTCGTTCCCCATGAAGGCTGTGGGTTCCGTGACACGAAACGACATGAGTGCCATCGAGCAACTAGAACTGTGGTTGGAATACCAGAATCACTGGTGTGAACACAAGCCATCGATCACCGTGACTGTAAAGGATCACGAATGGATGGAAGTGGGGGCATGGGTATACAACCACTTTGACAGCATTAGTGGTATTTCCTTCTTGCCCCATTCTGACCATTCGTATCGTCAGGCTCCGTATCAGGACTGTACTCGGGAGGAATATGAAGCCGCACTTGCCCAGATGCCACAAGGAGTGGATTGGTCCTTGCTTTCCAAGTATGAGAAGGAAGACAATACTGTGGGAAACCAGACTTTTGCTTGCTCTGGTGACAAGTGTGAAATTGTGGATTTGACCTCTAGATAAATTAAAATAATGGGATCAAAATGGATAAAGTTCAAATTGATTGGAATGTTTGTGATTGCCTGCGAAACAGTGGTTTGACCGCCGAGAGTGAATATGTTCGGTCGCTCCACGAAGAACTACACCGCACCCGTAAGATAAATACGGCACTCTCTGATGCCCTTCAGTCCTTGGAAGGTGAAATGATGCGGCACAAGGATTTTGTTTCCGCAGTAGTGGACGATCTGGTTCGAGTAAAGTAATGAATAGTCCCAAATCCTACATACTTATGATATATCCATATTCACCCTATCAGGAGGACACTAGAAATGGAAGTAATCATGTCTGAAACACTCGGAACAATCTTCTACAGCATTGTAGTTTTCGTAGCGGGAGCGCTCATCGGAACTCCGCTGTGGAACTGGGTCAACAAGAAACTGCCTTGGAATAAAGGCAAGTAAATAACCCAAATCCGTAAAAGAGACACCCCCGCAAGGGGGTGTTTTCGCATAAATAGAGGTATGAGAGTAATCGGTATTGACTACAGTATTCGATGTCCCGCCGTCTGTATTTTCGAGACGAGGGAAACTCCACCAGTTTGGTATTCCCAAAACTGCCAAATACACTTCTTGTCCGACCGCAAAAAAGATTCGTATCGAATCACTGCCAATGTGACGGGACACTACATGCCTGTTTACAAACACCAAGATGAAATAGATCGGTTCGACACCATATCCAGATGGTGTATGGAACTTCTACAGCCCGGAGACATCATAGGCATCGAGGACTATGCGTTCTCGGCTCAGGGCATGGTCTACAAGATCGGAGAAAACACAGGACTACTGAAGTATAAAATGTGGCTAGCAGGATACGATTTTGAGCCAGTGTCGAATACCAAGCCCAAGAAACTCGCAACAGGCAGAGGCAATGCCGACAAGCAAAGCGTATACGATGCGTTTTGTGCGGAAACCGAATGGACTGTTCACGAGCACCTTTCCAAAACAAAGAGCAACAAAGTAAAGAGTCCGCTATCAGACATAGCGGACTCCTATTATATCGCCAAGTATCTTTTCGGGAAACGAACTATCGTTTAGGTTTGCGTTTCCGTGCGGGGACCAAGCGTCTCTTTCCCACAACCTTACCCTCATCCACAAATCCGTCTTGGTCCTGATCTTCAGGTAGTTTACGAATCTGAACATAGTACCATATTGCCCCGAAAGCAAGCAGGCAATAGAACAGGACTCCGTACCAGTTTACTTTGCTTATGGCTATTTGGGTTCCTGTAGGCAAGGTGACTTCAGAACCAGCCCCTAGTACTACAGGTGTAAGATTCGCAAAACGGAGTTCGGTGCTTTCTGGAAGCACGACTGGTGTTCCTTTAGGGAGCACAGCCTTTTGCGATTTCTCCAGTGGAATAATACCAGTGGAGTCCTGAGTTTTCAGGACCACCGTGGTTTCCTTTTGTAATACCGCATCGGTTTTCACCGCATCTCCAGTGACTACTTCAGTTCCCTTTGGTGCTTCTGTCTGGGTTTCCTTGGACACCGCCGTTTTCGTTGGAGAACTTATGGTGTCTGGTTTCTTGTCTACAAGGGGAGGGGACTGAAAGGTGGCACGACACGACATCAGTCCCAACGAGCAAAGAGCAGCAAGCGTCCATAGTGTTTTCATAGTTTCTCCTTAAGTTTTGTTTCCGGCTGTAGCGGAGCCGAAATAGAATCCGACAATACTCAGTAGTATCTGACGGTTTTCCTGCGTGAAAAGATAACCGTTCACGGTTTGGAACACGGTTTCCTTTGCCTCGGGAATCAAGCCGAAAAGAACTTCAGGGCTTGTGTGTTCTACTTCCACTACGGTTGGGATGCCGAAGAACGGCAGGACGAAGGGAGCGGCAATAGTTCCAAACAGGACCATGAGAACAATGAGTTGCCGCACGGTTCTGCCCGAGTCGATGGGAACCCGTTTCACGGCTTCGTTTTGGTTCAGGTTGGTTTTAGTGCTGGCAGCAAGCAAACGTTCGAAGGCTTCTTTGTCTGCCTGTCGTTTTTCAGCCATATGGCGGAAAATAAATCCTGCTATGCTTCCGCCGAGAAGTGATATTAGTTCCATAGGAATCATGTGTTACTCCTTGAATGGGTTCTTTTCGCTGAAGCCTTCCAGTTCTTCCTTGCGAATATTTCCCGCAAACTGGTCCAACCGGCTCTTGGGCATTTTCAGACCAGAGATGAGGGTATACAGACGAAGCGTGGGCTTCTCGTCCTCGTAGATGCCACGGTGTAGGGTGGCATTGGGGCAGAGCGAAGACAGGGTATCAAATCCATAGGACAGGCTGTCCATCAGACCAGGTGTGTTTTCCATGATCTCTTTGCCGCCCACAGCACAGCACGCTGCGTATGTGGCATCAGAAATATCCAGTTCCGCAAGCAGGGTCTTGTCCATGTTGGACTTGATGGCACCAGAAATCTTGGTTTCATGGGCAGGCTCTTTCGCTCCTTCGCCACGAACCGGATCCATTTTGGAAACGCCCATGACCATTGTACCACCGCAACGGAGAACCGTGGCATAGTCAGTGGGGTCAAAGGAGGTGTACGGTGATGCGTGCTTGGACAAGACATTGAATATATGGAAAAGACCTGATACGGTGTTATTGATGGTGGTCCAGAACTCTTTCACCGTGAGATTCTTGTACATCTTCTCAATCTTAGAGTTGTCGATAATTACAAGAGGAGAGATCTCCTTGCGCTCGGCTTGGCCTCCCACTTGCTTCAGCACACGATACGCATTGAAGGAAACCTTTGGAGACGAAGCCTCACCACGGGTAGGCAGGGACATCACCACACCTACACGCTCTTCAGGCTTGTCGTGACCAATGAACTTCATGTACTTCTTTGCTATATCAATCAGGACCAGCGACGAGCCAGAACCAGAGCCACCGCCCGCACCGATACAAACCATGATATGGTCCACCTTGGTTCCGTAGGTCTTACGCATAAGGTCGAATATCTGTTGCTTGTACTTCAGGGCAGCGGCAGCACCACGCTCCATGTCCTTGCCTGCGCCTTCTTCGCCAATGTCCAAGAGCATCTTCTGTGCTGCGGGAATATCCAGACGATCCAGGTCTTGTCGTGAGGTATTCACAGCAATACACTTGTGGTAGCCACGGTCATAGAATGCCTTCGCAATCCGTCCGCCGCCTTGACCCGAGCCAACCCATGCGAAAACATGAGATCCACCCGAAGCGTCTTCCACGCATTTTTCGGTATTGTCTGGTTCCTTGTAGTCTTCCAGTTCCAGATCAGGTATTTCCAAGTCAGGTACTTCAGGTAGTTCGTCCATTAGTGTGTTCTCCTTTTACCAATTGTAGGACATTTCTTCGATTTCTAAATCAAAAAACGCTAGTGCCGTTCCTACCCCTCGGGTGAACAGGCGGGCTATGGCCGTCAGGATGCCCTTTACGGCTGCTACAAAGCGTCGGTACTGTTGGGCCACGGCTTTCCCTGCCGTTTTTACCAAATCCGTAGCGGTGTCCAGCACCCCTTCTTCCAAACATATCATATCAAATCCGTCCAGGAACCGTCGTTCCATTTCTGCTAGTTGGGAAACGGCATGGGGTTCCACCATCCACTCCCGTATATCTATACGAAGTGCACCGCCCCCGAAGGCTCCACGGTCCCGTATAGACATGCGGAACGATCCCAGATTCCGTTCCACAAACTCGTCAATGCTCATCAGGGAAACCCGACCGCTTTCGCCCCATACCATCATCCAGTCCGCAATCCGATCACGGTACTTGGGGGCGAATCGGCGGCTTCCCGAGGCAAACTCACGGAGTATCTTTCGACGGGTTTCAGGCAGAGTCATGTACCGTCGAGCGGCTTCACTAATTTTAGATTTGATTCCCATGTATTCCAAGAAAGCGGCAAATACTTCCAGTTGCTTGAGGTCTGGTGTTTTGCTCCCTGATCCCAAGCCCGTCATGGCTGTAAGCAGGGAATCAAAACTGCGATCCCCGTACGAGTTGCGGATTCTGTAATAGGCTTCCTTGGGGAGTATCTCGGAAACTACGGAGCGAACTATTCCTACAAGTTCATTTCCTTCGCCAAGGGCAGCGGTAATGACCGCATTTATTTCATTAGCCTGAGCCGAGGCTATTTGGGCATCGCCTTCTTTTTTGATGCTTATCCCCATCTTGCCCTTGCCTTTGCTCAGGATCACCAGGTCGGCTTTGGAGTCCCCGTTACACCGTTCTCCGCCACGGCACATATACTGTCGGTACAGAGGAGACAGGGCTTGTGCTCCGCCTACAGGCTCTGCGGAAATGTTTCGTGCGGTGGACACCTGACCCACAAGTTTCACTAG